>Ga0209579_10004272_pt1 | contig 10021 bp, 9 predicted proteins | sample Coa_R1_2_FD_187152 | JGI IMG/M metagenome (GOLD analysis project Ga0209579, IMG submission 187152) | Surface soil microbial communities from Centralia Pennsylvania, which are recovering from an underground coalmine fire - Coalmine... | ecosystem: Environmental > Terrestrial > Soil > Unclassified... | reverse complement strand
TTCAATTATTCGATTTTGGAAATCAGGCGCGCGACGTCCACCGAAGCCGCTTCCCTCGGCCTGCCGGCCGGCACCATCAGGCTGTTGAACTAGGGCGTGAAAGCATTATCAGCGAGCAGCCTTGCTGCAAGCTGACAGAGCCAGGACGAACGTTTTGGCGTCGAGTTGGCGATGCATCACAATTCCGGCTTCCAGATTTCCGGCGCGTGGCGATCGGCGTAGGATATATTGTGCGATCGTAAAGTCCGGGCGAGAGGTCGAAACCTTTGGCAAGAATTCGCATTATTCTGCACGGCAAGGCGGCTGGCAACGCCGGCCTGAGAGCCGCTGTTCACAAGCTTCGGCAAGACGGTCACTCCGTGGATATGCGCGTGACGTGGGAGCCCGGAGATGCCGCGCGCATGACGGCCGAAGCAATTGCCGAGAGAGGTGGAGACAAGATCGACTGCATTGCTGCCGGTGGCGGCGACGGCACAATTAACGAGGTGTTTGGCGCAGCCTATACGCTCGGCCTGCCTGCAGAATGTTGTCTCGGCGTCCTCCCCTTGGGCACCGCCAACGATTTTGCCCACGCAACGGGTGTGCCGCTGCAGGATTTTATGGCCGCCTTGCAACTCGCGGCAAGCGGCTCGCCACGATGGATCGATCTGGGCCTGCTCGACGGCAGGCCATTCGTAAACCTCGCCTCCGGTGGCTTCGGCTCGCGTGTCACCGTGGAAACGGACCCGGAGCTCAAGCGGCGGTTGGGCGGATTGGCCTACGTGCTCACCGGCATCTCGCGTTTCACAGAGCTCGCAGCGAACCACGGCAGGTTTCGTGCGGAAGGCTTCTCGTGGGAGGGACGTTTCGTAGCCGTTGCGATCGGCAATGGCCGGCAGGCCGGAGGTGGCGTGCAGCTGTGCCCGGACGCGCTGATTGATGATGGGCAGTTGGATTTGATGATCCTGCCCGAACTGGAAGGCGCGGCACGCCTGGCGGCTTTCTCCCATTTGCTGCGGGAGGGTGCGGCGGCCATTCGCGCCGAACAGGTCACGACACGAAGTTCCTGGATCGAGTTCGATTCGGACGACGATCTAAACATAAACCTGGATGGTGAACCTGCGCTCTTGAAACGGTTTCGAGTCGAGTGTCGCCAGCGCGTTCTGCCGGTGCGTCTCGGCGACAGCCCTCTGTTCTCCAATCATCGTCAGCGCGCGTGATGCCGCTTACCCGACGGCCTGGCTCGGCACAACGACGCCGAGCGCCTGCGGGCGAATTCTGTAGTGAAGCGGTGCATCCATAATGCCGACTTCACCATCGGCGGATACGTTCACCCGCGCGGTCCCCGGCTCCACCCAAAATTCCTCCGCCTCGAAAGCGCTCAGGTCTGGATCCGTGGCGCCGCCGACGAGCGTTCTCATCGCGACGGCCATGACGTCTCGGTCGCCAAGGCTCGGCGCCGTACACACCCACAGCCGGCCCGAATCCAGCGTGGATCGCGTCCCTATGTGCAAACCCGAGATTTGATAGCGATTGTTGCCGATGAACAAGAAAGGCGTCACGTGTTCCAACGCTTGCGCCTGGCCCATACGCACCCTTATGCGCAGGCGAAAATAGCGCCGAACCATGGCCCTTAAAGCGAGCAAGAACGCCACCCGCTTAACATGCCCGCGTTTCTCCTGCTCCTCACGTTGGCGTACGAAGTGTGGGTAGAATCCAACGCCCGAATTATTCACGAACACGCGGCCATTAACTTCCCCGACATCCACCCTCATCACCTGGCCGGTGAAGAGATTACGGACCGCGGCGGCCAGGTTAAGCGGAATGCCGGCATCCTTGGCGAAATGGTTCAACGTGCCCATAGGCAAAACGCCCAGCGGCGTATCGGTGCCCGCGAGCTTGCCGGCCACGGCATTGACAGTTCCGTCACCGCCCCCCGCCACGATCGGGCGACGGTGCTCGGCCAGGGCGTGTTCGGCCAAAGCCGAGATGTCATCGCCGCGCTTGGTCACTATGACCTTTACGTCGCCGCCAAGCTCGCCTGAAATACGCGCGATATGCGCCTTCGCCTCCTCGACGTGCACGGAATGCCCGTTGAGGATGCAGGCTGGGTTTGCAATTGCGGCCGGCGACAGGGTCATAAGTTCATTATACGCCAAGCGAAGCCGCGCGCACTCGTGGAACGACTATGGCGGCCCGGCCGCTTCCACCCGCTCCCCACGCTGAAGCCAAGTCATCAACAGCCAGCACCCCAGCGCCCAGGCCGTACCGACGCACCAGCCGCCGAGGACATCCGTCGGATAGTGAACGCCAAGATAGACGCGGCTGATGCCTATGAGGATGGTCAAAAGCGCCGCAACGATAACGAAATAACGACCGATCCTGGACGAGGATTGGCTTTGCGCCAGAAGCGCCGCGATCGTCAGATAGGTGATCGCCGACAGTGTCGCGTGGCCGCTCGGGAAGCTGGTCGTAAAGACCCGCGCCGCCGGAGCGACGAAATCGGGACGCGGGCGCTCAAACGCGAGCTTCAGCAGATCGCTCAGCGCAATACCGCCGAACACGGCGAAGAGCATCAGCCATGCCGCCGCCTGCTTGCGCGCCAAAAACAGATAGCCCGCGAACGCTGCAGTTATTGTCGCGAGCACTACGATACTGCCGAGACTGGTCAGATCGCGCGCCGCTTCTTGAATCCACGCCGGGCCGATGGGAACCGACGGGTCACCAGGATCCCGAAAAGCAAGAATAATGCTTCGGTCGAACGCAGACGATTTTCCTGCGAGCACGATTTGGGCGACCAAGCCAAAAAGGAACAGCAGACAAGCGATCGCCAAAAGGTAATTCCGCGCACCGCCTTGATCGGTCTTTGCGATGCGGCCTCGCATGACGCGCCGACCCCGGGTTGATGAGCCATCTTTGGCCATGCTCGCAACCTAAACACAACCGCCAAATCATGCACCAGGCGGACCCGCAGGCATCTTCCGAATTACCGTCACATCGGACTGGCGGGTTCGATCTGGCCGGCTTGCTGAAGCCAAGCCAACAGCACCCAGCAACCTATGGCCCAGGCCGTACCGATGCACCAGCCTCCGAGAATATCCGTCGGAAAATGTACGCCGAGATAGATCCGGCTCAGGCCGATGAGGACTGTTAGAAGTGCCGCGAGTGACGCGAAGTAAACGTCCAATATTGGTGAAGGGTACGCTCGGGCGAGAAGGGCAGCAATCGTCAAGTAAGTGATCGCAGACAATGTGGCGTGCCCGCTAGGGAAGCTGGTCGTGAAAACGCGCGGCGCCAGGCTGACGACTTCCGGCCTGGGGCGCGCGAACACAAATTTTAGAAGATTGTTGAGAGCAAGGCCACTGAGCACGGCAATCAGCATCAGCCACGCCACTCCAGGCTTGCGGTCCAGGAACAGATATCCCGCCACCGCAAAAATTATGATCAAGAGCACCGCAACGCTGCCGAGACTTGTTACGTCCCGTGCCGCTTCTTGCAACCATGGCGGACCGATGGGGATAGGCTCTTTGTCAGATCTTCGCAGAGCACAGATGACGCGGCGGTCAAAGCCCAAAGATTTGCGCGTCGCCACGTCAAAGGCGACGAACCCGAACAGGAAGAGAAGAGCTGCTATCGTCAAAAGGGAAGCCAGGGCAATTGCTCCGTACGCTCGAGCGATGTTGGGCAGTGGCCTAGACGAAATCCAAGTGCGAAGGCACTCCGCCCCCAGTCCCAAATCGTCGGTCCAATGGGAACCGGCCGCAATACTAGATCAGGCGAGCGTTTTGGCCAAAGTTGCGGATAAGCTTCACGCCCGAATTCCGCCGTCGGCGGCCGCTCAGCGGTCGCTGCGCGACAGCACGTCGATCAATTCGCTGACCTTGCGCCGCTGCTCGGCCTTGTTGCCGGACGCGATGGCGTGCTCGACGCAATGCGCCGCATGGTCGGCGAGGATCTCTTCCTCGGCGCGGCGCAGCGCAGCGCGCACCGCCGACAGCTGCGTAATGATGTCGATGCAATAGCGGTCGTCCTCGACCATGCGCGCCAGCCCGCGCACCTGGCCCTCGATCCGGTTCAGGCGTTTCAACACCGATGTCTTGGCAAGCGGCTGCATGGCGGCTATATACCCCTACCGGGTACCCGTTTCAAGGGAATTCATGACCGTGGACCATTCGACCCATAGCCGCGCTGCCGCGACGGCCATCGATCCGGTGTGCGGCATGACGGTCGATCCGGCGAAAAGTCCGCATCGCTTCAGTCACGCAGAGGCGTTCTATCATTTCTGCTCGGCCGGCTGCCGCGGCAAGTTTGCGGCCGATCCCGACAAATATCTGCATGGCCCGACGACACAGGCGGCGGACACCTCACCCGCGGGCACGATCTATACCTGCCCCATGCACCCGGAAGTCCGCCAAATCGGCCCAGGCGCCTGCCCGATCTGCGGCATGGCGCTGGAGCCGGAGGCCGGCGGCGCGGACGATGGCGGCGAACTTGCCGACATGACGCGCCGCTTGTGGATCTCGACATTGCTCGCGCTGCCGGTGGTGGCGCTCGATATGGGCGGGCATTTTGGACTTCTGCATTTGCCCGGCCACATTTCGGCGTTTGCGGAGCTTGTGCTGGCGACGCCCGTGGTGCTGTGGGGCGGCTGGCCGTTTTTCGTGCGCGGCGCCCGCTCGCTCGCCACCTTCAACCTCAACATGTTCACGCTGATCGCCATGGGCACCGGCGTGGCTTATGGCTACAGCATCGTCGCGGCGCTCCTGCCCGGCCTGTTTCCCGCGGCGTTTCGCGATGAGCACGGCGGCATCGCGCTCTATTTCGAGGCTGCCAGTGTCATCACCGTGCTGGTGCTGCTCGGTCAGGTTCTCGAATTACGCGCCCGCGCCTCGACGTCGGGCGCGATCCGCGCGCTCATCGCGCTCGCGCCCAAAACCGCGCGGCGCATCAACGATGACGGCAGCGACGAGGACGTGCCGCTCGACGCCGTTGCGGCCGGCGACCGGCTGCGCGTTCGTCCCGGCGAAAAAATTCCTGTCGATGGCGTATTGATCGAAGGCCGATCCGCAGTCGACGAATCCATGGTCACCGGCGAAGCCATGCCGGTGACCAAGGACCAAGGCGCCGACGTCATTGGCGGCACGCTCAACGGCAGCGGCGGCTTCGTCATGCGCGCCGAGAAGGTCGGCCGCGACACCATGCTGGCGCATATCGTGCAGATGGTCGCCGCGGCGCAGCGCTCGCGCGCGCCGATCCAGCGGCTGGCCGACCGGGTCGCCGCCTGGTTCGTGCCGGCGGTGATCGCGGTGGCGCTGATCGCGTTTGCGGCCTGGGCGGCATTCGGGCCGCAGCCGCGCCTGGCTTACGCGCTGGTCGCCGCCGTGACCGTGCTGATCATCGCCTGCCCCTGCGCGCTCGGGCTGGCCACGCCGATGTCGATCATGGTCGGCGTCGGCCGCGCCGCCCAAGCCGGGATTTTGATCAGGAACGCCGAGGCGCTCGAACGCCTGGAGAAAATCGACACCCTGGTCGTCGACAAGACCGGCACGCTGACCGAAGGCAGGCCCAAGGTCACCGCCATCGTGCCGGTGCAGAATTTCGACGAGAATATTTTGCTGCGGTTTGCCGCGAGCGTCGAACGGGCGAGCGAGCACCCGCTCGCCGCGGCGATCGTCGCGGCGGCCGCCGAACGCAAGATCGATTTGCTCGCCGTCAGCGATTTCGCCTCACCCTCCGGCAAAGGCGCGACCGGCGTGGTGGAGCGCCGCCGTGTCGCGCTGGGCAACGCCAAATTTTTCGCCGAGCTCGGCATTGCCACGGCGGCCTTGCAGGGCGAAGCCGAGCGGCTGCGCGGCGACGGCGGCACCGTGATCTTCGTCGCCATCAACGGCGTGCTTTCGGGCCTCATGGCCGTCGCCGACCCGCTGAAGCCTTCGACACGCGCCGCGCTCGACGCCCTGAAGGCGCAAGGCCTTGCCATCGTCATGCTCACCGGCGACAGCCGCGGCACGGCGCTTGCGATTGCCAAAAAGCTCGGCATTACCGACGTCGAAGCGGAGGTCTTGCCCGAAGGAAAAAGCGCCGCGATCGAGGACTTGCGTCGCGCCGGGCGGATCGTCGCCATGGCCGGCGACGGCATCAACGATGCGCCGGCACTCGCTGCGGCCGACGTCGGCATCGCCATGGGCGGCGGCACCGACATCGCTATGGCCAGCGCCGGCGTGACGCTGGTCAAAGGCGATCTTAACGGCATCGTGCGCGCGAAAAAACTTTCCGCCGCGACCATGCACAACATCCGGCAGAATTTGCTGTTCGCGTTTATCTATAACGCCGCCGGCGTGCCGATCGCGGCCGGCGCGCTCTATCCGCTGTTCGGCCTGCTGCTGTCGCCGGCATTCGGCGCGGCGGCCATGGCGTTATCGTCGGTCAGCGTCGTCGCCAACGCGCTGCGGCTGCGCCGCGTTGCGCTCTAAGCGCAATCCGCCGTTCATCTCCGCTATTCGCATCATCTCCGCTATTCGCATTTGCCGGCCCAGTCACTATAGTTTGAGCGTCCGATCCGCGGCGACCATCCGCCGCGACCGCCACTTGGTTTTGCACCATGCTCACAGCACCGTCGCCGACCAGCGTGGCCCTGCTCCTGGGTTTGAGTTTTTTTCTCGGGCTCGCGTTCGAGGATTTCTTCGCTCAGGCCCCGCAAAGGCCCCCAGGCGGCATTCGCACGTTTCCAATGCTCGCGCTCGCCGGCGGCATGCTCTATCTGCTCGACACCGTGCACGGCATTGCCTTTACCGCGGGCCTGCTCGTGCTCGGCGGCTGGCTCGTCATGTACTACCGCACGCACCTGGAGGAGCCCGACGAGACCGGCGAGACCAAAGCCAATCTCATCGTGCCGTCGCTCAACGTTCACGCTTATCTGCTCGGCGCCGTCGCCTTGGCGCTGCCGCCTTGGGTCGCGGTGACGACGACGGTGGTGGCGGTGCTGCTGTTGACCGGCCGCACCTGGCTGCACGAACAGGCGCGGCGCATCGACATGAAGGAGATCGTCACCGCCGGCCAGTTTCTGATCCTGACCGGGATCGTCCTGCCGCTGTTGCCCAACGAGCCGGTGACGACGCTGACCGCCATCACGCCGCGCCAGGTCTGGCTGGCGCTGGTCGTGGTCTGCACGTTTTCCTATGTCAGCTATCTGGCGCAGCGCTACTGGAGCGCCGCCGCCGGTGGATTATGGATGGCGGCGCTGGGCGGGCTCTACTCGTCCACGGCAACGACGGTGGTGCTGGCGCGGCAGGCCAAAGCCGATCCCGCGGTTCGCCGTCATGCCCAGGCCGGCATCACGCTCGCCACCGCGATCATGTATGTCCGCATCCTGGCCATCACCGCCATCTTCAACATCACGCTGGCGCGTCGTCTGGCGCTGCCGCTGCTCGGGCTGTCGGCGGCGGGACTGGTGATCTGCGCGCTGCAATACTGGGTCTTTGGCAAACCGACGGGCGGTCAACCGGCGCAACAAGGGCCGACGCAACTCGCCACCAGCCGCAACCCGCTGGAGCTCGGCGCGGCGATTATTTTTGCCGTGCTGTTCGTCGTCACGTCTTTCCTGTCGACCTGGGCGACCAAGGAATTCGGCGTGACCGGCATCTACTCGCTCGCGGCCGTCGTCGGTATTTCCGATATCGATCCGTTCGTCCTCAATCTGGCGCAAGGCGGCCTGACCGGCGTGTCGCCCGACACGCTGGTCGGCGCCATCCTGATCGCGGCGTCATCCAACAATATCCTGAAAGCCTTCTACGCCGCGTTCTTCGCCGGCGGACGGGCGACCGCGGCCAGCGCGGCGGCGCTCCTGGTGCTGGCCGCCGCCGGCGTTGCCTTCGCATTGGCGATCATTCGGCTGCAGGTTTAGCGCGGCCGCAAACAATCCGTTCAACGGATCAACTGGTCGCTCTGAAACGTGGTGGTGAGCTCGCATTTCTTCTCGGCGGCTTCGCGCTGCACCAGCTTCTCCTCGGTGAGCACGCTCTCGTAATCGGGGCGGTAGGCGACCGCGCCGATCACCGAACCGGTCCCGCTCTGGCTTGCTTTGTCCATCAGCGCGCGTAATTCCTTTTCCCGGTCGGTCAGGGTCTTCCATCGCGTCACCAGGTCGTTGCAGTGATAGACCTCGTAGCGGCCCGGATCGACCATCCAGGAGCCCGGACCGTTGCCGCCACAGCCGGCAAGCGCCGCGCCAACGGCGACGACAGCGCAAAGCGAACAACTGCGGCCCAATCGCGCGCGGCGCCGACGGCTCAATGCGACAGTTGGTTCCGTGACGATCCCCTGCTCTCCACGCGCCCCGACGCGCTACGCAACAACACCGTTCGATCGGATTATAACGCGTTTCGTTCGCAGTTTGGTGCGCCGCAAATAAGGCCAAGGTTCAAGCCAAAGCCGGCGGACCAGCCTGCGCCGAGCTATTCTTGGGGATACTGCGCAGGGAATTCGACGCCGGCGCTCAATCCGTTGCGCCAAACCAGCCGGCAATGGCGCCGTGCGTCGCCGCTGGGGGTGAGCAGCAAGATGAAGCGCTCCGGCAGTTCGCACTCGGCCTCGAGCAGGATACGCGCGCCGGTCGCCGAAATATCGGAGATCGCACAAGGGCGCGGCGACGACGTCGCGTCAACCAAGACGCTGGCGTTGTAATGGAAATGCCGGCGCGGCTTTCTGCGCAATTCGGCTCGAGAGGCCATCAAAATCTCCGCGCGCCGCGAAACTGACGGCACACCCTACGACTTTAAGAATAGTACATTAAGGACCCGTAAATTCATTCCCGGCACCAGAATCGAACCTGAACGAATGCCACGCCGACAAAAACACGAAAACCGGACTCCACTCCATGAGACTGCCGCTCCTTGCGATGTCAGCCGCCTGCCAAGCGAGATCGGAACGCGGCTATCGCATCCTCGACATGAAGCCCGGCGCGTTCGAGTGACCGACGGCGCCTGAAAATCCGCGCCGCGCTTTGTGACACCGACTTTGCGGTACTGACATTGGGCCAACCGCGGCCGCCGAGTCCATTTGGCTTGATCTCGCCTTATATGTCAGGCGTATTACGCTTTCGTGAGCGTTCGATAACGCCTGCGGAGGCAACTCGATGAGCGTCGCGTGGCTCGACTGGTCAAACCCGGTCGCGATCTGGTGGGTCTTTCTGCTGGTCGTCAGTGCCGTCAACATCGCGGCGCTGCTGCGGCTGCGCATCCGCTACCGCGCCAGCCGCGGCGACAAGCCGGCCGCCAAGTCGGCGGCAATTTGGCTCGAACCGCTGCTCCTATTGTGCGCCGTCTATGTGCTCGGCTGCGCCTTCCGCTCAATCCTGCCGCGCGCCGACGTGCAGCGCATCTGCCTGTTCGACACTTGGCTCTCCAGCGTCATGGTCGGCCGTTCCGTCGCCACCGTCGCCGAGCTTTGCTTCGCCGCGCAATGGGCCATCGTGCTGTACGCGCTGGGCAAGGTCGCCAACTCCGACACGGCGAAAAACATCGCCAAGACCATCGTGCCCATCATCGTGATCGCGGAAATCTCGTCCTGGTACGCGGTGATCACGACGAATTTTCTGGGCAACGTTTTGGAAAATTCGCTGTGGACCATCACCTTCCTGCTCATCGGCATCGCGCTGTCGCGCCTCGTGCCGCGCTTCCGCGGCCCGGCCCAATTCGCCATCGCCGCCGCAGCCGCCGGTATCGCCGCCTATGTGGTGTTCATGGCGACGGTCGACGTGCCGATGTATTTCGGCCGCTGGCAGGCGGACCTCGCCAGCGGCAAGGACTATCTCGGCCTCGTCGCCGGCCTGCACGACCTCGCGACCCGCTGGATCGTCACCCACGACATCGCGCCCTGGCGCGACGAGATTGCGTGGATGTCGCTTTATTTCAGCACCGCGGTGTGGTCGAGCCTGGCGCTAGCAGGCTTTGGCTTGGTGAAGCAGCAGTTGCCGCGCTATCGCGTGCGGGCGCCGCTGGCGCGACCGACGCGGCGGCCGGTTGCGGTGGCGGTGCGATCGTCA
>Ga0209579_10004271_pt1 | contig 10021 bp, 8 predicted proteins | sample Coa_R1_2_FD_187152 | JGI IMG/M metagenome (GOLD analysis project Ga0209579, IMG submission 187152) | Surface soil microbial communities from Centralia Pennsylvania, which are recovering from an underground coalmine fire - Coalmine... | ecosystem: Environmental > Terrestrial > Soil > Unclassified... | reverse complement strand
AAAGCAGGCAAGCGGTGAACGACAACACACGCTCATCGCCGGTCATCCCGACCTCGCTAACAAGGCCGTGCGGCTGGATACCCTCACAGTGGACTCCCAGGCCGAACAAACCAGCGCTGGCCTCGATCGACTTAACGACGAGGAGTTCGAGCGCTTTCACCGGCTCAACAACGCCTATCGGGAGAAGTTCGGCATCCCCTTCATTATCTGCGTACGCCGCCACACAAAGGATTCCATCCTGCGCGAATTCGAGCGCCGACTGCGCAACGATCCTGCCGGAGAACAAGAAACGGCGCTGGGCGAAATCTCCCGCATCGCGGCGCTGCGCATGGACCAGCATATCCACGGACCTGATCGCCTCAAGGTGCACGGGCGCCTATCGACCCACGTGCTCGACACCTATCACGGCCATCCCGCCGCCGGTGTCGCCATCGAATTTTTCGAGATCGGCGCCTCGGGCGAGTCGCGCTTACTATCTCGCGCGACCACCAACACGGATGGCCGTACCGACCGGCCGCTCATCGCCGAGCGGCCGATCCCTATTTCCCAGTATGAGCTGCGGTTCGGCGTCGGTGATTATTTTGCGCGGAAAGGCCCGATCCTCCCGGTTCCGCCGTTCCTGGCCGTCGTGCCTGTTCGGTTTGGGGTCGCGGAGCCCGAAGCGCACTATCACGTGCCGCTTCTCACCACCCCGTGGAGCTATTCAACTTATCGCGGGAGCTGATACGCGGTCCGGACTCAGCACGAGCCGAGATTAGACTGCGACCCGTAGATGCTGGTGACCGGCGGAGTACCCACCGGGATCTGGCCAAGCGTTTCATTGAGGCCAGGCGGTGGCGTCGCGGTTCCGGGCAGGCCGCCGGCGCCGCTGACGGCAATCGAGCCTGACCCGTTGCATGGCAGGCCGGTGATCGGATTCGTTCCGGTCGCGCTTCCGCCAATGGCTGAAGTCGTGCCGGGCAAGGTGCCTGGGTTTATGGGCGAAACTGGCGGTTCCGGCATTTCCGGCAGGCTGAACGGGTTAGTCGAATTTTGCGCCAGGACTAGCCGCGGCTTGGCTTTTGGCGGAGTGGGCGACGTAGCCAAACCGCTCGCGTCGCAGATCCTGGCGAATGCGCCAGCGCCAACGATCGCAGCCGCCGCCAAGGCCATTAGGGCAGTTCTATTCACGCACCTTGCCCACATTCGACCTTCCTCCACGAGTACAAAAAGGCAAGCCATTGTACCACAAAGGCCCGCAACAGCTGTTCCGCGAAAGCAACCTCCAAAACTCTATTGCGGCGACTGCTGCACTGCAACGAATGTGCACTCGATCCCGCTGCAAGAGAATTCCATGCGATGTCCGTTCCGGGAACGCAGATTTGTCATGACGAAGCCACAGAACACTCCTAACGTGGCTATTGAGGGAGGGGCGATTCGGGAAGGAAACGGGTTATGACCCTTTACCCCGATACCGCGCAGAAGACCGAAGCGGTCGCCTACGCCAAGAACAGATGCCCGCAGTGCAACGATTGGCTGCTGGCGCCTGACTGGTCGGAGTATCTCAGCGCGCGTTGCGTGCGTCACACGTGGTCCTGCGAAACTTGCGGCTACGCATTCGAGACCGCCGTGTTTTTCTCCGAGGCGGCATAACGCCATCTGCCTGGACCGTCACTGCTGCGGCGGGTAGCCGTGGTTACGGCCCATGAAGTCCTGCACCATCAAACCGTCGGCCGAAAGATAATTCGGCCCGATTGGCGACTTTCCATATCCACCTGGAATGTCGAGGACGTAGGCTGGCTGGCACAGACCAGACGTGCGGCCGTGCAAGGTCCGCATCAACTCCTGACCCTCCGCGATCGTGGTGCGCAGATGGGCCGTACCCGGCGCAAGATCGGCATGATGTAGGTAGTAGGGTTTGATCCGGCACTCGACCAGCACCCGCATCAGCGCGGCGAGCGTCTGCGCATCGTCGTTCACGCCGCGCAACAGCACCGTCTGCGCAAGCATTGGTATGCCAGCATCAATCAAACGGGCGCAGGCCGCACGCGCCTTTTTGCTTAACTCGCGCGGATGATTGGCGTGGAGCACGACGTAGCTCGCCTTTTTGTTCACACGCAGCGCATGCACGAGCGCCCCCGAAACACGCTCGGGCGACACCGCCGGCACGCGGGTGTGAATGCGCAAGACCTTGACGTGCTCGATCGCCGCAAGCTCCGTGGTCACCGCCTTCAACCGGCGCGCTGAAAGAACGAGCGGATCGCCGCCCGTCAGGATGACTTCCCAAATTTGCTTATGAGTACGGATGTAATCGAGCGCCGCCGCGAGCGCTTTGGGCGAGAGCCCTCCCCTGCCGGGCCCAACCATCTCGCGGCGGAAGCAAAAACGGCAATAGACCGCGCACGCATTCACAAGCTTGAGCAGCACGCGATCGGGATAGCGGTGGACGATCCCCTCGACTGGGCTGAAGGCGCTATCGCCAATCGGATCGGGGTTTTCTTCCGACCTTCCTTGCAGTTCTCGCGCGTCGGGGACGAATTGCCGCGCAATTGGATCGTGCGGGTCTGTTTGATCGATCAACGCGGCAACAGCCGGCGTAATAGCTACCGCATAGCTCGCCGCCACGTGCTGAAGCGCGGCAAGCCGGTCTCTCCCGATCAAGCGTGCATTGGCGAGATCGGCTGGCGTGCGCAGGGATTTTGGCTGAGCGGCATTCATGGCGGCCTCGGCTCGATAGTTCATGCCCCTTATGCTTGATGCGGCACTTGGCAAGCAAGCCGGGCATTGTTACCGAAATAGCGAATTTCGCGCCGGCTTCGAGCGCAGCCGAACAGCAGGGACAGCCCGATGAAAAACTACATGGACGGCGGCGAAGCGATCCTGGAGGCGTTTCGCAAGCTCAAGATCGACTACATTATGTCCTCGCCCGGATCAGAGTGGTCGCCCGTTTGGGAAGCGCTGGTGCGGCAAAAGCTCGGCAACCGCGAAGGCCCGGCCTACATCGATTCCTGGCACGAGACGCTCGCCGTCAACATGGCGACCGGCTACACGCTGATCACCGGGCGGCCTCAGGCCGTGCTGGTTCACGCCGGCGTGGGGCTTCTTCAGGGCAGCATGGGCGTTCACGGCGCGTTGCAGTCCGAGGTGCCGATGATCGTCATGTCTGGTGAAGCGATAACCGTCGGCGAAAATCCCGACATCGACATTGAGCCGCAGTGGTACGGGGGCTTGAGCATCGCCGGCATCGAACGCTACGTCGAGAACATCACCAAGTCGGCGCGCCCGGTGACGAGCCCGTTCACGCTCTACGAGCAGGTGATCCGCGCCGGCGAGATGGCGCAGCGAACCCCCAAGGGGCCGATCTACCTCAACGTCGCGCTCGAACACATGCTGCACGATTGGACGCCGCCCGCCGACGACCGCGACGTTCCCTTCGCGCCGCGCGTCCAGGCGCATCCGAGCGAGATAGAGAAAGTCGCCAGCCTGTTGCTCACGGCCAAGAATCCGATCGTTGTTGCCGAACAATCCGGGCGCGATCCGGCGGCCTTCAAGGCGCTGGTCGAATTATCCGACCTGCTTGCGCTGCCGGTGACCTGGAACAACTTCCCCACCGACCATCCACACTATTTAGGAGTCGCTAACTATAAGCACCTTGCGGATGCCGATCTCGTTCTCCTCGTCGGCGGCCGGGTGCCCTGGTATCCGCCGAGGCAGCGCCCGACGAAGGGCAAGATTGTCGCCCTCAACGAAAATCAGTTTAAGGGCCACATGTTCTATCAGAACTTGCATGCCGACGCTTATCTGGAGGGCGACATTGCGGCTTCGCTGCAGGCGCTAACCGAAGCAGCGCGTGCGGCCAAATTGAACGCCGATACCATCGGCAAACGGCGCGAGAAGTGGAAAGCCGAGCACGATGCCTTCGCGGCCGGACTCAAAGCCGAGAGAGCGAAGGCCAAAAGCAACAATGGCACCGGCGGCAATGGCAACGGCATCGACCCGCTTTTCCTGATCGACACACTCGGCCAAACATTGCCGGCCGACACGATCTTCGTCGACGAGACGATTACGCACGGGCCCGTGCTGCGCCAGCACTTACCCTTCACCACACCGCACAGCTTTTTCCGAGGCTTCGGTGGCCTCGGTCAGGGCCTTGGCATTGCGCTCGGCATGAAACTCGCCGCTCGTGAGCGGCCGGTGGCCCTGCTCATCGGCGACGGCGGCTTTCTCTACAATCCAGTGATCCAGGCGCTCGGCGCCTCCAAGCAGCACAACCTGCCGATCCTCATTGTTGTCTTCAACAACAAGGCGTACTCGGCGATGCAGAAGGGCCATGTGCACCATTATCCTGACGGCGTCGCCGAAGGCACCAAGACGCATCTCGGCTCGCGCCTGAACGGCCCCGACTACGCGCAATTAGGCTCGCACTTCGGCCTGCATGGCGAACGGGTCGAAGACCCCGCGAAGCTCAAAGGCGCGCTGCAATCGGCGATGAAGACGGTGCAGGAGGGAACCACCACCATTCTCAACGTGGTGTTGAGCAAATAACCAAAATCATGCCATCGGCGCCCACAGCACCTGATCGATGTGTGAGGCGCCCGTAGCCAGCATGACGAGACGATCGAGGCCGAGAGCAATCCCGCAGGCGTCTGGCATCTGCGCGAGCGCTGCCAAGAAATCTTCGTCAATCGGATAGCGCTCGCCGTAGCGGCGCTGCTTCTCCGCCATCTCTTGTTCGAGGCGGTGGCGCTGTTCGGCGGCATTGGTGAGTTCGCCAAAGCCGTTGGCGAGTTCGACGCCACAGGCATAAAGCTCGAAGCGCTCGGCGACGCGCGGATCCTTTGGCGACGGCCGCGCCAAAGCCGCCTGACCTGCCGGATATTCGTCCAAGATGGTCGCGCGGCCGATGCCGAGCTTGGGCTCGATGCGTTCGACCAGCACGCGGCTGAAAATGTCGCCCCAGCTGTCGTCATCGGCGATGCGAATGCCGGCTGCCCCGGCGGCGTGGGCAAACTGCTCACGATCAGGCTCGCCCGCTCCCAGCGTCGCGAGCAGATCGATGCCGGCAAAGCGCGCGAACGCCTCGGCCACGGTCAGCCGCTCCGGTTCGGCAAACGCATCGGCCGAGCGGCCGCGAAAAGACAAATGCCGCGTGCCCGCCGCCGTGGCCGCCTGTGCCAGAATGGCCGCGCAGTCGGCCATCAAGGCCTGATAGGGCTCGCCGGCCCTATACCATTCAACCAGCGTGAATTCCGGCGCATGCAGCGCCCCGCGCTCGCGGTTGCGAAACACTTTGGCAAACTCGACAATGCGCCGCTCGCCGGCGGCAAGTAATTTCTTGCAAGCGAATTCGGGAGACGTGCGCAGGTAAAGCGTCGAAGCAGCACCGTCCGGCGCCACCAGCGTCGTGGCGAAAGCATGCAGATGGGTCTCGTTGCCTGGTGAGGCTTGCAAGGCTCCGGTTTCGACCTCGACGAAATCATTGGTGGCAAACCACGTGCGCAAGGCGGCGATGATCCTGACGCGGGCTAGAAGGAACGGCCGCCGGTCGGCATGGACGTGTGTGGCCCAGAAGGGTGACGACCCGGGTGCCTTATCCGCCATTACGCTGTCCGTGGCTTCCTGCGGAAATAGCTGGCCATTAATGGCGAGATCGCTATGTTGCAGCGCGAATCCAAGCATTTACTCAAGGATTGCGTCCCGTGAAAGTCATCGCCAGCTCGCTCCGTAAAGGCAATATCGTCGAGATCGACGGCAAGCTCGGAGTCATCGTGTCTACCGAGAACATTCATCCCGGCAAGGGCACGCCGGTCACCCAGATGGACGTGCGGCGGATCGCCGACGGCGTGAAGGTCTCGCTGCGTTTCAAGACAACCGAGCAGGTCGAACGGGCCTTCGTCGAGGACCGCAAGCACCAATACATGTATCAGGACGGTGACGGCTTCCATTTCATGAACATGGAATCCTACGACCAGGTCACCCTCCCCGCCGACATCATCGGCGATCAGGCCGCCTACCTACAACCGGAAATGGAAGTCACCATCAGCATGCACGACAGCGCACCGGTGGCTATCGAGTTGCCGCCGAAAGCCGTCCTTGAGGTCGTGGAGACGGAGCCGACGGTCAAAGGCCAGACTGCCTCCTCCTCCTACAAGCCGGCGGTCTTGTCGAACGGCGTGCGCACCATGGTGCCGCCCTTCGTTACCACAGGCACCAAGATCGTCGTGCAAACCGCCGACGGCAGCTACGTCGAACGGGCGAAGGATTAGCGCTCAGCCCTTGACTAAAGAACAGGCGGGGTTGGGCGGCCCGAACGCCTGGTCGCCCTGGATATGCGCGAGGATCTGATAATAATCCCACGGATATTTTGAATCCTCCGGCTTTTTCACCTGCACCAGGAGCAGGTCGTGCACCATCAGGCCGTCCTCGCGCAGCTTGCCGTTACGGGAAAAGAAGTCCTCGACTGGCATCGACCGCATCTTGGCGGCGACTTTGAGCGGATCGTCGGTACCCGCCGCCCGGACGGCTTTCAGATAATGCGCAACCGATGAATAGACGCCGGCCTGCCACATGGTGGGCATGCGGCCGACCTTGGCAAAGAACCGCTTTGACCATTCGCGCGTCTTGTCGTCCATGTCCCAATAAAATGACGTGGTCAGCACCAGCCCTTGGGCCGCTTTCAGTCCCAACCCATCAACGTCGGTTATGAGGACCAGGAGACCCGCCATCTGCTGGCCGCCGGCAAAGACGCCGAACTCGCCGGCGAGCTTTATGGCGTTGACGTTGTCAGGCGGTCCGCTGGCGAGCCCGATAATCTTCGCCTTCGAGGCCTGTGCTTGGAGGATGAACGAAGATAGATCGGGCGTGCGGAAAGGATGACGGACAGCGCCCACCACCGTGCCGCCGTTCGCCTTGATCACATCGGACGCGTCCTTCTCCAGCGAGTAACCGAACGCGTAATCCGCAGTGAGGAAGAACCAGCTGTTGCCGCCTCGCTTGACGACTTCCTGCGCAGTGCCCGCCGCGAGCGCGTGGGTATCAAACACCCACTGCATGGTGTAGGGCGAGCAAAACTTGCCGTGGAAATCTGCTGTGCCGGTCGAATGGGTGATGAAAAGCTTTTGCTTTTCGTTGGCGACGGCCTGCACCGCAAGCCCGACCGCCGAGACCGGCACGTCGACAATCAAATCTACCTGATCGCGGTCGTACCATTGGCGCGTGATGCCGGCGGCGACGTCCGGCTTGAGCTGATGGTCGGCGGAAATCACGGCGATCGGCTTGCCCAGCACCGTGCCGCCGAAATCGGCCACCGCCATCTCGGCGGCTGCCACCGAGCCCGGGCCGGTGGGCGCCGAGGCGGGGCCGGACATGTCGGTGAGCACGCCGATCTTGACGACATCGTCGGAGATTTGCGCCCTCGCGGCGCCGCTCGCCAAGGCGAGCATCAAAGCCAAGCCAATGAGTCCAATATGTCGCACGGTCGCCTCCCGGAGAATTTCAAATACGACGCCGCCTAGCTCGTTCCAGCGGCTTTGGACTAATAATAACAATAGCTAAGCACGGCCGTCACCGCCCCTCTCGGTCGAATTCTGAATATTTGTTCAGGGTCGGAACGTGACCAAAGCGAACTCTCTTGGCAACCATTCCATAGTTCTCCCCACAACCGCGGCGGCATCACCTTGGCAAATTGAGCGTTGATGCCGATGATGGTGCGAGAATACTTGAGGATTCGCCTTGTGCGCTGGCCGATAAAAGCTTGTTGTTTCGCCGGGCTCCTGGCCGCCGCAGCTGCTCTCCAACAAGCAGAAGCACAACAGGCGAAACCGGCAGCAGTTGCGCCCGATCCAAAGCTCGAAATGAAGAGCCCCCGCGTTTCGTCGGTGGACGTAGACTGGAACGCAGTGCGCACCGCAGTTTCAGATTTGTTTCCACTTCTTTCACAGGGTGGTCCGGACGGCGCCAAAGCCGATGCGTTGGCGCGGTTGAACGAAGCGACACAGAGCGTCTTTCCAAACATCGCCGCTAGTCCGATTCCTGTCCTGCTGCCGTTTGACACGGCGGCATACCTAAAAGACAAGTCCGCAGCCAATGGCGGCGCCATTGATCGGCGCAAATATTTCGGCGGCTTCACCGCGTCGAATGTTTTCTTTTTTCCCGGACCCGCCGGTTACGACGCGTCGATTTTGCTGCAGCCGCAGGATTCAGGCAGCCTTCAGTTCGGTAAGGCGGTTGATGCGCAGATTTCGGCGTCGTCGGTCATCTACGAATTGGACGCACCGTCCATACCGGAAGGCAGCCCGATCCCCGAACTCGAGAGTCAATTTCCCGGTATCCGCCGCCTGATGGTCGAAAATCATCTGCGCTACACCTTCGTGCGCTTTGGCGTGCCCTACGTCGTGACGTTGATGTGTACTGAGGGAAGCCGCGATCGCCGGCTCTCGTGCCGCGACGCCGACAAGGTCGGCATCCACTTTCTCAAAACCCTCAGCATTGCCGGCGGCGCCCCCGCTCGTGAACCGGCTCCGGTCAACGTGCAAACCATCGACCGGCCCGAAAAGGTCTCGCCGACTTTCACCTATTACGCGCCCGGCGATCTTCTTCCCGGCACGGGCATGCGCGGCCAGGCCGGCCGCAGCGATCCGACGGTGTTCGCCAAAATCCGCTTCCCCATGGCGGAAGCGCCGTCCTACGTGAACTCGCAGGTCTTCATGAATTGGGGCGAGTGCGATTTCACCGGCCGCGTTTCGCTCGGCGGCAGCGGCAAAGACGCGAGCTACCGCTGCAAGGTCAATTCGATCCCGCTGTTTCGCGATGAGTCGAGGAATTACGCTTATCCCTGGCGCGATAACTTTTGCGAGCACCGCTATTTTGCGGTGAGCCAGTGCCCCGGCGGACTCGGTCATCAGGGCGAGGATATCAGGCCCAGTTCCTGCCTGCTGCGCAGCCCGGACGCGGAGCGCTGCGAGCCTTATCAACACAATGTCGTCGCCGTGCGCGACGGCCTCGCGCTGCGCGACCCCGGCGACGAGGCGCTCTATCTCGTGGTCAATGTGCCAGGGGAGCATATTCGCTTCCGCTATCTGCACATGAACCCACACCTCTTGGACGCCGCCAGCATGGTGAGCGGGCGGGCGCTCGCGGCCGGCGAAGTGATCGGCGCGGTGGATAATTATCAGGAGTTCGATGGGGGTACGAGCTATCACCTGCACTTCGACGTCCAGGTGCCGACGCGTGAGGGATGGCTTTTCGTCAACCCTTACATGACGCTGGTGGCTGCCTATGAGCGCCTGATTGGGGCGCGCGGCACTGTCGTCAACGACTCCATGTTTGCGGCAGCGTCAGCAACTCCAGCCCCGTCGAAGATCGACGGACAAACCCCCGCATCGCCAAATAATGGCGCCGCGCCTTCTACTTCGGTTTCCTCCGGCGCGGTCGCATCCAACACGCAAGGGTCGGCTGCTGGGCCGACCGTTGTGCCGGGTGCTGTGCCTAGCGGCGTGCCAACTGCCGAACCGAGTGCTAGCGTGGCGCCTGCCCGCCATGAGCGTTCGACTGACGACGATGATGAGCCGAGATCCCGCCGGCACCGAGCAAGAAGTGCCGAGCATTGCGAGACGCGCGGTGCTCGGGGCCATCGCCGGCGGCATTGCTGGACTGATGACGACGAAGACCGCGAACGCGAAGGCCGCCACCACAGGCATGGCATTCGACCAGTGGATGACGACCTTCCGGACGAGGGCCGAAGCTCGTGGCATCACAGCCGTGACCTACACGAGCGTCATGCGCACGGTCCGTCCCGACATGGGCGTGCTTGAAGCGATCCGGAATCAACCCGAATTCAACATTCAGCTCTGGCAATATCTCAACCGCGTTACGTCGGACTGGAAAATCGCCGCCGGGAAGGAAAAGGCCAAGCAATACGCGCCTTTGCTTGAGCGTATCGAAAAGGATTTCGGCGTCGCGCCGTCCATCATGCTCGGCGTCTGGGGGATAGAGTCCGCCTTCGGCGATCCGGTTGTGGCCAAGAACCACATGAAGCCGGTGT
>Ga0209579_10004270_pt1 | contig 10023 bp, 8 predicted proteins | sample Coa_R1_2_FD_187152 | JGI IMG/M metagenome (GOLD analysis project Ga0209579, IMG submission 187152) | Surface soil microbial communities from Centralia Pennsylvania, which are recovering from an underground coalmine fire - Coalmine... | ecosystem: Environmental > Terrestrial > Soil > Unclassified... | reverse complement strand
GTCGTCCATTGAGCACGGCCTCTTGCGCAGCCGACGACGAAGGTGCGTGAAGCGCAAGAGTCCTAGCAGATCGGGCAAGGCCCGGCCAGCCGCCGCAGCTGCTACTCCATGAATTTCGGCCGGCCTTCGAACCCGCCCGCAGCCCGCAGCGCATCGGCCTCCATCAGCTTGCCGTCCATCATGACGATGCGCGTATGCCGGAGATCGCCGATGGTCGTCGACGGATCGCCGTCCACGAGAACGAGGTCGGCCGCCTTGCCGACAGCGATCGACCCGGTGCGGCTGTCGGCGCCGACCAGCCTTGCCGGCGCGATCGTGGCGGCGGCGAGCGCCTCGGCATTCGTGAACCCTGCGGCGACATAGAGCTCGAGCTCCCGCACCAGCTCGATGCCGGTGCCGTCGGTGCCGGCGACGATGTTGACGCCGGCCTTGTGGAGCCTTCCCACCAGCTCGCTCAGCTTGGCGAAGCTCGCGCGGTAGTCGGCACGGGTGAGGCCGGCCGGGACCGCGAATCCGCCCTGGCGGAAGCCGCGCTCGGTGAACGGCGGCATGGTGCCGACATAAGGAGCGTAGGCGGGTGAAAGATCACCATTCTCCGGCACATAGAGTCCCTCGGCGACGACCAAAGTCGGGTCCGCGCTGATCTTGCGCGCCGCCATCATCGCGATGAGGGACTTCATCGGCTCGGCGTCGAGATCGACGTCTTTGGCGTAGCGCCCTGGCCCCTCGAACCGCGCCATGCCGTTGGACTTGTTCACCACGTCGTCCGGCATCGCCTGCATCATCACGAAATAGATGTGCGTGATCTCGTCGTACCCGTCCTCGATCGCCTCCTTGGTGCGCATGCCGGCCGGCAGGTGGCCGTGGACATGGAGCCCGAGCCGGTGCGCCTCGGCGGCGGTGGCCTTGACCCAGGCCGGGTCGAAGCTGCCGTAGATTTTAATGCCCGTGAATCCGTCCTGCTTGGCCTTGCGCACGGCGGCAAGCGCCTCGTCCTGCGATGTGACGGTTGTGCCCGACTGTGCCGAATTCGGCCCCTTGCCGTCGATCAGCATCGAGGGATAGACGCGCGGCGAGAGCAGCTCGCCCTTGGCGCGGCGCGCCGCCCGGGCCAGCGTCAGCTCGTTGACGTTGCCGGGATCGCGCACCGAGGTGATGCCCAGCGACAGCAGCATGGGACCGGCGGCATCGCCGGGGAAATGCTGGTGCGCGTCCCACAGGCCCGGCACCAGGGTCTTGCCGGCGCCGTCGAGGATTTCGGCGCCCTTGGGGACTTCCGTCGAAGCCGCGGGACCGGCCGCGACGATCACGCCCTTGTCGACGACGACCGTCTGGCCCTCGGCGAAATGATCGCCGCCGAGGAAGGCGCGGACATTGGTAAAGGCGACAGGCCCTTTGGGTGTCTTCAGCAATTGCTTGACCAACTGCGGCGAGCGCTTGGCCAAGGCGGCGTCCTGCGCATCCTGGAGCGCCTTCATCGCCGTTTCGTAGCCGGCGGGAATCCAGGAGACGGCGGTGACGAGGGCGAAGAAATGGTCGTGGTCATCGGCCCAGAACGCGACCGGCGTGTTGAAGAGCCCGGTCACGGACCAGGCCGTGACGATACGCTTGGCGGCCCCGTCGCCGATCGTCTGGGTCACCAGCTTCTCGGCCCGCGCCTTGCCGCCGGGCAGCATGGAAAGCGCATGGTCCGGGGCGGCGAGGAGCCGGTCGGCGAACACGGCGGTCAGGGCGATCGGGCCGCCGAATGCCACATACATGGCCGGCGCCGCGTAGGCGGCCGAGCCGCCGTCGACCGGGCTCTTCCAGGTTGCCGTGCCCTTCTCGATCACGAAGGTCTCGGCGGCGTCGCCATTGGGCGTGAAGCCGCGCACCGTGACCTGGTCCAACATGCCGTCGGCACCGGTCCGCGCGATGCTGTCGGTCTCGAAGACCTGGCCCCGCAGCAGCATGCTCTCGCGCGCGTGGAGCGTCCCGTCGGGGGTTGTCCACATCGACGACTCGCCGTGCTTCCCGGCGCTCGAAATGATCGTGAAGTGCTTCGCATCTGCCGGCGGCGTTGCCAGCTCCGAGACCGGCGTCGCGGCGCCGGCGCGCAAGGCGAGCAGGACAAGAACCAAAACGGCCCCGGCAATTCTCATGACGGATCTCCCCCGAGCGTTCCCCAGACGGCGGCGCAAGCGGCCGCTTCTAGTTAGTTTCACGGTAACGGGGCGGAGAGCAAAATTACAAAGAAGTCAGGTGGGAGCGTCGCTACCCGGTGAATTCTGGAGATTTTGCCGTTGGGGCCATGTCGCCAATCGCCCGCCAATTAGTGCTGCCGGGATTGTAAGCGATACGCCGAGGATTACCTTCCATGTTGGTACTAGACCTGGCAATGCGATGGTAATTGATATCCCAATAAGAGTAGAAATGACACCTACGACTAAGGCATTCTTCATTTTATCTCCGTTGGGACCAAGTTTTCCGGCGACATAGCCACCAAGGCCGGTAAAGAATGTCGTTCCGGCGAATCCAATCGACTCAGAGTAGATGTTTGACTTGAGAGCCAAGTAGTGTGCCTGAGACATATCGCCACTCAAAGAACATATATAGATGAAAGTGGATGCGAGAATAAGGCCGACCGCGATTCCGCCAATTAGGTCTGTCAGAAGCCCAGCTATGACCGCTTTAGCGCTGAGGCGTATCATCCCTCGCTCCCTACTTCGCCCGCTTCAGCGTGTAGATCACGTTGTTGAGGGCGAACAGCATCGTATCGTTGTCGGCGAGGTGGAAGCGGAGCTCGGAGCAGCTTGCCTCCAATGTCGGGATCTGGTCGGCAGTGAAGCCGAGTTTGGCGGCGAGGCCCTTGGCGTCGGTCAGGCCGTGGTCGGGGTCGTAGAGCCCGCCTTCGAACACCCCTTCGGGCGGAACAGTCAGCACCGTGTAGCGCGGCTTGCGGCAGCCGATGAAGAGCGGCGCGTCGAGCCGGTCGGGCTGGATCCCGATGCGGGCGTTGCGCAGGGCCGGTTCGATCGTGGGCTCGGCGTTCGGGTCCTTGGCCACCCAGGGAGCGGGCTCGGTCTTGGTCACCGTCCACGTGCCGGTGAACGCCTGCTGCGCCTGCGCGCTGGAGGCGGCGACGAAGGCGACCGCAAGGAGGAGCGCCGGCCGGATCATTCGAAGAAATGCGGCACGAAGCGGGAGCGGTTCGCCATGATCAGCGTGTCGTCCTCCCGTACGCCCATGCCGTGGCACGTGTCGCCGATCATCCACGCGCCGAGATTGGCGTAGTTGCCGTCGAACGCGGGCGGCTCGACAAAGGCCTGGTAGATGTAGCCGCTCTCGGCGTAGGTGCCATCGGACTCGGCCAGCACCGCGCTGCCGTCGGTGATGCGGATATTGGCGCCCTCGCGGCCAAGTGCGGGCTTGCGGACGCAGGGCTTGCCGGCGAGCGGCGCCGGGTCGCGGAAGGCCGGCAGCAGGTTCTCGTGCTCGGGGAACATGGCCCACAAGATCGGCAGCAACCCCTTGTTCGACAGCACCATCTTCCAGATCGGCTCGATGAAATTGGCGCCCGACCGCGCGACGTTCGGGCCGAACTCTTCGGCCATGATCCACTCCCACGGATAGAGCTTGAACACCTGGCGCATCGGCAGCCCGTCGAGATCGACGAAGACCCTGTTGCCGCTATCCCAGCCGATCTCCTGGATGGGCAGGAACTTGGTGCGCCAGCCGGCCTCGATCGCGGTCTGGCCGAGATACTGGACCGTGGTTTCGTCCTCGGGATTGGGCGTGGCCGTGGTGACGTAGAGGATCTCGATGTTGCGCCGCCCGACGAGGAAGCTCCGCCAGCGATCCACAAGAGCCTCGTGCAGCGAGTTGAACTGGTCGGATTGCGGCCGCACCTGCTCGCGCCAATTGTCCTGCACGATCGCGGCTTCGAATAGCGAGGTCGGCGTGTCGGCATTGTATTCGAGCATCTTGGGCGGCTCGACGCCGTCATAGACGAGATCGAAGCGGCCATAGACCGCGGGGTCGCGGCGTTGCCAGCTGACCTCGATCAGCCGGCCGATCTCGGGCGCGATGCCGAGCAGCGGATAAAGCCGCTCGCTGACGATGCGTTCGACGGCCTGGAGGCAGAGACCGTGCAGCTCGTTCGCGGCAGCCTCGACCGTATCGATCTCGGCTGCGGTGAAGCCGTAGCAGGCGCTCTCCTGCCAGTAGGGCACGCCCTCCGGCCGGTAGAAGTCGAAGCCCAGCGCCTCGAGCCGGCTCTGCCAATCCGGCCGCGGATCGAGAGGATATCGCAGCATTTCAGCTGCCGCCGGAGGCGTGGGCCGCGGCGCTGCTGCCGAAGCCGCCGCGGCTGATGCTGCCGCCGGCGCCGAGGGCGCTATGCGATCCGCCGAAGAACGAGCTCATCGCCGAAGAGCTGCCGCCGAAGCCGCTGCGGGGCACGGTCACGCTGCGCGAGGCAAAATGACCGCTCGACCAGAAGCCGGTGCTGCCGCTGCCCGACCGTCGAAAAATATAGCCGCCGCCTCCGTGATAGCCGGAACCGTAACCGCTGGGGCAATTGCCCTGGTCCTCGCAGCGGCGGCGATACGGTCCGACCAGATAATTGCCGGAATAGGCGTAACCCTGCCGGTCGACATAGACCGGGCGTGCCATGAAGGTGTTCGGCCCGCTCAGCGCCTGGCCCAGCATGAAGCCGGCCATGGCCGGGATGAACCAGCCGCCCGAGCTGCCGGTCCGCGGCACGCACTGGCCGGGCCCGTAGACATCCTCGCAGCTCGATTGCGAGGTATAGTGCGGCGCCGAGGAATCGTGCTGCGCTTGGGCGCTGCCGAACGCCTGGTCGCAATCCGAGGCGGAGTGATCCGCGGTGCATGCGGCGACGTCCGGATAGATCGGGACCGCCTCGGCCGTATTGCTGCTGCCGCAGCGGGACAGGATCGACGCGAAGGCGCAGACCATCACCACGCCGACGAGGATCCTGAACATGGGTGGAGACTCAGCGCTTCAGCGCCGCCAGCCGGTCGGAGAGGCTCTGCGGGGATGCGCTGCCGCGAACCTCGGCCAGGGCCGCCGCCACGTTCGCGTCGCCGCCGGCCTCGGCGACGCCCTTCAGGGCGCCTGCCTTCATGTCGGCCGCCTGGGCGCGTTGATGCGCGGCCTCGGCGCTCTGATGCAATGAGTCGAGCGCGACGTTGAGGCCGGTGCCGCCGGAGGAGCGGAGCCCAGCCACCACCTCGGCCTGGCGGGCCCGTTCCCGGCTGCGCTCCTCCTCCAGCTGGGCGTGCTGCAGCTCATGGCGGGCGTGCTCGAGGTTCTGCTTCGCCTGGGACAGCGCCTTGGCCTTCTCCTGATAGGCTTGCTCGGCCTCGGTGAGGAGCGCCTGGGTCGTGTCGACATCATGCTTGTCGCGGTCGAGTTCTGGCGCCAAATGCTCGATCCGCTCGACCAGGGAGGCGAGGCTCGCCTGCAGCGAAGCCTTTTCAGCGTCGTTTGCGGCATCAACCTTCTTCTGCAGCAGCTCCGCCGCCGCCATAAGCTCGTGGTACTGCTGCGAGACGTGGCCGAACTCCGCCAGCTCGTGGACGAGATCGGCACGCAGCTTCTGGATCGCCATGCCGGCGCGGTCGAGGTCCTGGCTCATCGAGGCCAGGTCGGCACGGCTGGCCCCCTCCGGGTCGAGCTGAACGATCGCCCGGGTGAGGCTATCCGCCGCCTGGTTACCCTTGGCGCCGAGGAAATTCCGAAGAAACGGGATGAACGACATGGGCGGTGCCTCCGTCGGATCAGGAAACGATGCAGCCGGCGTTGATGAGCCCGACCGCCAGCGAGAAGGAGCCGAGGGCGATGCCGTGCGCGAGGTCGCCGCGCGCGATCGCCTCCTTCCATTTGTCGTGGATGACGAAGCACAGGATCTCGCAGGCGATGATCTGGACGATGAGCGAAATGCCGCTCCACATCACCATGTCGATCCAGCTGTCGTTATGCGCGGCGGCGGTGAAGACGACCGCCGCGTAGCCCACCATCGCGCCGCCCAGCGCCAGCGCGGCGGCCACATTGCCCTCGCGGATCAGCTTGATCTCGTCGCCCGGCGTGAATTTCACGTAGACGATCCCCGACAGGAGCAGGAGCGCCAGCGCGGTGCCGAAATAGAGAAGATAGTTGAGCACCGGCATCAGTGAATCCAGCACGTCGCCCCCCAAAGGACCATCGCCGATCGGTTTCGCCGAAATTCGCACACTCGCGCGACCGGAACAATGACGGGCGCTCCGCGGATCGCCAATGCGGGGCACGCCGCGCCATATCCTCTTGCAAGAAGGGGGCGTTCACATTGCGAGCGTCAGCGAGGCAATCCAGGGCCGACGCTCCTCCGACTAGGCTACACGCTGTCGCAAGTGATTCAGCAGGTCGACACGGGTGATGATCCCGTAGAATCGCCCATCCTCCTCGACCACCGCGACACGGTCGCGGGCGAAGATCGGCAGCAGGTCTTCGATCGGGGCGTCCGGTTCGACCGTCTCGAGCCGCGTCACCATCGCGTCGCGGACCGGGCAGGAAAAATCGTCGGCACAGCGGGAGACGGCCAGCAGCAGATCGGATTCATCGATCAGTCCTATCAGCTTGCCGTTTTCGAGGACCGGCAGCTGCGAGACCTCGTAGACCCGCATGCGCCGATAGGCGACGAGGAGGGAATCGTCCGGGGCCACGGTGATGGCGCCGCCTTCCTCGTGGCGCCGCGTGATGAGGTCCTTGAGATTGCCCTCGCGCGGCCGGTCGAGAAGGCCCTGGTCGAACATCCAGTAGTCGTTGAACATCTTGGACAGGTACTTGTTGCCGGTGTCGCAGACCAGCGTGACCACCCGCTTCGGTTCCGCCTGCTCGCGGCAATAGCGGAGCGCGCCGGCGAGCAGGGTGCCCGAGGAGGAGCCGCCGAGAATGCCCTCGCGCAGCAGGAGCTCGCGCGCCGTGCGGAAGCTCTCCTTGTCCGAGATGCTGTAGGCCTTGTGGACGGCGGAGAGGTCGCAGATATCCGGCACAAAATCCTCGCCGATGCCCTCGATCAGCCAGGCGCCCGGCGTCGGCCGGCGGCCGCTCATGATGAGATCGGCAATGATCGAGCCGGCCGGATCGGCGATCACCATCTCGGTCCCCGGGCTCACCCGTGCGAAGAAGCGCGAGAGACCGGTCAGCGTGCCGCCGGAGCCGACGCCGACCACGATCGCGTCGACCCGGTGGGCCATCTGCTCCCAGATCTCGGGGCCGGTGGTCAGCTCGTGCGCCAGCGGGTTCGCCGGGTTCTCGAACTGGTTGATGTAGAAGGAGCCCGGGATCTCGCGCGACAGCCGGAGCGCGATGTCCTGATAGTAGGCCGGGTCGCCCTTGACGACGTCGGAGCGGGTGAGCCGTACCTCGGCGCCCAGCGCCTTCAGGTGGAAGACCTTGTCCTGGCTCATCTTGTCCGGGATCACCAGGATCAGCCGGTAACCCTTCTGCGCGGCGACCAAGGCGAGGCCGATGCCGGTGTTGCCGGCCGTCGCCTCGATCAGCGTGCCGCCGGGCTGCAGCCGGCCGTCGCGCTCGGCCGCCTCGATCATCGTCAGCGCGATGCGATCCTTGATCGAGCCGCCGGGATTCTGATTCTCGAGCTTGACGAAGAGCTGGCACTTGCCGGTGTCGAGCCTGGTGATCTCGGCCAGCGGCGTGTTGCCGATCGTCTCGATGACATTCCGGTACGGGGGCATGGCGGCCGTTCCCTGGGGAATTCACCCCAGCGGGTACGCCATGCGGGTCGGCGTGTCTACCGGATACGGCGCGCGAACAGACGCTGCGGATCAGCCGCGGCTGGCGACCCGGACCGGGCGTGAGAGGAAGGCCGGCGGATGATCGCCGAAGCCGACGACGCGCTCGTCGTCGTGGTCGTCGCGATGCCAGCGCGCACGGGCCGCCGAGATCGGCGTCACGTTGTCGGCGGTGCCCATCCGGATCGGCTGGATGGGGTCGCGCTCGATCCTGACCGGCTTGGCCGCAGGGCGCGGTGCGGACCGCTCTTGACCGGCCGGCTTCTCCTGTATCTCGGGGCGGCTCCTGCGCGGCGGCGCCTCGCTGCGCGCGGGCCTGCGGGCGCGGCGGCGCCGCGCGCCGCCTTCCTCGAAGGCCGGGCTTTCGAGCCCGTCGATCGCCAATACCGGGATCGCCTTGCCGATCAGCGACTCGATCGCGGCGACATGCTCGCCGTCGGCCGGCGTAGCCAGCGTGAAGGCGCGACCGGTATTGCCGGCGCGGCCGGTGCGGCCGATGCGGTGGACGTAATCCTCGGCATGGATCGGCACGTCGAAATTGAAGACATGCGACATGCCCTGGATGTCGAGACCACGGGCCGCCACGTCGGAGGCGACGAGGAGGCGGACCTGGTTGGCGCGGAACTTGTCCAGCGTTTCCGTCCGCTTCGACTGCGCCATGTCGCCGTGGAGCGCGGCCGCGTCGAAGCCGTGCCTCAAGAGCGATTTCAGCAGGATGTCGACGTCGCGCTTGCGGTTGCAGAAGATGATGGCGTTCTTGACGTCCTCGCTGCGGATCAAGCGGCGCAGCGCCTCGCGCTTGTCCTCGTCCGGCACGGTCGTGATGTGCTGGGCCACGTTGGCCGCCGGCGAGGCCGGGGGCGCTACCGTCACTTCCTTGGGGTTGCTGAGGAAGGCGTCCGCCAGGCGGCGGATCTCAGGCGGCATGGTGGCCGAGAAGAACAACGTCTGGCGAATCTTCGGCAGCATCGCGACGATGCGCTCGATATCCGGGATGAATCCCATGTCGAGCATGCGGTCGGCCTCGTCGATCACCAGGATCTTGATGTCGGAGAGGAGGATCTTGCCGCGCTCGAACAAATCGAGCAGGCGGCCGGGAGTCGCGATCAGCACGTCCACGCCGCGGTCGAGCTTGCGCTCCTGGTCGGCCATGCTTTCGCCGCCCATGATCAGCGCCATGTTGAGCTTGTGGTGCTTGCCATAGGTTTCGAAGGCGTTCGCCACCTGGGCGGCGAGCTCGCGGGTCGGCTCCAGGATCAGCGTCCGCGGCATGCGCGCCCGCGCCCGGCCGCTGGCCAGGATGTCGATCATCGGAAGGGTGAAGCCGGCGGTCTTGCCGGTCCCGGTCTGGGCACAGCCCAGCACGTCGCGGCCCTGCAGCACCAGGGGAATGGCCTGCGCCTGGATCGGCGTGGGGGTAACATAGCCGGCGTCGGCAACGGCGTTCAAAAGCTCGGGCGATAGGCCCAAGGCAGCAAAATCGGTCAAGGGAGGTCCGGAATGATGAGAGGAGATTTCTGACATTGGCAGTCGTGGTGTATTTGCGCCGGCCGGCGAAGAAAGTCAAATGCTCCCGCCGCGTTATTGCGAGGGGACAGGCATGCGCCGGCGGTTCTTTGATGCGACGCCGGCTAGTCGTCGCAATTCGGTCATCCAATACCGTGATGGAGAGATGAAATGGCCAGCCGAGAGCCGCTTCTATTGCTGCCGGGCCTGCTTTGCGATGCCGCGCTCTGGCAGTTCCAGCTGTCGGCGCTCGCCGAGTTCGCCGAACCCGCCGTGCCCGACCTGACGCGGAGCGACTCGATCGCCGGCCTTGCCGCCGATGTCCTGGCGGCCGCGCCGCGACGCTTCGCGCTCGCCGGGCTGTCGATGGGCGGCTACGTCGCCTTCGAGATATTGCGACAGGCGCCGGAGCGCGTCATGCGGGCGGCCTTCATCGATACCCAGGCCCGCCCGGATACGGAAGAAGCGAAGGAACGCCGACACGGTCTGATCGAACTGGCCGGGCGCGGCCATTTCAAGGGCGTGACGCCGCGCCTGCTGCCGATGCTGCTCCATCCCGACCACCTCACGACGCCGCTCGCCGACATCGTGACGCAGATGGCCGAGCGGGTCGGGCAACCGGCCTTCGTGCGTCAGCAGACCGCCATCGTGGGACGGATCGACAGCCGCCCAGGGCTCGGCGCCATCCGCGTGCCGACGCTGGTCGCCTGCGGCGACAGCG
>Ga0209579_10004269_pt1 | contig 10026 bp, 15 predicted proteins | sample Coa_R1_2_FD_187152 | JGI IMG/M metagenome (GOLD analysis project Ga0209579, IMG submission 187152) | Surface soil microbial communities from Centralia Pennsylvania, which are recovering from an underground coalmine fire - Coalmine... | ecosystem: Environmental > Terrestrial > Soil >... | reverse complement strand
TCGGCGGCTCCGAGCGTCAGAAGTCATCACAAAGCTTGCAGCCAAGGGTTGGTTCCTCGGATTTACTCGCCAGCAAGTTGCCAGTCAAGCCGTAGATTATCGTCCTCATCGAAGGGGTACCAGCTATCCGACAGGTGCAGGTCCGTTCCTTTCGGCGTGATGTAGAAGTACGTCTCAAAATCCTCCTCAACAACGTCGAGGGGCGGCATGGCTTGAAGTTCCGTCGAGTACGGCGCTATTCCGGACAAAATATAGGCCCTCGCCAAGCCGTTCTCCACTAGCCAGGTCAACGCCTCCACGACCTCCGGGCGTGCAATGATCAAGCCGCATTTTGCGCCATCCCTGGCGACATTGCGGAGGATACATTGGTCCACGTTCTCGTAGTCGTCAGAGATGTGGTTCAGGACCAGCCGTCGGATCAAGTCGCTGCGAGTCATCTAGAATCTATTCCAGCACCTGGTGGGACAGGTTGGCGTTTGCTATGAGTTCGCCATTAGACCGCGACTGCGGAGCAGCTCAGGAGTGATTCAGGGATAACTTTCCTGCCCGGCCAGAAGCTTTACTATGGATCAAATGCAGGTCTTTCGCATCTCATTCCGAGTTGGAATAGCCGTGCTGGGAGCGGGAGTGCTCTCGACAGTCCTTTTTCTACTCCTTGGAGTGGTGCTGCCGGTGTGGTCGATGATGGCGATCCACGGGAGACAACCCGTCCAAGACGCTCCCGCCCATGGTGGAGTAGTGCTCTTTGCAACTTTGCCAATTGCGGGTGTTGTCTCACTCGCGGCATTCACGGTACTTGCCGTCGGCTTCTTCCAAAAGCTTCAACCCGCGCCTCGGCAGCCGGAGCAGTAGAGTCCGCCTTCGGCGTGTTCACTAGATATCCCACCCCCACAGGCCTTCGGCCTGTTCACCAAACATCCCTCCTTAACGCGAATAGAAATTAGAACCAAATGGGGGAGGGGGACTTCTTGTGAACCGCCGCCGACGGCTATCCCACTCTATGCTGTTTGACTCACGAAACAAGTACCGTATTGGCGTGGAAACCCACGTTCTTCGAGTGCCGTCTTAAAATCGGAGTTTTTTGTGCCTGACATTCATGTTCGGATTCAGCGTTGGGTCGTTTGGTGGATTTGCCTAGGCTTCGCGTGTGGATTGATTGCCGTCGCCAACATTCTTGGCCGCGGTCTCTCCCACGAGCAGGAAACGGTTCTTCTGGTTGTCGGCGGGCTCCACTGGCTTCTCGGTGGACTGGTTTGTTGGGCGCTGGGAGCTGTGCAAGTGGAGAATCTTGATGAATCCGCTCCGGCTCCGCAGGTTCCGAGCGAAAACGAATGGCACCCGGCATCCGACTTCGTTATCCCCGGTGCGCGACACCTGCTGCCACCGGATCTGACTCTGCGTCCTCATCGGCATTAGCGGCAGCCAGCCGAGGGACTTCTCGTGAACAACATGGGCCGTGCCTGCGGGAGATCAGTGGCAGGACATTAGCAGACCCGACTACCGGCTCACGCCTGCGCGAATCGGAAGTGTTGACCTTGGACTGGAGCGCCGCTGAGGATTTGCCGATCATTATCATACGGAGAGGTGCGAGAGCGGCTTAATCGAAGTGGTTTGTTAAGAACTGCTAGGGCTCCAAAGCCTTCCAAGGTTCGAATCCTTGCCTCTCCGCCACGCCAAACGCAGAGTGCGAACATTCCAAAAAATAGGCCGCCGGGAATGATCCAAGCGGCCCGAAGCAGTTGCATTGATGCCAGCCTTTGACGCAACCAGCTGCGATTGGTATCGGAACTTTGCGCAGAGGACTGTGGAAATTGAGAGGCGATCAATTGGCACCCAGATACATCTGACTTTCAGGGTCCGCCTGGCGGGTGCAGGCTATTTTGAGCCGGAGGGCAACCGAAAATCAATTTCTATTGTCACCTTGACCGGTGTTGGTTCACCGTCCTTCAAAGCCGGGCTGAAACGCCACTGGCGCAAACACTCGACGGCTCTCTCGTCCAGCCCTTTGCCGATTCCCCGAACTACTTTGATTTCCAATGGAATCCCATCAACCCCTGTCATCGCCGAAAGGACAACTGTACCCTCACGTTTGGCGTCTAGCGCCTCCTTGGAGTATTCTGGATTGACTTTGCGAAGGACCTTCGGCGGACTGCTGTGCAAAATCTCCTGAGAATGTAACAGGCCCGCGACGGCGATCAAAACCGCCAGTTTCATCCGTCCCCATCATACTGAAGCAGGAAGGGCATCACATCCCGACACGCATTGTGGGTGGAGCGGTAGGACATTTCAAGTTCGTGGCGCGGCATCTGCTCGACGCGCCTCGAAGCGTGGTCAATTCTCCGAAGGCTTCTCAGCGCGGTCAATCACAAAAATCTCCACCGGTCCTCGCTGCGATTCCAGCTTTATCCCGAGTTGTTCTTGGAAGGCGGTGAAGATCGAGGGTCCAACATCGCCGGATGGAAGCCTGGGAGTATCCGTCGGTGGCAGTGGCGTCGTGGCTTGTGTCTCGTCCGGGGTCCAGTCTGCGGTGATATCGAAGTTTCCCGTCAACCCGGTTTTGTCAATCACGGTGCGACCAAGCATACGGGAGAGGAAAAACAGGAAGTTTGGTATCGGAGCGCTGACACCTCTGAGCTGATTTGGGCCCAGCCATGTCTGGCCGCACCCGAGGCTCGGAGTTTTGCCTGGTTCTATTATCGGACCCTTGTTGGGATCCGGCGGGGAACAGCCGCCCACCTTCCCTGGTACAAGACCTGGCCCGAGTTTCCGATCTTTTCGTGCGAGAACCAGCGCGTAAACCGGAAGCTCTTTCGTCTCCCGATGAATCACAAGCTGAAACCGTTCTGCCAATAGCGCCTGAAGCATTCGTTGGTTGTCGCCTGCTTCGCCCTTCGTCTCTGGCTTGGCGATCACATCCCAATGAGCAGAAGAAACCCACGGTGGACCACCGGCAAGCTGGAACGACTGGAGACGGTATGCGAAAAGGATGATTTCCTTCAGCGGCATGTTCGTTATCCTGATCCCACCGCCTGGACCTGGTTGAAAGACCATGCCCCGAGCATCTGGCGCAGCGGGTTTGACCGAAGCCACTTCAAATTGCAGTACAGGCGGCTCCTGCGGAAACGCGACTGCCGTCACGAGGAAAAACACGAGGCGGGAAGTCATGGGAGAGCCTCCTTATAGACTGTATCGGCTTTGGGCCTTGCACGCTTGCTGTATCGGCGAAAGCGGCTATGGCCACCGCAAGCACGTTCCCCAATCCACAGCCAACCACGAAAAGGCAACCTAGCGATAATCGGACTGACCGAAAGCAGGAATTCAAGGTGATCCGCACATCACCGGGTTATTACTGGAATCCGCCGGAGCGAGTGGTGGTGACGGAACTGAGATTGTCCGGCCGGAACACGCAGAGCTTTCTGACGAGATAGATCTTGCGCTACTTGGTCTTACGAAAGACCCGTTCCAGGCTTGCGACAAAGACTTTCAAGCTGACCCCGAACGCTTGGCAGAACGTCCGCAACTCCACCACATCAACTCGCCGCTCGCCGCGTTCGCACTTGCTGACGAAGGTCTGGGTTTCGCCGATCTTCTTGGCGAGCTGCACTTGCGTAAGGCCCGCACGCTGCCGAGCTTGGCGGAGCACCCGCAGGAAAACGGCATACCGGGCTGAGTGGATGGACTTCTCCATTGCGTTCGCTCTGAACGCAACGGAATCAGGCTACTAGCCTAAAATGGAATAGTCCAAAAGCGACTATACTGATACTCAGTCCCTGGAGCGTAGTTGGCGCTTTGCCCTCATTCTTGAAGATCACCGGTCGCTGCGTGTTCGTGCCGTGCCGCCGCTTGAATGGCTGATGCCGTGGGACAGCGGAATGATATGCGATTTTCGGCCACAGACAGCAACTTCGTAGTCCTGCTCATTGTTGTCGGACTGGTCTCATCATGCGCTCGACGGCCGAGGTCTTCAGAGATTTTCACCCTCCGATCAAAATGCGCGGAACTATCCGACAGCTTCGCTCAAGTGCATAGCAAGATTGACCCGCATTCGCACTACGATGCCGACGCTAACCGATGTTATGTCGAGGTCAGGGATGTACAAGTCAGCGGCGAGACCGCAATTCACCTGTGCGAGGTGTACGACGCTCAGACCGGTCAGCCGCTCGTGGCAATCTCAAGCAGCCACTCAGGAACCACGAACGCGTTTCAGAGATCGACCAACGGTGAAACCCGGACAATTACACCTGAGGCAGCCACGACCGAAATCAACAGGCTGATGGCGGATGATCGCACACCTTGTGTACAGGACTGAGTTCTTCGCGCTACGCCGAGGATGGGCCCTCGTGGCCGTTGCGATATTGGTCGCCTGTCAGGGACACAAGGACAGCGGTGGGAAGGACTCACAGTTACTCACCGCAACAGAGGTCTTTAACCTCCGCTCAAAGTGCGCCGAGCTTGGGGCGACGGTCACAGGCGGCGAAATTATTGATCCACGATTTACTGAGTCCAAGCTTTCCCACTACGATCCGCACTCCAATCGCTGCTACGTCGAGGTCAACCTGACCGAGGTTGCTTCGAAGCGGTCACGCGCGGTACTTATACGACGGCCAAACGAAAGAGCTGCTCGCGTCAGTCTCTGAAACCGGGACCAAGCTGAGTGCTGGAATCATGATCGAGGACTGGCAGGCATTCGCAGCGACCCTTGGAGTGGAGCCAAACATGATTCCGAAAGATGCCGCCTTCGGTCGAAATGATTATCGCTTTGTATCCCGCCTTATTGATCAAGCCATGGCGGATGACCGCAAGCAGTAGTCAAATTCGCCACCGCAATACCTGTGATTCCACAGAGAGGTGAGGGCGGGATAACGCCTTTGGGTTTCGCCGGTCTGGATGCGAGGAGGACGCCTATTGATAACCTGGTCCAGGCGGGAGGCCGTTGTGATCGGTGTCGTGCGGCAATCCCATATGTTTGCCGGAATGCCCTTCCATCTTTGGCGATAGCCCGTATTAATTAGGCGTCCTACTTTCGTGCACGCCACCGATAAACGGGATTGTGTCAGGGCAGCAGCCTGGCCGCAAGTGATCATTCCACGCTCGCTGGCCCCGGCGCGGGACAATACTGCCGGGTAGGCGGCCGAATGCTGCGGGCCTGCCCAGATTCCTCGCTGGACGAGGGGTCCGCCTACAGGCGAAACGCCATAAATCGCCCCCTCGCGAGGGTGAGCGACATCCGAACTTTGACTGAAACTCGCAAACTGCTACGAATCAGTGGCTTGCGAAACTTGAAGCCTTGTTTTTTATGCACATTGAGCGACATCGCCTTAAAAAGCCGCATCGTAGAATCAATAGGATAGCTCCAGACGAGTACCGGCTCATTGATCGGGATTGAGTGACTTGTGGCTCGGATGTCGCCAAGGAGCAGTAGAATGCCCTTTAATCCCGTAAGCGCTGGAAAATAGGCCACTTGCTAGGCAATTTAGAACCGAATTGACCCTCCGCCGGTTGTCCGCATGGTGTGGATCGGCCGACTTTGCTCGGCATGTCTCGAAAGGAATACGCATCCCGGCAAGCGCATAAATTCAAAGGGCTTGTCCCGGCATGGTGGTTTCAGTGTACTTCCACCAGTTCTGGAGGACAGATGGACACATCAGAGGTGATTTTTAGGATCTTTCCTACTTTCGCTGGAGTATAGGAAGTTATGGAAATAGGGTGCAATGCGTCCATCTGTCCGGAGGTCGGTCAACCAACGGGCGACGTTGCTTAGCGGTCCACTGGCTGTCCCCGACGCGCACATGCTCGTTTGATTTGACGGGAACGTCAAATGACCTCGGCCTGCACCCAAGTCTGTCGAACGAGGTTCATCAATAAGGGATCGCCGTCGTGTGACCATCCATGAACTTCTACTCGCGGGCGCTCGATGCCGAGCGTTTCCACTGTTCGTTTTCGAGTAGGGTAGTCTGATAGACTGGCATCTTCGCGCACCCGTCGATAGAACGAATAGCCAACTTCACGGCGTCCGCAAGGGCTTTGGGTATCCAAGGATTCAGCGTGATTCTTTCGATACATGCTAGCTCGATGGCGAATCCCTTTGCTTCGACTTCTTCCGCAGCGTCAACGTATACTAGACGGAATTCCCTTTCGTCCGCGTAAGGCTGTCGCTTTAGAAACGGCAATTGGGCGACGGACGGACGGAAGCTCTTCAGTTCTTTAATCAACTTGTACGTGACCGTTCTTTTGTGGACGGATTTAACGTCGTCAAACGCCGAAACCAGCTCATCTCGCTTGAACTCGATGCAGACACCCTCAGACCCGCTGGTGAAAACTCTCCAATGGTGGTATGTTTCGGACGCCTCCGAAAAACACAAGGCTAAGACTGTCTTCAGCCCCTTGCGCTTCTTGTATTGGCTCATAAAAAAGGCGTCGTTCTTGTCATCCCATGTTGTTGGGCTGAGCAGTGTAATTTGTCTGTGACGCAAGATGTGCAACAGGGCCGGTAGGCTCGTGTATCGCCGCAGGACCGAGGTCTTTTTTTTCGATGTCTTCACAACGTAACTTGGAAAAATCAATCCTCTCGATTTACTTCCGAATCGTCTGTCTGATCGGCGGATCGGGGACTGAACGTTAACAGCGCGATCTGTGCATTGGAATACGACCCTGTGCGGGCGGGCACCCTTGTACCTTTGTGTTTACGGTATCGCAGTGTATTCCGATGTCATTGGCAACAGCCACGAAACACGCTGGTGCTGAAGTTTGACACCGACGGCTTCAGTTATGATCGCCAGCACAACGAAATGACATGAAGGATTCGGCGCTCTTTCAAGTTTTCGGGTGTCCGACCAGAATAACTTTTGATCTTTTTCCTTTGTCTTTTTTCTCTTGCGTTGCTTTCCTTATCTCGTTAAAATCATTGGGGCAAAGAAGTTAAAGCCGCTAGGCTTCCTCCGGAGCAAAAGGTCATAGGTTCGAATCCTATCGGGCGTACCAATTTTCAAGTGTCCGGTCCGGACACATAGGTAACACTTTTGGTCCGAAGGGATTGTTGAGGGCTGCAAAGTTAAACTCGCCGAACGCTTGCGTAACTCCGATCAAGACCACGGCGGCACGACGCCCATCATGCGTGCATAAGCGACCAACTGTCCCATGTGCTCGTTCGCGTGAACAATGATGCGTAGGTACATTCCGTCAACCGTTGCATCGCGCCCACCCACCTTGACGTGCCGCTGAAGATCCGCCGATTTCACGGCGGCGTGGCTGGTCTTGACAGCGTCAAACGACCGCTTCAGCCAATCGACCACCGCAGCCTTGCTCGTGACACTTTTTTCCATCTCATCTTTTAAATCTGGAGGCTCTTTCGGTCCGGTGATCCCAAGCAGACCGAAGTTCGCAATTACGATATGCATGAACACTTCGCTGGTGGAGCGCACCTCCGGAGTCGGGCGGAAGCTGAATTTCTCGGCCGGAATCGCCTCTGCTAGCGCGATCAACTGACGGGAGACGTGTCCCCATTCCCCGTCGTAGCCTTGCCAGAGACCTTCAAGCGAATCCACCTTGGCCGGCTGCGCGTGCAACGCGATAATCGTCAGCGCCGTTGCAAGCAAAAATCTGTTCATGATCGAAGGGTACCAAGCCAACTCGCCTGATAAATCGAAAGGCCGGAGCACAACGGAGGAGATGTGCCCCAGCCCGCTTTCACGTGCGTGGGGCCGCACGTGAAACGCTACTCAAGATACCGCTAAAGGCATAAGGAAAGCATAAAGAAAAGATTAAAAACGCCTGAATCGGCCATTTTCCTCGCCTACGGGAGCACAGCGGTGATATTCCGTTTCGGCACTTCTCCAACCGGAATCCGCGTGATCTCTTTCATCGACCGGATATCGACCACCGATACCGAATTCGACGCGGCGTTGGCGACATAAGCCGTCTTGCCATCCGGCGTGATCGTCACCCAATCCGGCGACAACCCGACTTCCGTGCTGCCAAGCAGCTTCAATTCGGGAATCGAGTATGAATAAATCGCCGTGTTCAGCCTGCTATTCACCACCAGCGTCTTTCCATCCGAGGTGACCGCCATCCCATGAGACTCGTTTCCCCCCACCGGGAACGGAGCCTTCCCCGCCGGCAGATCCGGAAGCTTGATCCGATGGATCTCCTTACGCGTCGCGAAATCCACGACGGCGAAGCCGTTGAAACCGGTCAACTGGACGAAGATCCATTTGGTGCTTCCGTCCGGATTGGTTGCAAAAGCCATGGGCCGGATTCCCAGGTCCATTTCGAGCGACCATGCCGGCACCTCGGTGCTTGCGTCAATCACCGTGATGGTCTTCGAAGGAATGGACCCGCTGATCACATATTTTCCGTCCGGCGTGACGTAGGTGTTGTGCACCGCCCCCTTCACCGGAATGCTTTTGACCTTTTCTAGAGAAACCGTGTCGATGACATCCACCGCTCCCGGCTTCACCGCGATCGACACATACACTCGCCGTCCATCCTTGCTGATGGCGATGTTATTGGGGTGGCCGCTGAGAGGAATCCGTCGCGTGACCTTCAAAGTCGCCGGGTCGACAACATCGAGCGTCTTGTCGGCTTCATCGCTGATATAGTAACGTCCGCCGTCCGGCGCCACCGCCGCGCCATGGCTGACCTCGATCCCGCTAATGATGCCGACGACTTTATTGGTCGCGGGATCGATGATCGAGACATTGTCCCCGGCGCTGTTGGTCTGGATGATGCGAACCGTGCTCGCCGCCAAGGGCAAAGCCACAAGAAATCCAAGATAGGCCGACTTCATCGCTCAAGCCCTCCTATTACGTCCGACGGAAGTTTATTGCCCGCCAGCGTCGAAGTCAAGCCATTGCGCGATCCGCGCTATTCGATTCTCAATGCCTCTATCGGCGAAATCGACGCCGCTCGCCGGGCCGGAATGATGGCGGCGAAAAACGCGCAAATCGCCAGTGTGCTCGCCGCCACCGCCAGCGCGAGCGGATCCCAACTCGAGACGCCGTAAAGTTGCGCCGAGATCAGCCGCCCCGCTCCAATCGCCAGCGGAAGTCCCAGCGCCAGCCCCAGCAGCACTCGCATCGAAGCCCCGCGCAGGATCAGTCTCACGACTTTCCCCCGGTCCGCCCCCAGCGCCATCCGGATGCCGATCTCGTTCGTCCGCTGCGCAACCGTATACGCCGTCACCCCGTAAAGACCCACGGCGGCCAGCAGCAGAGCGACGATCCCGAATAACCCGGCCAGACTGGCAACCGCGCGCTGCTGATCGAAGGAAAGAGCCACCTGTTCCCGCATGGTCCGGACATTAATAATCGTCAGGTTCGGATCCAATTCGGCCAGCGCTTTTCGAAGCACCGGCTCCAGCGCGCCCGGCGACGCGTCCGTCGCCAGCATGATTCCGCCGACGAAGTGCGAGCGCAATTCGATCTGCTTCAGCAGGCTGTTCTTATAGTCCACGTTCTGCGCGAGCGGCACGTAAAACATCGGCCGCGCCGGCCGGTTCAAGCCCCAACCCGCGAATTTGGCATCCCGAACGATCCCGACGATCCGGAACGTCGCGGCGTTCTCCGGCAGGTCCAGACCGAAATGCTGGTCGAGCGGATCTTCCTCATTCTTGAAGAACCGCTTCACAAAAGCCTGGTTCACGATGGCCACAGGGGCCGTCGTGTCGGTATCCGCCCGGCTGAAATTGCGGCCGCGCAGAATGGTCATCCCGAAGTTCGGTAGATAGTCTGCGCTGACGCGGTCCCACGACGCGCCGGATTCCTCGTTCATTTTAGGAGCCGCGTGGCCGGATACGTAGATCATTTCGCCCCAGTTATCCGTGAGCGGATTGTATAGCGCCATTCCGGACCCCTGCACCCCCGGAATCCGGTTGAGCCGGTCTTCCAATCCGCGATACAGCGCCAGCAATTTAGGCAGCGTATAACTGGACGGCGGACTTTGCAACGAAACCACGACGTGGCCCGGAACGCGGTAACCGAAATCCTGATTCTCCAGATTGTTGAGGCTTCGGGCCAGCATCGTCGACCC
>Ga0209579_10004268_pt1 | contig 10026 bp, 5 predicted proteins | sample Coa_R1_2_FD_187152 | JGI IMG/M metagenome (GOLD analysis project Ga0209579, IMG submission 187152) | Surface soil microbial communities from Centralia Pennsylvania, which are recovering from an underground coalmine fire - Coalmine... | ecosystem: Environmental > Terrestrial > Soil > Unclassified... | reverse complement strand
CCGGCGTGCCGGCCCGCCGTCGCCGGAGTACGTGCCGAAGGGATTTCCCGGCCGGCCTGCCAGCCGGCTCACGATCCCGTCCGGGGACAACGGGTGGATGCGGAGCACACGCTGGGTGCCGACCTCGCCGAGCACCATCGTCTGGTCCGGCGCGATGATCAGCGAGAGAAGCGCTCCGAACTCGGCGCTCGCGGCGGGACCGTCCTCGCCGGCAGCACCGTAAGGCCCCGCGCCGAAGATCGTGTGCATGATCCCCGCCGGGTCGACGTAGCGAACGTGCTCGGCATTCGTCGCGATGCCGTTCTGGGTACAGCCGAGCGTCAGCAGCCCGGATTCCGTGAAGTAGACGTTTCCCGCCGCGTCGACCGCGGCGCGGCGTGGGAGCGCGATCGCGGCCTCCGTCGCTGGCCCGCCGTCGCCGCTGTGGCCCGCCGTACCGGTGCCTGCGAACAGCGAGACCTCGCCCGTCGGTGTGACGCGCCGAATGAGCTCCGCGCAGCCGCACGGCACGTACGCGTTCCGGTCGGAATCGAGTGCGATGCCGAGAGGTACCTCGGGCAAGCTGGCAAGGGGCGAGGTGGTGAGATCGGGGGAAATAGTCACGACGCGCCCGGACCCGTCGCCGCCGTTGTCGTAGGGGTCGCTACCGAAGTCGGCGACGTAGAGCGTGCCGTCGGGGGCGAACGCCAGCCCGTGTGGGAGAAAGAGCCCGCTCACCCCAGAGTCGTCGATGCGGTAGTAGGCGGGTCGGCCGTGTGCGAGCAGGCACGCTTTGCGGCTCATGACCACACCGCAGCCGGCGTCGGTGCAGCACAAGCTCGCCCCCTGCACGGCGCGTCCGATACCGAGCGCTGTCTCCTCGACCCGGCATCCGAGACAGTCGAGGAGATCGTCGCCGTCGCCCGGCCCGTCGAGCCGGTTCGTCGATGCGAAGGTGCACGGCGGAACGAACACACGGCAGACCTGGCCCGGTGCCCCGGACGGGCCGTTGCATTCGTGCGGATAGTTGAGTGTCTGATCGACGGTGAAAGGATCGACGCCGGTGCACGCGGTGACCGCCTGCGCGCGCCAGGTAGCCGTTACCGAATCGACCCGTGCCCGCAATCCGGGATCGTCGATGCAGACCGCGATGCTCGTTCCGCGGCGGTGTCCGAGACAGCGGCCGAGCTCGCCGGTGAGCGTTCGGAGCGCGGTGACGCCGCCGGTGGCGATCGCCCGGGCGCACGTCGCTTCGGCACCGGCGGACGCGTCCGGAAGAGGATGGCCGCCGAACAGCGCGATCGTCACGTCGGAGACCCACGCGCGCATCTGGCAGGCGAGGCAGTCGAGGACGTCGTTGTCGGCGCCCGGAGCGTCGAGGACCGGACTCGGGAAGGCGCAGCGCCCCGGAAGGACGTCCGAATCGCACGTCGCGTAGTAGGGGAGGTCGGCGCCCACCGTGCTGTGCGCGCATTCGCGCGCCGCCCGACGTGACCACCGCGCGCGCTCGCCTGCGAGCTCCGCGTCCGTCGATAGGTTGGCGAGGCAGTCGAGGATGTCGTACGGCAGACCGGTAGCGGTGCATCGGTCGGCGGCGGCGAAGAGCGCGTCCAGGTACCTCGTGCTGCCACGCTCGATCGCGCGCTGACACTGGAGCGGGTTGGCGGCGGCGCCGGGCGATGGAACGAGGAGCGCGGCGAGCGCCACCGTCGAAACGAGGCACCCGATCCCGCGCGGTCTCATGCCGGTCGCGATCGGTAGCACCGCCCGAAAACCGTGGTCAACGCGACGTCGGCCACTATGATCCGAATGACGGCGGGGCCGGAGCGTCTGTCAACCGCTCGGACGCCGGCGACCCGGGGCGTCGCTCCCGAGCGCGGCCACGGCGGCTCGGACCAGCGTGAGGAGCCGGTCGCGGTTCTTGATCGGCACGCGGCGGAAGAGGCGGACCATCTCCGTCAGCTGCGGCTCGACGGCGACGGGAAACTGATCGAACGCGGTCTCCGTGCTCGGGACGCCGCGGCCGCGGACGGCCATCAGCTTGCGGGTCTCGGTGGAGAGCAGTTTCGGGTCGACTTCCGCGAGCGCCTCGCGCATGGCGGCGTTGATCTTCATCACGATGATGAGCGGCGTGTTGACGGCGCGACCCATCTCGAGCCGGCTCACGGCTCCCTGGCTCACACCCGCCAGGCGCGCGAGCTGCTCCTGCGAGAGACCGACGAACTCCCGCAAGCGGCGCGTGTAGCGCCCCATGCCAAGCATCCATCGTTCCCAGTCGATCGGCGTCCGTGCGCCGGTTATCTTGCCGCGACCGCTCACGAAGACGGATTCTTTAACGAGCGACGACCGTGCCGTCGAGCGCCAGGCGAGCAACGGGGCGAGAAGCGCCGTGCCGATCGGGTCGCTCAGTCCGACCTACCCTTGAACGCGCGGGCGTTGTTCACGCCGACGCCAGCGTTCGAGTACGTTGCCTCGAAGCACGTGCCGCCCGACGACTGCAGCTGGACGCGCGCGGGGAGAGGCAGCGGCAGCACCGGCGGGCCGAGGTGTGCGTCCTGCCCCTTGAGGCTCGCCTTCGCCGCGCCCGCCGGGCCGGATCGAAGCGTCGCCGCAGTCGTCCCCTCCGGCAGACCGTCCTTGCTCCGGTATCGGAACCCCGTCGATCCAGCGGGACTCCACGACGCGCCGGCCGGCACACTGCTCTCGTAGAAGAGAACGGGAACGCCCGACGTGTCGTAGATGCAGAGCCGGTAGTCGGTCCCGGCGAGCGGGTCGCCGAGCTCGGGGAGCGTGGTGGCGGCGCCCCTGGTCCACTTCCACGCGAGCGTGTCGCGCGCAGCATCCGTCCTGTTCCTGACGATCAGCTTCGACCTGTGCGGCGCCGTCGGCGTCTTGCACCCTGCCAGCGGGGCCTCGGGGCAGCCGTTGACGCCGTAGCGGGCGACGAGAAAATCGCCTGTGCCATCCCCCGTCGTCGTGGACCCGGCGACGACGAGCTTCCCGTCCGGTTGCCTCACGAGGCCGTTGGCGACGGCGCCAGCGCCCACCGGCGTGGTCGCGACGCCGCCGTCGCCGAAGCTCGTGTCGAGCGTCCCGTCGGCGAGGTAGCGCGCGAGCAGGACGTCTCCGCCAGCGCTGCCAGCGACGACGAGCTTCCCGTCGGGCGCGAGGACCAGAGCTTCCGCGAAGTCGGTGTCGCCGGTCACGCTCGTAATGACGACGCCGCCGTTCCCGAACGACGCATCGAGCATGCCGTTCGTGTCGAAACGGACGATCCCGATCCGGTCCGCGGAGGCTCCCCCGCCGCCGGCAACGACGAGCTTCCCGTCCGGCTGACGGACGATGCTGGTCGCGAAGTCGTAGCCGCCGAGATCCACGTGCGTCGTCCCGCCGCTGCCAAAGGTCGGGTCGAGCGCCCCGCTCGCATCGACCCTGGCGACGAAGAAGTCGCCGGGATCGGAGCCGATGTCGATCGACCCTGCCGCGACGACCTTTCCATCGGGCTGGACGACGATCGCCGCGATGTCCGGACTCTGGGAGACCGGACTCACGGACGCGACGCCGCCGCTCCCGAACGTCGAGTCGAGAGATCCGCTCGCATCGAGTCGCGCCACGATGGCCGACTCTTCACCCAGGCCAGGGCCGACGTAGCCGCCGAGGAGGATCTTGCCATCGTCCTGCAGGACCGGGCCCCCGAGCACGAATGAGCCGCTCGCACTGTCGAGCGTCGCGACGCCACCGGTCCCGAAGGTCGAATCAGGACTGCCACCTGCGTCGTAGCGGGCGACGATCGTTCGGTAGAAGAACGGCGGCGAGCTCGGGAGCGCAATCCCGGATACGATCAGGTGCCCGTCCGTCTGGCGCGCTGGCCCTCCCGTGAATCCAGAGAAGCCTGGGTCGGGGAGCAGGGAGGACACGCCGCCGCTGCCGAACGACGGGTCGAGTGCCCCACTCGAGAGGTACTTGGCGAGGACCAGCCTCGCGGGAGAGAAGCCGGGATCGGACGTCCCGCCCGCAACGAGGCGTCCGTCCGGCTCGAGCTCGAGCCCGCCGAAGGCTTCGTTCAGCGAGCTGCTCGGCGCGGTGACGATGCCGCCGCTGCCGAACGTCGGATCGAGCCTGCCCGCGCGCGCCCACGCGGGTGCGGGCAGGGCGAGCATGAATGCTGCTAGTACGAACCGACTGACACGATCCATCTGCTGCCCCTCCGTCGTCGCGGCGCGGCTACCACGCGACGAAAATCAGGGTCAACGCGATCAAGTTCACTACGAATCGAATATTAGTTTGTCGCGCGGCCGAGGAACCGCGGCCGGATCACGACCAGGAGCGCGGGGAACAGGATGAGTGCCGTCGCGGCGCTGGTCGCCATCCACAGCGCCAGGAGCGCCGCCATCTCGCCGACGAAGCGAAGGTCCGTCAGCGTGAAGCACAGCATCCCGGCCGTCATCGTGAGCGCCGTGAACGCCACCGGGCGACCGGCGCGCAGCACGCCTTCGCGGACCGCGTCGGGAAGGGACGCGCCCGCCGCGGTCGCCTCCTGCACGCGGCTCAGGATGTAGATGCCGTAGTCGATCCCGAACCCGACGCCGACGGCGATGACGGGCAGCGTGTCGACGTCGAGGCCGATGCCGCGCGCCGCCATGTACGCGTTCACGAGGACGTTGGCGAGGCCGAGCGGCATGATCAGGAGCACGCCCGCCACCGCCGACCGATACGTCACCGCGACGATCACGAAGATCACGAGGAACGAGGCGGCGGTCATGAGCGCCTGGCTGCGGAGGATCTCGTCGTAGACGGCGGCCATGACGCCGATGAAGCCGCCCGCGAGGCGAAACCGGACGTGCTCGAGCGGATGCGCCGCGATGAAGGCCTGCGCGGCCACGACGAGCTGACGGACGTGCTCGAGCGTGTGGTCGCGGCAGAAGAAGGTGATGTGCGCCGTCGACATGTCGGTCGTGAAGAACTGGGCGCTCCGGCTCGGGAAGACCGAGCCCCAGTAGGTGAAGAACATCGTCCGGATGTCGCGCTCGGTGGTCGGGATCACGCCCCACTTGGGCTCGAGCTCGTGGAAGAGCATGCCCATGCTCTTCAGGATGTCGACGAGCGAGAAGCTCGCCCCCACCACCGGCGTCCGCTCGAGGTAGCGCTGGAACGACTCGATCGTGCGGAGGACGGTGGCGTCCTCGAGCGCATCGGGGCGATCGCCCTCGACGACCACCATGAACGGCTCGTTGCCGCCGAAGGCCTCCTGCACCGCGCGGTGGCTCACGTTGTATTCGGCCCCGGCGGCGAGTACGCGCGAGGCCGATTCCGGATCGCCGATCCGGATCCAGGGAAGGAGCGCGATGCACGCGAGCAGCACGGCGCCGCCGGCGGCGAGCGTGACCCAGCGGCCTCGCGGCGCGAGGATCCCGTCCGCCAGGCGCGCGAGTCCGCGCCCGAACGCGCCGTGCTCGCGCGCGCGCACCTTCGTCATCTCGGGGGCGCGCAGGTGCGCGTAGACGATCGGGTTCAGCAGCAGCTCCGTGACGATCAGGGACAGGAGCCAGAGCGTCGCCGTGACCGCGAGCTGGCGGAGCGCCGGGATCCCCACGATGCCGATCGCGAGCACGCCGAGCGCGTCGGTGAGAATGCCGGCCAGCGTCGGCGCGAAGAGCCCGACGAACGCGCTGCCGATCGCGCCCTCCTTCGCGGCGCCGTGGGCGAGCTCCTCGTAGTAGCGGTCGTGCATCTGGGCGGAGTGGCTCACCGCGCGGGCGGTGATGAGGAAGGGAATGACGAGCGTGAGCGGGTTCAACGCGAACCCGGTGAGCCACATGAGCCCGAAGCCCCAGAGCGCCGCGAGGCCACCGGAGATCGTCGGGCGGAGTGCGCCCCGCCAGTCGCGGAAGTAGGCGTAGAGGCAGAGCCATGTGAGCACGACCGCGGCGGCGAACGCCGTCAGCACCTGCCCCTGGAGTCGCAGGATCCAGCCGTTCAGCCGCGGCTGGCCGCTCACGTAGATCGCCGCATGCTCGTCCGCGAGCGGGAGCACGCGCGCATTCACCGCGTCGAACAGCCGCCGGTAGTCGAGCCGGCGCTCGTCGAAGCCGGCGCGGATGACCGCCGCACGCTGGTCGAGCGAGACCATCGAGCCGAAGGCGTACGACTGGATCACCTCCCGGCGGATCTCCTCCACATCGGCCTCGGTCCGCGGCGGCCCGAGCATGATCGGTTCGCTCGCGATGATGCCGCCCGCCCGGACACGCGCCCAGCGCGTCGAGCGGTGCGCCATGGACGTGAGCTGGTCGTGGTTCACGCCCGGCAACCCGTCGACCGCCTCGGTGACGCGCCAGATCGTCGTGAGCAGGGGGATCGTGAAGATCGTTCCCTCGCGCGCCTCGATCATCACCGTGATCGTGTCCGCCTCGCTGAAGTTCCGGTGATAGCGATTGTGAACGGCGAGGAACGGGTGACCCTGGGGCAGGAGATCGCCCGCGTGGAACTCGAGCGACAGCCGCATTGCGGCGAGCCCGAGCGCGATCGAGGTCACCGCGACGGCGGCGACCACCCACGGCGCATGCCCGACGAGCCATGCGAGGAGCCGCTCCGTCCGGCGATTCATCGCGAAGTGTGAGCCGGGAATTCGGTCGCTGTCCAGCGGGCGCCGGGCCCCGGGCGTCCGCCTGTCGGCGAACGCCCGGGAGGCGCGTGTCCGTCGTCAGCGCTAGCGGTCGAGCTCGAGGACCTGCTGGAACGTCGATCGGTTCGTGGTCGGGAACGTGGTCGGGAGGATCCCGGGCACGAAGCCGGTCAGCGAGGCGGTCTCCTTCCAGAGACTCGGATCCGCCTGGTTCTGCTGCGACGCGAGGTCGTTCGCGACCGTGTCGACCGCCTGCCAGAGCGAGGCGCTGCAGGCGGACAGCGAGCCGAGGCCGCAATAGGAGAGATTGAAGGGGCCCTTCACCGGGTCGCCCAGGAGCGTGCGGAGGTCCTTGTCGACGTAGGACTCGCCCTCGAGTCCGTCGAGGCTGCGGATGTTGTCCAGGTCGAGGATGAGCGCGCCGATGACCGGCGTCATCACCGCGTCGGCGATCGGCCGCCAGAGGGCGTCCATGATCGCCGGACCGGGCTCGTCGTAGAAGGTGTCCGCATTCTTATCGAGCCGCGGCGCGTCCCGGCTGACCCAGTCGTCGAGGATGTCGACCACCTGCTGGTCGCGCGCGCTCGGCGCCGAGCCCATGTGGAGCACGCGGCTCACGACCGGCCAGACGGGCGAGCGCACGTCCTGCGTGGCGGCACGGTTCATGATCCCGACGTCGTCCGTGATCTGGACGGCGGGCGGGAAGCGGTTGAACATCTGCACCCGGTGAATGGAGCCGAGCGGCTCGTCGTCGCCGTGCATGAAGCCGGGGGCGGAGCGGTTGTTCCAGTTGAGGAAAATGCCGTTGGGCCCGTTGACGTCGTGCGGGTGCTGCTTCGTCTTGAGGAAGCCGAGCCACTCGTGCGCTCCATCGCCGATCGTCGGCAGGCGACGATCGAGCCCTGGCGGACGTCGGGGCAGGTAGCCGGACGAGAAGTACGCGTTCCTCCGCCGCGACACGTATGCCCAGTTGAAGGTGAACCCGAACTGATTGGCGATCTGCCAGAACCGGGCTGGCGTCGTCGCTTTGCCCTCGGTCATGTCCTTGAGCGCGGCGAGGTTCAGCCCGTCCCGGCCGAACGTGGAACGGCGACGCGAGAGTGCGTACGGCTGCCCGTTGATCGTCGCGGTTGCGAACATGGGTCCGTGCACCGAGACGTAGTAGGTGAGCTCGTTCGAACCGAGCTTCCCGGCGTCGAAGAGGTCGAACGCGCGACACTGGCCGCCGAACATGTAGTGGCTGGACGAGCGCGACGGCGGCGAGTTGTCCGGATTGCAGAGCTGCTCCGCGTACACGTCGCGGATGTCGTGCCCCGCGGAGGTGAGGCTCCACGCGTAGTCCTGCGTTCGCCCGATGAGGACGTACATCATGAGGCCGGGCACGCCCACGCCCTGCGCGTTGATGTGCGGGCCGTGGAGATCGATCTGCTCCACGATCTCCGGGTAGAAGTAGCCGAGCTGGGGTCCCATCACCGCGAGCGAGTTTCCCGTCGCCGAGCGCGACGGCGCGACGACCAGGAAGTTCGACGCATGTCGGCGCGCGGGCGCCAGGCCCGCCAGCGCGGGCGGGATGCGCGGATCGATGCTCTGGATGGACCCGGGATCGAGCACTACCGACCCCGTCACCGGGCCGCCGGTGAGCGGTGGATAGTTGAAGCGACGCAACGTCGTCGTCGGTGCCTCGGGGTCGTCGACGAGCATGACGTCGCTCCAGGCCTTGTAGCCCGTGTCGGCGCCGAGCGACTGCTGCAGCTTCGCCAGCAGGTCCGCATTCCCGGCCTCGCCACCGCCGCCGGCGCCGAAGATGGAGCCGATGAACGCCGTGACCGCGATGACGTCGTTCACGGTGGCGGGCGCCGAATGGTTGTTGTGCGCCGCCCAGTAGGCGTTGATGCCGTCGGCGTAGGCCTGCGCGTCGCTGATGATCTCCTTTCCCTTTGCGCCGTACGTATCGACGATCAGCTGCGCCTGTTGCGTGACCAGCGCCTCGGCGGCCGCGCTCGGGGTGAACGTCTGACCGGACGTGACGAGCCCGAAGGCGTCGATGTTGGGGACGTCCGCGACGGCGACGCGTGCCGCGGGGCGGCCGAGCGCGATCAGGAGAGCGCGGTCGCGCGCTGTCACCCACCCGGCTCCGAAGGCGACGTCTTCGCGCGTCTGTCCGTAGATGTGCGGGATCCCGTACGAGTCATACAGGAGCTGCAGCCCGGTCCGGCCGGTGACCTCCTCGTGGGTGGCGCCGATCGGATTGAAGTCTTCCGGAAGGTAGAAGGTGTCGAGGTCCGCGCCGGTGACGCTGTCGCGGAGCGGCGTCAGCCCGGCGTAGAGCGGCAGCTGGTCCGTCGAGTTCACGGTGGTCGGCAGCCCGCCGTAGTTCCCGGGCGGAAGGATGTAGCGGGCGATGTCCGCAGCCGCAGGGATCGCCGCGACCGTCACGAGAGCCACGAGGGAGCCGACGAGATGTCTCATGTCATTCTCCTTAACCGTACCGAGAATGCGCATACCTCGGTGAAGTTCGGCAAGAGAGAATTTCGAGGGGTCTGACGGACGGCGTCAGCGGTATTCCATCTGCGCGGCGATCCGGTGCCGGGCCTCGTCGCCCCAGAAGCGGCCGACGAGGTGGAGCCCCAGATCGAGCGCCGATGTCACGCCCGCCGCGGTCACGACGCGGCCCTCGTCGACGACGCGGGCGTCGGTGACCACCTCGCGGCAGAACGGCCGCAGCAGGTCGAAGGACCCGTGATGCGTCGTCGCGCGCAGCCCGGCCAGGTGCCCCGCCTTGCCGAGCAGCAGCGCGCCCGTGCACACGCTCGCGATCGGGCGCCGATCCCCCCAGCCGCGCAGATAGTCGATGCAGCGCGCGTCTTCGAGGAGCGGGCGTGTCCCGAACCCGCCCGGCACGACGAGCAGATCCAAAGGTGCGAGATCTCCGTATACCTGATCGGAAACGATGCGCAGCCCCGACTCGTCCGCGATCGACGCCTCGGTGCCGATGATCGTGAGCCCGACCCCGGGCGCGATCCCCATCGGCGCGAGGCGGCGGAGCGCATCGTGAACGCCGATCAGGTCGAGCAGCGTGAGACGCGGAAACACGAGAAAGCCGATGCGGCGCGGCGGGTTCACGGGCCCTGATCTAGCCAGGACGCGCTCGCCGAAGGAAGCACAGTGTGACGACGACCGTGGGGGGTTGGCACCGGGGAGACCCGTGGAATAAGAGCCCGCCCACGGGCAACCACGTACAAGGAGGGTGAATGAGAGCGACGAAGGGAATCCTCATCGCGAGCGCGGCGGCGACGCTGGTGCTCGGCGGTACCGTGCTGGCGCGCGCGGATCAGAAGACGGGCGGCGACATGGTCCACTGTGCCGGCGTCAACGCGTGCAAAGGGCAGGGCGAATGCGCCGGTGCGGGCCACTCGTGCTCCGGC
>Ga0209579_10004267_pt1 | contig 10028 bp, 6 predicted proteins | sample Coa_R1_2_FD_187152 | JGI IMG/M metagenome (GOLD analysis project Ga0209579, IMG submission 187152) | Surface soil microbial communities from Centralia Pennsylvania, which are recovering from an underground coalmine fire - Coalmine... | ecosystem: Environmental > Terrestrial > Soil > Unclassified... | reverse complement strand
GGCCGGGGCGACGACGGATGCGATCGTCGTGACGTGCACGGTGAAGAACCGGGGAGCCGTCCCCGGCGACGAGGTCGTGCAGCTCTACGTGCGCGACGAGGTCGCGTCGGTCGCGCGACCCGACCGCCTGCTCGTCGGCTTCGCGCGCGTGCCGCTTGCGGCGGGGCAGCGCCGAATTGTCCGCTTCACCGTCCACCCGAGCCGGCTCGCGTTCTACGACGAGGCGATGCGCTTCGTCTGCGAGCCCGGTGACTTCCGGATCATGATCGGGGCATCGTCGGCGGACATCCGGCTCGAGCGCGTCGTCACGCTGCGCGGGCCGGTCGCGACGTATCGTCAGTCGGCGATCGTCGCCACGGTGATCTCCGTCGACTGAGGAGGATCCGTATGGAGCTCGCGGACAAAGCGGTGCTCGTGACGGGCGGAGCCGGCGGGCTCGGCTCGGCGATGGCGCGGACCCTGCGCGCGGCCGGCGCGCGCGTCGTCGTCCACGACCGGAACGTCGCGCGCGGCGAGACGGTCGTGCGCGAGGTGAACGGGGCCGGCACGGGCTCGCCGGTCCGCTTCGTGGCGGGCGACCTCGCGGATCTCGCTGCGACCCGCGCCCAGGCGCTCGCGCTCGACGCGAAGGTCGGCGGGTTCTACGGGCTCGTGAACAACGCCGCCGTCGTGCCGCTGAAGCCGATCGCGGAGTACGGGCTCGACGAGTACGAGGCGATCCAGCGGGTCAACGCGAATGCGGCGTTCGCGCTCGCGCAGGCGCTCGCACCGTCGATGGCGAAGCGCGGCGGCGGCGCGATCGTGAACGTCTGCTCGATCACGCTCGGCGGCGAGTGGGCCAACTTCGTGCCGTACGTCGCGTCGAAGGGCGCGCTCCTCGGCATGACGCGCGCGCTCGCGCGCGAGCTCGGCCCCGTCGGCATCCGCGTGAACGCCGTGAGCCCCGGTGCCATCCCGACCGACGCCGAGAAGGTGCACCCGGATCCGGAGGGTTACGCGCGCTGGGTCGTCGAGCGTCAGGCGCTCAAGTTCCGCGGCGCGCCGACGGATATCGCGGAGGCGGTGCTGTTCCTGCTCTCGGAGCGGAGCCGGTTCGTCACGGGCCACGAGCTCGCGGTGAACGGCGGCTGGCTCATGACCTAATCCGCGGGAACGAGGGTCACGACGGAGATCTCGCACGGCGCGCCGATCCGGATGCGCTGTCCCGCCGTGCCGAGGCCGCGATTCACGTGCAGGACGGACCCGGCGTGCGCGAACGTCCCGAGATCGAAGCGCGTCTGGAGCAAGCGCGCCACGTTCAGCCGCGGCAGGCCGGGCACCGCCAGCTGGCCGCCGTGGGTGTGGCCCGCGAGGACGAGGCCGACCTTCGCCGCGGCGGTGGTGAACGCGTCGGGCCGGTGCGCGAGCAGGATCGCGGGCTCACCGGCGGGAAGCCGCGCGAGCAGCGCCTTCAGACGCTCGCGGGGATCCTTCTCGAAGCGGTCCTCGAGCCCGACGAGATTGACGCGGACGCCGCCGATGTCGACCGTCGCGATCTCGTCGCGCAGGAGCCGCCAGGTGGTGAAGCGCGCGAGCGCGTCCGCCACGCCGTCCGCGCCGGCGTGGGCATCGTGGTTGCCGAGGATCGCGAACACGCCGTACCGTGCGTGGACACGGGCGAGCTCCGGGATCCACGCATCCAGGTCGGCGGCCGGCGAGTCGACGAGGTCGCCGGTGACGCACACGAGGTCGGGCTCCAGCGCGCTCGCGCGGTCGAGCGCCTCGCGCAGCGGGCCGCGATCGGCGAGCGGCCCGACGTGGAGGTCGCTCAGGTGCACGATCCGGAGAGACTGCCGGAGGCCCGCCAGCGGCACGGTGAGCGAGGTCACCACCAGGCGGCGGTACCCCCGCGTGTAGCCGTCGACGACGGCGGCGCCGGTGAGGGCGACAGCGAGCGTCGTGACCCAGCGAAACGCGCCCCCGAAGAGCGGCTCGGACCCGACCACCGCGCGTACGCCGGCTTCCGCCTTGAATGCGCCGAGCAGGCCGAGCGCGCCCCACGCCGCTGTGAGCGTGACGACGACCGCGGCCGCCGTGCCCGCGCCGAACGCGGTCGCGAGCACCACGTGCCCCGCGCGGCCCGCGAGGAGCCCCGTCACGCGCTCGTGCTCGAGCCGGCGGGCGGCGCGGCGGTTCACGATCGCGAGCGTCACCGGGACGACGACGTGCCACACGGGCGACGGTACGATCCCGACCAGCCAGCACGCCAGCGACCACTCGGCGAGCGCGCCCGCGAGCGCGACGGCGTCGAAGAAGTGGCGGAAGACGAAGGCGGCGAACACGGAGGGGTGGATCAGCAATTCCCGAGCCAGCGTTGGATGAAGTCGATGAACACGCCCGGATACTCGAGGGTGATGCCGGTCGCCTCCTCGAGCGTCGCCATCACGGCGTCGGGGATCGTCACCTCCGTCGCGCGCAGGTTCTCGTCGAGCTGTTTCACGTTGCGCGCGCCGATGATGACGGACGTCACCTCCGGCTTCGCGCGCTGCCAGGCGAGCGCGAGCTGCGCGGGCGTGCAGCCGGCCTCCTTCGCCGCCGCGACGAGCACGTCGACGATGCCGAACGAGCGCTCGTTGAAGTAGAGGCGGTAGAGCGGCATGTCGCGCTGCGCGAGGCGCGACTCCGGCGGCTTCCGGTCGCGCGTGATCTTGCCGGTCAGCATGCCAGCGGCGAGCGGGCTCCAGGTGATGAGACCGATGCCCTCCTCGCGCGCGAGCGCGAAGTGCTCGCGCTCGATCGTGCGAACCAGGAGGTTGTACTGCGGCTGCAGCGAGACGAAGCGCGCCCATCCGTGGCGGTCGGACAGGGCGAGCGACTTCATGAGCCGGTAGGCGCGGTAGTTCGAGGCGCCCACGTAGAGGACTTTCCCGGCGCGCACGAGATCGTCGAGCGCGGCGAGCGTCTCCTCGATCGGCGTCCACAGGTCCTCGGCGTGGATCTGGTAGAGGTCGATGTAGTCCGTGCCGAGACGGCGGAGGCTCGCGTCGCACGACTCGCGGAGATGCTTCCGCGACGACCCGCGGTCGTTCGGTCCCGACCCGACGGGCATCGTCGCTTTCGTCGCGAGGACGATCTGTGTCCGCCGGCCCGCCATCGCGCGCCCGCAGATCTCCTCGGAGATCGTGCCGCTGTACGCGTCGGCGGTGTCGATGAAGTTCCCGCCGGCGTCGAGGAAGCGGTCGATGATAGCGCGCGACTCCTGCTCGTCGCACCCCCACTCCGGCATGCCGAAGGTCATGGCGCCGAGGCAGAGCTCGGAGACGCGGAGGCCGGAGCGGCCGAGGGTCCGGATGCGCATGGCCGAGAGCTATAGCGAAGGGCTCCGTCGCAGGCGAGCACGAAGTTTCGCTGTCCTCGCCGGCTTGGTATGGAGGTGGCCGATGCCGCGCCCGACCGGGCTCCAAGGGGCTCTGGTGACGGTGCTCCTGCTGCGCGGCATTGCGTCCGTTCCGCCGGCGACGGCGTGTGGGCTCTACCTTCCGTCCACGACGTTCACGCAGATGACGGAGCCGGACGCCGCGGTCGACCGGTTCCTCGCGGGAACGCTCGGCATCCTGAAGCCGACGATGCGGCCCGTGTTCCTCTACGCGGCATATCGCGAGCTCGCGGGCCCTCCGTTGGATGACGACGAGCGCCGCGTCCTGACTCAGGTCGTCAGCGGGAGCCTCCCGCTCACGGACGGCAATCGCGAGGTCTTCCGGTGGCTGCCGAACGCGTACGGGTCCTACGGCAATTGTCTCGTGGACGCATATCGGACCGCCGAGCGCACGCGCGCCGATCGGGTCGCGCGCTTCGGCTCCGACAGCCGCGAGGTGAAAGAGTGGGATTACGGGCAGGACCTCGTGTTCGCGAACTGCGATCGCGGTCGCTCGATTCCGCCGGATGCGCCGCCGGACATCGACCCGCTGATCCGCGCCGACCGCGAATACCAGATTGCGGCGGCGTACTTCTATTCCGGCGACTTCGACGCTGCGCGGGAGCGGTTCGTTCGCATCGCCGGGGATGCTGCTTCCCCGTGGAGTCCGATTGCGCCGTATCTCGCCGCGCGTGCACTCACCCGAAAAGGCACGCTGGTGAACGAGGACGACGAGATCGACCGGGCGGCGCTGGCCGAGGCCGAGACCATGGTGCGCAGCGTGCTCGCGGACGAGAGCCGTGCGTTCATCCATCCCGCCGCCCGGCGCCTTCTCGGATTCGTGCTCTTCCGGCTCCGCCCGGAGGAACGGTCGCGCGAGCTCGCCGCTGCGCTCGTCCGTCGGCACGCGGCGGATACGCTCGCCAACGACATCGTCGACTACCTCCGGCTGCCGCGGGACGGCAACGACGACGACCTCAGCGTCTGGCTTCACGTGCTCGGGGACGAAACGGGCGACGGGGCGCGCGTCGCCCGGGAGCGATGGGAAAAGACGGGTGCGCTCACCTGGCTGATCGCCGCGCTGGCGAGGGTCGAGCCCGATGATCCTACCGTGCCGACGCTCCTTGCCGCGGCAGCTGATGTTCCGCTCGCATCACCGGCTTACCTGTCCGTCAGCTTCTATCGGCTGCGCCTGCTGGCGGATTGCGGCCGTCAGGTGGAAGCGCGCCGTGGCCTCGACACGCTGCTCTCGCGTTCGTCCGAGCCGCTGCCTGAATCGAGCCGGAACCTCTTCCTCATGCTGCGCGCCGAAGTCTCGACCGATGTGCGCGATTTCCTGGCGCATGCGGCCAGAATGCCCGTGAGTGTCGAGTACGCCGATTCGTCCGCCTGGCCGCGCGATCCGCTCTTCGACGACGATACCGCGTTCGTTCTCAACACACGCCTTCCGCTCGCCACGCTGTCCGTCGCCGCGCAGGGCGACGTCCTCCCCGAGAATCTCCGGCGGGACGTCGCACTCGTGACGTGGGTGCGCAGCGTGCTGCTCGGTGACGACGCCTCCGCGGACATCGCGACCGGAATCCTCGCCGAGCTCGCCCCGCGCTGGCGGAACGATCTGGAAGCCTATCGCGGCGCATCCGATCGGGACGCTCGCCGCTTCGCCGCCGCGTACCTGCTCCTGAGACTTCCCGTCGCGGCGCCGTATCTCGAGGCGGGCGTCGGGCGGATGATCGCGTGGGATCGCATCGATTCGTTCCGGCGCAACTGGTGGTGGCAATCGACGGAAGAAGAGCCGGCGCGATGGTATCGGCCGGGACCGTGGGCTGGGAACGGCCCATTCCGTCTGCTCGGTACCAATCTGGACGATGGGTTTCCGAGATTCGTTTCCGCGCGCGACCGCGCCGCAGCCCGCGTCGACGTCGACAAGATCCTCGCCGTCGGCAACGCGCCGAACTTCCTCGCGCGTGCCGTTCTCCCCTGGGCGCGAGAGCATCCGGATGATCCGCGTGTTCCCGAGGCGCTTCACCTCGTCGTCCGTGCGACGCGCTACGGGAACGGGGACGATGAAACAGGCGCGCTGTCGCGGCAGGCGTTTCGGCTCCTTCACGACCGCTACCCCGATGGCGAATGGTCGCATCGGACGCCGTACTGGTTCGAGGCGGAACCGCGGCAGGGCACTCTGCAAGTGTCGGCGCCTCGGCGCTTCGAGCTGGAGGCAGCCGGGCTACCACCCGGATCACAACTGCTTCCAGACCTCGTGCTTTGGGCGTGGGAACGGCCCGAGGATCTGCGCTTCCTCGATCCCGACCGCGTCGGGGTCGCGATGCTCGCGAAGACCATCCGCGTGGGCGATCGCGCCGTCGTCGTACGGCCCCAGCTGAACGCGGTACGCGTGCCGCCGGGAACGGCGATCGTGGCGGTCGCCCGCATCGAGATCACGACGAGCGACCCGCCGGCAGCTGTCCATGATCGTGTCGCCACGGAGATCGCCGCCCTCGCGGCGATCCCGGGCGTGCGAGCGGTCCAGATCGACTGCGACGTGCGCTTGTCCCAGCGGGCCTGGTACCGGGCGGTGATGCGCGCGATACGTGAACGCCTGCCATGGAACATGCCGCTGTCGATGACTGGGCTCGCCTCGTGGTGCCTGTCCGACTTTTGGCTTGGTGACGTGCCCGTCGATGAGATCGTGCCGATGCTCTTCCGGATGGGGCCCGAGGGAGAGGCGATTCGCCACTCGCTCGAGCAAGGTCGAGACTTCGTTACCGACGCGTGTCGACTGAGCATCGGCATCTCGACGGACGAGCCGGGGATCGCTCGTCCATCCAGGCGCCGCCTGTACGTGTTCAACCCACGGCCGTGGACGGCCGCGTCGGTCAAAGCGCTCGAGGTCGACGCGACCCGGTGAGTTCGGTGTCCGCGCGCGTTCCGGGTGCGCGCCCCCGCGCGCTTTGCTATCTCCTGCCCGATGCCGCGCACGATCGACCCGGCCGCGCTGCCGAAGCACTTCGACGCCGCCGCGGCCGAGGTGCGCTGGGACGCGGAGTGGGAGCGGCTCGGCATCCATCGCTGGGACCCGTCGCGGCCGCGTGACGACACGTTCATCGTCGACACGCCGCCGCCCACCGTCTCGGGCTCGCTGCACGTCGGCCACGTCTTCAGCTACACGCACGCCGACGTCCTCGTCCGCTACCAGCGCATGCGCGGACGGAATGTCTTCTACCCGATGGGCTGGGACGACAACGGGCTGCCGACGGAACGGCGGGTACAGAACTTCTTCCACGTCCGCTGCGACGCACGCGCGCCGTACGAGCCCGGGCTCCAGCTCGAGCCGGCGACCGGCGCGAAGCTGAAAGAGCCGCCGCGGATCGTCTCACGCCGCAACTTCATCGAGCTCTGCCTCGAGCTGACGCGCCAGGACGAGGAGGCGTTCAAGACCCTCTGGCGGCGCATCGGGCTCTCGGTCGACTGGAAGGAAGAGTACTCGACGATCGACGCTCGCTGCCGCCACCTGGCGCAGCTCTCCTTCCGCGATCTCTTCGAGAAAGGCCACGTCTACCAGGTCGAGGCGCCCACGATGTGGGACGTCGACTTCCGGACCGCGGTCGCGCAGGCCGAGGTCGAGGACCGGCCAATGAACGGCGCGTTCCACGACATCGCGTTCGGCGTCGAGGGCAGCGACGAGACGTTCGTCATCGCGACGACGCGTCCGGAGCTCCTGCCGGCGTGCGTCGGCGTCGCGGCGCATCCGACCGACGCGCGCTACCGTCATCTCTTCGGCCGCCGCGCCGTGACGCCGCTCTTCGGCGTGCCGGTCGTCGTCTTCCCGAGCGAGCTCGCGGATCCGGAGAAGGGCACCGGCATTCTGATGGTCTGCACCTTCGGCGACGCGACCGACGTGCAGTGGTGGCGCGAGCAGAAGCTGCCGCTGCGCCAGATCGTCGGGCGCGATGGGCGTCTCGTCGACGTGACGTTCGGCGCGCCGGGCTGGGAGAGCGTGGATCCGGAAATCGCAAACGGCCACTACGGCGCGCTCCGGGGCAAGGCGGTCGCCGGTGCGCGCAAGGCGATCGTCGAGCTCCTTCGCGGCGGTGCGCTGCGCGGCGAGCCGAAGCCCGTGCAGCACAGCGTCAAGTTCTACGAGAAGGGTGAACGCCCGCTCGAGTTCGTCACGACCCGGCAGTGGTTCGTCCGGCTCCTCGACAAGAAGGACGCGCTGCTCGCGAAGGGCGACGAGATCCGCTGGCACCCGGACTTCATGCGCCTCCGCTACCGGAACTGGACCGAGAACCTGCAGGTCGACTGGTGCATCAGCCGCCAGCGCTACTTCGGCGTGCCGTTCCCGGTCTGGTATCCGCTGCGCGCCGACGGCACGCCCGATCACGCGCGCGCGATCGTCGCGCTGCCGGACGCGCTGCCGGTCGATCCGATGACCGACACGCCGCCCGGCTACAGCCCCGAGCAGCGCGATCGCCCCGGCGGCTTCACCGGCGAGCCCGACATCTTCGACACCTGGTTCACGAGCTCGCTCACGCCGCAGATCAGCTCGCGCTGGCTCCTCGACCCGGAGCGCCACCGGAAGCTCTTCCCCGCCGACATCCGTCCGCAGAGCCACGAGATCATCCGCACGTGGGCGTTCTACACGATCGCGAAGGCGATGCTGCACGAGGACGCGATCCCGTGGCGGCACGCGGTCATCTCCGGCTGGATCCTCGATCCGGACCGGAAGAAGATGTCGAAGAGCCGCGGCAACGTCGTGACGCCGATGCACCTCCTCGACGAGTACACGGCCGACGGCGTTCGCTACTGGGCGGCGAGCGCCCGCCTCGGAACGGACACCGCCTTCGACGACAAGGTCTTCAAGATCGGGAAGCGCCTGGTGACGAAGATCTTCAACGCCGGCAAGTTCGTGCTCTCGCAGAGCGCGGCCGACGGCCCGATCGCGAGCGAGCTCGACCGCGCTTTCGCCGCCCGCCTGCGCGCGCTCGTCGAGCGGGTGAGCGCGTCGCTCGAGGAGTTCGACTACGCGCACGCGCTGCAGGACGCCGAGGCGTTCTTCTGGAACGACTTCACGGACACGTTCATCGAGCTCGCGAAGGGCAGGGCGCATGACGGCGACCCGTCGGCGGTGGCCGCGCTGCGGCTCGGGCTCCGCGTGCTCCTCCGGCTGTTCGCGCCCGTCCTCCCGTACATCACCGAAGAGGTGTGGTCGTGGACGTTCGCGGAGGAGACGGGACAGCGGAGCATCCACGCCGCGCCGTGGCCGTCGGACGCCGACTTCGTGGGGATCGCCGCGCCGGCGTCGGCGGGCAGCTTCGACGTCGCGGTCGGGTGCCTCGCGGCGATCAACAAGCGGAAGTCGGAGGCCGGCGTCTCGATCGGCCGCGCGGTCGACCGCCTGCAGCTCGCGACCAGTCCCGCCACGCGCGCGCAGCTCGAGGCGGTCCGCGCCGATGTCATGGCCGCGGCGCGGGTCGCGCGCTGCGACGTCCAGACCGACGCGGCGCTCGACGGTGACTTCCGCGTCGACGCGCTGGAGCTCGCGCCCGTTTCGGAGGCGTGAGCATGCCGCCGTTCGACGACGAGCGCGTCGCGATCCTCGTTGCACTCGCGCTCGCCGAGGACATCGGCGCCGGCGACCGCACTTCGGAGGCGCTCCTTCCGCCCGGCGTGCGCGCGCGCGGCCGGGTGCGCGCCAAGCAGCCGCTCGTCGTGTGCGGCCTGCCCCTCCTCGAGCTCGTGTTCGGCCGCCTCGGCGACGTCGCCATCGCGCTCGAGGCGCGCGAGGGCGAGCGGGTCGAGCCGGGCCGGGTGCTCGCGACCATCGACGGCGACGCGCGTGTCCTCCTCGCCGGCGAACGGGTCGCCCTGAACCTGCTCCAGCACCTCTGCGGGATCGCGACGCTGACGCGTGCCTACGTCGACCGCGTCGCCGGCACGCCCCTCGTCGTGCGCGACACGCGGAAGACGCTGCCCGGGATGCGCCTCCTCGCGAAGTACGCCGTGCGCACGGGCGGTGGCGTGAACCATCGGCTCGGCCTCGACGACGCGATCCTCATCAAGGACAACCACCTCGCGCTGCGCGGCGGCGACGTGCGCGAGGCGGTGCGCGTCGCGCGCCAGGCCGCGCCCGGGCTGCCCGTCGAGGTCGAGTGCAAGACGCTCCTCGAGGTGGCGGAGGCGGTCGCCGCGGCGCCGGACCTGATCCTGCTCGACAACATGAAGCCGACCGACGTCGAGAGCGCGGTGCGGACGGTCGGCGGGCGGGTTCCGCTCGAGGTCTCGGGCGGCGTGACGCTCGAGCAGCTGCCCGAGATCGCGCGCGCCGGCGTGCAGCTGGTGGCGATCGGCGCGCTCACCCACTCCGCACCGGCCGCCGACCTGAATCTCAAGATCGAGCCGCTGTCCTGACCGCCGCCGCGGACACCGACGAGCGCATCGTCACGTGGCTGCACGCGGCGGGTGCGCCGGTGTCGGGTGAGGAGCTCGCGCGCCGGCTCGGGTGCTCGCGCGCCGCGGTGTGGAAGCGGATCGCGGCGCTCCGTCGTCGCGGCTACCGCATCGACGGACGGCGCGCCGGCGGGTACACGCTCGCCGCGATGCCCGACCGGCTCGGCCCCGCGGAGCTCGCGCCGCA
>Ga0209579_10004265_pt1 | contig 10035 bp, 10 predicted proteins | sample Coa_R1_2_FD_187152 | JGI IMG/M metagenome (GOLD analysis project Ga0209579, IMG submission 187152) | Surface soil microbial communities from Centralia Pennsylvania, which are recovering from an underground coalmine fire - Coalmine... | ecosystem: Environmental > Terrestrial > Soil >... | reverse complement strand
GCGATGGCCTGCGCATAGGCAGCCTTGTCAATCTGTGGTGCATAGAGTTGGAGGGCGCGCAGGGCGACCGTGGTTTGCCCTACGTAATCCGAGCAAATCGGTGGACGACCGTCCGCCGAGGGGTAGGGCCAATGGCCATCAGGCATCTGCCGGTTGAGGATGTACATGGCCGCGGCATCGGTATTCAGGTCCGGCTTATAGTGTTCGGCGTCGAGCCCGATCAGGATATTGGCAATTACGAATACGCCGAAGTACTCGGTTGGTCCTCCTATGAAGCCCTGACGCAGGTCGTCACGAAGCTGTTCGAGACCGAACACATTGGCTTTGGCCTGATCTCCGGCAATCTTTTCGTCAACCTGGAACCCGGCCCTGCGCGCAAAGCCGACCGCCATGGCGGCGAAGCTGTTGTTGTGGCAGGATGCGCAGGCGGCCTTGGGCATGAAGTTGGCGTCCGCCTTCTGGATCAGCGGCAGGCTGGTCTGAATGGCGCTGGCCAGAGTATTCCCGTGGCGAGGTCTAAGAGTGGCGGTCACGTTTGTCCCCGATTTTGCGCCGGATTTCACGAGGAAGTCGACGATCGGAGTTTCGCCATGCAGTCGCGCGATATCAAGAACGGAGAGTCCTGTATCGCCGCCTTTATCGTGGCGATCGATCGCATTCACGTCCGCGCCGCGCTCGACAAGAAGCTTTACTTCGTCCAGCGGAAGGAGATCGGAGGCAGCGGCGTTCATAAGCGCGGTCCGTCCGGTCGGGTCGTAGAACTTGACGTCGGCGCCGCGGTCGAGCATGAGACGCACTGCCTCCAGGTCGCCGATTTGAGCGATGTCAGCGAGTGCCAGCGAGGCGGCGTCCCGATCAATCGGATGCGCGGCGAGAAGACGGAGGCACTTTGAGCAGCCCACATCGACGGCATTGGAAATGGCAACGTCTTTGGTGGCTTTCACGTCCGCGCCCTTCGAGAGGAGAAGTTCGACGATGGCCGGGTCGCCGGAAAGCGCGGCCTCTGTGAGGGGCGAGCCTTCCGTAACTGGATGTGCATTCGGGTTGGGATTCGCGCCGTTATCGAGAAGAAGCCTTACGACAGCCACATTGCCGGGTTTGCGGGCGGCAACCATCAGAGGCGTGCGCATATCGTTGGACCGCGCGTTAACATCGGCGTGGTGGCGGAGCAGCTCGCGCGTTTTGGAGAGGTCGGTCGCGGCCCACACCAGCGCGGTGGCGCCTGCGTCGTTTCGGGCGTTGGGATCGGCGCCTTTTTGGAGGAGCAACTCGATTTTGTCGGCCGTGCCGTAAACCACTGCGTACATGAAGGGCGTCGAGCCCTCCGGGCCGCGCGCGTTGAGGAACGTCGGATCAGCCGCGGCCTCTTTATCCAAAGCAGCAAAGTCGCCGCCGCGTAGACCTTCCACGATCGAGACCGCCCTCGCGTTCAGCGGAGCGCGCTCGGTTTCGTTTGAGAGTGAATCCGGCCACTCAGCGCCCTGATCGATCCATGCTTTCAAGGTGGCGATCTGCTCAGGCTTAAGAGCGCCTGTGGGAGGCATCCGCGTGCCGTAGGCGGAGCCGGTGATGCGGTGAAAAAGAAAGCTGTTATCGCTGGAACCGGGGACGACGCCCCGGCGCCCCAGCACAATACTCTTCCGATCGACACGGAAGCCGCTGAGTTGCTGCGTGGGTCCGTGGCAACCGACGCAGTTCTGACGGAAGATGGGCTGAACGTCGCGGGCGAAATCGATTTTGTCAGCGGTCTGTGCGGACACAACCGCGGAAAAAAGAGCGGCGAGGGCAACGGAAAGAAGGAGCGGCTTGTTCATCGTTGTGAAAGCCTTTCATTTTTCGTGCAGTGCCAGATCGGGAGTTTCCATTGTACGTGAACCCGAGCCAACGAAATCGCCGACGAAGAAACTGGCGAATGGGAGCAATTTCCCCTCGCGCTCTCGGAGCAGTTTCCGCCTTGGACATGGGCATTCTCGAACAGGCCAGGCCGAACGCCGAAGAGAGCATTCGTGCTTTGTTGCAGGTCTTGGGCATGAAGTCGGTGACCGTCGGGAGTTGATTGGGGTTTGCAGCGCACCGATCGAGGTTCGTCGTAGTGAGTATCGTTCATAGAGATTTCCCCTTCACCAGCTCCGTTAGCAAACTCGATTGCCGGATGTCGAGGGACCACAACATCCGATGAACTGAGTTAGGATTGATCGGGCGAGCTCCCACCGAGTGCTATGGTATGTCTGAATGCAGGAAGGTCATCCTCCGAAAGGGATGGCGTGCTCCAAGTGTGGATCGGCGGATATTCGTAGCTCGAGCGAAGGTTTTCTCGGTGCGCTGGCGCCGTTGTTCGGCCGGTGGCCTTTTCGCTGCCGGGTGCGATTCTACCTCTCCTCAAAGACAGAGGATTGCGCCAATAATTGTATGGTGCTCCGCACCACCTTCGATACAATTCTCCCAGCAACAGGACGCGGAACAGGCCTGCGGAGCAGGTATGTGCAACATGCGGCGATGCCGCAAAAGAAGATCTCCCTTAGGGCCTGATGCGTGACAGCCCGCGCATTTCTCAACGACAAGACGAGTCGCTATGCGTAAAACCGGTGATATATCACCTTCCACCAGCTTTTCCGGCGGGCGGTCGAGTAGGGGGACGGCCACCCGCCAGTTTCACTGACAACCTATATTGCAAGAATTATACAGCCTTCAGCGCGGGGCGGGGTGATGCTTTTGGAGGATGCCCCGCCCTCGCGTATCGGGTAGTGAGCCGCAACTCACCGCCCTCAAAACTGTGCGCGGCCTATCACGGCGAAGGGGTTTCTCGCGTAGACCGCGTATTGGGTGCAGTGTGAGCCGCCCCCATCATTAAACGAGATCACTCCTTGCCGCCGCTCGTCACAAATTGAACGGTTACTAAACGCGACCGACTGTGTAAACGTCATCGTAATCTTCCTGCTAATAAACCGCCCGCCGACGGACGCAACAGTTCGGGGCAGGCCGCCAGCCACCGCAACTCGCAGATACTTGCCACTTTTGTAACGTTGCCGCCGGTAGAACCGGGCGCGATCAGGAATTTTTTCTCGCTGGTCCACTGCCACAAACACGCGGGATAAAGGCCATCGGCGATGGTTCGTCGTTTGCAGCGACCAATGAAGAGGTACACAGGCATGAAGCAAATCATAGTCGTAACGACGGTCATGCTGAGTTTGGCGCTTCTGATACCCAAATCAGTGGCGGCCCGAGATCACATCAGGAGAATCGAGCGGGGTACCATTCTTCCGGTTCGCGTAAACCAGGCCATCGCAGTCAACCGAGATGACAATCACATCTACAACGGGACTGTGGACGAGGACATCTATGCTGAGAATGGAGACCGAAGCATTCCTCGGGGCTCACAGGTGGATCTGAAAGTGCGTAGAGCAGTTGAGGTTGGATGTGGAGGCCATCTATATCCAAGGTGTGCGCTACGCAGTGTTTACAGATCCCAATCACATCGGAGACCACGATTTTACGGCGGCGATAGCAGGTACAGTAGCGATCAACCAAGTGCGTGGACCGGTCATAATGGTCCAGCGTGACACCGTCATCAACTTCCAAATTGAACGTCCTCTAGAGATGGAGTCGGTCGAAGCCGAATAGGAGTACGCACATGGATGTAAGTCGGGATAATATTGCGGGTTTTCTACTGGGGGTCAGTCTTGGTGTGGCTTTCGGATTTGTTCTGAAGGCCCCGCGCAATACCAGACAGGAAGAGGCGGATGCAGAGTATCTTCGCTGGTCCGGCCCCACAGATGCTGTAAGCAAGCTCGCGGCAACCCCGGTGAGATAGGCGTCGCCGTAACGCAGTCGCACGTAGTGCCTGGCACTACCAATACAACCTCCCCGCCCAAAGGTATACCGAACAGGACGCGGACGCGAGTGGTCGCGCAAGGCGGGTGCCACAGGCAGCTCAGCACGTCGGATTTAAAGCCGCCGGAAAGTGAATTTTGACCCTCAGGGCGCCCGTGGCCACAAAAACTCCGAAACTTTCCGGCGCACTATGAGTCTGACCCCAGATGTCCCGGGTTGTCTGCGAAGAACGCGAGATCCATAGCGGCCGCTTTCGGGCGGATTTAAAAGTCTATATCGACGCAACGGATCGCCTAGAGCATGCTACCCAAGAAGCGTAGGATAGCGTTTATAGGGATGCGGAATATGTAAGACTCGCCTTTGAGCGATCCCGCGCCGCGCTTGGCGCCCACATTGCTGAGCACAGATGTGAAGCTCAATGGTCTATGCCGCAAATCAATTGCGAAATAAGCTTTGACTAAAAATGCGAACCCTTCACCGCGATAGGTATAGCGGAAGAAATTATCACCGGGATTGAGTCGGAACTGGGGAACAGACGAAGTGGCATTAACCACATCATGCTTCGCCACTTCGCACAAGCCTAAGAGCATCGTCACACGTGTACCCGCCAGACGAAGCCGACCTAGTTTCCACGTGTCAAAAATAATCACCTGTCGGAGCAATTTGTGTGTGCCCTGTATCCACCCCTCGCCCGGCAGTACATCATAGCGGATCGCGGGCAGCGCTGGTGGTTTCGCCATGGCCACAAACTCCACTGAAGTCGGCCCAACCTGTGCGACGATGGTGTGCGCGACAACAAGAACTGTCAGTCTGACTTCCGACCTCACAACAGCACTGTACCGCGCTTGACCCGACGCTACGGTCGCCACAATCCCCCACAGCAAGTCGACCGCGCCCTAGCGCGTGCCACGGGTAGAACCGCCGTGCGGGCAGGAGCGGGAGGCTTTCATCCGCAGCAATCACCCTTTTGAACCGGCGGACACCTAACCGAGCCGTAGGAACAAAATACGCAGCAGTCGCCCGGCTTCGGGCGCAACATCGCCTTGCAGTGTTCGCACTGGTAGAAGAACTGGCACGCATCCGTGGGCATCGTTGCCTGCGTGGCTGCGCCGCAGTGCGGACAAGTTAAAACCGATTGAAGGACTAGTGTGCTCATCGTCTTCAGCTTGTCAGGGCCAACGGCTTACCGGGACCCGTATTATTCGTTCTCGGGACCAGTGTCGCGACTGTGGGCGTCGTGCCGACTCAGATCCATGATTGCAAATTCCGAAACGTGAGGGTCTCCCGGGACTCTAACCAACGGGCAGTATATGCGTCCCGTTGATGTTCTGCTTGTGGAAGACAATGTCGGAGACGAATTTTTGATCGCCCTGATCATTGGCGAGGGTCCAGTGCCTGTCAGGCTGCACGTCGTCCGCGATGGCGTACAGGCGATGTTTAAGCTCGGTCAGCACGGAGTCCATCCGGATCTTGTGATTCTCGATCTGAACCTTCCTGTCGTTTCGGGACATGATCTCCTTCGGCATTATCACCCTGTGGACGTGCCTATCGTTGTGTTCAGCTCATCGGGCAGCGATGCAGAGAGGCGGCAGTCACTCGCCGAAGGTGCCAGTGAATTTGTCCAGAAGCCGAGCAGCATTGAGGATTACAAACGGGCTGTTCTGGAGATGATTGAAAAGTGGGCATGTCATACAGATGGCCTCGCGTCCGCCTAGTCCAGCTTCCTTCGTTGTTGTTTTTCGGATAGCCGAATGGCGTGTTCCAGGTAAACTTTCTCCTTGCTGGGACAGTCTTCCATAAAGAATCTCCTTCCTGCCCATCTGCAACGCTTAATCAGCGTGATGGATAATAGTTCGGAACGTGAGTTGCAAAAGAAACGTGAGTTGCAGAATATAGGTTGGCCGCCTTCGCTTTGAAGGAGGTTGCGGTAGCAGATTCGCGTGCGTTTTTGCCATGGCGAGTTGTTCACAATGCGGAACTGAGACAGAGCTGTTCGACAAAGGCGTGCCGATTTGCATCGAATGCGGGATGCAACATGAGTACGATTCCGCTAACAACGAACTAACAGCGGCTCGCCATAATTACGAAAAGGCTCGGGAGGAATTTTACCGCCTTATCCGAACTTCCAAGGATTTGTCTAGCGGCCACCCCGATGGTACAGCGCTCCTGCACGAGGGGAACCAGCTGTTGCACGAGGCTGGACGAAAGCTCAGCAAGGCGCTTGCATATTACCAAGAAGCTTTGCTGCGACAACACAAGAAATGACTGCTCCCCCTGATGCGGGCTTTGGTGCGAACACGCCAAACGATAGTCGCCGTTGTTCTACTCTTGGAACTTGGACCTTCTAGGATGCTCGCCGACCTCCGCGAGCAGCGTGAACAAATCGAACAAGCCATCATAGTGATGGAGCGCCTCGCCCTTGGCCAGGGTAAGCGCCGTGGTCGGCCTCCGTTGTGGATGGCATCAGCCGCAACGCGCCGTGGCAGGCCGCCGAGCAGCAAGAATAAGGTGAACGGTCCAGGCTGGAGAGTAGATTCCGGCTGGCTTTTAACGTGAAGAGTGCTCGCCGCCAACGTGCCCTCGCAGCATGCTTTTCAATTGTCCGGTTGTAGGCTGAGCGCCCTACCTGACTTGTAAGCCGTATCTTTGGGTCGGCGGCGGGATGATGCCGTTCATTCTCAGATACTCGACCAACTGGCCGTAGTGATCCGTGATGTGCCACACGGCGGTCACTCCGATTCCCAGACGCGTATTCGGGCCCGCGTAGCGGCCTTCCACGCGAGCCAGGGGGTTCTCGTTGATTTTCTCGATCACCTTGTTCGCGTAATCGAACGAGTCGCGCAGGTATCTGATCAGCTCGACCTTGCTCTCGGCTTTGGAGGGTCCGCCTTTCTCGCATCCGGCCGGAGGCGTCTTGCCTTCGATCTCGTTGAAGAAGGCGAACTGGGAGCAGGCTACGTGCTTGATCTGCTCGCCGAAGCTGCGCGCATCGTCGAACTTCCCGGCGGTCGGGACAAACGAATATTTTTCCGCCGGCATCGCCTCGGCGACTGAAAGAAGTTGTCCTTCAGCCATCTTGAGCGGCTCCGCGACGCTGTCCGCAATCGATTTCGGAATCGGCTGGTTTTGGGCGAGTAGACCGCTCAGCGAAAACACGGCAAGGAGGAAAGACCGCATATAAACAGCGTATCGTTCTTTCTGACGGGGCAGCTTTCCGAGGCATAGGGACGCCGGCTTTGGGGCCAACGCCCCCGCTCATCGTCTGGATGAGTTTCCGGCTGGCTATTCCTCGGCGGGTTGGTCTCCACTAGGGCCCGCCTCCGCTTCCCCAGCCGGCCACCAGTATGCTGTAATGTCGTCTTGCCAGTCGAGTAGTTTTCGACGAACGGCGAACTGTGTCTTAACTGTTTGTGTCAGCCGAGGGGGCAAGCGCAAACCAACAGTATGAACTTACTCCAGAGATGTTTCTCAAACTCCACCATGCTAAAGCCCATTAAGCGGAGAGTCTCTAAAGGAAGACGTAAAGCGAATCTTATTGGCAGCCATAGGACGAGATTCGCCAGCGCTTGTTCCAGCCCGCAATTCAATCTGGCGAGGGCCGCAAGATCGGCATTCCATACGGCAGCAATCCCGACACCTGCCCAGTCCGAATGCTGCAATTGTGGTTGGAGGCTGAGGCCCTCGCCGAAGGCCCGGCATTCCGCTCAGTTGATCGCCATAGCCACTTACTGACCACCCGCCTGCTGCCGCCGATGTTGCTCGCATCGTCAAGAAGCTGGCGCTCCGAGCCGGGCTTGACCCGGCGAAATACGCCGGTCATTCCCTGCGAGCTGGCCATGCAACAAGTGCCGCCATCGCTGGCGCTTCTGAGCGCAGCATCATGAACCAGACCGGGCATCGATCTGTGCAGATGGTCCGCCGATACATCCGTGATGGCAGTTTGTTTCGGGAAAATAACGCTGGGAAGCTTGGGTTGTAAACCGGATGCGACGGAGATCAAGGCAGAGTATATTTAGATCCAGATTCAGGAGGTGGGAATGTATCGGATACGTCTGGCCGTAACGTCAGCCCTAGTGTTATTCTGCACTCCAGGCATGGCTCAGAACCCAGCATCCTCAACCCGAGCGGTGGTTGACAGGTTCAACGAGGCGTTCAATCGCCATGATGCAGATGCCTTAGCGTCTGTGCTGACGGAGGACACGGTCTTCGAGGATACATCTCCTGCGCCGGATGGCCGTCGCGTGGAGGGGAAGACCGCGGTGGTCGCATTCTGGCGGACATGGTTCCAACAAAATGCCGATGCACGCTTCGACGCCGAGGACGTGATCGTGAGTGGTGATCGCGCTGTGGTGCTCTGGGTGTATCGCAAGATGCGAAATGGACAGCCCTGGCACCTGCGCGGTGTGGATGTTTTCACCGTGAGGGATGGGAAAGTCGCAGCTAAACTCGCATATGTGAAGGGATGAAGTAGGCGGCCGAACCTGTCGATACCGGCTACCCCCTCCGAGGCTCCGCCTCGTTCACGGCATGTCCCACCCCCTCGCCCGTTCACGAGATATACCTCCCTAACGTGAATAGAAATTCAATCCCTACCGGGTGGGACTTCTCGTGAACATGCCGTTAGGCTGGGGGGGGAAGTCTCGTGAACACATTCATTGCGTCACCGCAGAGGCAGTATAGTAGTTCCGACCATGCTTGTATGGCTCGGCTTGGTTGCGGTTGCGGTGATCCTGTTGATCATCGTGATCTTGTGGACCTGGCTTTGGTCCCGGTGAATGAGGAACGCGCCGGGGAGTTCAAAGAACCTCGTTATCTTAGGATTCCTCTCGCTGTTCGTCCGGCTTGGTGGTTGCTCTGGCATGGACTATTTTTCACGAATGCGATTGACAGCCGAGCGCATTTGGCCGCAACCTCGTTCGAGTCGGGGAGCATTCCGGCGATCTTTGTTCCGCAAAAGGAATGGATCTTGCGTCTTTTAACCCGGCGTTGCGGAAGCAGGTATTTGGGGGGGATAAACGAAATGGACTTCTCACCGAGGCTGATCCTTCGGTGCGATTGGGTCGTGAAAGCAATTGCCCCGCCAAATCCCGATAGGGGTTCAGTTCAATTGATTCTATCGGCAGCGCTCACGCCGACCCTCCTCCGCACCCGAACCTGATCGCGCGTGAGCACTCCCGATAGAATCCTTCTCATTATCGGCGTCGGTCGAAGTCGCTTCCGGTATTGGCAGTTGTCGCGGTTCCGTTAGGCGCGGTTCAAAAATCGATGCGGTCTTTCCGGGCTTCGACTTTCTTCGCGTCAACGCCGGGCACCTTCGCGAGATCGGCGAGCGATTTGAAACTGCCGTTTTGATCGCGCGAGTGAATTAGGGCGTCCGCTTCCTTTGGGGAAAAGTCCAACACGGTTTCGAGTAGTTGAGCCGTCGCCTTGTTCACGTTGATTTTGTCCGGAAAGTTCGCCGCGAGATAGTCGACGATCAGTTTCAGCTCCTGATCGGTCCCTTGCGCACCCTGTGTAGCCATGTCACTGACGAGCGCTCCCCAGTCTTCCTTGTTTTTCGCTAGGCCCACGACGTTTTCCGGGCCATGGCAAGCGCTACACACCTTCATCAGCGCATCCCGTCCGGGCCCTGTAGGAAGAGTGGACTGCGCCGGTGCCCCGATTGGGCAGACCAGGACCGCAGCCAGAAAAATAAATCTCATACCAGAATCTTACCAATCGGAAACTTGTGAAGAATTCCCGGGCAACCCAATCAAGAGGGGATTCAATGACTCGGGGACAGTGATGCCTTCCCATCTAGCTTTAACACCAGTAGATGCGACACGCCGGCCGGAGTCGTCCGCTCAACGACGGCGTTCCGGGGCTGACCTTCGGCCGGTGGCGGACCGCGTTCACCCTGCTGAGAAACACCCAGGGGGCCACCGGCGAGAGCAATGTACTGAACACCATCCAACATAAACGTCATCGGCGGGCTCATCCACCACAGACCGATGTCTAAATCGAGAAGCTGCTGGCCATTGTCAGCGCGATAAGCCAAGAGCCTGTTGTTGACCACAGAGAACACGAGGTTGCCGGCAGTAGAGAGTGTCCCGCCATTGTTATAAGCGCTGGCGAGCCCTCGCCAACGTTCCTTCCGAGCTACCGGGTCCCATGCGATCAGCACATTGCCTTGCCCTTTGGGCCCGATCGCGGGGAGAGACGGTA
>Ga0209579_10004264_pt1 | contig 10036 bp, 16 predicted proteins | sample Coa_R1_2_FD_187152 | JGI IMG/M metagenome (GOLD analysis project Ga0209579, IMG submission 187152) | Surface soil microbial communities from Centralia Pennsylvania, which are recovering from an underground coalmine fire - Coalmine... | ecosystem: Environmental > Terrestrial > Soil >... | reverse complement strand
TGCGCCGACGCATTCTCCGAAGGCAGTTGATAGCCAGGATTGGGGGCAGGCGGAGGAGGAAGTGGAAGCGGGGTGGCAGTCTGATTGTCTTCGGCCGCGGTGTTGGACGTCTGAGGCTTCTTGTGCAACAGCTTCGTCAGGCTCCCAGGCTTCGCGGCGGCCGGGGCGCCATGGCTGCCTTTGCGCGCACTTGCTGGACTAATCTTGACGATAACTCGCTCGTCCTGTACATCGACGGAATACGTGTGGAGGCTATCCAGATCAACGACGACCCGCGTGATCAGCGGGGCAGCGTCTACCTGCAGTGCTCGAATCTGTCCTACTCCGTTCGCGTTAACGTTTACAGTTGGCATTTTCGCGTCGAATGTTGTGTTTGGAAAATCGAGCAGAATTCGATCGGGATTAACCGCGGTTTGCGTCAAAGGCGTTACTGCTGCACTGAGGTTGAATTCCACGCGCACGTCGGTTCCGTCCGGAACTGCCGTAACGGTCTGCAACACCGCGGGAGCGCCATGGTTCTGCGCTGCGGCCGAAGCCAGCAACAACAGAACTGCAACACCATGTTTTCGAGTAGCCTTCATTCTTCTCTAACACTCGCTGGCACTCCACCTGCACATGAAGCTGGGGGCTGCCTCTAGTCGATGCATTACACTTTCGGACTTCAAACTGCCAGGCTAGTCGCCACGGCCGCTCGGATGACACTGATAACAGTTAATGCTGTTGTAGACATAGCCGGGCACGTTGTCGTGGTGGAAGTTGGCTGCATTATTCCCACCATGGCAGCCGGTGCACTGGAAAATCGCATAATTATTGGAGTTGGTATGGCAGGTCGAACACACTCCACCAGCGTTACCATGCGATGTCGGAAATTGCGTGTATTGCGTATGGTTGAAAGTCGCTCCGGTCCAGGCAGTGGTGTTGTGGCAGTTCTGGCACGTAGTCGGGAAGAACTGTGGTTGCGCTGCGTGGCCCGGATTGGTCGTGTTGTTGTAATCGGTCTGGTGACACCCAACGCAAGTCGTCGGGAGCGTCGTGTAGTTGTTGTTAACGTGGCAGTCCGTGCACTGCCGCGGCGGGACCGTGTGCGATCCCGTTAGTGGAAACGCAGTGTTGTTGTGATTGAAGGTCGAGTCCGTCCAGACGTTCGTGTCATGGCATAAATTGCACTGCTGCGGGAATCCGGCGGACGCATGGTTTGGATTCGTGGTGCCGTTGTAATCGGGGAGATGGCACGTCACACAGGCCGTGCTGTTCAAGGTGTAATTGTTGTTCTTATGGCAGTCCGTGCATTGTCGCGGAGGCACAGTGTGCGATCCGGTCAAAGTGAAGCCGGTGCTGGCGTGGTTGAACTGGCCATCACTCCACTGGATCGTGTCGTGACACGATGCGCAAGTCGTCGGAAAATTGGCGGAGATATGGTTCACCGGTGAAGTGGCATTGTTGTAATCGGCCTGATGGCACGACACGCAGGCGGTGCTGGTCAGGTTGTAGTTGTTGTTCACGTGACAATCCGTACACTGTCGCGGAGGGACCGTATGCGAACCGGTCAAGGGGAATCCGGTGCTGCTGTGGTTGAACGTGGCATTCAACCAGGAAGTCGTGTTGTGACACTGGTTGCAGGTCTGCGGGAAGTTCGAGCTCACGTGATTCGGATTGGTCGTGCTCTGAAAATCCTTTAGGTGACAACTGACGCAAGCGGTGCTGGTCAGATGGTAGTTGTTGTTAACGTGGCAGTCAGTACATTGCCGCGGCGGAACCGTGTGCATGCCGGTAAGCGGAAACCCGGTACTGTTATGGTTGAACGTTGCATTCAGCCAGGAGGTCGTGCTGTGACACTGGTTGCAGGTCTGCGGGAAATTCGAGGTCACGTGATTCGGATTGGTCGTGCCCTGAAAATCCCTCAAGTGGCAGCTGACACAGGCGGTCGTGGTCAGGTTGTAATTGTTGTTCACGTGGCAATCGGTACACTGCCGCGGGGGAACAGTGTGCATGCCGGTAAGCGGGAATCCCACCGCGTTGTGATTAAATGAGGCGTCGGACCATGAGCTGGTGTTGTGACACTGGTTGCAGGTCTGCGGAAAATTCGAGGTCACGTGATTCGGATTTGTTGTGCCCTGAAAATCCTTTAAGTGGCAACTGACGCAGGCAGTATTGGTCAGGTGATAGTTATTGTTGACGTGGCAGTCGGTACACTGCCGCGGTGGAACAGTGTGCGAGCCCGTAAGCGTGAATCCCGTAGTACTGTGATCAAACGAGGCGTTTGACCACGAGGTAATGTTGTGGCATTGAGTGCAATTCTGCGAGAAATTCGCTGCCGCGTGATTCGGATTTGTTGTTCCCTGATAGTCCTTCAGGTGACAGGAAATGCAGGCCGTACTGGTCAAGTTGTAGTTGTTATTGATGTGGCAATCAGCGCACTGCCGCGGTGGTACCGCATGGCCTCCGGTTAATGGAAATCCAACTGAATTGTGATCGAAGTTTGCGTTCAGCCAGGTATCTGTGCTGTGACAGCTAGTGCAAGTAGTTGGAAATTTGGCATTCGCATGGTTTGGATTCGTCGTCTTCGCGAAATCCGACTGGTGGCACGAGTAGCATTCGGTTGACATTGTCTGGAACTGGCTGGTTGCCGCGCCTTTGTGGCACGAATCGCACTCTAGCGCAGCATGCGCTCCGGTCAACGGAAAACGGTTGTTGTGATCCTGAATCTGCTGCACCGCAACTTGCCATCCTCGAACTGTATGGCACTGTTCGCAGTTTGCTCCAAGTTGGCGGCGATGAATATCGGCGTGGCAATCCTGGCAGCGTTGCCCAACATTGGTGAAAACAGGTCTGACGTGACATTGGGTACAGCTGACAGACCGATGCATGCCGAGCAGCGGGTAACGGGTTTGATTGTGGTTGAATTCAGGTACCGCTCGAATGGGCTTCCACGCGTCGGCGGTATGACAGTTTTGACAAGGAACGTTGAGATTGCCGTGCGGGCTATGAGTGACGGACGCGGTCTGTGCCGTTGCGCCGCTGGGTAGCGACAACAATAGTACGGCAACCAGATTGACCCAAGCCGCTGCTGACCCCACGTCTTACTTTCTTTCTGGGCCCAATTGTTCCTGAAACCCTAACAGGAGTAGCGCGTAGCCCTGCAATTCTTTGTCCAACGAGAATAGGATGTGGGCACGCGCCGCGAAAGTTACGGAAGTACGCATCAGTAATGTCATTTAGCCATCGAGATGCGAACCAACAGGTTTGCTCAACTAAAAACTTGGATGTACTTTGTTCATTTTTTGCCGTAAGTTTTTCGCACGTTTCTTCAAGTCAGCTTTTGGCTGATGAATTTTGCAACAGTGCTGCTCTCGGTTTCCTATTTCTTGACGGAAGCGGGATTGCCCGGCCCGTGGCACGCGGCGCAATCCTTCGGCGTCGGCTTATAGAAGAGAACGGTTTTCTCGTCGACGAGCTTCGTTAGTTTGTGGCACTCGCCGCAATGTACTCTTTGGTGCGCGCCCCGCAATGAAAATTGCGTTCGGGCCTCATGATCGAATAGCGAAGGCTTCCATTTCATGCTGTTGTGACATTCGGCGCAACGCGTAAAGCCGTTCTTCGCGAACTGTTGGCCATGGATATCCTGGTGGCAATCTTCGCACTGTGTCGACGCGGCTCTAAAATCTACATTGATGAGCTTGGTTTCCAGGTTGGGCGGTTTGTGGCAGTCGATACACGCCGTGGCGCGGTGGACTCCGAGAAGTGGGAACTTCGTGGTGGAATGATCAAAGCTCGTCAGTTCTTTCCACGACTTGGTGGTATGGCAAGCTTCGCATCCGACTGAAGAACCATCTGCGCGCTTCTGTGCCATGCGCACGCTGAATTGACCTTTGTGCGGATCGGCGTGGCAAGTGCTGCAATTGAGACTTTTCCAGTGATAAATGACTGCTGGCTTGGGCTGAAATTCAGCGGATTCCTTGTGGCACTCGCCGCAGGGAGTCGCGACATGCCCTCCGGTCAGCACGAATCGGGTTTCCTTGTGTTTAGCAAGGCTAAATGTCGACGGTTTATATCCTTCCAGGGTATGGCAGCGATCACAGGCGTTGAAGTAAGGAGCCGCCGCAAATTGCCCGGCGTGTCGGTCAGCATGGCAATCTGTACAGTGCTCAAATTTAATCTTGAAAAGAGTGTCCTTCCCTTTGGGGAGATGACAAGCAGTGCACTCTAATCGTGCATGGCCGCCCTGTAGAGGATAGGCGCTCGTCGCGTGCTCTTTCACCGTGAACGTAGAAGGCTTCCAGCCTTGCACGGTATGGCAGGACGAACACTCGCTCCCACCCACGCGTTTTGCAAACTGTCCGTTGTGCGGATCTGGTTTGTGACAATCGGAGCACTTGCCAAACATCAAAGGCTTTTTGAAATCGCCACCCGCATGGCACTGCTCGCAGGCTACACTGGCGTGCTTGCCTTCAAGCGGGTACTTCGTTTTGGAGTGATCAAATTTCTCGTTGATCGCCTGCAGCGAGATTTTCTTCCAGCCTGCGGTGCTGTGACAGGACGAGCAGCTCTGCGCGAAACTGCCGCGATGAGGATCCTTGTGGCAATCCGAGCACTGGGCAAAAGAAATGCCAATGTATTGTGGCTTTCCGTCGGCTCCGTTTGTGTGGCACTTGGCGCACTGCACCTGCTCGTGAAGGCCGCTCAGCGGATAGCGGGTTTTCGAGTGATCGAACTGCCCAATTTTGATCGTCTTCCAGTCCTGGTAATTGTGGCACTGCAAACAGTCCTGGCCAAGGCGCCCTTTGTGCTGATCCTCGTGGCAGGTCACGCATGCAGGCGAAACTCCAAGAAAACTGCGGTTCAGGTCCTTATCTTTGATGGTTGCACGTTCTGGTGGTGAGATGTGCGCCGCCGTGTGGCACTTGTTGCAAGCCAGTCCTGCGTGTTTACCTTCGAGCGCATATCCGGTCTCTTTGTGATTGAAACTCTTGACCTCCCACTTGATCAGCGGAAAATCTTCGCCGTTATGCTCGGAATGACAGCGGGCGCACTCCTGGCTCGAACCCGTGGGGATGTGATACGTCGCGTGCAGTCCTTTATGTGTGTTGAGCCGGTTACCGATTTCGTTGTGGCAATCGAGGCACTTCAGCGCAGCCTGACCACCAAACTTGTGGCAACTGGCGCATTGTGCAGGACCGTTGAGCGATTGATGCGGTCGCGAAAGTGGGCCGGGAGAGATTTGCGCGAATGCTCGCGGCGCGAGTGCCAACAAAACAAGGTTCAGAAAAACGGCACACAGCAACCAGTCGTTAGCACCGAATCCGGGCCGCGACACTTTCGCATTCCGTTCCGGAGCTGATCCTGAATGCGCTTCGATCCTTCTCTCGCTGCGCCGCAGAGCGATCATAGCTTGAAGTCGCCGTATTCACACTAAAGCACTTCAGTGTATCCGCGCTGTGACGAGGGTCAATAGTTACCAGAGGCATACTGCAGATGGCGTGGGGCGTACGTTCCTCTTGGCTCACATCACAGAACCCGGCCGCGTGAAGAATCAGTTAGAGTAGAGAATTTTCATAACGGATCAGAACACTCCAGGTGATCTTCAAAACCGCGGGAGTCGTTCAGCCAATCAGTATCAGTATCCATATACGAATGGCCTTGCCCATCCCAGTTGGTAGGCGATCCAAAGGTTGGCCATAAACCGGCTTCTGGGAAATTGAACTTTCTTCCGGACGTATCACGGGCAATCCGGCAGTTAACTTCCCAATTGCCGACGATACGCTCGTAATGGCTGACGATAAGGGCGTCGTGCGTGGACGAAACAATGCCTGCAGGCGGTACTCTTCTCGTCTTTACCAGTCCGCTACAATTTCAGCTTTAGCCGCTCTATGCGCCATTTGATGCCGATCGTTACGCCGCGCCTGATCTTGCGTCCACCAACGCTTGGCGATTTGGATTCGATCCAGACCGCAAAGGAGGAAGCGTGGCCCGATTTGCAGCGTTGGATGAGTTGGGCCTTCGACGACCAGCGGTCGCGGCAAGCGATGGAAGATTCTATTCGACGAGCGATGGACTACCAGAATCAAGCAGGAATCGCATTGGCCGGATTCCATCGGATCAACGGGGATTTCGTCGTCCGAACTGCATTGGATCTTACCGATGAGCAAGACGTCTATGAGACAGGATACTGGGTGGCGCCCAAATACGCTGGACAGGGCATGGCGACGGAGGCGGCAAACGCGGCTATTCGTTACGCCTTCGGCCAGCTTGGCGCGAAGGCAATCACTATCGGGTACTTCGACAAAAACGAGCCTAGTCGGCGCATCGTGGAGAAATTGGGATTCCAAAAGGTCGGTGCTGCCCGCAACGCGGCGACGCGTTGCCTCGACGGCGCGAAACTCGATCGCCATGAATACATCCTGACGAACATCAACGCATTACCCGAACTTGACGTTTCATGGGGTTGAGGTCATCCCGCTTTGGACACAGGTGGCGGCCCGCTAGCAAAATCCAGAGGAGCCGCCATCTCGGGCGCGTCCTACTGGATGTGCCACTTGTGTGCCGAAACAAGAACTCTTCAGAGCTGCGACCGCAAGCGATTTATTGGTCCGATGTAAAAGCAAGTCGTACGCGCCTGAAGAATTGTTTTGCGCGAACTTGCAATAAACTTGCAATGACTCGAACTGAGACTTGCCCCTAAGCCCTTGAAAAGAATGGTAGGCGCGGCAGGAATCGAACCTGCAACCCTCGGATTAGAAATCTGAGCATAAGCAGGTGGGCTCGATAGTTTTCAATAATGTAGAGGGCCCTTCAGGGCTGTGAAGTGGGGCAAAGCAGTCTCAGGTGGGTGCGAACTTGCAATGAAACTTGCAACAAAAAGGAGACGGCACTACAAGGGGTTTGATCGTCGACCCTGGTCCCCATGAAACACGTTGAGAGAAGTCGAAGTTCGTGGTGCTCGAATGGTCCCAGAGGATGGTTCCAGACTGGTCATCCGTTTTTACGCTGTTGGCGGCTCTTTGCGAGTTGAGTAGGAATCTCGCCGCCGCCGGAAATGATTATCCGTGTTTGCGTTCGCAAACTCCCGGGCAATCACAGACCGAACGGCCGCACGTGCTGACTTTATGGGGTGGCGGTGCAAAACCGTGACATGACGGCCCAAGTTGTTCCGGTTCTTGGGGTGGTTCGTCCAGGCATAAATCCGGTGCGCGTTTTTATGGCCCACCAACACAAAAACCTCAACAACTCCTTCCCATACCGTTTTTCCCCACAATTTTTCTTTTACGCGAACGCTTTCAAGGTAGAAAGCGTCCGCACCATGAACGCGTTGAATTACCGCTTGCAATTCTTCAATATTCGTCATGAAACTGCCTCCACTATTTGCACCGCAGAATCAACGCAATTCCTGCTGGAAATCCGGTGTCTCTGTGGTGCAAGAAGTGCCACGAAGCTTTACCACTAAATCGCTACGTACGTCTGCGGCACGCCCGATACAACCGCGGATTCGATCGGGGCGATAATCAATGTATCTGCTCACGATGCGTTCAAAAGACTACTCTTCCGTTCGCGTTTCCTGAGTTCATATTCCTCAAGCGTGTGAAAAAGTTCGGTCAGGATTTCCTGAAGCTCCGGTTTATCGGGGTAAGCGATCGCTCTGGCACAGATCTCTAGGATTCGACGTTCAAGAGAAGTCATAAGTCGTAGCGCGACACCCTAAAGCTGCAAACGCGGTGGATCGCCGTTTTCCTCCTGCTTGCCAAGGGGCAGTCGTATCAAGCTGCGAGTAACAAATATGTCCCCTTCCAGAAAAGGCCAAGCCATGCCACGCCTAGTACACCCACATCATTAACAAGCAATACAGATTTTTTGCACGCAGCCGCTAGCGACGCCAAACGAGGTCTCGCGGTGTAATCTGCTGTAACTTCCGCAACTCATGCATGTGAAGACAGTCTCAACGAGAGTGGTTCAAGTCGCGAGACAGCATCAACTTCAAAGTTACTTTGTCAGCGCCTCCGCTCCAGCCTATGCCGATTCCCGTTTCGATATTCAGGAACCCACCATTGCGATCCACTACAGCCCAGGCTTCATGAAATTGCTGATCGGAACGAACGAAGCTACTCAGTTGGCCGAAGCCGTCATACTCCTCTGCAGCGACCGCCCATTTATCGTTCAAATTGTAGGCGACGCGGCCTGCAGGATTGAACTCCATGCCTTTTAAGCCGCCGACATAACTCGTATCTAAAATCGGGTTGTAGATGAGATCCCACCGATTGAAGTGCACGCCAACGATGGGTCGAATCTCCGAAGTGATGCGCCTCGATTCCCAGTAGAGAGCATTAACGCTGAACTCGAAGTTCATCCCGTAAAAAAGTTTGTGTTCGTGCGCGTTAGGACGGACGAAAAGCTCGCGAATCTTGAAGCCATTAATAGTCGCGCCATGGTTGCTTGAATTAAAACTGTAAACAGGGAGATACAGGCCCTGCTCGAACCAAGGTTTCACTCCATAGGCCCATTCGGCGGCGCCATTTACGGAGTCGTTGGGGATAATGGCATTTGGAAAAATACCCGTCGTTCGTCCAACCGGAGTGAAGTTCGTATGGATCATCAGATTGAAGATGCCAGGTTCGGCGATTTCGGCATCATAGACCTGTATCTCGTCAGTTTGTGCGAAAGACATTGCACTCATCGCAATGATGATCAACAAAGAACCAAGACATCGCTTTGATTTCTGAAGGCCTTCCAATTTTGTCTCCCGATCACACGGTTTGCTGAAGCAGGTGTGAAATCGTGACCTTGGCCTTACTGGAGAAATGAACTCAGCCCATCGCTGAAATCTCCAGCAGTTCTATAAACTGAACAATCTCGCCGTAAGCGAATATCTGCTTCCATGAAAGAACACATCGCCACAGGACGAACGACCCGGACTACCATATGAACTTCAAGCCAAGTTGCATCTGGCGTGAAGAAGTTGTCGTTGCATCGATCAGTCCGGCACCAGGAACTAGGGCACTATTCTGATCGAAGATCTGCAAGTGATCGAGAGGGGCTTGGAAATTTGCTCGGTTAAGGATGTTGAATGCCTCTGCCCGAAACTCGACCTGAAATGTTTCTGAGATACGTTTTGCGGGAGTGTCCTTGAAAAGTGAAAAGTCCACCTCGGCCAGGCCTGGACCAACGACCGAATTACGACCAAGATTTCCAAGAACTGTGGGTATGGACGGAAATTGAAAGCACTGCAAGTTCAGATACGAGTTCGGATTCCCGGGATTCACGGGTCCCACCAATTCCGAAGGCAGAACAGCCACAAAAAGCAGGACTACCGCTCGCGTAGAGACACCCGCCTTCAATGTGAGGGGCATTGAACACCCACTCGGTGCGAGTTAATTGCTACTTCATCACACCTTTCCGGCAGATCGAGTCCTAATGACAAGCCCGCAGCCACACCAAACATCAACTTGAGCCAGGAATTCCAAATGGCGTTCGGGTCGATGCCATCTTGCTCGGAGAAGATGGCTGATCATCATAGATGATTATCTCCTGTTTGACAACGGCGAAAATTGTGCATTATCTTCTTGAGTGTCGGCATCGGGACCGAAATGAAAAGATTACCGCGGGCTGATGTAGTCATTATCGGCGGAGGATGGACTGGGCTCCTAATGGCGAAAGAGCTCGGGTCTAAAACGCCTCTTTCGATTGTCGTGTTGGAACGCGGGAGGCCACGAACAGCTTCTGAATACGCCACCGATATGGATGAGGTGGATTACCGTATACACAACCGCATGATGCAAGATTTTTCGAAAGAAGCATTCACTATCCGTCATTCGCTGACTGATCGGGCATTTCCAATTCGCCAGCTCAGCAATTTCCTGCCAGGAACAGGCGTTGGGGGGACTGGTGAGCACTGGAGCAGTGTCTGCATTCGTTTCCTTCCTAGCGTTTTCGAGGTGCTTTCCAGCACCGTTCAGCGATATGGACATAAAAGACTCCCGGAAGATCATTCGATACAAGACTGGGGTGTGACCTACGACGATCTCGAGCCGTACTATGAAGCTACCGA
>Ga0209579_10004263_pt1 | contig 10038 bp, 5 predicted proteins | sample Coa_R1_2_FD_187152 | JGI IMG/M metagenome (GOLD analysis project Ga0209579, IMG submission 187152) | Surface soil microbial communities from Centralia Pennsylvania, which are recovering from an underground coalmine fire - Coalmine... | ecosystem: Environmental > Terrestrial > Soil > Unclassified... | reverse complement strand
CTCGATCGCCTGTTGGAAGAGCCGTGGCTGCGGATTGACGGGATTTCAGGCACGTCGGCCGGCGCCATGAACGCGGCGGCGCTGGCCTTTGGATTTACCGGCGGCGGCAACGCCGGCGCCCGCGCGGCGCTGGAAAGCTTTTGGCGCCGCGTCGCCAAGGCTGGAGAAATGAGCCCGCTGCGGCGTGGGCCGCTGGATATGCTGCTCGGCCGCTGGTCGCTCGACAGCTCGCCAGCCTACATCGCGATCGACATGATGTCGCGGCTGTTTTCGCCCTATGACCTGAATCCAACCGGGTGGAATCCGCTGCGGGAAATCCTCACTGAGGGAGTCGATTTCACGCGGGTCTCCGAATCGCCGATCAAGCTCTTCATCACCGCGACCAACGTCTCGACCGGCCGTGCCCGCGTGTTTCGCAACAGCGAGCTCACGCCCGAGGTCCTGCTCGCATCGGCCTGCCTGCCGACAATGTTTCGCGCCATCGAGATCGACGGCGAGGCCTATTGGGACGGCGGCTATTCCGGCAATCCCACCATCACGCCGCTGGTGCGCGAATGTACGTCGGAAGACACCATCATCGTACCGATCAATCCGATCGAACGCCAAGGCGTACCGCGATCAGCGAACGACATCCTCAATCGACTCAATGAGGTGGCATTCAACGCCGTGCTGCTGAAAGAATTGCGCATGATCGCGTTGCTGCGGCGGGTTGCCGATCCCGGCCACGACGAGGGCGCGAAATGGGCCAAGATGCGGGTCCACTCCGTCACCAATGAAATCATGAAGGAGCTGAGCGCGTCGTCGAAAATGATCGCCGAATGGGACTTTCTCTGCCTGCTGCGCGACAAAGGGCGCGCTTCGGCGCAAAGTTTCCTCGATCAACACGCGGCCAATCTCGGACGTCGCTCCACGCTCGATCTCGACGTCCTCCTCGAAAGCATCTGACCGATGGGGCTTGTCGGCATTTTCATCGCGCTCGTTCTGCTGATATGGCTGGCCTATCGCGGCGGCAGCGTATTGCTGTTGGCGCCGGCTGCGGCGCTCGTTGCCGCCGCCGTGTCGCGCCAACCCTTGTTGGCCAATTGGACGCAAACGTTCATGGGCAGCGCGGCACAATTCGTCGCGCAGTTTTTTCCGATCTTTCTTCTCGGCGCCGTGTTCGGCAAGCTCATGGAGGACAGCGGCTCGGTTTCGGCGATCGCCGATTTCATGACGGAGAAGCTCGGCCCGCGCCGCGCGATTCTGGCGGTCGTGCTGGCGGGCGCATTCGTCACCTACGGCGGCGTCAGCCTGTTCGTGGCTTTTTTCGTGCTGGCGCCGATGGCGCAGGCGCTGTTTCAGGTCGCGGCTATTCCAAAACGGCTGATGCCGGCGGCGCTTGCGCTCGGCACCTCGACCTTCACCATGTCGGCGCTGCCCGGGACGCCGGCGATCCAGAACGCAATCCCGATGCCGTTTTTCGGCACCACGCCGTTCGCGGCCCCGGGCCTTGGCGTGATCGCGTCGGCGATCATGCTCGGCTTCGGACTGTGGTGGCTCGGCCGCGCCGAAGCCGCGGCCCGCCGCACCGGCGAGGGCTATGGCGGGGACATCGGCGGCGAGACCGATGCGGCGGAAAACGCGGCGCGAGACGAGCTCATTCGCGAGCGCGCCACGACGGCCCGGGAATTCGATCCCGCCGAGATCGGGCATGGACACATCAGTCAATCGACGCCGCCCATCGCGCTCGCCGCGTTGCCGTTGATTGTGGTGGTGGGCGTCAATCTGCTGATGTCGATAGTCGTGCTGCCGCGTCTCGACGTTGCCTATCTGGCCGAGGAACGCTGGGGCTCGACATCGCTCGCCGCCGTCGGCGGCGTGTGGTCGGTCGTGGTCGCGCTTGCAGCCGCAATCGTGACGCTCGTCGCCGTCAATTTTCGGCGACTGGCCATGCTGCGTGAAAGCCTGGGCGCGGGCGCAAACGCTTCCGTGCTGCCGGTCGTTAGCGTCGCAAGCTTGGTTGGCTTCGGTGCGGTGGTTGCGGCACTACCGGCTTTCGCCATCGTGCGCGAATGGGTTTTGTCGATCGAGGGCGGCCCGCTGGTTTCGCTTGCGGTCTCGACGAACGTGCTCGCCGCCCTGACCGGTTCGGCTTCGGGCGGACTGACGATCGCGCTCGATGCGCTTGGCGCCACCTATATGCGCCTCGCCGCAGAAAACGGCATCGACCCGGCGATCATGCATCGCGTTGCGGTCATCGGCGCCGGCACCCTCGACAGCCTGCCGCACAATGGCGCGGTCGTGACGCTGCTCGCCGTGTGCGGATCGACGCACCGCGAAAGCTATCTCGACATCGTCATGGTCGCGATCGTCGGCGCCATCATCGCTTTGGCCGCGGTGATCGCGCTGGGCTCGGTGTTCGGATCGTTCTGAAGTTTCGACGGCTACTTCGGCACGGTATCCTTGTAGACCGTGCCGTCCTTCATGATCACCAGGAAATTCTTGTCGGGGTCTTCGACGAGCTTGATATTTTCCAGCGGATTGCCGTCGACCAGCAGCAAGTCGGCAAGCGCGCCCTCTTCCACGACGCCGAGCTTGCCCGGATAGGGATTGATGAATCCGGACAGCGCCATCAGCTCGCCGTTGTCCGCCGTGGCCATCTTGAGCGCTTCGGCAGGCGTGTACCAACGCACCATCCTGGCGAGGATGGCGCCCTGCCGGCCGGCGACCCGTGCATCGAACAGGATGTCGGTGCCGAACGCGGTCTTGATCTTGTACTTCTTCGCCAGCCGGTAGGCGTTCTCCGTTCCGGCAAAAACTTCCTGCGCCTTTTTTTGCGACACCGGATTCACCAGCGGCGAGGCATTTTCGTCATCCATGAACGGCTGCAAGCTCCACCAGATGCCGTTGTCCGCCAGCAGCTTTGCGGTCGGCTCGTCGATCAGCTGGCCGTGCTCGATGCATTTGACGCCGGCAGCGACGGCTTGCTGGATCGCGCGCGGCGTGTAGGCGTGTATCGTTACATAGGTGCCCCAATTCTCAGCGGCTTCGACCGCGGCACGAATTTCCGGTTCGGTGTACTGGGTCGATTCGATCGGATTGTAGGGCGAGGCGACGCCGCCGCCGCCCATCAGCTTGATCTGACTCGCGCCCCCTCGCAGCTGCTCGCGTGCGCGCAGACGCACCTCATCGGGGCTGTCGGCAATGGCCGCGATGCCTTCCACCTCGGAATGGCTCAACGGACCTCCTGTCACGCGCGGTACTTCGAAGGAGAAGCGGAAGTCGCCATGACCGGAAGTCTGCGAGATGAAAGCACCGGACGGATAGATGCGCGGACCGATCATGACACCTTCGTCAATCGCGCGCTTGAGCCCGAATACGGGACCTCCGAGATCGCGGATTGTTGTAAAGCCCCGCATCAAAGTCGCTTCGGCCTGCCGCGCCGCCAATAGGTGGAGATAATTCGGATCGGCGGTCATCAGCAGCATCTGCGGCGTCGCCGCCATGAACGCATGCCAATGGGCATCGATGAGGCCCGGCATGAGCACACGTCCGTTCGCGGCGATAACCCGGACATTTTCGCTCGCTTCCACGGTGATCGGATTCACGGAAATGCGCGCGATGGTATTGCCGCGAACGAGGACGTTGGAAGGAGCAGAGAGCGCGGCGCTCCTGCCATCGAAAATGCGGACGTTTTGAAAAAGCGTCGGCCGGGAACTGGCCGGCGCGGCAAACGGCGCCAAACCCGGCGCCTCCAAATCGGCATCGCCCTGCGCCAAGCCGACCTGGCAAGACCCCACTACAAACGCCGACATCAACGCGAGTGTCGAGGCCGGCGTTCGTCCTAATATCCGGGCACACATCCGACCCAGCTCTATCGCGAGATTCGGTCCTCGGATCCTTTCGGCCCGCCTGCCCGCGTCATTCGCCGTCACCTTTTGCCCGGCTACCTTCATCATTTTTACTCCCTTGCACGCAGAAGCGGATAACGAGCATCATACGGCGCCTAAAGTGGAAGCATATTTTTTCTGAACGCTCGATTACGCGATCGCAAACAAGGAATTGTACGCCGCCGTCAACCCAATCGTCTATCGACCGTCGAGCATCGCCAGACCGTGGTACGAGGCCTCACCGCCTATTTGCCACAGAGTAAGTGATCTCGTGTCCTTGGTCGTCCAAGCGTCAAGCTGATGGCGCATATCCATCTCCGACACCCCATGGTGCGGTCAACACGCTCGATTTGACGCATCCCGAATGGCCGGTATCGCGTGTGGCCGCCAAGATGGTAGAATTGTTACATTAAGAATATGGCCGCTCGGTCCAGGGTCCCCACTTGATGGGACCCGGCAAAAAAGTCAGCCGTGGTGCTGCTAAAAGCCGCGAGCGGTAGCGGTTGAGATAGGCATTGCGCAGGTCCAAACTTGCGTGCTTCACTTTTGAGCGAGCTGAGGGCTCATATTGCAAAATTTCATAAAACAGATCGAACAACAGATATTCGCCCTTAACGAACCGGCGCGGCGGCGGCTTGGTGCGATCGCCCTCGCCGTTGCTGTAGGCGTTGCCTATTTTCTGGCAGCGCGCCTGAGCCTTGCGCTGCTGACCAAACCTGATGGCGTGGCTGTGTTCTGGCCGGCCGCGGGCGTTGCGGCGGGCGTCATGATCACACTTGGGCCCAGCGCCTGGCTGCCGGTGGCAGCAGGCGCGATGGCCGCGACCATCGTGGCCAATCTCCTGGGCGACCGGACGATCTGGAGCGCGATCGTCTTTGCTCTGTGCAACGCCGGCGAAGCCGTGATCGTGGCGGGCATCATCGAATTCTATTTCGGTTCGTCGTTCAGCCTCGGCAAGCTGCGCCATGTGCTGGGCCTCCTTGCTGCCGCGATCGTCGGGGCGGCGATATCGGGGATCGGCGGGACGTCGGGCTACGTGTTCTTTCACACGTCGACGGCGCCGGTCCTGACCATTTGGCATCACTGGTTCACATCCGACGCGCTCGGCATCCTCACGGTTGCGCCGCTGTTGATCGGGCTCGGCGCGGCATTGCGCGAGCCGCCGCCACGGCGCGAAGCGATCGAAGGCGGCGCAGCGCTCACAACGCTGACTGTGGTGAGCGGGCTGATTATCTTTTTGCCGCGCGAGCCGTGGGCGACCGTGGTGGCGATTGTTTTGTTGTTTCCGCTGCTGCTGTGGCTGGCGGCACGCTGCCGGCCGGTCTTCAGTGCGGCGGCCGCGTTCATCGTGGCGCTGACGATCGTTTGGACGACGACGTTCAGTATCGGCGTATTCGGCGATTCCAACTTCCCGATGGCCGAGCGCATCCTGGTGGCGCAGGCGGCCATCCTCGCCGTTTCGCTCTGCGCCTACGTTCTTGCTGCGCTCTTTTCCGAGCGGCGACAGCACGAGGTCGCGCTCAAGGAGAGCGAGGCGCGGACGCCGGAATTGAAGCTCATTTACGAGACTGCGCCGATCGGGCTGGCGTTCCTCACGCCCGATTCCCGCTATCTGCAAATCAACCAGCATCTGACCGAAATCTGCGGAATTTCAGTCGCCGATCACATCGGCCGATCGGTGCGCGATACGGTCCCGCAGGTCGCCGACCAGGTCGAAACGATCGTTCAGGCCATCGTGCGGACCGGGGAATCGATCACCGGCATTGAAGTCAACGGTCAGCGGCCCGACGGCGGCAACGCCGAGCGTGTGTGGATGACCAACTGGCATCCCCTCAAGGCAACCGACGGCGGCATCCTCGGAGTCAACGTTGTGGCCGAAGAGATTACCGAGCGTAAACGGGCGCAGGCGGCGCTTGCCGCCAGCGAGAGCAGATTTCGCGAACTGGCCGACAACATGAGTCAGTTTGCCTGGACGGCGGACGCGCAGGGCTCGACCTACTGGTACAACAAACGCTGGCACGATTACACCGGGACGACCTTGGAGGACATGCAGGGCTGGGGCTGGCAGAAGGTGCACCACCCCGATCATGTCGACCGCGTCGTCAACCGCATTCGCCAGTGTTTCGCCGCCGGCACGCCCTGGGAAGATACTTTTCCGCTTCGCGGCAAGGACGGCACCTACCGCTGGTTTCTGTCGCACGCGCTGCCGATCCGCAACGGCACCGGCGATCTGGTCCGCTGGTTCGGCACCCTCACCGACGTGACCGAACAGATCGAGGCGGAAAAAGCGCTGCGCAACTTGAACGAAACGCTGGAACAGCGTGTCGAGGCGGAAGCGCGAGAACGCGCCAGAATTTGGAACGTGTCGCAGGATCTTCTGGTCGTCGCCGACATGGCAGGCCGCTATGTCGCGGTCAATCCGGCGTGGCATGCCACGCTCGGCTGGTCCGAGGCAGAGCTCCTCAACAAGACGTTCGAGTGGCTGGTGCACCCCGACGATCTCGCAAAGACGCGAGCCCAGCAGGCGCGCTTCGCCGACTCTCGCGCCACGTTGCATTTCGAAAACCGCCTCCGGGACAAGCACGGCTCGTACCGCTGGCTGTCCTGGAAGGCGGTCGCCGAAAAGGGGCAAATATATTCCGTCGCCCGGGACATCACCGATCTCAAGAACGCGGCGGATCAATTGCGCGTTTCGCGCCGCGAGCTTGCGGAAGTAAGCCGGCACACGACGATGGGGGCGATGGCTGCATCAATCGCGCATGAGGTCAACCAGCCGCTGGCAGCTTTGGTGACGAATGCCAATGCCAGCCTGCGATGGCTGGATAATCCCAAGCCCGATGTCGACGAAGTCCGTACTTTATTGAAGCGCATCGTCGACGACGGACACCGGGCCGGCGCGGTGATCGCCGGAATTCGCTCGATGTTCCGGAAAGACAGCGGCGAGCTGAAACCCGTGAGCTTGAACGATCTCATCCGCGAGGTGATCGCGGTCGTTCATGGCGAACTGGAGAGTCATCAGGTCATGCTGCAAACCGAATTGCGCGATGGGCTGCCACCGGTGCTGGCCGAACAGACACAATTGCAGCAGGTCATACTCAACCTGATCATGAATGCCGTTGACGCGATGAGCTCCGTCGCCGATCGCGACCGCGTGGTGATTGTCAGATCCGAAATGGATGGTTCCGCCCACGCGCTGATCACCGTGGAAGACTCCGGCACCGGAATTGAGCCGGGCCATATGAGCCGTATTTTCGAGCCATTTTTCACGACCAAGACGCACGGCATGGGGATGGGACTATCGATTTGTCATTCCATTATCGAACTGCACGGCGGGCAGCTTCGGGCCGCTCCACGCAGCCCATACGGTTCGATTTTCAGCGCCAAGCTGCCGACAGTCGCGCCCGGCATTGCTCACGACGCCGGTTGAGGTGGCACCGAGCGGAGATGCCGCCGGAGCCGGCCATGGCGACACCACCACAAACTTGCTAAACGTTCGGCCGGGCCTGCCGGTGCAAGGAAACTCATCGCCGATGACGAATTTTGCGTCCTTTGCCGAGCTGGGCCTTGCATCGATTGTCCGCCGACGGCGGCAGACAACGATCAGTTCACATTCATGGATCTGTCGATAAATTGAGCAAGCCGCCGGCGGCGCGCCGCAAGATAAGGCAGACGATCGAGCGCGAGCTCACTGCAAGCGTGCTGCCGATCAGGGCACACCTGCCAGCGCATTGAGAAGCGGCTTCGACCCGGCGACCGAGCCGAAGATACCGCCTTGCGCCTTGATCATGGCGAGGCCCATCTCGTGGAATTCCGGAAAATAAGAGGCGCAGCAGTCGGACAGCACGATGCAGCGAAAGCCGCGGTCATTGGCCTCGCGCACGGTGGTGTTGACACACACTTCCGTTGTCACGCCGCACACGAACAGCGTGTCGATGCCGCGATTGCGCAGCATCAGTTCGAGGTCGGTCTGATAGAACGCGCCTTTGCCCGGCTTGTCGATCACCGGCTCGCCGGTCAACGGATAGAGCTCGGGAATGATGTCGTGGCCGGCCTCGCCACGCACCAGGATGCGGCCCATCGGGCCGCGCGCGCCGATGCGGGTCGCCGGATCGCCACGCTCGACTTTGTGGCGTGGTGCGTCGGTGAGGTCGGGACGGTGGCCTTCACGGGTGTGAATGACCAGCATGCCGACGCGCCGAGCGGCACTGAGCACCTCGCGACATGGGGCGACGGCCGCCTGCAGCCGCGAAACGTCGTTGCCGAGTGCTGCGCCGAATCCACCGGGTTCGAGAAAATCGCGCTGCATGTCGATGATCACCAGAGCCGATTTGTCCAATTCCACCGAAAGAGGTTCGGGTTCGGCCTGGAACTGTACGCTTGGCATCACAATCTCCTGCGTCTGCAATCATCACAACGGTGCAAGATCGGGGCCACCCAGTATCGCTGTTGGGCCCGCAACGGATCACGACTTGCTGCCCAATTATTTGACTTCCGTACCGAAGTGCGGCCCACGATGAAACGACTTGGATTTCGTGCAGCCATGGAGTTGATTATCTCCCGATATGCGCGACAACAGACACTTCAATGAAGGTCGGAGGAACGAGCATGCGCACCATTACGCTGGAAGAGCATTTTGCGAGCCCGGAATTTTTCGATGGACCCGCACGATTTGTCAAAGAGCGCGCTGAAAAGGTGGGCGGCCGCTACGCCCAGGTTATGGACCGACTTTGTGACCTCGGCGCCAAACGTTTGGGGGAAATGGATGCGGCCGGCATCGATATGCAGGTCTTGTCGCTGTCGGCGCCCGGTGTGGAACAGATGGAGTCGGCGGATGCCATCGCGATGGCGCGTGACACCAACGATTACCTCGCCGACGCGGTGAAGAAGCACCCGACGCGCTTTGCCGGCTTGGCGGCGGTGCCGACCGGGGCGCCGAACCGGGCCGTTGAAGAATTGGAGCGCCGTGTCCGCCACGAAGGCTTCAAAGGTCTCGTCATCAATGGTCACAATCGCGGGCGATATCTCGATGACCAATTTTACTGGCCCATTCTGGAATGCGCCGAGGCTCTCAATGTTCCTATCTATCTGCATCCCACCCCACCGCCGCAGGCTGTGATCGACGTTTCATATGGCGGCTTTGCACCGATGGTAACCGACATGCTCGCCGGCGGCGCTTGGGGGTGGCACATCGAAACGGCGGTTCATATGATTCGCATCATATGTGGCGGCGTGTTCGACCGTTTTCCGAAATTGCAATTCGTGATCGGCCACATGGGCGAGGGCCTGCCGTTCTTCTTCCAACGGTTGGACATCATTCCCATGGCGGTGACGAAACTGAAACGGCCGATCCTGTCCTATCTGAAGGAAAATGTTCACTACACATTCTCGGGCATGAATTTTCCACCGACCTTTCTCGATCTGCTGCTCGAGCTCGGCGGCGTCGACCGGATCATGTTCTCGGCCGACTACCCCTATCAATCCATGGCGTGGGCACGCGCATTCCTGGAGCAAATTCCCGTCAGTGCGGCGGACAAGGAGCGCATCGCGCACGGCAACGCAGAGCGGCTTTTTCGGCTCTGACGACTTGACGGCTCACGCGTTCCGGCGGGCGCTCTAAGTTTTCGCAGTTCGTGACTTGACTAAGCCAACGACTGAATTCCAGTGTGGTGTTCAAATCGCTGAAAGCGATCGGGGAAGACGCATGAGACTATTGTGGGCATTGCTTCTCGTACTGGCGGGTTCGGCAACCGCGCTGGCGCAGGACTATCCGACGCGCAACGTCATCTTCATCGTGCCAACGGGCGCCGGCGCCGCCACCGATCTGTTGGCGCGAATACTTGCGCCTCAGCTCGGCGATCGATTGGGCAAGCCTTTTGTGGTGGAAGATCGGCCCGGCGCCGGCACGTTGACGGCATCGAATGCGGTCGCGAAAGCTACTCCCGACGGTTACACCATACTGATGGGAACCAGCACGCCGCTCGCGATCAATGCCACATTGTACAAGCATCTCCCCTACGATCCGGCGAAAGACTTCATACCGCTTGCGTTGATTGCAACGATCCCATTCGTCCTGGTGGTCAACAACGATCTGCCAGTGCGTTCCGTGGGCGAGCTTACCGCATACGCAAAGGCGCACCCTGGCGAACTATCGTTTGGCTCGACGGGCCCT
>Ga0209579_10004262_pt1 | contig 10039 bp, 10 predicted proteins | sample Coa_R1_2_FD_187152 | JGI IMG/M metagenome (GOLD analysis project Ga0209579, IMG submission 187152) | Surface soil microbial communities from Centralia Pennsylvania, which are recovering from an underground coalmine fire - Coalmine... | ecosystem: Environmental > Terrestrial > Soil >... | reverse complement strand
CGGGCCGCGCGAATGACGACACGCATCGCGGGGCTCACCGGCGCGACGTTGGACACGACGCCGACCGTGTGCCACGAATGCGCCTGGTGGCAGTCACGTACGGGCCGCGGCGTCGACAAGCGCAAGTGGGTTCGCGGCACCGAGGAGGAGTGGGGCTCGTGGGGCAGCGTCTACTACGACGACGACGGCCGTCTGCTCGGCTCGATGGTCTTCGGGCCGTCGGGTCTGTTCCCGCGCGCGAGCGAGCTACCGGCGGGCCCGCCGAGCGACGACTCCGTTCTCGTCACGTGCGCGTACCTCACCGATGCGACGAAGCCGTGGGTGTTGCAGTCGCTCTTCCTCACGGCGATCGGGGAGGCGCGGGACCGCGGCGGCCGCGCGGTCGAGGCCTTCGCGTACCGCTATCCCGAGAACGACCGGTCGCCCGACCGCTTCCGGGTGCACAAGACGATCTTCCCGTCCGACTTTCTCGCCGACTTCGGGTTCGTCACCGTCCGCGCGCAGGGCCGGGTCGAGCTGGCGCGGCTCGAGCTCGGCGGCCTCCTCCCGGTGGCGGAGGGAACGCGTGAGCGCGTCCTCCGCGTCGTGCGCGAGGCGTTCCTGCCGGCGCCTGCGCCGCAACGGCAGTAGTGCCATACTGCCGCGGTGCTCTGGGAACGCATCAAGCGGCTCTGGTCGCGAAACAACGACCGGCTCGCCGAGCGCGAGCTGGATCGGGAGATCGCCGACAGGAGCCTGCCGATCAATCCGAACGCGGGCGGCGGTCTCTACGACGAGCCGTTCCAGCCGACCGAGCCCGTTCCCCGGGACGACCTGCCGGACAAGGCGTAACCGGAACAGGCAACGGGTAAGACCGAGGCTCCCGAACAGGAGGCTCGGACATGCATCGGCTGCCCAGAGTTTCACCCGCCCTCGTCATCTCCCTCGTCGCGCTGTTCTTCGCGCTCGGCGGTACGGCGTTCGCCGTCGGGTCGAAGGAGCTCTCGGCGCAGCCGCGCTGCGCTGCAGGTGCGATCCGCGGTCTCGCCGTCGTCACGGGCCAGAGCGTCCAGGGTGTCGGCAACCTGACGTCGCAGTGGTCGAGCGCGACCGGTCTCTTCGGCGCCAAGTGGAACTGCGGCGGGGGCCAGATCATGGTCCGCAAGTCCGCGGGCACGCCGGGCGTCGACATCAAGTTCGTCGGCAATCCGTCGACTGTCGCGATCGTCTCCTCGGCCGATACGAGCCCGAGCAGCGGCTCTGTGAGCCGCTCGTCGGACGGCTCGTTCCACGTCAGCATGGGCGGTTCGAACCAGGGCGTCGCAGGCCCGTGGCAGTTCCAGAACAACATCCCGTTCACCATCGTGCTGCTGTAGCGTCCGCGCCGTGGGCGGGCGGCTGATTCGCGGTGTCGCGCTCGCGACGGTTCTCGCCGGGATCGTCGCGAGCGCGGCGTCATCCGCCACCAGCGTCGTCGGCGGAACGCCGATCTCCGTCCAGTCGGCGCCGTGGACGGTGTTCGTCGCATCCGACATCGGCCCGTTCGAGATCGACTGCACCGGCTCCGTGATCGACGCGACGCACGTCGTCACTGCCGGGCACTGCCTGTTCGACGACAACGGCAACCGCGCACAGGCTTCGGCCGTCACGGTGACGGCCGGCATCTCGAACTTCCAGTCGACGGAGTCGACGCGCCAGCAGCGCCAGGTGTCGAGCTTTCGCATCCACCCCGGCTTCGTCAACACCGGGATGGGCGCGCCCGACGACGTCGCCGTCCTCACGCTCGCGTCCCCGCTCGACCTGAGCGGGCCGGCCGTACGCTCGGTCGCTCTTCCCGCCGCCAACCAGTCCTTTCCCGCCGGCGCGTCGGTCGTCGCGGCGGGCTTCGGACTCGAGGATGGATCGTCGTCGACTGCGACGGGCGCGCTGAACTCGATGACCGCGACCATCGACGCGCAGGGCGACTGCGGCGACTTCACCGGCAACGACGTCGTGGCGCTCGACAACGCGGTGATCGTCTGCGACGTTTCCCCGTCGAGCACGTTCTGCCAGGGCGACAGTGGCGCGGGGCTCGTGACGACGAGCGGCACGCCGACGCTCATCGGCATCGTCGACGCGTCCGAGGTCGGGTGCCCGGTCGGCAAGGACGGGATCGACGAGTGGGTCGGCGCACCGGAGATCCTCGACTTCATCCTCGGGAACCAGAGCCCGCCGACGGCACCGCGCGCGACGCAGTTCACGACCGTCGGGCTGAGGGTCGGCGCGGTGCTCGTTCCCGGCGCCCCCATGCACTGCGCCACGAGCGGCTGGCCGTCCGGCGTGCAGCTGAGCTTCGAGTTCGTCGACTCCGCGAGCGGCGCCGTGCTCCAGCAGGGCTCGAGCGAGACGTATGTCGTCAGGCAGGCCGACGTGGGCAAGAGCATCTTCTGCGTCGCGCTCGCGACGAACGCGGGCGGGACGGCGATCATCGAGACGCAGGCAACGCCGACCGTGGGGCCGACGCCGAGGGTCCAGATCGCGTCGGTCGCGCCCTCCCGTGGCGCGCCGGGACGGACGGCGTCGGTGCGGGTCGTCCTCCATCTCCCGGCCGGGCTCTTCGGCACGTTCATTGTCTGCATCGCGCCGGCCGCGAAGGTCGCGGCGCGGCGGTGCCTCGCCCGGCAGGAGCAGTTCGGCCCGGCGCTCAACCTCGTGTTCGACGTTCCGTTGAAGATCAAGGCGGCGGCGCCGCTCGGCCCGGCGCGGATGTCGGTGACCGCCGCCGCGGCGACGTCCTCGGCGAAGAGAACGGCAACGCTGCGGGTGACGAAGCCCTAGGCGGTTACACGGAAGAGCCGGTGGCCGTCGAGGAATGCGAAGGCGCCGTCTGCGAACGTCGAATAGGTCACGCCGTAGCAGTGTGAGCCCGGCGTTCGAATCGTCGCCGCGACGGCCTGCGCTCCCGTAGCCGCGTCGATACGGATTACTTGAAGCGCGTCGCACTGGATGTAGTTGCCGTTTTCCGGGACCTCGCGGACGGTCCAGACGGTCGAGCCGTCGGTCGACACGTTCGCCGCCCAGTTGTTGAGCTCCGTCGCGGGTGCCAGCTTTCGAGCCCGGTCCCCGTCGAACCGCCACAGCTCTTGGCCGCGCGTGCCGCTGAGCACATCGGCGACGACTGTGTGACGGTCGGCAACGATCCAAAGCGCGGCGCGGCCACTGCGATGGATCAGTTTCGGTGCGCGCGCGCCCGGCACCACGAGGTAGATCGGCGAGAGCCCCCGCGGGGCCCCGCCGTTGGGCGCGATCGCGAGCCAGAGCCCGTCACTGTCCGCTGCCAGGAAAGGCCGGTAGATCTTCGGCATGGCGACGATGTTCTCGACACGGCCAGTCCGTGTCGAAACTTGCACGACCTCCGCACCCTTCGACGTCTCGCTGTCGAAGAGCCATAGCGAGCCCGGACCATATGCGGTCTCCAGGTGCGTGTCCGAGTACTGCTGGAACGTCATGACGACCGGTCCTTCGCCACCGGCCCGTGCGATGCGCACGCGCACGGTGAAGCTTCGAGGGTCGTACTCGAGCACTGGATGAATGAGCTCGGCCGAAGTGCGTGAACAGTCGCCCGACCCGCGGGCGATCACGCGTAGAGGCACCTCGCTGACGCGCACGAAGACACAGTGTCCTCCGGTGGCGGTGTCGCCGATGACGAGCAGGTTCTTCCCGTCGGGCTGAACCGAGTAGAGATTGAGGTTGGCCGGAAGCTGGACCGACGCGAGGTGCGCCGCTGCGGCGATGGCCGCGGCAGCGATCGTCCACATGCGGCTAGGCCGCGACCCGCTCGCGGTCGAGAAGGAGCTCGGCGATCTGGATCGCGTTCAGCGCGGCGCCCTTGTTCAGGTTGTCGCACGCGAGGAAGAGCGCGAGCCCGTTCCGCTCGGCGGCGGAGTCGGTGCGGATGCGGCCGACGAGCACGTCGTCGGTCTGCGCGGCAGCGCGGGGGGTGGGCAAATCGACGAGTCGAACCGATTTCGCGGCGCCGAGGATCGATGCGGCCTCCTCCGGCGAGAGCGGCTCCTCCGTCTCGATCCACACGGCCTCGGCGTGGCCGACGAGCACGGGCACGCGAACGGTCGTGGCGCTGATAGGCAGCTCCGGCAGCTCGAGGATCTTGCGCGCCTCGGCGCGGATCTTCGCCTCCTCGTCCGTCTCGTCGCCGTCCCACGTCCAGTCCATGGCGAGGTCGTGCTCGGCCTGCGGCTCGGCGAGCAGTTTCTCCATCCGCCGCGCGCCCGCGCCCGAGACGGACTGATACGTCGACACCCGTACGCGAGCGAGGCCCGCCGCCGCATGAAGCGGCCCGAGCACGCAGGTGAGCGGGATCGTGCAGCAGTTCGGGTTCGCCACGACGCCGTCGTTCTCGAACGCGCGCTCGCCATTCACCTCGGGGACGACGAGCGGGACGCCATCCTGCAGGCGATACGCCGCCGACTTGTCGACGGCGACCGCGCCGCCGCGGACGGCGTGCGGAACGAGCTCGCGCGAGGCCGACGTCCCGACCGAGAACAACGCGAGGTCGACGGCGGCGGACTCGAGCGCCTCGGGGGTCGCCTCTTCGACGACGATCCCATCGAGGCTCGTGCCGGCCGACCGTGAGGACGCGAACGCGCGCACGGTGCGATGGCCGCGCTCACGCAGCAGGCGCATCGTCACCGCCCCGACGGCGCCGGTGGCGCCGACGACGGCGATGCGGGCGTCACGCACCGACGCGCTCCTCGGCAAAGAGCCGGAACTTGTCGTGCACCGCGGCGACCGCCTTGTCGACGTCAGTCGCGCGCACGACGCAAGACACGCGGATGGAGGACGTGGAGATGATCTCGATGTTGATCCCCGCCTCGGCGAGCGCCTCGAACATGTCGGCGGCGACGCCGGGGTGGCTCTTCATGCCCGCCCCGATGAGCGACACCTTCGCGACCTCGGGGTCGTAGGCGATGCCGCGCGCGCCGATCTCGCCGCGGAGCTGCTCGAGGATCGGCTGCGCCGCGGGCAGATCGGTCTTGGGCAGCGTAAACGAGATGTCCGTCGCGCCCTCGGCGGAGACGTTCTGGACGATCATGTCGATGTTCACGCCGGCGTCCGCGAGTGCGCGGAACACGCGCGCGGCGACGCCGGGACGGTCGGGCACGCCGAGCACCGTGGCCTTCGCCTCGGTGGTGTCGTGCGTCACGCCGGACACGATCGCCTTCTCGAGCATGAGCTGGTCCTCCTCGCCGATCCAGGTGCCTTCGACGTCGCTGAACGCCGACCGCACGTGGAGTGGGACACCGTACCTGCGGGCAATCTCGACCGACCGCGCCATCATCACGCGCGCTCCCGTCGCCGCCATTTCGAGCATCTCCTCGTAGCTGACCTTCGGCAGCTTCAACGCATCGGGCACGAGCCGCGGATCGGCGGTGAAGACGCCCTCGACGTCGGTGAAGATCTCGCACGCCCCGCCGAGCGCGGCCGCGAGCGCGACCGCGGTCGCGTCCGAGCCGCCGCGGCCGAGCGTCGTCACCTCGTGCTCGGACGAGACGCCCTGGAAGCCGGCGACGAGGACGATCTTCTCGTCGTCGAGCGCGGCGTTGATCCTGGCCGCGCGCACCTCGACGATCTTCGCCTTGCCGTGCGACGTGTCCGTGAGGATCCCCGCCTGCGAGCCGGTGAGCGAGATGGCCTCGTGGCCGAGGTCGTAGATCGCCATCGCGCACAGCGCGTTGGAGATGCGCTCGCCGACCGAGACGAGCATGTCGTACTCGCGCGGGTGCGGATTCGGGGAGACCTCGTGCGCGAGCCGGATGAGGTCGTCGGTCGTGTCGCCCATGGCCGAGAGGACGGCCACGACCCGATGTCCGGTTTCCCGCGCGTCGACGAGGCGGCGGGCGACGTCCTTGATCTTCTGCGTGTCGCCGACGGACGTCCCGCCGAACTTCATCACGACGAGATCTCGGCCTCGTTGAGCCGAATCGGTCTCGAGCTGCGGGATCTCCTCGTGGTGCGTGACGGTCACGCGGAAAAGTCTGCCTACATCTCGCGGCGGCCCGTGAGGGCCCGGCCCAGCGTGACCTCGTCGGCGTATTCGAGGTCTCCGCCGACGGGCAGGCCGCTCGCGAGGCGGGTCACGCGCACGCGTCCGCGGAGGCGGTCTGCGAGGTAGGCGGCAGTCGCCTCGCCGGTCATGTTCGGGTTGGTGGCGAGGACGACCTCCTGCACGCCGTTTCGCTCGACGCGGCGGATCAGCTCGTCGACGCGCAGGTGCTCCGGCTCGACGCCGTCGATGGGCGAGAGGGCGCCGCCGAGGACGTGATAGAGCCCGCGGTACTCGGCCGTGCGCTCGAGCGAGATGAGGTCGACCGGCTGCTCGACGACGCAGATGGTCGTCCGGTCGCGCCGCGCGTCGAGACAGATGGCGCAGACCTCCTCCTCGGTGAGGTTGCCGCACTCGGTGCAGAAGCGCACGCGCTCCTTCACGTCGACGATTGCCTCCGCGAGCGCGTTCGCCTCGCTTTTCTGTACCTGGAGGATGTGGAAGGCGAGCCGCTGCGCCGTTCGGCTGCCGATCCCCGGCAGGCGCGTCAGCTGCGCGACGAGATTGTCGACGGACGGGCTGAGCACGATCTCAGGCTAACGACCGGGCTGGAAAGAGCCGCTTTTCCGCGGCGAGGTGGGACTCCCAGTCGAGACCATCGGCGCCGGCGAAGCGAAGGTACGCGCCGAGGGCGTCGCCCATCGCATCGACAAACCCTTCTGCACGACGCGGGGCGAAACCGTCCTCCCACCAGAGGCCCAGCACTCGGACGCGGCCCGACGCCCGGTCGATGCGGGGCTCGATCCGTCCGACCATTCGGTCGCCAAAGAGGATCGGCAGCACGTAGTAGCCCCAGCGTCGCTTCTCGGGCTTGAAGAAGCCCTCCCACACGTACTCGAAGTCGAACACGCTCGAGAGGAACGCGGTGTCCCAGAGCACCGGGTCGAACGGAGCGATGAACGCGACGGATCGCGTCGGCTTCGGCGGCGCCTGGAAGAGAGCGAGCTCCCCGGCGAGGACGAAGCGCTTGCCGCGCACGCGCTCGATGTCGACCTCGATGATGTCCTCGCGCTCGATCAGCTCCTGACGGAGCCTGGTGCGCTCGGCAGGCGCGGCGATCCGGTCGAACGAGCCGGCTGCCCCTCCGGCGCCGAGCAGGCCGTGAGCGCGATAGCGGGACAACAGCTTGTGCAGCAGCTGCTCGCGCTCCGGTACGTCGACCCGAAGCACGGCATTCGGGAGCAGCCGTTCCAGGAGGTCGTAGTACCGGACATTGCCGTCGCGGCGAGCGAGGCCGATAACGCCCATCGCCGTGTACGCCTCGAGCACGGAGCGCACGGCGTTCTCCGGGAGCCCGAACCAGTTCTTCGTCGCCCCCGGCCGCCGCTCGAAGTCCTTCGAAGCGAGCGGCCCGTCTTCGCGTATGCGCTCGAGGACCGTCTTCGCCACGGCCGCGTTGTCTGCCAATGCGGCCGTATGAAAGCGAGGGCCCTTGCGACCCCACACGTGACGGAACCAGGGGAACTCGTCGGTCGGGACGAACGACAGCGCCTTGTTCGTCGCCTCGAAGATCTCGCGGCGCGCGTAGAGCTCGTCGCACCACGCGGGCTCGTAACCCGCGACCCGGGCGTGCAGCACGAGGTCGTGGTTCCGCCCGGCCACCGCGATCGGGTCGAATTGGATGGAGCCGAGCGTCCGGAAGACGTCCCGCACCCCGTCGAGTCCGGAAAGCGACCGGGCAGGCGCAAGCATGTGACGCGCGACGAGGAAGCGACGCGCCTCCTCGACGGTGACGCCGGTCACCGTGCGAAGTCGAATGCCCAGCCCCACACGACGATGCCGATCAGCGCGAGGACCAGGATGAGCCAGACCCAGTTCGAGACCTCGGTGAGCCGCAAAGGCTTACCCGCCGAGACCGGGCAGCCCGAGGCCTCCGAGCCCGAGGTCGCCGATCATCTGCTGGGCCTTCGCCTCGACGGCGGCGCGCGCCGAGCGCAGCGCCTCGTTCACGCCCGCAAGGACGAGGTCGGCGAGCGCCTCCGGGTCATCTGGATCGATGGCGTCGCGCGAGATCGCGATCGCAAGCACCTCGCCCGCACCGTTGGCGGTCACCTTCACGAGACCGCCGCCGACCGACGACTCCGCCGTCTCGTGCTGCGCCTCCTCCTGCATGCGCTGCACCTGTTCCTGCATCTGCGCCGCCTGCTGCATGAGCTTGTTCATGTCGAAGTTCATTCGGTGTCTCGCTCCCGTGCGTCGAGATCGGTCTTCAGCAACTCGATGATCCGCTCCTCGCCCGCTGGCTCGTCCAACTCGAGTGCGCCTTCGACGTCGCCCTCCCCGACGGCGAACGCGAGCGCGAGCCGGCGCCCCGTCACCTGGTAGAGCGCGTCGGAGAGCATCGTCGCGTTCTTGGGGTCCTCGGCGAGCTGCCGGTGGAAGGACGCGGTCGCAGGAAACTCCACCGTGAGGGTGTCGCCGGCGAGCTGCGCGGGGCGCGCCTCGCCGAGCACCGTCGAGATCGGGATCGACCGCTCGGCGACGGCGGGGACGATCGTCCGCGCCCACGCCTCCTGCAGCTGCTCCAGCTCGACGTCGGGCGGCTCCGCGACGGGGACGACGGCAGCGGCCTTCGGCGCGGGCTTGGCCTTCGCCTCCGGTGCAGGCGTCGGTGCGCTTGCCGGCGGGACGTGCGCGCCCTGCTCGAGCCGCTCCAGCCGGAACGCGACCGATTCGCGCGAGAGGTCGCTCGCCGGGCGGGTCACCTTCACGAGCGCGAGCTCGAGCGGCAGCCGCGGGTCGCCGCCCTGGCGCATGTCGTCGACCGCGACCGCGAGCAGGTCGAGCAGCCGGACGACAGTCGGCTCGCCGAGCTGGTTCGCCTGCGCGCGCAGTCGCTCGCGCGCCTCCTCCGTGACCGGCAGCGACTCCGGCACGCCGCCCATGTGCTGCACGAGCAGGAGCTGGCGCGCGTGCTCGATCAGCTCGGTGACGAGCCGGCCGATGTCGTGTCCCTGCTCGGAGAGCTCCTCGACAAACGTGAGCGCGCCGGCGGTGTCGCGGTCGATGATCAGATCGCACAACCGGAAGAGCGCCTCCTCCTCGACGGTGCCGAGCAGCTGCAGGACCGCCTGCACGGTGATGTCGTTCTCGGTGGCGGCGGCGAGCTGGTCGAGCGTCGACTCGGCGTCGCGATAGGAGCCGCGCGCCGAGCGCGCGACGAGCGCGAGCGCCTGATCCGGCACCTGGATCTGCTCCTTGTCGGCGATCATCCGCAGCCGCTTCAGCAGGTCCTGCAGCCGCGGGCGCTGGAACACGAACGTCTGGCAGCGCGACCGTACGGTCGGGAGGACCTTCGAGAGGTCGGTCGTGCAGAAAACGAAGACGAGGTGGGGAGGCGGCTCCTCGATGAGCTTCAGGAGCGCGTTCCAGGCGGCATCGGTGAGCTGATGCGCCTCGTCGAGGATGTAGACCTTGGAGCGGCCCTCGACCGGCTGCAAGAGCCCGCGGTCGCGGATCTCGCGGACATCGTCGATGCCACGCTGCGACGCCGCGTCCATCTCGATCACGTCGAGCGAGGTGCCGGCGGCGATCGCGAGGCACGCGTGGCACGTTCCATCCGGCGTCACCGTGGGGCCCTGCACGCAGTTCAGGCTTTTCGCGAGGATGCGCGCGAGCGACGTCTTGCCGGTGCCGCGCGGGCCGGCGAAGAGGTACGCCTGCCGCACCTGATTGGCGGCGATCGCGTTCGTCAGCGTGCGCACGACCGCCTCCTGGCCGACGACTTCCGCGAACGTCTGCGGGCGATATTTGCGGTAGAGCGCTGCCATGAATCGATCATACGGGCCGGGCTGCCCGCGCACCTGGAAGGGAATGCTTAGCGCTGCTTCCTTCCGGACCTGACGCGGTTCACATGCTCCCACTGCGCGGAGCCCGACCCGCGCGGAGTGTAGCTTTGCGCCTCGTGGATGCCCGGACGGCGCTGCTCGGCAGGCTCTTCGACCATGCGCCGATGTT
>Ga0209579_10004255_pt1 | contig 10049 bp, 7 predicted proteins | sample Coa_R1_2_FD_187152 | JGI IMG/M metagenome (GOLD analysis project Ga0209579, IMG submission 187152) | Surface soil microbial communities from Centralia Pennsylvania, which are recovering from an underground coalmine fire - Coalmine... | ecosystem: Environmental > Terrestrial > Soil > Unclassified... | reverse complement strand
ATGGGCTGCGCGGCTCGAAGCTGATCCCCTCGTTCCTGCGCTCGATCGCGTCGTGCTACTGGTTCGCCTTCCAGACGATGATCGGCGCGACCGCGATCGTCGCGGTGCTGAACAAGCTGACCGGCATCCAGTATTCGCTGATCCTGGTCAGCGTCGCCTTCGGCATCCTGCAGGCGCTGGTCGCCGTGGTCGGCTACGAATCGCTGAAGCACCTGTCGCGCATCGCGCTGCCGCTAAAGATCGCGCTGTTCGCCTATCTGTTCGTGTTCCTCGCCAACCACGCCGACCCAAATTTCGCGCCGAGCGCGGTGTGGAATTTCGCCGGCACCAAGGGGTGGAACTGGGTCGTCTTCGTCGCCTGGCTCAACGCCTCGGCCGCCGGCTGGCTGACGATGATCACCGATTCCGCCGATTTCTGCCGCTATTCGCGCACCCGCACCGACATGTGGGTCGGGACGTTGTCGGCGGCGGCGATCGGCACGGTATTGGGGGGTGCGCTCGGGGCCTATGGCGCCGCCGCGACGCTCGGCAAGGTGGCGAACCCGTTCGTGCTGGTCGCCAACCTCAGCACGAGCTGGCTGACGCTGCTCTTCATCCTCGTCTTCATCGCGCTCGACAATTGGACGATCAACGTCCTCAACCTCTATACCGGCGGCCTCTCGCTCTCGAACATCTTTGAACGGGCTGGGCGGTTCTGGACGACGCTCATTGCCAGCGTCCTCGGCATCGCGCTGTCGGCGGTGCCCGACGTCCTCAACAGCTACCTGCACTACGCGACGCTGCTCGGCAACGTCTTCGCGCCGATCGCCGGCGTCTTGGTGTGCGATTACCTGTTCCTGAAGCGCACCCGGCTCGACGTCCCTGCCCTCTTCACGCTCGACGGGCGCTATCGCTATTGGGGCGGCTTCAACCTCGTTGCGGTGGCGTGGACCGGTCTCGGCTTCCTCTTTTACATGTTCGTCGTGCCGGCGAGCTGGATCCCGACCGTGACGACGATCGCCTTTACCGGCCTCGGCTACACGATCACCGCAATGCTCGTCGCGGCACGCTCGCCGACGATGGCGCAGGGCGCGGCACCGGCCGATGCGGCGGCGCTGCCGGCGGCGGCGGAGTAGAGCGGCGGCGGAGCGTCAGGGGGCGCCGGCGGCGCGGCCGGGGCCCCTCACCGCCACCCACCAATAGACGAAACCGCCGAGCGCCCCGCTTGCACTCAGATGCTGCCAGAGGGTCGCATTGAGAGCCCACATTCGCCGGTCGGTCCATCCCGCGCCGATCACGAGGCCGGTGTTCAGGAGGCCTATCGCGATCCCGCACGCGACAAAATATGGCCAGCTTCTAATCTTGAACATCAGCGAGATGGCGAGAAGCGCAATAAACGGCAACATCGTCGTTATTAGCGAGACGACCAAGGTGAAGACGAAGACCACCAAAAATCCGGCGAAGCCTACGTTGTCGCCCGGACGCGGGCCAAGGATCAGAAACCTGATCAGCCCGCTGGCCCAAAAAATCAGGTTCCCAGCGGCGAGCGCCGCAAAATAGCCGCGTATTGCCGCCCTCGCCACCGTCTTGCCCGGCCTCTCGCTAGTGGTCCCGCTCAAACAGGTGCGTCCGTTTCTTCATTCGTCACCCCCGCGAAAGCGGGGGTCCAGGAGCGGCAGGCACAACGCGCACCGCCCTGGATGACCGCTTTCGCGGGCATGACGGAAGGGAACCAGGTGCTGGAGTCCATCCACCAGATTGCTACGCGCCGCTGACCGCCGCCGCATCGGCGCTCTCGAGCACCGCGTTGAGCAGCACGTTGCAGCCGGCGGTCAGGTCGTCCGCTTTGGCGTCCTCGATCTCGTTGTGGCTGATGCCTCCGACGCAGGGGACGAAGATCATCGCGCTGGGCGCGACGCGGGCCATGTAGACCGCGTCGTGGCCGGCGCCGCTGACGATGTCCTGGTGCGGGTAGCCCTGCGCCGCCGCGGCCTCGCGCACCGCGCCGACCAGCTTCGGGTCGAACGGCGTCGGCGGGAAATACCAGAATTCCTCGACCGCGGCGTCGAGGCTTTGTGAGGCGGCGGCTTCGGCGCAGGCGGCGCGCAATTTCGTGTCCATCTGGGTCAGCACCCCGTCCTCGGGATGCCGGAAATCGACCGTGAAGAACACATGGCCGGGGATCGTGTTGCGCGAATTGGGGCTGACCTGGACAAAGCCGACCGTGGCGCAGGCGTAGGGCGCGTGCGCGTGGCCGATCCGGTTGACCGCGTCGATCATCCGGGCGGCGCCAACGAGAGCGTCGCGGCGGCGCGGCATCGGGGTCGGGCCGGCATGCGCCTCCTGCCCGGTCACGGTGATCTCGTACCAGCGCTGGCCCTGCGCCCCGGTGACGATACCGACCGGCAGTCCGGCGGCTTCGAGGATCGGCCCCTGCTCGATATGCGCCTCGAAATAGGCCGCGACCTTGCGGCCGCCGACCGGGGCCGGGCCGGCAAAGCCGATCCGCGCCAATTCGCCGCCGAGCGTCAGCCCGGGCGCGTTGTTGTCGCGCGTCGCCAACGCATGGTCGATCTCAAAGACGCCGGTGAAGGCGCCGGAGCCGACCATCGCGGGGGAAAATCGCGAACCCTCTTCGTTGGTCCACGCGACGATCTCCAACGGCGCCTCGGTTTCGTACCCCATATCGTTCAGCGAACGCACCACTTCGAGCCCGGCCATGACGCCGTAGGCGCCGTCGAACCGGCCGCCGGTGGGCTGGGTGTCGAGGTGGCTGCCGGCCATCACCGGCGGCAGCGCCGGGTTGCGGCCCGGGCGGCGCGCGAAGATGTTGCCGATTCGGTCCACCGTAACGGTGCAGCCGGCTTCCTCGCACCAGCCGATGAACAGGCGCCGCGCCGCGGCGTCGAGATCGCTGGCGGCAAGCCGGCACACCCCGCCCTTTGGCGTCGCGCCGATCCGCGCCAATTCCATCAGGCTTGCCCACAGCCGCTCGCCGTTGACCGTCAGATTGCGCATCGCGACCCCTCGCCCCGCTCGCTGTATGACGAGACAGTTCGTCGCCCCCGTCAAGCGCCGCTTCCCGCCATGAGGCTTGTCGGCATGCGGCCGCTGCGCTACGGGTTGGCGGCGGCAAATCCCGCCCTCGGAGGACCAGCATGAGCGATTCCGGCATCTCGGTACTCGGCATTTGCGGCAGCCTGCGCAAGGCGTCGTTCAACATGGCGGCACTCAACGCGGCAATCGCGCTGAAGCCGGCCGGGATGAGCGTGACGGTGGCGGACATCTCGCAGATCCCGCCCTACAACGAGGATGTCCGCGCAGAGGGCTTTCCGCCCTCGGTCGAGACGCTGCGGCGCCAGATCGCGGCGGCCGACGCGCTCATCTTCGCCTGCCCGGAATACAATTATTCGATGTCGGGCGTCCTGAAGAACGCGATCGACTGGGCGTCGCGCCCACCCGACCAGCCGTTCGCCGGCAAGCCCTGCGCGATCATCGGCGCCGCCGCCGGCATGGCCGGCAGCGCCCGCGGGCAATACGATCTGCGCCGGTCTTGCGTCTTCCTCGACATGCACCCGCTCAACAAGCCCGAGGTGCTGATCGGCCAGGCGCACACCAAGTTCGACGCCGAGGGCAATCTCAACGACGAGGCGGCGAAGGGCTTTATCCGCGACCTGATGGCCAACCTCGCCGGGTGGGCGCGGCAGCTCGCGAAAAAAGCCTGATCAACGAGGTCATTGCGAGCGCAGCGAAGCAATCTCGAGCCGGCTCAGCCTCGGGCCGACGGGATTGCTTCGTCGCTGCGCTGCTCGCAATGACAGCTACCGGGGAGGAGGAACGCGATGGAGATGGACTTCACCGGCAAGGTCGCGCTGGTTACCGGCGCGGCCAACGGCATCGGGCGCGCGACGGCGCTCGCCTTCGCCAAATCGGGCGCCAAGGTTGTCGTCGTCGATCGCGATGCGGCCGGCGGCGAAGCGACCGCCGGCATCATCCGCCAGCAGGGGGGCGAAGCGCGCTTCGTCGCCGCCGACGTCACCAAATCGGCCGATGTGCAGAATTACGTCAAGGAAGCGCTCGCCGCTTATGGCCGGATCGACTGCTTCTTCAACAATGCCGGGATCGAGGGCACCTGGAAGCACACCGCCGAATATGACGAAGCAATGTTCGACCAGGTGATCGGCGTCAACGTCAAGGGCGTGTTTCTCGGGTTGCGCCACGTGCTGCCCGAGATGCTGCGACAGAAATCGGGCGCGGTCGTCAACACCGCCTCGGTCGCGGGCCTCGTCGCGACGCCAGGCATGCCGGCCTATGTCGCCTCCAAGCACGCCGTCATCGGGCTGACCAAGACCGCCGCCGGCGAGGTCGCGCGCGACGGTATCAGGGTCAACGCGGTCTGTCCCGGCCCGGTCGACACCCGCATGATCCATTCCCTCGAACAGCAGATCAGCCCGGGCGACCCCGCCGAGGTCGCACGGCGCTACCAGGCGGCGATGCCGACCGGGCGCTACACGACCGCCGAGGAGATCGCCAGCATGGTGCTCTTCCTGTGCTCCGACCTCGCCGGCAACATCACCGGCGGGCAATACGTCGTCGATGGCGGGCGCACCGCGACGGGCGGCGCCGTGACCCAGGCGATGGAGCGGCGCTAAAGGGTCAGGGGTTGGCGGGTCAGAGGTTGCGGGTGCTGTCGCGGTAGCGCCGGTTCATCACCCGCAGCCGGCGCGAGATGACGCGCAGCACGGTGATCGAGAAGGCCGGCGTGTCAGCGACCATCGCCAGAAACCGCGGCACATCGATCTCGACCAACTCGCAATAGGTGCCGGCGATCACCGTCGCGCTGCGCGGCATGCGCTCCTCGATGATCGCCATTTCGCCGATGATGCCGCCCTCGCGCACCGTCTCGAGGATCGTGCTGCCGCTGAGGACGCGCAGCGTCCCCTGCTTCAAGACGTACATCGCATGGGCTTCGTCGCCCTCGCGAAACAGGACGTCGCCAGGCTTCAGGCTGATCGCCTTGGCGTCGCCGAGCGTCGCCAGAATTTCGTCAACCGCGAGATCTTTCATCATGGCCGCATCGCGAAAGCCGATTGGGGGATCAAAGGTTCGCGCGCATTTGCAACGGGTTCGCCGCACCGTTCGGCCGCAGCATGGTACTACACGCGCCGGACTGCAAGGGTTGGCCGCCGCACAACGCTAAATTGCGACCAATTGTTCAGAGCTTGCCGAGCGCCGACAAGACGCTCGCCTGGGTGAGGATCTGCGGCATGACCGTCGGCGTGCCGTCCGCGCCATAAAGCAGGTAGAGCGGCACGCCGCTGCGGCCGAATTGCTGCAGGAAGGCGGTGATGTCCGGGTCCTGCCGGGTCCAGTCGCCCTTCAGCGCGACGACGCCGCGCGCGCTGAAGGCGCGGCGCACCGCTTCGCTGTCGAGGGCGGTCTGTTCGTTGACCAGGCACGTGATGCACCAGGCCGCGGTCAGGTTGACGAAGACCGGGCGGTGGGCGGCGGCCAGCTGCGCCACCCGGGCGGCGCTGAACTTCTGGTAGCCGAGCCCGTCCGGCGCGGCGGCGGCGGCAGCCGTACCCGGCGGCGAGCCGGCCGGTACCACCAGCGCCACGAGGATCACCGCGGCGGCGATGCCGGCGGCGGCGAGGCCGCTGCCGAGCCGGCGGCCGGACGGCGCGGCGAGCCGGGTGCGGCCGTAGATCCATACCGCGAAACCGGTGGCGACGAGGCCGATCAGGGCGAGGAAGGCGCTGCCGGGTCCGACCTCCTGGATCAGCACCCAGACGAGCCAGGCGACCGTCCCGTAAAGCGGAAAGGCGAGCAGCTGTTTGAACCACAGCATCCACGGGCCCGGTCGCGGCAGCACCCGGGCGATCCCGGGGATCATCGCGGCAAGCACGAGCGGCGCGGCGAGCCCGCCGCCGAGCGCGACGAAGATCGCGAGCGCCAGCGCCGCCGGAGCGACCAGTGCAAAACCCAGCGCCGCGCCCATGAACGGCGCGGTGCACGGGGTCGCGACGACGCTCGCCAGGATGCCGGTGGCGAACGCGCCGAGGAGCCCGCCATGGCCGGCGAAGCGGCTGCCGACCCCGCCCAGCCCGGCGCCGAGCTCGACCACCCCGGAAAGGCCGAGCCCCATCGCGAACAGCAGATACGCCAGCAGCCCGACGACGACCGGCGATTGCAGTTGAAAGCCCCAGCCGATCGCCGCGCCGCCGGCGCGCAGCAGCAACAATACGCCGCCCAGCGCGGCGAAGCTCAGGATGGCGCCGGCGGCGTAGGCGAGCGCGTGGCGGCGTTCCTCGGCGCGGCGAAGCGACGCGGCGAGCCCGAGCAGCTTCAAGGACAGCACCGGAAAGACGCACGGCATCAGGTTGAGGATGGCGCCGCCGATAAACGCAAAGACCAGCGCCTGCCACCACGCGATGCCGCTAGCGCCCTCAACCGGCGGCGGCGCCGGCGGCGCACTGATCGCATAGGCCCGCTCGGCGCCGCCGGCTTCGCGCAGCGCCAGCACGCCGTCGAGCCGCGGCGGGGCGATCGCGGAGGGTCCCTTGGCCGCCGCCAGCACCAGCTCGAGCCCGGCCGCCCGGGGTTCCTGCCGCGGTTCGGCCGCGGCGTCGATGACGTTGGCCTGGAGCGGGAAAAACATCGCGGTCGGGCGGCGCATGCCGGCGAGCGCGGCGGCCGGGATCGACAGGCGCAATTCGCCCCCGACCGTCGCGAACCGCGTCGCGAAATCGGCCGGAAGCGGCAGCCGCGCGCGCACGCCCTCGAACAGCGCCCTGGTCGCCGGATCGGGCGCGGAAGAGCTCTCGCCGACCGGCAGGTCGAGCGCCAGCTTTGCCTCGCCCGGGATGCAGATCTCCGAGCACACCAGCCAGGTAGCGTCGGCGGCCACATGCACGCTGCCGCCGGGCTTGAGGTCTGCCGGCGCGGCGAGCGGCACCAGCAGATCGGCCATGCCGCCATAGCCGTAATTGCCGATCGCGCCCAACACAAAGCGCTGCGGCGTCGGCCAAAGGGTGTCGCCAGCGCGAAACCCGGGCGGCAGGCTCCAGGCGATTTCGGTCGGCAGCCCGGAATCGCCGGGGTTCTTCCAATAGGTGTGCCAGCCCGGCGCGATGTCGAGGTGCAGGTCGACCCACAGCGTCTTGCCCGGCGTCACCGCGGCGGTTTCGGGAACCAGCCGCGCGGCGACCGGATTGAGCGGCGCGGCAGGGCTCGCGGCGCGCGCCGGCAAGCCCGCGAACGCCAGCGCAATCGCGAAGATCAGCCCGCCCCGCACCACGCCAATCCGCATCGCTTCCGTGTCCTGCCGCCGATGCAATCATAGCAGAAAATGGTGCGCTGCGGCGGAGCGCCCTGGTCGCACCCGGCATTCGCGAGGATGCGATGGCCGCCGGATCACGGCTGCGCTATCGTCGCCGCGGATCGCGCAGGAGGCCTGCCCGTGGACGGACATCGCACGCTCGCCGTCGATATCGGCGGCACCGGCATCAAACTGGCTTTGCTCGACGGCGACGGCCGGATGATTGGCAAGCGGGTGCGCGTGCCGACCCCGCCGCCGCCGGTCGCACCCGAGGTGCTGGCGGCGGCGCTCAACGGCGCGGTATCGCAGCTGGGCGCCTTCGACCGGGTCTCGGTCGGGTTTCCCGGCGCGGTGCGCAACGGCCGCATCCTGACGGCGCCCAATCTCGGGACCGAGCTGTGGTCCGGGTTCGACCTGCAGACCGCGCTCGCCGAGCGCTGGAGCCGCCCGGTGCGGGTGATGAACGACGCCGACGTGCAGGGCTTTGGCGCGGTCCAGGGCGAGGGCGTCGAGATGGTGCTGACGCTCGGCACCGGCGCCGGCACCGCGATCTTCTCCAACGGCCAGATCATGCCGCACCTCGAGCTCGCGCATCACCCGGTGCGCGGCGACAAAACCTACGACGAATACCTCGGCAGGCGGGCGCTGGAGAAAGTCGGCAAGAAGCGCTGGAGCAAGCGGGTCGAGCGGGTGATCGGCATCCTGCGCCGGCTGGTCAATTTCGACCATCTCTACATCGGCGGCGGCAACGCCAAGCAGATCAAGCTGCCGCTGCCGCCCGACGTCTCGATCGTGCCAAACACCGACGGCCTGACCGGCGGCATCGCGCTGTGGCGGGCCGAGGACGCCGCGCAGCTCGGCGGCGGCCAGGCGCGCAGCCGCTCGCTGAAGCGCAGCCGCATCGAGGGCCGCGCCGCCGCTTCCCCCCCACCGCCGCGGCGCAAGGGCGCGCCGTCGAGCGGCGGGCGCGCAGCGCGGGCGACGGCCGCTTCAGGCCGCACCGTGACGGCTTCGCAACCCGCGACCAAGGTCAGCTTCGCGGTGCCGAGCGGCGCCTGCGACTGCCATGTCCATGTGTTCGGCGCCGCGGCGGAATTTCCCTGGTCTCCCCAGCGCGGCTACACGCCGCCGCCGGCGAGCGCCGCCGAGCTTCTGGCGCTGCAGGACGCGCTGCACCTGTCGCGGGTCGTCATCGTGCAGCCGAGCGTCTACGGCAGCGACAATTCCTGCACGCTCGACGGCATGCGCCGCCTCGGCAAACGCGCCCGCGGCGTCGCGGTGATCGACGAAGCGACCAGCAACGCCGCGCTCGACGAGATGAACCGCGCCGGCATCCGCGGCGTCCGCGTCAACCTCGAAACCGCCGGCGAGACCGACCCCGACGCGGCGCGGCGCAACCTCGCGGCCGCGGTCGCGCGGGTGGCGCCTTTGGGCTGGCACGTGCAGGTCTATACCCGGCTTTCGGTGATCTCCCGGATCGCGGACGAGGTCGCGCGCTCGGCGGTGCCGATCGTGTTCGACCATTTCGGCGGCGCCGTGGCGGCGGGCGGTACGGCCCAGCCGGGCTTTGCCGAACTCGTCGCGCTGGTCGGCGACGGGCACGCCTATGTCAAGGTGTCGGGGGCCTACCGCAGCTCGCAGAAGGCGCCCGCCTACGACGATGTGGCGCCGCTCGCCCGCGCGCTGATCGCCGCCAATCCCGAGCGCATTTTGTGGGGCACCGACTGGCCGCACCCGCACGCGGCGGCGCCCGGAGCGGGGAGCGACGCGCTGGCGCCGTTCTACGACATCGACGACGGGCTGGCGCTCAACCAGCTCGCGGCGTGGACCCGCGACGCCGCCGCCCGCCGCAAGATCCTGGTCGACAACCCGGCCCGCCTCTACGCGTTCTAGGATTTTGCGCTAGGCAGTGGCCGGTGCGAGGCTCATTCGCGCTTCTCTTGCTTGCGCTCGGGCTGGCGGCGGCGGGCTGCGCGCCGCAGGGGCCGGCGGCGCTGCCGGCCGACGATTCGCACATCCCACCCTTCGCCCGCGTGCCCTACCAGCCGTTTTCGCGCGCGGCGGCGGTGCAGATCGCGCTGCGCGAGTGGCGGGCGTTCGGCTCGCCGGTCCTGGCGCCCAACAGCGCGCTCTCCTACGACGCCGAGCGCTCCGAGGGGATGTGGCAACGGGTCGGGGAATATTGGTGGCTGGGCCTGCCGCTCGGCGCGCCCGACCAAGGCTATACCGGCATGCACGACGCGGCGGGCCGGGTCTTTCCGGCGAGCGCGGACGGCACCTACGCGTGGTCGGCGGCGTTCATCGATTATGTCATGCGCATGGCCGGCGCCGGCCACCGCTTTCCCTATTCGGCGAGCCATTCCGACTACATCAACGCCGCGAAGCAGCACGCGATGGGGCAGCTTCCCGGCATCGCGGTCACCGCCGAGCGGCCGGAAGCCTACGCCCCGCAGCCCGGCGATCTGGTCTGCATGTGGCGCGGCCGCCGGCCGATCCGCTTCGACGACCTGCCGACCGGCCATTTCCCCGGACATTGCGACATCGTCGTGGCGACCCATCAGGGCTCGATCGACGGCATCGGCGGCAATGTCGACAATACGGTCGGGATGTGGCGCATCCCGGTCACCGCCGACGGCCGGCTCGCCACCTCGGACGGCGCCAGCCTCGACCCGGACCACCCGTGGTTTGTCGTGCTCCGCGTCGATTACGACCTCAACACGATCCCCCTACCTAGCACGCCCTTGAGCTA
>Ga0209579_10004254_pt1 | contig 10049 bp, 8 predicted proteins | sample Coa_R1_2_FD_187152 | JGI IMG/M metagenome (GOLD analysis project Ga0209579, IMG submission 187152) | Surface soil microbial communities from Centralia Pennsylvania, which are recovering from an underground coalmine fire - Coalmine... | ecosystem: Environmental > Terrestrial > Soil > Unclassified... | reverse complement strand
GCCGACGGCCGGCTGTTCTTCACCGCATACGACGCCGGGTTGATTGGGGAAGTGGTGGTCGGGTAACTTGGCGTGTCCCGGGCGCGGCACAGCACGGAGCGCAGCGGAGTGATGTGCTGCAGACCCGGGACCTTCGCAAGCATGGAATGTGGGACGATCCCGGGTCTGCGGTGCACCGCTGCGCGCTGCGCCGCGCCCGGGAAACGCAGCCTCGTAAAAGCCGCGTGCAGGTGCCATCTTCTCGGGCATGAGAATCAGTGGCCGAAAGCGCCGTGGCTGATCCCTTGAAGCGCACCGTCGCGCCTGCCGAACCGCCGGTCCCGGCGCCGGGCGGCATTGCCGCGCGGGCGCGTGCGGCTGCGGCGCCGGCGCCCTATCTCGCCGGGCTCAATGCCGAGCAGCGGCTCGCGGTCGAGACGCTCGACGGCCCGGTGCTGGTGCTGGCCGGCGCCGGCACCGGCAAGACCCGCGTGCTGACCGTGCGCATCGCCCACATCCTCGCCACCGGCCGCGCCCGGCCCGGCGAAATCCTCGCCGTCACCTTCACCAACAAGGCGGCGCGCGAGATGAAATCGCGCGTCGGCGACATCGTCGGCCACGTCGTCGAGGGCATGCCGTGGCTCGGCACCTTCCATTCGATCGGCGTGAAAATCCTGCGCCGCCACGCCGAGCTGGTCGGGCTGAAGACCGATTTCACCATTCTCGACGTCGACGACCAGATCCGGCTGCTCAAGCAATTGCTCGAAGCCGAGAACATCGACGAGAAGCGCTGGCCGGCGCGCGTGCTGGCCATGCTGATCGACGGCTGGAAGAACCGCGGGCTCACGCCGGAGCAGGTGCCGCCGGGCGAAGCGTCCGCATTCGCCAACGGCAAGGGGCTCAAACTCTATAAGGCGTTTCAGGAGCGGCTGAAAATCCTCAACGCCGCCGATTTCGGCGATCTGCTGCTCGAATGCATCCGGTTGTTCCGCGAGCATCCGGAAGTGGCGCGCCAGTATCAGGCGCGCTTCAAATACATCCTGGTCGACGAATATCAGGACACCAATGTCGCGCAATATCTGTGGTTGCGTTTGCTGGCGCAGCGCACCAGTCAAGCTGCTCCGCGCGCAAATCTTCCCTCTCCCCTTGCAGGAGAGGGTGGATCGCCGGAGCGAAGCGAAGGCGAGCCGGGTGAAGGGGCCGGCATCGCCCCACGCGCGAACCCCTCACCCGCCTCGCTCGCTGACGTTCGCTCGGCACCCTCTCCCGCAAGGGGAGAGGGAAGAAATCATGCGGCGGCAAACCACGATTTCACCTCTCCCCAGGGGGGAGAGGTCGCCGCGCAAGGCGCGGCGGGTGAGGGGGGCCGTGAGTCACTTGCCCCCTCTCCCCACCGGGGAGAGGAAGCGCGTCACAGCGAGCCGCAAAGCCTGAACCCGCCCCTTGCCGCCAAAAACATCTGCTGTGTCGGCGACGACGATCAGTCGATCTACGGCTGGCGCGGCGCCGAGGTCGACAACATTTTGCGCTTCGAGCACGACTTTCCCGGCGCCACGGTCATTCGGCTGGAGCGCAATTACCGCTCGACCGGCCACATCCTCGCCGCCGCCGCGCATCTGATCGCCCACAACGAAGGCCGGCTCGGCAAGACGCTGCGCACCGACGACGTGCCGGGCGAGAAGGTCGCGGTGACCGGCGCCTGGGATTCCGAGGAGGAAGCCCGCGCCATCGGCGAGGAGATCGAGCAATTGCAGCGCGAGAAGCATGCGCTCAACGAGATCGCCATCCTGGTGCGCGCTTCGTTCCAGATGCGCGAATTCGAGGACCGCTTCGTCACGCTCGGGCTGCCCTATCGCGTCATCGGCGGTCCGCGCTTCTACGAGCGCGCCGAAATCCGCGACGCGCTGGCCTATCTGCGCGTGATCAATTCGCCGGCCGACGATCTTGCCTTCGAGCGCATCGTCAATGTGCCCAAGCGCGGCTTGGGCGATGCCACGGTGCAGCTCATCCACGATCACGCCAGGAAGCGCCGCGTGCCGATGTTCGAGGCCGCCCGCGCCATGGTCGCGACCGACGAGCTGAAACCGAAGCCGCGCGGCAGCTTGCGCGGCGTGCTCGACGCGTTCGACCGCTGGCGCAAGCAGCGCGATGCGCTGCCACACACCGAGCTCGCCGAGATCGTGCTCGACGAATCCGGCTACACCGACATGTGGCAGAAGGACCGCTCCGCCGACGCCGCCGGCCGCCTGGAGAACCTCAAAGAGCTGGTTCGCTCCATGGAGGAGTTCGAGAACCTGGCCGGCTTTCTCGAGCACATTTCGCTGGTGATGGACAACGACAAGGCCGCCGAGGCCGACGCCGTCAACATTATGACGTTGCACGCGGCCAAGGGGCTCGAATTCGACACCGTGTTTCTGCCCGGCTGGGAGGAAGGCGTGTTTCCCAACCAGCGCGCGCTCGACGACCAGGGCCGCGCCGGGCTGGAAGAGGAGCGCCGGCTCGCCCATGTCGGCCTCACCCGCGCCAGAAAACGCGCCAAAATCTATTTCGCCACCAACCGGCGCATGCACGGGCTGTGGCAGACCAACATTCCGTCGCGCTTTTTGGACGAGCTGCCGGAAGCCAGCGTCGAGGTGACGGAAGCGCAGGGCGGCTTCGGCGGCTATGGCGGCTACGGTTCGTCGCGCTTCGACGCCGCGACCTCGTTCGGCTCCAGCTACAACACGCCGGGCTGGCAGCGCGCGCAGGCGAAGAAGGGCGGCACGACGGGCGAGGGCGGCTTCTCCGACGACGGCGCGCGTTACGGCGTGGACGACGACTCTGACTCATTCCCTCCCCCCTTGAGGGGGAGGGAACGGGGCGCCCCGTCGCGCTGGCGCGACGGGGACCCCGGGGAGGGGGGTAGCGAAGCCCGATCGGGTGAGGGGAGGCCTTCACGTAGCGCGCGCAAACTCCCGCTCACCATCGAAGGCGAACTGGTCGCCAAATCCACCGGCACGACTTCCGCCTTCACCCTCGGCGACCGCGTGTTTCACCAGAAATTCGGCAACGGCAACGTCACCTCGATCGACGGCAACAAGCTGACCATCCAGTTCGACCGCGCCGGGGAGAAGCGGATAGTGGATTCGTTCGTGGAAAGGGTGTGAGGAACTAACGGGATAGGCTTGATTGGCTTCGCATCATGGCGCCGCGCAAAGCAGTAGTGCTAACAGCATTGCCAGTTGAATATAGGTCAATCCGGCGACACCTAAGTAATGTCTTTGAGGTCGTACACCCCTCCGGAACGATCTATGAATCTGGAGTATTGACTGGCGACAGGAATTTAGATTGGCAAATTAGTCTGGCGGAGATTGGACCCGGCAATCCGGGAGCTGCCGCCGAGGCGGAGCGCGCAATCGCGTATTTCGCGCCTGAAATTGTTCTCTTTGTCGGTGTCGCGGGAGGGATCAAAGATGTCAATGTCGGCGATGTTGTCGTTGGGACGAAGGTGTACGGCTACGAAAGCGGAAAGGCGGAAGGGCATTTTAAACCTAGACCGGTCACTTTCAATTCATCCTACGATCTTGAACAACGCGCACGTGCCGAGGCCAAACGCGAAGATTGGCTTGTTCGGACAAGCAAGTCGCCAACTTCGACGTTTAGAGTTTTTGTTGGACCCATTGCGGCGGGTGAGAAAGTTATATCATCAAGGGAATCCGCGGTTTTCTCATTTATCAATGAAAATTTCGGGGATGCGCTTGCTGTCGAAATGGAAGGGGTCGGTTTTCTCGATGCGGCTCACGCAAATCAGCAGGTTCACGCCTTAGTAATCCGAGGAATTTCCGACTTAATCGATAACAAGGAAAGGGCCGACGCGCAGGGATCGCAAGAACTGGCCGCATCAAATGCGGCCGCCTTTGCGTTAGAAGTCTTAGCCAAGTATTCAGCGCGACGATCAATGGCCGACGGTCTGCCCAAGCCTAAATCTGCTATTGAACGTTTCTCATTCGAAAGAAATGAGGAAGTTGAAAATTCAATTCGTGGTGCCGCGCTAGGTGATTGGGATGCAAGCGCGGACGCGGCGATCGAAATAATTTCCAAAACTCTTAATGATGGAACAAATCCGTCTTATGACGCGCTCTTGAAATATTATAATTGCCAAATGGAGTCCCTAAAATGGGCGGCAATACAAACCGTTGAATGTGTGCTGCGATTGTGTCCTGACCTTTTCCGTAGAGATGATCTGATATATTTGACAAGCCATCCAGATTTCTCGGTGCGGGCGAGTGCCGCTTCTATTTGCATGGCGCTTGCCAACCTGGACTCTTCACGAGTTCCGCTCGACATTCTTATGAAACTATCTACTTACGACGAAGATTGGTATGTCCAGGCACCGGCAAACGCGGCGCTAAAAACCATGTTGAGTTCGATGCCCAATATTTATCGTATTTTTAGGGCGCGCCTTCGTGGCTCGAATGCAGATGAAAGGGAGCATGCGGCGAGCCAATTGGCCGATATCGCAAGAACCGAACCTTGGCTGCTCGATTCGGAGGAACTGGAAGCCCAAGCTAAATGGCTGCGCTCGTTGAGGCATCACAAGGCGGCAACCATATTAATCGAGGTGCTACCTTTGGTCCGAGCTGCTCCCCGAAGGTCCGAGTTCAAATATGGACTTTAGCCGCTGGTGCGTGGTGGGTAGTTTTGTGAAGCGGGTGTGAGTTTACGTTCTGGAATCAGCATCGCATACGCGAAAGGCTCATTACCCTAGTAATTCTAAAGAGGCGCCTGACGATGTGGCCGCTGTTTTCTGGATTTGTAGGCGGCATTGTTGCCTGGATTTTCACAACAATCTTAGGACAGCCGATACAACGCTTAATCCAACTACGGCAGCAGGCAGCGTTCATTCTAGCGCGATATGATGACCAGCCTTGGATTGGCAACCCTGAGGCGAAGCCCCCAGAAAATGAGTGGTTAGAAGAACGAAGAGAAGCTTACGACAAGATAGGCTCTGAACTCGTAGCCTTTGCAGATGCAAACACGTTTATAACGCGTCAGCTCCACCATAGACTTTTGGGGCATTATCGGACTTATATCCGAAATGCGGGAAACGAATTACGCACTTTAGGTGCAACGTATCCCGGAACTGAGTCTTGGGGTCAAATTCGCAAAAGCGTGATGTCCGCTTTAAAGATCGAAGGTTGGCCCAGAGACGTTTTTCGCAGGCCTCCTAAGAGGCGCACCTAATCTTCTCGTCAAGCGGCATCGATGGTCTGCTCTCGGGCTGCTGCACACTATTGAAGTTCCTCATCATCAATGTGATCCAGCCGGAACCGTGCGGCTTCTCGCGCCACGACAGTGAACCTCTCCGGAAATCTAAGAATCCCTGCCTCGACTGACCATTCTTGGGCTATACCCAACGCATTGAGCCGAACCAAACCGCTTTGTATTTGGCCACTCTGCATTAAACGCTCCATCGCGGGCACCGTCGCGTACCGGGCGCGCATGTTGATAAATTCCGTCGGATAATATCCGCGGGCTTGCGAGCGGCGAATGCTCTCATCAACCCAAGCTTCAAGGGGATCCATAACAGGTTACCTCAGTCACTTACTCTCTTTCGCACTTATACAAGGGAATCGGAGCAACTAAAAAATGGTCGCAATTGAATTTTAGGCCCGAGACACACCCTGAATATGAGTGATAGAGACCTCTGCGCCAATCAAAAGGTAGTTTGTGCTTAAGCGCTAGATATTTGCCGAGGTCGCATAGATTGCCGGATCAAGTTCGGCAATGGCTTTTACTGGTCGAAGCAGATAAATGATCACCATCTATATCGACGCCGATGCCCGCCCGGTGAAGCAGGAGATTTATCGCGTCGCCGAGCGCCACGCGGGGAAGGGTACCGCGCTCAAAGTCTTCATCGTCACCAGCCCGATCGCGGCGCCGCGTTATCTTTTCTGTTGACGGCGGCCGGACGCAAAACCGGCAGTCACTTTTACTGGCCGCCCGCTGATCGAGCGCGTGGTCGGGCGCGGCCTGAGTTGACAGCCAGTACCCCTTTGGGGTACAAGCCTGGTTATGGGGCCGCGCCCGGTATCGGTGATCGAGTTTGCCGCATACCGGCGGCGGGCCGACGAACTGCTGACGGTCGGCGAGCAGGACGCAGTGATCGACCTGATCGCTTATGACCCGACTTGCGGCGACCTCATTCCCGGCACCGGCGGCCTGCGCAAGGCTCGCGTCGGTCGTGGCGGCAGCGGCAAGCGCGGCGGCGCACGGGTGATCTATTATTTCTACAGCGCGGACTTTCCGCTTCTCCTGTTGGGGCTCTACGCTAAGAACGAGAAGACCGACTTGAGGGATGGCGAGAAGAAGAAGCTGGTCGACGCGGTGAAGGAGATTACGGGATCATGGCGAAGAAGATGAAGCGACGACTGGCCGGCGACCTTCTGGAGAGCCTCAATGAGGCACGCGACTATTTCGCCGGCAAGAAGACCGATGCCGTCGTCCACCGTGTTATCCCCAGCCGGAGCGATGCGCGCGAAGCCCGGCACAAGCTCGGCCTGTCGCAGCGCGAATTCGCATCCTTCATCGGCACCGGCGTCGGTACCGTGCGCAAGTGGGAGCTTGGCACGCGACAGCCCTCCGGCGCCGCGCGCACGTTGATCGAGGTCATCAAGGCCGAACCGAAGGCGGTGCGCCGCGCGATCGCGAAAAACAAATCGGCGGCGTGAAGCCGATCTCCCTCTACATGGACGCCGACGCCTGCCCCGTGAAGCAGGAGATTTATCGCGTCGCCGAGCGCCATGCGGAAGGGCGTCGCGCTGAAAGTCTTCGTCGTCAGCAACTCACCGACCGCTGCCGGTGACATTCGCTCACGCCTCACCACCACCGCCGCTGATAAAAATAGGACTGGGCGCGGGGCAGTCCATATTGCGGCTGCGCATAGCCGCCGCCGAACCAGCCGGAGCCATAACCGTCGTCGCGCGCCATGGTGGTCGGCGACGGCATCCGCGTGATGAACCCGCCCTGCGGCTGATTGCTGAGCACCGCGACGAATTCGGTGCGGTAATTGGTTTCGCTCGACAGCGGTTCGTCCGAGATGATGATCGAGGACAGCGGCGCCGCCGTGGGTGCGATGGTGTCGAGCACGGCTTGCGGGAAGGTGATGCGGCCGAGCGCGTTCTTGGCGTCATCGCCGTTGTCGATCGAGACTTCGGTCCAGCGCAACCCGCCGCCGTCGCGCGCCACCGCGGTGAAGATGTGGGTGCCAAGCGGCTTGTCGGGATCCTTGATGCTGACCGGGTATTCCTGGCTGAAGTCGTAGACCTCGCCGCCGTCCGGCCATGGCTTGTGGGTGTCGCGCCGCACATAAAGCTTCTGCGTCGCGCGGCTGATGAAGATCGCGACCGGCTCGGCTGCGAGCCTGGCCTCGGTTGCAGCCTTGGCAGTCTCGATCCGCTTGGCCTCGGCGGACTTGGCGGCGGCTTGCGCGGCTGCGGCGGCGTCCTGCTTTCCTTTCACGTCGGCCCTGGCGGCATCGAGCTGCGTGCGCAGCGCCGCGGCCTTGGCCGCGGCCTGCTGCTCCGCGTCCTGCGCCGCGGCCTTTCCGTCGTCGGTCATTTTCGGGTCGGCATTGGCGGCAGCGAGCGCCTTGTCGGCGCGGGCGAGCTCGGCGTCGGCCCTGGCCTTGAGCGCGGCGAGATTGCGCACCGCCGCGGGCGCCGCGGCAGCCGCGCGCTTCGCCGGCCCGACCGCCGCCTTCGCGGCGGCGGCGGCCTTGGCGGCATCGTCCGCGTCGCGGGCCAGCGCTTGCGCGCGCGCCGGCAGCGCGTCGATCACGTCCTGTTTCGGCTGAAACAGCGCCGGATCGGAAAACGCCACCGGTTCGGCGTCGGCCGGCGCGATGATCACCCGCATGCCCAGCGGCGCCTTGTCGAACACCTTCTCGGCGAAATCGAACGGCATGCGCACGCAGCCGTGCGAGGCCGCGTAGCCGGGCAGCGGCCCGCCATGCAGCGCAATGCCGTTCCAGGTGATGCGCAGCATGTTCGGCATCCAGGCGTCGTCATACATCGTCGAGTGGTGATCCTTGTTTTTCTCGATGACGGCGAACACCCCGGCCGGCGTCTCGCGCCCGGTGGTGCCGGTGGAGACCGGCGCGCGCAGGATCCAGCCGTCCGCGTCGTAGAAGGTCACGCGCTGACTCTTGATCGACACGATCGCCATGATCGGGTCACCCGCCGGGCGCGGCGCCGTCATCACGGTCTGGCGCGGCGCGGCCGCCTGCCTGGCATCGGCGGGCGGTCCCGCGGTCAGTGCCATCAGCGCGGCCGTGGCCAGGAGGGTCAGCATCGCTGGCTTGGTCATTCCAATTCCTCGGTTGAAGCGCGATTCCCCGGAAAGCATCGGTAGATTGACGTGAAAGTCTTCACATATCGTAGCGGTTCCCGCGGCCCGCCAACGGCAGCGGGCGTCTGACGGCTTGTCGCCTGCGGGCGCTAAGCCAGCTCGATCGCCTCAACCGCAAGAATCGTCGGCAGGTGACGTGCAATCTCCTGCCAGGTCTCGCCCTCGTCGATGCTGCCGAACACCGAGCCGCTGTTGGTGCCGAAATAGATACCCGCCGGGTCGCGGTCGTCGCCGGCCATCGCCTGCCGGAGCACGGTGAAGAAGCAGCTCTTCTGCGGCAGGCCTTGCCGCATCGCCTGCCAGCTTTGGCCGCCGTCGCGCGACCGCCACACCGCCGCGGCGGCGTCGGGCGGAAAACGTCCGGCGGTGTCGCCATTGAGCGGCAGCGTCCAGATCGTGTCCGGATCGCGCGGATGCACGCGGATCGGAAAGCCGAAGGTCGACGGCAAGCCCTTGGTGCAATCGTTCCAGCTCCGGCCGCCGTCGGCGGAGCGCCAAACGCCATAGTGGTTCTGCTGGTAAAGGACGTCGCTGGTCCCCGGCGCGCGGATCATGTTGTGCACGCAGTGCCCGATCTCGCCGTCCCGCGGCGCGGCCGGATGCTCGGCGTGGCCGCCGGCTTCGGCATTCGAGAGGCGATTGCGGCGCTCCCACGTCGCCCCGCCGTCCTCGGTTGCAAACACGCCGGCCGCCGAGATTCCAACCCAGAGCTTCTGTCGATTACTCGGATCGGGGAGGATGGTGTGCAGCGTCAGCCCGACGCCGCCGGGAGTCCAGCTGCCGGCCGACGGGTGATCGGTCAGGCCATGCACCTTGACCCAATCCTTGCCGCCGTTCGTGCTCGCCAGAAGGCTCGCCGGCTTGGTGCCGGCATACAGCGTGCCGTGCGCGTAGCTGAGCGACCAGATTTGCGAAAACGTGTCGGCGAACGGTAACGGCGCTTCGGTCCAGCCGATCATCTTTGCGACATTGGGATCCTTGGCGGCCCAGTCGTCCATCGTCCCCTTGGTGAGACGCGTAACCTCCCAGGACGCGCCGCCGTCGTCGCTGCGCCAGACGCCCGCGCCATGCCAATCGCCGCCGCCCCCGGCCCAGATCGTGCCGGTCTCGGGATCGCCGATCATGTGATTGATTGGCCAGCCGTTGCAGTAGGGCCCGCCAATCGCCCAGCCGCTACGGTCGTTGCCGCCGGAAATCAGAAAGGCGCCCTTGGTCGTGCCGACCAATAGCGTCGTGCGCGTTGCGGACATCGGATTTTTGCTCTCCATCGAAAGCAACAGTGGTTATAAGACCGTCGTCTTACCCTCGAATGCTAGCACGGGCCGCTTCCGTCAGAAATGATCGCGATTTACATCGACGCCGATGCCTGCCCGGTGAAGCAGGAGATTTATCGCGTCGCGGAGCGCCATGCGGGGAAGGGCACAGCCCTCAAAGTCTATGTCGTCAGCAACAGTCCCATCGCGGTGCCGCGGGATGAGATGATCGAGCGCGTCGTGGTCGGCTCGGGCATGGACGAGGCCGACAACTGGATCGCGGAGCGCGCCAAGCGCGGCGATATCGTCGTCACCGCTGACGTGCCGCTGGCGAGCCGCGCCCTCAAGGCCGGCGCCGAGGTCATCGGGCCGAACGGCAAGCCGTTTACCGAAGACTCGATTGGCGCCGCGCTGGCGACCCGCAATCTG
>Ga0209579_10004253_pt1 | contig 10051 bp, 12 predicted proteins | sample Coa_R1_2_FD_187152 | JGI IMG/M metagenome (GOLD analysis project Ga0209579, IMG submission 187152) | Surface soil microbial communities from Centralia Pennsylvania, which are recovering from an underground coalmine fire - Coalmine... | ecosystem: Environmental > Terrestrial > Soil >... | reverse complement strand
CTGCCGGTTCGCGCGCACCGACTGCGAGAAGACCGCCTCCGACCGCCGCTCGAACTTGTCCTGCTCGGCCTGCTCCTGCGCGAACGCCTTGACGACGTGGACGCCGACGATGTTCTCTTCGGCGACAGTGGCGACGTCGGCCATCTTCTGCTGCACGTCCCGGAGCACGGGGTGAGAGACCTGGCTGTAGCGATAGGCAACGGCGACGAGCACGGGTGCCACGGCGAAGACGATCAGCCCCAGCTTCCACGAGATCGCGAAGACGAAGATGCCGACGCCGAGGACGGTGAACACGTGCTGCGCGAAGAAGATCAGGCCGTAGCCGAGGAAGAACCGGACCGACTGCAGGTCGACCGTCGCGCGAGACATCAACTGGCCGGTCTGATGACGGTCGTAGTAGCCGAACGAGAGACGGACGAGGCGGGCGTAGACGGCGTTTCGAAGATCGAGCTCCACCGCGAGCGCCTGGCGGCCCGAGATCAGGCGCCGGCCGACCATCATCAGCGCCCGGCCCGCGCCGACCGCGACGACGACGCCGACCAGAAGCGCGAGCCGGTGCCGGTCGCCGGCCTTGAGCGCCCCGACCACGCTGCCCGACAGCCACGGCAGCGCGAGCGCGGCGGCCTGCGACCCGATCGCGAGCACGACCGAGACCGCCAGCGAGAGTCGGTACGGCCAGAGAAACCGAAGCAGGCGCACGAACGTCGCCCGGTACCGGGGAGCTTCCATCTCGTTCAGGGTATGCGCGCGAGCTCGTCCCGGACGAGGTCGGCGGCGACGGCGAGGCGCTCGCGGTTCCGAGTCGAGTTCAGCCACCCGCTCGCACCCGACGGATGCGGAAGAGGCACCACGACGACGCCCGACGCGACCTCATATTTGCTGCCAACGCATTCGTCGACCGTCTTCATCCCGAGCAGCTGCCGCGCCGCCAGGCCGCCGACCGTGACGACGAGCCCCGGCCGGACGATCGCGAGCTCCCAGTCGCGCCAGAACGAGCAGAGGCGCTGCTCCTCGGACGTCGGTGTTCGGTCACCTCGCCCCGACGGCGACTTGCCCGGGTAGCACCGCGTCACGGAGGCGCAGTAGAAGGTCGCGTAGAACTCGTCTTCGTCGAGGTCGAGCCAGCGGCGGAGCGTCTGACCCGCCCGTCCACGCCACGGGCGCCGCTCGAGCCCCTCCTGCAGGCCCGGCGCCTGGCCGAACATGTACGCCCGCTGACCGTGCCGCGGCGCGACGACCGGCCGCGACTCGATCGGATAGCCGGCCTCGACGCACGCGCGGCAGACGCGCAGGTCGCGCTCGAGCGACGCGAGCGACCGGTACGACGAACGCCGCCGCGTCACCGGGCGCGCACGGCGACGAGAAAGCGGCCGCCATGCAGCACCTCGCCCTCGAGCTCGGCGGCGAGCTTGCCGGGCGCGAACCGGGTGACGAGCTGCGCGAGCTCGTCGTGCCACCCGGGCCGGTTGCGCTGCTCGTCCACGCCCGTGTCCAGATACAAGTCGTCGTACTCGGGAGCGCGCTGCTCGTAGTGCTCGAGCACGGCCATAGAGTACGGCGGTGCTGCCGCTCGAGTCGGTGCCGAACTTCTCGGAAGGCCGCGACGGCGCGACGGTCGACGCGATCGGTGCGGCCCTCGCCACGCACGCACGGTTGCTCGACGTTCATGCCGACCGCGACCACAACCGGTCGGTGTTCACCGTCGTCGGCAGTCCGCCCCAGCTGCTCGAGGGATTGCTCAAAGCCGTTCGCGTCGCACGCGAGCGCATCGACCTCCGGCGGCACGAAGGCGCGCATCCGCGGATCGGGGCGGCCGACGTCGTCCCACTCGTCCCCATCGACCCCGGCGACCTCGAGCGCGCCCGGGACGTCGCGCTGCTCCTCGGCGAGCGGCTCGGCGAGCTGGGTCTCCCCGTCTTCGTGTACGCGCCGCCCGAGCGCGGGCCCGCGTTCTACCGCGCCGGGGGAGTCGACGGGCTGCAGCGGCGGATCGACGCGGGCGAGCTCAGGCCTGACTTCGGCCCGTCCCGGCTCGATCCGGCGGCCGGCGGCGTGATCGTCGGCGCCCGACGACCGCTCGTCGCGCTCAACGTCAACCTCAACGGCTCGCTCGAGGCGGCGCGGCAGATCGCAGCCTCCGTGCGCGAGTCGGGCGGCGGCTTCCCCGGCGTGCGCGCGCTCGGACTCGATCTGCCGAGCGCCGGCGTCGTCCAGGTCTCGATGAACGTCGAGGACTGGGAGGCCGCGGCGCTCCACGAGATCGTCGAGCGGGTCGACCGCGAGGCCCGCGAGCGCCGCGCCGAGGTCATCGGAACCGAGCTCGTCGGGCTGATGCCTGCCGGCGCCGCCGCCGCGGCCGCGGGCGCCGCGCTGCGGATCGACGGCTTCGACGCCTCGCGCGTCCTCGAGCTCCGCGTGTTCGAGCCGTGACGAGCTCTTGACGCTTCCGCGACGGACACGCTCGCCGTTTCTCGCTACGCCCGGTCGCGGTGCGGGGGTGGGGTTAGGGGACCCCGGGGTAGACGCGTCAACAGTCAACTCGCGGACAGCGCCGGGCGGAACTATGTGCCGGTCGGCTGCGAGGCGCTACGCTCAATCGGGATGCCCACCCGCAAGCAGCGCCGGCGCCGCGAGAAGACGTTCCGCCACGAGTACGAGCTCGTCACATACGACGACGAAGGGAACGAGGTCGCGCTCGACACGACCGACGTCCGCAAGCAGAAGGAGCCGCCGAAGGGAAGGCCGCAACAGCACCAGCGCGGCGCTCGAGCCGCGCGCGAGGTGCCGCCGCCGTCGTGGCGGCGCGCCGTTCGCCGCGGCGGGCTGATGGGAGTTGCCCTCATCGTCCTCACGTCGTTCCTGCTCAAGGGCGCGTGGATGATCGGGATCGTCTACGCGATCGCGTTGATCCCGTTCACGTACTGGCTCGACCGCTTCGCGTACCGCAGCTACCTGCGGCGGAGCGGCAAGGCGTAGGGGCGAATCGCGGCCGCGAGCGCCGGCCGCTCGGCTCTCAGCCGCCGGGCCGGCGGAAGCCGCCGTTGCAGCCGTTCGACGTCGGCGTCGTCAGGCTGATCGTCTGGGCCTTCACCGTCTTGCCGCGGTCGCTGCTCGTCCCGTAGACGAACGCGCACAGCTTCGTCTTGACCGAGCCCGAGTCGACTCGGTCGATCTCGGTGAACATCGTCGACTTCGTGATGTCGACGGTCGTCTTCGTCGTCTTGCCGTTCCGCTTCGCCTGCACTGTGAAGGTGGTGCCCTTCACGGCGGTCACGCCGCCGGAGGCGAAGCCGAAGTTGGCACGGTTGAATCCGCCGCCCGCGAAGCCGCCGCCGCCTCCGCCGGCCGCGCCTGCACCTGGCCGTGGGCCGTTCGAGCCGGCCCCGCCCGCGCCGAGGCCCGGGGGCCTGCCGCCGGTGCCGCCGCGGCCGCCGAACCCTCCGCCGAACCCGTTCGTGCACTTGCCCGACTGCGGCTGCGAGATCGTGATGCGGAGGGCCGACACGACGCCCGACGTGCTGCGCGAGCCGACCGCGGAGACACACACGCCCGCGTGGACGCTCGAGCTGCTCGCCGTGACCTGCTCGGTGATCGCCGTCGACGACCCGATCGAGACGGTCGAGGAGCCGGTCGGGCTCAGCGTCGTCGTCAGCTTGAACGACGTACCCGAGACCGACACGATCGGCCCGAAGACCGAGCCGCTCACCGCTGCCGCGGCTGCGACGCCGACGACCACGAGGGCGGCGAGGGCGGCCAGCGACGCAGAAAAAAGCCTCACGGCTGCCGATTGAAGCGCGCCTTGCTGAAGAATCACTAAGAAGATTGTGTGCGCGGCTTCTTTTTCAGCCTTTTCTTAAGCAACCGCCGGCGGATAGTGCCCCGCTCCGGGCCAGGGCGTGAGGAGCATCAAGATCCGTGCGCCGGCGGCGCTCGAGAGCGAGTGCCGCTCCGCCGGGTCGAAGCGCAGAAGCTGGCCGGCGCCGACGTCCGTCGACTCACCGCCCGCGGACACGCGCACCGTGCCCTCGACAACCGCGACCCAGGCGTTCTCCTTCACCTGGTGCTCGCCCAGCTCCTGCCCGGGCGCGAGCACGACGAGCACGGCACGCGCTCCGTCGTCCTGCGCGACGACGACCGGGTCGCGCGTCCCCTGCGGCGCGGCGATCGCGAGCAGGTCCCAGTGCTGCACGGCCTGAGTCTAGACTCGCGCCGATGCCGGTCGTCGATCGTTTCGTCCTGTCTGCGTACCAGTCGAACTGCTACGTGGTCCGAGCCGAGCGCGGCGCGAGAGACGCGGTCGTGATCGATCCCGGCGGCGATCCGTCCTCGCTCCGGCTCGAGCTCGCGCGCATGGGTGCGTCGACGGCGGCGATCTTCGTCACCCACACCGACGTCGACCACGTCGCGGGGGTCGCCGAGCTCGCCGCGGGCACGGGGGCGGAGGTCTGGGCGCCGACCGGCGAGGTCGAAGCGCTCCGCAGCGGCCAGACCCGCGGCGGTGCCTACGTTCCGCCGCACCAGGCCGAGCACTCGGTCGGCGGGGGAGACTCGATCGCGGTCGCAGGGCTCCGCTTCGACGTCGTCGACGTGCCGGGACACTCGGCCGGGCACGTCGCCTTCGTCACCGACGGTGCGCTCTTCTCCGGCGACCTGCTGTTCGCCGGCTCCGTCGGCCGGGTCGACCTCGCGGGCGGCGACTGGGACACGCTGCTCGAGTCGGTGCGGCGGCTCGTCGACCGCTATGGACGGGACGCGGTCGTCTATCCGGGGCACGGGCCTGAGACGACGCTCGGCCGCGAGCTCGACACGAATCCGTTCCTGGCCGAGCTGCGCGTCCCCGCCGAGTGACCGCGCGCTTCCAGGCGCCGCGGGGGACACACGATGTGCTGCCGGGGGAGCAGCCGCTCTGGCAGCGGGTCACGGGCACGCTCGGCGAGGTCGCCGAGCTGTACGGCTACCGGCGCATCCAGACGCCCAACTTCGAGGACACCGAGCTCTTCCAGCGGACCTCGGGCCAGGGCTCCGACATCGTCCAGAAGGAGATGTACACGTTCACCGATCAAGGTGGGAGGTCGCTCACGCTCCGCCCCGAGGGCACGGCACCGATCGCGCGCGCCTATGTCGAGCACGGCATGCACCGCGAGCCGCAGCCCGTGAAGCTCTACACGGTCGCGCCGATGTACCGCTACGCGGCGCCGCAGAGGGGCCGGTACCGCGAGCACTGGCAGTGCTCGGTCGAGGCGGTCGGCTCCGCGGACCCGGCGCTCGACGCGGAGGTGATCCAGCTCTACACCGAGTTTGCGCGCCGCGTCGGGATCACGCGCTACGAGCTGCAGCTGAACTCGATCGGCGACGCGAGCTGCCGGCCTGCGTACGTCGAGCGGCTGACCGCCTGGCTCGACGAGCACGACGACGCGCTCGATTCGGACGCGCGGGCCAAGCGCGCCACGAATCCGTTGCGGGTCTTCGACGTCAAGACGCCCTCGGTTCGCGAGGCGCTCGCGGCCGCGCCGAAGATCGGAGAATCCCTCTGCGCCGATTGCGAGGCGCACTTCGCAGCCGTGCGCGGCTTCCTCGACGCATACGGTGTCGACTACACGATCGAGCCGACACTGGTGCGCGGGCTCGACTACTACACGCGTACGGTGTTCGAGTTCGTCGGCCCTGAGGAGAAGGCGCAGTCGGCGATCTGCTCGGGCGGACGCTACGACGGGCTCGTCGCGGAGATCGGTGGCCCGCCGACGCCGGGGATCGGGTTCGGCGCCGGAATCGAGCGGGCGCTGCTCGCGCTCGCCGGCGAGAGCGTGACGGCGGAGCCGCGGCCGCTCGATGTCTTCTTCGTTCTCGACGGCGCGCCTCGCGAGCGGATCCTCGGGCTGATGGCGGAGCTGCGGCACGCGGGCCTCGCCTGCGACACGGACTACGCGGGCCGCTCGCTCAAGGGACAGATGACGCAGGCCGGGCGCAGCGGCGCACGCACGCTCGTCGTCGCCCGCGCGCACGACGCGGCAGTGCGCCGCGCGGGTCAGCCCGAATCGATCGTTTCGCTCGACGAGCTCGCAGCTACGCTCAGGCGGTGAGCTGGCGCGACGTCCGCGGGAGTGAGCTCCGGCCCGCGGACGAGGGTCGTGCGGTCGCGCTAGCCGGCTGGGTCGCACGGCGGCGAGACTTCGGCGGGCTCGTGTTCGTCGACCTCCGCGACGAAGGCGGCATCGTGCAACTCGTCGTCAACCCAGAGCTCTCCCCGGCTGCGGCTTCGGTCGCGCACGAGCTGCGCAACGAGTTCGTCGTCAGTGCGTACGGCACCGTCGTGCGCCGCACGCCGGAGACGGTCAATCCCGCGATCGAGACCGGCGAGATCGAGGTACAGGCGAACGAGCTCGAGATCCTTTCGCGCTCGGCGCCCCTACCGTTCCAGCTCGACGAGGACGGCGTCGACGAGACGTTGCGCTTGCGCTACCGCTGGCTCGACCTGCGGCGCGACAAGCTGCAGCGGAACGTGCGCGTCCGCGCACGCCTCGTCGGCATCATCCGCGCCGAGATGGAGGCCGCGGGGTTCGTCGACATCCAGACGCCGATCCTCGCCAAGCCGACGCCCGAAGGCGCGCGGGACTTCCTCGTCCCGAGCCGACTGCAGCCGGGCCGCTTCTTCGCCCTCCCCCAAAGCCCGCAGATCTACAAGCAGCTGCTCGTCATCTCCGGCTTCGAGCGCTACTACCAGATCGCGATCTGCTTCCGGGACGAAGACCTGCGCGCCGACCGCCTGCAGGAGATCACGCAGCTCGACGTCGAGCTGGCGTTCCCGGACCGCGAGTTCCTCTTTGCCCTCGTCGAGCGGATCATGGCGCGCATCTGGCGCGAGCTGCGCGGCGTCGAGGTCGAGACGCCGTTCGCGCGCCTCACGTGGGAGGAGGCGGACAGACGGTACGGATCCGACAAGCCGGACCTCCGCTTCGGGCTCGAGATCGAGGACGCGACCGACGTCACACGCGGCTCGCAATTCGGCGTCTTCGCGCACGCGCCCGCGGTGCGGTTCCTGCGCGTTCCGCAGGAGCTCTCGCGCGGCGAGCTCGCGAAGCTCGAGGAGCTTGCGAAGGAGTGGGGGGCGAAAGGGCTCGCCTACCTCGTCTACGACGAGGAGGGCGAGGTCCGCTCGCCGATTGTGAAGTTCCTCGGCGAGGCTGAGCTCGAGCGCTTCCGCAGCGAGCCCGCGACGTCGGTGCTGTTCGCGGCCGACGAGCCGGCGACGGTCTCGCGCGTTCTCGGAGCGCTGCGGCTCCAGCTCGGCGCCGAGCTCGGTCTGATCGACCGCGAGGCGCAGCGCTTCGTGTGGATCACCGAATTCCCGATGTTCGAGTGGGACCCCGACGCCGAGCGTTGGGACGCTGTCCACCACCCGTTCACGCGGCCGACTCCCGAGAGCGAGCATCTGCTCGACAGCGACCCCGGCGCCGCGAAGGCCGTCGCCTACGACCTGGTCGCGAACGGGATCGAGATCGCCGGCGGCTCCTTCCGCATCCACGAGCCCGCGCTGCAGGCGAAGGTCTTCGACCTGCTGAAGATCTCGCCCGACGAGCAGCGGCTGAAGTTCGGCTTCCTGCTCGACGCGCTCTCGATGGGCGCGCCGCCGCACGGCGGGATCGCCTCCGGCATCGAGCGGCTGCTGATGGCGCTCCTCGACGAGCCGTTCATCCGCGAGCTCGTCGCGTTCCCGAAGAATCAGGCCGGCGTCGATCCGATGTCGGGCGCGCCGACGCCCGTCGACCCGGCGCAGCTCGCCGAGCTTGGGCTCGCCCTGCGCGAGCCGCGCCAGCGCTGAGATTCGCGCAGGAAATCGGAGGAACCCGGCCCGGCCTGCCGATATAGTGGGGACGAAGGCGGCGCTGCTCTGCGACCCGCTGGAGCCGTAGCCATGTCGACACCCGAATCCGGACAGCAAGCCCAGGTCGCCGCGCTGACGCCGCTGCCGCGGCTCGAGAATCTGCCGCGCACGCGCGGGGGCGGCTTCGAGCCCGAGGCGGTGCGCGATGCGTTCGACGCGTTCAGACGGCATACCGTGCAGCTGCAGGCGCAGCTGCGGGTTCTGCAGGCGGCCGGCCGGACGAGCAACGTGGACCCGACCGGCCACCCCGTTCGGATGGACGCGCTGCACCTGATCCGCGCCGCAGCCGAGTTCGCCGACGTGCTCGAGCGGGACGCGCAGGCGGCGTCCGCCGCGCAGATCGGGCGGACCGAGCAGGAGGTGCGCAGGCGGCAGCGCGAACTGCAGGAGCGGGAGGTCGAGGTCGACCGCTACCGGGCCGACGCCGAGCGCCAGAGCAACGAGCTCCTGAACGCTGCGCGGAATGAGGCTCGTGACCTGAGGGCTTCAGCCGAGCGCGACGCGGCGGCCGAGCTGCGCGAGGCCGAGGCGCGCGGGGCGCGGCTCATCGAGCAGGCCCGCCATCAAGCGACCGATCTGACGAACGCCGCCCGCGCGGAGGTCGAGCAGACGCTCGACTGGGCGCGCTCGCACGCTGCCGCGGTCATCGCCCGCGCCCAGCAGGCGGCCGAGGAGCTGCTCGCCGCCGCCGGCCTCGGGACGGACGCGCTGTCGGAGGTCTCCGCCGCGATCGTCTCCGCGGCGAACGCGACCGCCCATCCCGAAGAAGTGCCGCGGCCGCCGCGCCCGGCGCCGCAGCCGCCGCGTGCCGTCGTCGAGGAGCCGGAACCGGCGCCCGACGAGTCGTCAGACGGCGAAGAGCCGGCGTAGCCGCGAGGGCCCGTGCTCGACCGCCGTGCGCTTCGCTTCCTCGTCGAAGCTCTGATCCTCGTTGCGATCGCCGCCGCCGCCACCGTCGCGGAGCTGCGGCCGCTCGCGATCGCGGGCGTGATGCTGCTCGGGTGGGCGGTCGTGTCGCTCCTCGAGTGGGCGTTCCTGCTCGGCGAGCCGCACTACGCGAGCGGCCTGCCGCCGCGCTACTACGAGCCGCCGATCTTGCTCCCGGCCGCTGCGCACCCGCAGCCGGAACAGGCCCCGTTCGTCCCGGAGCCCGCTGCGCCCGCGGCGAGCGTCGGCGTGCAGGAGCCTGTGCCCGAGGTACTGCCGTCGCCGCTCGAGCTCGAGCCCGACCTGACGCAGGAGCCGGCGTCCCCGTACGAAGAGGAGCTCACCGCGGCCTCCACCGACTGGACGGCGTGGTTCGACGCCGAGCTTCCCGGCGGGGTCGAGCGGCCCGGCCTGTTCGAGGTACTGCTCGACGACCCCGAGGGCCACGGAGAGGAGCCGGCGGCGGGAACGACCCTGCCCGACCGGTCGAGCCGCAACAGTTAGCGGGTGACCCTGCTCCGCCGACCAGCGCCGCGTTTCGTCCTCTGGGCGGCGCTCCTCGTCGCGATCGCCGCCGCGGCCGCGCTGGCCGGCCTGCCGGCGTGGATGATCGCGATCGTCGAGTTCGCCGCCTGGGTCTTGGTCGCGGTGTGTGAGCGCAGCCTCTCGGGGCCGTGGACGAGCTCGGCCGTCCACGCCGCCACGAGCGAGCTGCCGGCGACGGCCGAGATCGTCGTCCCGCCCCCACCCGACGAGCAGGCTCGCGTCGAGGCACCCCCGGCTCAGCGGGAGCCGGAAGCGCCGCCGCCCCGGGTCGAACCGCCGGCCCTACCGGCCTCGACGCAGCCGGGGCCCGCCAGGAACGCATCCGCAGCCTCGATGCGCTGGAACGTGTTCCGGCTCGAGCAGCTCGTGCAGGAGCAGGCACCGGCGAACGACGAGCTCGCGTTCCTGATCGTCTACCTCAGGGACTTCGCGGACACCGACGGTCTCCTCCCGGTCGGGTTCGACTCGCTCGTCCGCGAGTCGTTCGGCCCGCTCCTACCGGCCACGCAGTGAGGGTGCAGATCATCCGCCGTGAGGCGGCCCTCGCTCTCGTCGCGCTGCTCGCAGGCTTGGTCGCGCTCACCGTCACGCTCTCGACCCGCTCGAGCGCCCAGACGCTACCCGCTCCGGTCGGAGCGTACGACGCGGTCGCGGGCTCGCGGTCGACGAGCGCGTTCGCCCGACGCACCGATTGCG
>Ga0209579_10004249_pt1 | contig 10059 bp, 6 predicted proteins | sample Coa_R1_2_FD_187152 | JGI IMG/M metagenome (GOLD analysis project Ga0209579, IMG submission 187152) | Surface soil microbial communities from Centralia Pennsylvania, which are recovering from an underground coalmine fire - Coalmine... | ecosystem: Environmental > Terrestrial > Soil > Unclassified... | reverse complement strand
TGAGCCTCTTGAAATTTGGTGGTAGCTTCGCCAATGAGCACATTGATTTTTGGCGTATGTGTCCAGAGCCATAGAGAAGAAGCCAATCAGGCTGCAATTTGGGAAGAGCGCCATGGAATACCGAACGGTGGTTTTCACGAGGAGCGAATTCTCTTAAAGCGTATTTTTCCCCGCGGCCTTGGCCTTCTTCCAGCGTGCCCGTGCCGCTGCCGCGATTCTGGCCCGTGCCGCGGCGCTCATGGTGCGTTTGCCTTTTCTGCCGCTACCGGGTGGACGGCCCATGCGCTTGTCCGGCTTACTGTTAGCCCCAAGAATCGAGGATAGTTCACTGTTGAGGGATTCAATCTTTTCCTGAATGTCCGCCGCACGGCGGAGTTGTGTTGCTGACAAGGTTGTGATCAGCTGTCCGCCAGTACTGGCATGTGTACCGGCAGTCGTCAACACCTCTGTAATAGATCCGGGAACTTGCGTATCAGTTCTCCCCAACGAGGGTAACGGCCATAAGTATCCTGTTCAATCGGCGTACGCGGACAAAATTGTGTTTGGTTCAAATCCATACGGATAACTTATCTTGAACTTCACACCGTCGATGGTCTTTCGATCAAGCTGCTTTTCCAATCGCCAGAGAAATCAAAGCTCGGCGCTGGCTGAGGTTCAGAAAACCAAAAATCAGTGAAGGGCGCGACATTGGGAGCACAGAACCAATGTGCCTTTCCGGTCTTATCCATTGCCCACCAACGTGCGTTCTTTGGAGCTTGCGACCAATCGATTTCCATTCCGAATTGATTGCATTACTCGGTTCTTTTGTCGAGTCGGCGAATCACTGCTACGTGTGGAGGAATCTTGACGGGCCAAATTATGAGCGCACGAACTATGTTGCGGTGTTGAAGGTTCCCCCTTGTTGTTTGCCCAGAAACGGCGGTAAGGGCGGCTGCCGTGAGCAAAGCGAAGAAACGGAAGCAAACCGTGCCAGCCGAATTACGACACTGCCGACCGTGGTAATGGTGCTGCGACGATGCAGCCCGATTCAGGGCGGACCACTTCACTTTCATCCTCAACGGCACCACTCGATGAAGAAGTACCATGCGCAGGCTTCCGCGCTCACGTTAGCGCGGACCCGTAGAAGCGCGCAGGCTATTGAAATCGCTTAGGCAGAACGGCCAGTTTGGCACGAAACGTTGGACTGTATTTGTGCAGAAGGATCTGGTAACAACTCTCGCGCAATGGACGCGCCCTCACAGCAGTACCGTCCCATGCCGCATCTCCCGGAATTGGCCGTCCGGCTCTTCAGGGAGGTGCCGCAGGAATTTTTCGGTGTTCTGGCAAGTCAGAACGCCCCGCTTTATCTCAATGCTCTGGATGCCCTTGAGCGTGGCATTTCCGCCGGTGGAAGTCTGACAAGGGTTGAGGCCGTGGGTGTCATAACAGATCTGCTGCGCGAGCATCCCGGGTTTCCTTTGGGCGATGAATTTCCTGATTCGAAAACCGAGACTGCCACCCTGTCCGGGCAAGCCTACCTGATCCTTCGCCGCCTTATTGAAACGCACTGGTTGCATGAGCCTCAGCGACCGGACTACCAGCGGATCGTCACGTTCGATGCTAACGGTGAAATTCTACTCGCAGCGTTGCGCCAAATCGCGCGCGGTGAACCAGCGCAATTTACCGATAAAATCCAAATTGCCTGCGGCACGCTTCTCAATCCAGAGGCATTCACGGACAAACCGCTCGGCGACTTGGAAGGCTGTCTCGCCAACCTTCATGCCGGTTTGCGAGAACTGCGGCAAATGCTCAAGGGAATCGAGCGTCACACTCGGCATCTGCTTGCCGCTCACACGTTGCGAGACAATCTGCGCGTGCTTTACGACGAGTTCAGCGAAAATATCGGCCATGCATGCTATCGCGAATTGGTACGTTCGCAACTGCCCACCAAAATTGTACGCGCGCGCCAAAGACTAAACGAACTCGCATTGGATGAAACGGTTCTTGAAAAAATGCAGCGTGAACTGTTGCGCCGGCGCGATTCACTGGATGCCACAACGGCATTGAACGAGGTGCGACTGAAGCTGGATGAACTAGAGCGATTGCTGGAATCCATTGAGCCGCAAGCAGACGAAATTGATCGACGCGCAGCAGAATTTGCCCGCCGTTCGTTCGCTCGCTTCCGCTATCTGCAGGAAGTCACCAGTGGTTATCGCGAGCGCGTCCAGGATGTATTCGAGTGGGTCAATAAACAATTTCCAGGTAGGCGACTCACAGACCTCGGAGTTGATTTGAATCTCCCATCATTGCTTGTACCCGAGACAGGACTGGTCTGTGGCGATTCGTTATATTCGCCACGCCTGCGCCGTTCCCTCGGAGACATCGAACCGGTGGGGGATGATTTGACTGATGAGCAGCGTGAAGCTGCCTTGCGTGAAATGGAATCGAACCTCCGCGATTGCCTCAGTGTTTCACGAGCTAATCTTTTTATCGAACGGCTGCCCGCTGGTCGTGGAACACGAGTCGCGAGTGCAGATTTGCCAATCCGAAACGATGATGACATCGCGGATGTTGTGGCGTGTTTGCTTCACGCGAGTTCGCGTGACGCTTGTTTTTCGGTCGAAGTCCAGCGCGTCGCGAATGACAAAACCCCGGAAAAGCTGGACCGCACCGCGGGCTATCTCATCGAACCTTTTACAGTGGAGAAAAAGTGAATCCTGAAACCACTCCCACCGTTTCCGAATCCGACCAAGAGCGCTTGCGCGAAGCTATTCAACGTTTGTTGGTGCATGGAGCGATTCTGCGCGAGGACCACCGCGACCTTTATGACTGGTGTCGCGTTCAGCGGGCGAACGGCAAACTTGATGAATTGGCTACGCTGGTCGGATTGAAACTTCATTGGGAACACGATTATCGTCTCATCCTTGCCATGCCGCAATCCTCCCGGTTGCTTCGCCGTTTTCGCCTGGATGAATCACTCGTTGCATTGGCGCTTTGGTATGACTTCGACCGTGCCGTGAAGGATGATGGAAAGACACCGGATGACGTGGCGTTCACGATCCGGGATTTCAACGAAAGCCTCGGCACGAAATTCAAGGATTTGATTCTGCCAAAGCCCACGCGAATGCGAGAAATTCTTCAACTGTTCGAGCGCAAAAGTCTGGTGCGTTTGACTGATACGGCTGGCGCAGGCGGATTTGCCGAGATGGTTATTCGCGTGCTGCCGACCATCCGGTTCGTAGTTCCATTTCCAAATCTCGAAGAATGGCAACGGCAGCGTGACCGCTACGTGCAGGCGGGGGCGGAATCTGAGGAGGTGAGCGATGAGCCGGAAGATTGAACTGACACGCGTTCACGCCATCAATTGGTACGGCTACCGCGACACGCTGGATATGCGTGGAGACGTTCTGATTGCCGGCGTGACCGGTTCAGGAAAATCCATTCTTATGGATTTAATTCAGCACGTACTCGTGGCGGATCAGCGCAAGACCCGCTACAATCAGTCTGCGACTGGCGAACGCTCAACTCGCGATTTTATCGGCTATTGTCTGGGGAACTTGAAGCAGGACATCGGTGGCGCAAGCCAGTTCATGCGCAACAATGGCATCACGTGCATAGCGCTGGAATTCACATGGCCGAATGGCCGTCGTGTCGAGACGTGGGGATTGCGCGCGGAGTACGAGAGCACCTTGCGGAAAGAACCGAGTCGTCTCAGTCCATTCTTCGTCCCGTCATCGCTCACGCGCGATCAGTTTCTTGACTCGGACCGGCGTCCGCTGGATTTCGTTGCGTTCCGCCAACTCGTCGAACAGATGATCGACAAGGAAGGCCGCACCGGGCGCATTTTCTCTGGCGTCGAGGAGTACCGGCGGGAAATGGCGTTGCCGTCGCATCTGAACTTCGACCGCGGGACGCTTGATTATCTACTCCCCGCTGCAATGTCGTTCACATTCATGGATGACTTCAACGGCTTCTGTCAACGTTACATTCTTCCGGCTGGGGAAGTGGACATTCAGAGTGTGAAGGACAGTTATCTTGTCTTTCGAAATCTTCAAACCGAATTGACGAATCTCCGCGAGCAGCAAACGAGATTGGAAACAATTCAGAAGCTTGACCAGGAACGCGCGGCAGCGGAGCGCGACCGTGCCGTAACACGATATCTTGATGCCGAGTTCCGTCGCGAACACGCGCAAGATTTGTGGCAGCAGAAGCAGCGCGACGCCGAACGACTTGAGCAAGAGTTGGCGGACGAAAGCAAAAAGTTGAAGGAAATCGAAGGGGAAACCGAAAAGCTTAAGAAGCAGATCGCTGATGTGAATGCAGCCTTCAACGAAACACAGGACGGGCGGTTGTTTCTTCACATTACAAATGAGAACCGGACTCTGTCCACGCATATTGAGCGCCTGAAACAGACTGGCAATACAGTTCAACAGGCCGTTCAAAGCCGCGCACGCAATGCCCTGGCGTGGCTGCAAAAAGTCGAAGCGTTGCCATTTCAGGTCGAGTCCGCTCCGCTTGCCGCCATGAAGTTCGCTGCCGAGCAGCTTGGCAAAAGCACGCCTGGACAATTCCGAGAACGAGTCCGGCAGTTGGCTCAAAGCGCCAGCGCCGCGTTACAAGCGGTTCGCAATGCAGCAAAACCAACCAGCGATAAACACGCCTCATTGGAGCAGGAAATAAAAAAACACGATGCAGCGCTGGCTGTGTTGCGGCTGGGGATGTTGCCGGAGAACGCGATATTGCTCGCGGAACTCAACAAACGTCTCCAACGCCGTAGTTCTGAACCTGCCGCACAGGCACTTTGGCAATTGTGCGAAGTGAAAGATGAACGTTGGCGGCCAGCCTTGGAAGTTGCTTTTGGCCGAAAATTCGCGGTCGTTGTAGATGCTCGTGATTACGATGAAGCGGAGCGGATTTACCACGAATTGCGCGAGGAAGCGCGCGGCGAATCACTGATAAACCCCGACCAGACGTTGAAGCTCTCGCAAGAAATCAAGCCCGGCTCGTTGGCGGAAAAAATTGAAACGTCGAATCCGATTTCCCGCGCTATCGTGAATCATCTGTTTGGCGATGTGATTTGTGTGGAGCGGATTCAGGATTTGCGAAAATCGCCCACCGGTCGCGCCATCATGCCGGATGGATTCATGGCACAGCGTCCGTTCATCCAACGCCCGCGTCATTACGACAACCGTCCCTGCATCGGCAAGCGCGGTTTGGAAAAGCAGCGCGTCTGGTTGCAGGAGCAAATTGAATCATTTCGTGCGCAACAGAAGCTATTGACTCCGACTCTCGATGCCTGGCGAGCCGGACAACTGTTTGCCAGCGACACCAAGCTGGAATCAGAAAACATTCACGATGATTTAGCGGAAGCCGAACGGTTGCCGGAACTGCAACAGCAATTCGATTCGAACCTAAAAACGTTGAAGCGAATCCGTTCCCATGATTTGGACGAGAAACAACGGGAGCTGAATGCCGCGACGAACGATTTGGCGGAAAAACAGAGGGAACGCGATGGGATCATTGGGAGCAAGCGCCGTCACGCCCTGGAAACCCTCCAGTCGCAGTCGAAAGAGGCCAAAACCGAATTTGACAGGCGCGACGAAAAGTTCAAACAAGTCGCGGCCGAGGAGGATGTTTGGATTTACGCGAAGCGGCTGGAGGAATTGCGCGCGGAAATCGTCGCGGCTTTTCCCGCAAAAGATGCGGCAGCGGACGAGTGCCTGAACCAGTATCACGGTTTTGACAAGGAGGCTTCAAACAAGCGAACCGAACTTATAGCCGAGCGAAAAGCATTGGCCTCTGACGCGAATTACGGTACGCATTATCCACCCGCCGATTACGACACGGAATCAACGAACAACGCAGCCTACGAGAAACGTCTGGCGCGAATTCGCGAAGGAGAAATTCCTACCTATGAGGAAAAGGCCAAACGCGAAGAACTAAACTGGCAGCAGCTTTTCCGGGTGCAGGTGCTCGAAAAGTTGCGCGAGAAATTGCTCGAAGTTGAAAATTTGATGGCGTTATTGGAGAGCGAGTTGAAAGAACCCGTCGGTTACAATCGTTACCGAATCAAAGCTGTCCCGAATCAGGACGAGGAATATCAACTCTACCGGAAACTGATAGATGCGTCGGCTTACGCGCGAGATGGAGAACTGCTTTTCGCTTCGGCTGATTCGGAAGTGCGTGAACTCGTCGAGAAGCTGTTCAACGAACTGATTCAACCACAGGAAACCACGCGCTCGCTGGCCTTTCTTGATTATCGCAATTACTACGAGTACGACATGCTCGTGGAAGATGTCCGTGAATCAGATCAGCCCCCTTCGAGTTTGAACCGGCATTCAGGCATGTTCAGTGGAGGCGAGAATCAAGCGCCGTTCTTTGTCGCGATTCTTGCGTGTTATCTGCGCGCCTACCGTCGCTACGAACGCAGACGACGCGACCCATCGCTTGCGCTTGTGCCGATTGACGAGGCGTTCTCGAAACTTTCAGGCGATTGCATCCGCGATTGCATGGACGCTCTGGAGAAATTGGAATTGCAGGGCGTGTTTTCCATGTCCACAGGCAATATTCCGTATGCGATTGATCATTGCGATCAAGTCGTTGCCGTGCATAAGCAAATCACAACAAACGGAAAGAAAAAGCAGATCCGCAATGTAGCCGTGACGTTGACTCGCGAGGTGGCTTACGAGAGGTTCGGTCGCAGCGGACGCGGTCGATGAAAGACCGCCTGCACATCCTTCGCGAACTGGCCCGCTATTACGAGCGCACGCAAGCCGGACGCACAGGTGTGGGCGAGCGCGATTTGCTGCTCGATTATGAAGAGTTTTTTCGAGCGGCGGGATGCGCTGACGGTGAGACGCGCCATATTGCAGAGCGCGAATTGATGGACGCGGGCCGCATCGGATTATTGACACTCGTAACTCACCGCCGCGACCCAAAACTTTTCCAGCAAATTCGTTTCAGCCGCGAAAAGGAAGCCCTCCTGTTCGCGCGTCTCGGAGAACCTTCGCCCACAGAGCGTCGGAATGCGCTCGCGCAGCAATTCCGGGACGCCGCCAGTTCGCAAGTGCTGGCACAATGGCGCGAGCCATGGGAAAGATTCTGCGCTCAGTTTGCAGATGCCGCGCAGCATGGCGAGTCGGTTGTCCCGTTTGAGCGAGCCGAACTAGCGTTGAATGCTGAATTGCTTTCGCTGATGCCGCAATTGTTAGCATGGAAAAGCGAATCCCTGATGCGTTTTGCGAGTTGCGTTTTGTGCGGAGACTCCAAGCGCCTTGAAAGCCTGTCAGGAAGATTGGGGCAGATCCTTAATCTGCTCACACATGGTAAGTTTCAATCCCTTGAAGAATTGGGCATTTTCGCTAATCCGCGCTTCGTGCTGGTTCACGGTCCGTTGAGACTGCATATAAACGGACAACCTTTCGACTTGAGCATTCTTGCCGGCCCATGTCGCCTTTCAGAAAAGGATATAACGCGTGCCGAGGTTATCACTACATCGGCCAGTCGATGTCTTACTGTCGAAAACGAAACAACATTCCACGAACTGGCCAAGCTGCAATCTGGAGAGCTGCTCGTTCAAACCAGTTTCCCTGGTTCAGGAACACTCACTTTACTGGAGCGCCTTCCAAAAACGTTGGCGTTTTGGCATTTTGGCGACACCGACCCAGAAGGCTATGAGATTCTGCGTGATTTGCGCGAGCGCACGAGGATGGCCTTCCGCGCACTACACATGCACTATCGCCCTCTGCCAAAAAGTCCCTGCTTGAATCCGGACGAACGCCGCAAAATCGAACGACTTCTCAAATCGCCTGCGATGAGCACGGAGCGAAGCGAACTCGAAGCCATGTACGCGGCTGGAAGATTAGGTCGCTTTGAACAAGAAAGTTTGGGACTTCCATCGCCCGCGTGGCCATTCTATGAGAACGTCTGACTACCAAAGCGGGTGGAGTTCTCAAACAATGGCTCGGCACCACTTCAGTAAACGTTCACGCTGTCCGAATATCTACCACTTCCCCAATACCGCGATAGCGTTCGGGATGACACGTGGCGATGAGAATCTGGAAGTGCTCTGCCGCACTGCGAAGCACGTCCAAAACTCGTTCCTGCCTTTGGCCATCGGTGTTTACCAGTACATCGTCGAGAATCACAAGCTTATGACCATTGACAGAAACTTCACCCGCAACGGCCAAACGCAAACAAAGGAGTAATTGTTCCTTTGCACCTTGCGAAAGATGTGTGAACTGAACAACTGATTCGCGTGTGTTGCCGACCCCGACGATTTGCAATTGGTCGTCAAGAAATACTCGCCGGTCCGAGTCTCCCGTGATATCTGCAAATACTCCGCTCAGACGCGCTTCGAGCGGACCGAGCACGGAACGCGTTGCTGCTTGTTGCCTTAGTTCAATTAGGTCTCGCGCGAGACGGGCAGCCCAACCGCGCGCACGCAAGGCATTGACTTGCGTCTGCAAGAATTCGTTGCGTTCAACCAGGTTGCACTCTTTCGAATGTAAACCTTCCGCGCCCGCTTGCTGCAAAGCCCCTTCGAGTTTGTTATGCTCGTTGCGGCGACGTTCCATTTCGGTCCGTGTCTCTTCAGCGGCTTTTGTGGCGCGGCGGCTGCGCTCAGGTAGTTTGTCGAAATCAAGCGGGAGCTTCTTTTGAGCTTCATCGCGGTGGGCTTCCGCGCGTACGAAACTGCTTTGTGCATCAGTCTTGGCTTTTTCGATTCCGCGGGGATAGCGGGCCAACAGTGATTTGGTTTGCTCGTCAAGCGATGAAACTTTAGCCGCTAGTGCCACATACGCTTTTTCAGCGTTCTCCCGCGTTTCTGATTTCTTCTCAGCAATCCGACGCAGTTCTTTCAGATCATTGCTCGCTTCCGCTTGAGTAGTTTGTTGATCCTTGACGCGAACCGTTAGTCTTTCCGATTCCGTGTCCAGTTCTGTTGCTGATTTTGCACGTTCGGCGTTAGTCGCGGCCAGCGAGTTCAAAAACGCATTCGTTTGGAACTCAATTTGTGCCACGTGTTCTTCGAGTTCTTCGAGGGATTTGAAGTCTTCGAGAAATCCCTGAAGTTTCTCTTGAGCGGAATCGAAGTCCTTATCCAAATCTTTTCGGCGCGACGCTTTCTGTTCTGCGTCAGCCAAGGAAGTTACGCCGATTTCGACGAGCTTCTCGCGGAACGTCTCACGATCCTCGCTCAATCGTTTCTGCAATGTTTTTAATTCCGTGGCGCCAGACCGAATGCGCAGCCTGCCCCAACCCGGGAACTGCAACTCGGCTGATTGAACGGCGCGAATTTTCTGCATCATGCCTGCTCTGAGCGTTATCTTTTCCGTGGCTTCGTCGTGTTGGACTTTTATTGATTCCCCGGCATCGGCCGTCACCTCAATTTGAAGTCCGAGAGCTTCAAGCGTGGTTTCGCCATCCCGTATCTGCCGATCCAGTTCTTGGAGTTTCTTCAGTTTTGGGGGTGTAATGTTGGGAAGCTTATCGAATTCGGTTTTCAACTCGCGAACGGCTTTCGCTTGTGTGGTTGCCTTTTTCAACTGTTGTCTGGCTGAGGCTAGTTCGGACTCGCGTTGCTTCAGCTTCTGCAAGTCCGCGATGTGCTGTTTCTCGGCGTTGAGATTGGCCAGTTTGGCTGTTGCCATCTCGAAAGTCCTCTGAGCAGCTGCGACACGCTCTTTGGCATTAGTTTCCTCTTTTCCCGCGGTTTCTTGCGTAGTCGTTGCTTCGGTCAATCCGTACTTTGTTTGCACAAGCTCGTTTCGATGTTCCTGAAGCTTTTCCAAATCTGCGCTGACTGCCTGCAATTTCTCATTTGCAACGGTGAGCTCCCTCTCTCTGAGTTGCAAATCGTTTTGGAGAGCTTCCGCTTGACGTGCTTCATCCTGCAACCGCTTCGCTTCTGTATCACGATCTTGGAGTTCGACTTGCAACCGCCCCACTTCTGGAGCAAGGTCCGCGAAACGTTTTTGCAATTCCTCGGCTTCATGGCGCTTCTGTTGCACGATTGAAAGTTCTTGAGCCAGCCTTTGGAGTTCCGTTTCAAGCCGTTCCAATTCGCCGTTTAGCTGA
>Ga0209579_10004246_pt1 | contig 10064 bp, 9 predicted proteins | sample Coa_R1_2_FD_187152 | JGI IMG/M metagenome (GOLD analysis project Ga0209579, IMG submission 187152) | Surface soil microbial communities from Centralia Pennsylvania, which are recovering from an underground coalmine fire - Coalmine... | ecosystem: Environmental > Terrestrial > Soil > Unclassified... | reverse complement strand
TAGACCTGATCGCTGAGCTCGAGCGCTTCCTGTTCGAACCGAACACGATCACGAGCCACCTCCGCGAGGCGACGGGTCTCGGCAGACGTCGGTGCGCTTTCGCTCATCCGGCGGCCACCCTAGCAACGCTTTTCAACGACGACGGGCCCGCCCCGATTCCCACCGGTCTTCCTCTGACACCTCTCGGAGAGATCTCAGAGACGTCTCAGAGACGCGGCCGAGAGTGTGACGTTTCGTCCACGGGGCTTTTTGGCTCAACCAGGCGGATCGGGGCGCTCGTTGAAGCCACCCCGCGCCAGCCGACCGACAAGCGCGCCGCGGCTCGTGCGTGCGTCGTCGTAGACCACGGTCACCGCGCCGAGCAACGTCGCGTTCGCGAGCTCGAGACCGTCGTGTCCCTCGAGCGTCTTCGCAAGCCGCAGCACGCACCGCTCGCAGCGAATGCCGTTCACCTGAATCGTCTCGCGCACCGTCGCCACGTCGTCAGGCTAACGAACGCACAACGAGGTCTGCAGTCGCCTCCGCCGCGCTCGCGTGATCGGTCTGCAGCTCCGCCTCGCAGACCGCCGGGTCGAGCACCGTCAGCAGCTCCGCGGAGCAGAGCCGGCGCGCCGACGGCTCGACGAGATCCAGCAGCTCGCGCCCGAGCTCCGCCGCCGTCGCCGTTCGCGTGCCGTCGGGGTGGATCAGCGTCGCCGCGGGGCCGAAGCGCGCGGCGGCCCAGCGGTTCTGGTCGTAGTCGGCTCGGCTCGCCGCGCGGACTGGGCCGCCGCCGAGCAGCACGTCGGCGAGCGCCTGCAGCAGGCCCGCGAACGCAGCCGAGCGGCGCACGTCGGTCGGCTGGTCCGCCACTCGCACCTCGAGCGTCCCGAACCTCGGCGCCGGACGAACGTCCCACCAGATCCGCGTCTCGTCCTCGAGCACGCGGAGCCGGACGAGCCGCTCGACCCACGCCTCCCAGGCGGCGTACGACCCGAACTCCGGCGGCGTGCCGGCGCGCGGCAGATCGGTGAGGACGGGAGCGCGATTCGACGCGAAACCGGTCAGCTCGCCCGCGAGCCACGGCGAGTTCGCGGACATCGCAAGCACGACTGGCAGCCACGGCAGCATCGCTTCGAGCAGGAGCCAGCACGCGTCCGCGCTCGGGACGGCGATGTGCACGTGCAGCCCCTGCACGGTCTGCCGCTGCGCGGAGATCCCCGCCCAGCCGACGAACGTCACGTAACGCTCCTCCTTGACGATCGGCTGCGTTTGCCAGCGCGAGAACGGATGGCACCCACCCGCTGCGATCTCGAGTCCAGCTGCGTGGGCGGCCGCCGAGGCCGCGCGGCGGAGAACGACGAGCGCGGCCAGCACCTCGCCCGCGCTTGCGACCGGGTTCGTGGTGAGCTCGGCGATCGAGGCATGCAGCTCGGTCTTCACCTCGCCGGGAAGCTCGCGGTCTGCAGCGCCGCCGACGATCCGATCGACGCCCGCGATCTGGTCGAGCGTCTGCGCGTCGAGGATCATGATCTCCTCCTCGACACCGATCGTCAGCGGCGGCACGGAGCCGAACCGCGCCGCGATCACGTCAGTGCGCGCGGACGCCGTGCACGGGCCGCCCGGCCGCGAGCCAGGCGTAGTAGGAGGCGCTCGGGCCGAACTCCGAGCGATAGCCGACGACACGGGGATTCCGGCCGACGTCGCGGGCCCGCCCGGCCTGCTTGAGCAGGTTCGGGTCGTCCTGCTCCTGCCAGACGAGGATCAAATGCGCGGCGGTCATGAACTCCGCGATGAACGTGCAGCCGGACGCAGGACAGGGAAACGGATCGGTGCGGACACACCACCAGCCGGCGTGGTCGGCGCCGTCCTCACGCCACAACTCCTCCTCGGCGACGAACGTCTCCTCGAAAACAAGCTGGCCCCGCTCCATCCCGGCGACAGGGTAGCCGCGCCTTGCGATGAGTCGAGAGAGCGCGAACAAGTTGCGCCGGAGCCGGCCTTTGCCCGGCGGAGGCTCATCGACGATGGCGATGAGCTGCAGCGAAGAAGGGGCTCGCGGGGGAAACATGGTTTCCCCCGCGCCCCAAGAGCATGGCCGCGACCCGGGCAGGCAGGCGGGCCGCGGCCATCTCGTCCGGCGGCCGCGCTGGCTAGACGGCCGTCCGGTCCTGGCGGGCCCGATACCCGGGCCCAAAGCTCTCGTTTACTCGCGCCTGCCCAGCCTCACCTCGATCGTCCTGCGTTTGTGGTCGCGGAACACCTGCAGGGAAATGCGATCGCCGGGCTTTGCGCGGGCGATCAAGTCGCGTAGCTGGTTCTGCGACGAGACCGGCGCGCCGTTCGCAGCGACGATGATATCGCCCCCGAGCAAGTACGACTCCCCTTCGACCACGACCGACGTCGGGCCGGCGCGCAGCCCCGCGACGGCCGCTGCGCTGCCGGGCGTCACCTGCTGCACGATCAGGCCGCTCGTCGTCGGCAGGTCGAAGAGCCGGGCCAGCTGGGCGGTCACGGGAACCGCCGTGACGCCGAGGAACGCGTGCTCGACCTTCCCGCTTCGGATCAGCTGTGCGACGACTCCCTTGACGGTGTTCATCGGGATCGCGAAGCCGATGCCGATGTTGCCGCCGGTGTCTCCCGTCTGGATCTGCGCGTTGACGCCGATCACCTGCGCGCGTGAGTTGAGCAGCGGCCCGCCGGAGTTGCCGTGGTTGATCGCAGCGTCCGTCTGGATCACGTGGTCGATCGTCAGCCCGTTCGGCGCGTCGATCGTGCGCTGCACCGCGCTGACGATCCCTGCGGTCGCCGTCCGCGTGAGGCTGAACGGATTGCCGATCGCGACGACCGGGTCGCCGACCTGCACGTCGTCCGAGTCGCCGAGCGGAAGCGGGGTCAGCGAGCGCGAGGCGGCGTCGACCTGGAGCACCGCCACGTCCGTCGACGGATCCTTCCCGACAACGGACGCGTTCAGCTCGTCGCTTCCCGAGAAGCTGACCTGAACCTTCTGAGCTCCGGCGATCACGTGGTCGTTCGTGATGATGTGGCCGGCCTTGTCGATCACGAAGCCGGATCCGAGCGCCGTCGCGATGTGGGTCATCGGCGGAAAGAACCCGAACGGATCGCGCTGCGTCTTCACGGTCGTCGCCGTGATCTGCACGACGCCGGGCGCGGAGCGCCGGTAGATCTGCTCGATGGTCAGGGCGTGCGCCGGCGTCGCGAACGAGGCATTCGCCTCCGTGTTGGCGGGTGAAGGCGCCGCCTGCTGGACGATCGTCGTCCTCGACCCCAGCCGGCCCACGGCGGCCGCCGCGCCGAGCGCGATGCCCGCTCCAAGCACTCCGGCGGCGACGAGGGCCGCGGCATGAGCGATCGGGGTCCGGTACGGCACCCCGCCCTTATAGCCACGACGAGTTGAAAAAGCGGTTCGCGACGATTAACAGTCGATTAAGTCGTCGCGGCTGATTGACTTCGGTCATGGCGACAACGAGGAAGCTCGCGGTCGGCGACCGCTCGTACTCGCTCTACCCGCTCGAGGGCCTGGGAGCGGAGCGGCTCCCGTACACACTGCGCGTCCTGCTCGAGAACGTGTTGCGCAACGCAGGCGAAGCCGAGGTGCAGGCGGTGACCGGCTGGGACGCGCACGCGGAGCCCTCGAGCGAGATCTCGTTCACGCCCTCCCGCGTGCTCCTGCAGGACTTCACCGGCGTCCCCGCCGTTGTCGATCTGGCGGCGATGCGGAACGCGATCGTCTCCCTGGGCGGCGACCCGGCGCTGATCAACCCCCTCATCCCGGCCGAGCTCGTGATCGACCACTCGGTTCAGGTGGACGAGTTCGCGACACGCGTCGCGGTGCGTCGCAACGTCGAGCTGGAGTTCCAGCGCAATCGCGAGCGCTACGCATTCCTGCGTTGGGGGCAGGGAGCGCTCGACGACTTCAAAGTCGTGCCGCCGGGGACGGGCATCTGCCATCAGGTGAACCTCGAGTACCTCGCCCGCGTCGTCGACGAGCGCGACGGCATTGCGTTCCCCGACACGCTCGTCGGCACCGATTCGCACACGACGATGGTGAACGGGCTCGGTGTGCTCGGCTGGGGCGTCGGCGGCATCGAGGCAGAGGCCACGATGCTCGGCGAGCCCCTCTCGATGCTCGTGCCGCAGGTGGTCGGCTTCCGGCTGACGGGCGCGCTGCGCGAGGGCACAACCGCGACCGACCTCGTCCTGACCGTCACGCAGATCCTGCGCGCGATCGGCGTCGTGGGCAAGTTCGTGGAGTACTTCGGGCCCGGCCTGGCGGGGCTCACCGTCGCCGACCGCGCCACGCTCGGGAACATGTCGCCGGAATACGGCGCGACGTGCGGCTTCTTCCCCGTCGACGAGCTCACGCTCGACTACCTCCGCCTGACGGGCCGGAGCCCGGAGCGCGTCGCGCTGGTCGAGGCCTACTGCAAGGAGAATCTTCTGTGGCACGAGCCGGACGACCACCCGGAATACACGCAGGTCGTCGAGCTTGACCTCGGCGACGTCGAGCCGTCACTCGCGGGGCCTCGCCGGCCGCAGGACCGCGTGCCGCTCGCGCGCGCCAAGGAGGCGTTCCTCGACTCGCTTGCCACCTTCGGCGTCGAGCCGGACGAGGACGGAGCGGTGGCGGAGACGTTCCCGGCGAGCGACCCCACAACCGAGCAGGCACCGGGCGGACATCCGGAGCCCGAGCAGAGCTCGGTTCTCGTCGCGGCGCCGCCCACGCCGCGCACGGTGCGCATCGAGCTCGACGGCGACGAGGTCGAGCTCACGCACGGCTCCGTCGTGATCGCGGCGATCACCTCCTGCACCAACACCTCGAACCCGCAGGTGATGGTCGCGGCCGGACTGCTTGCGAAGCGCGCCGTCGAGCTCGGGTTGAAGCGGCGGCCGTGGGTGAAGTCGTCGCTCGCCCCGGGCTCACGGGTCGTCACCGACTACTTCGCTCAGGCCGATCTGCAGCGCTACCTCGACGAGCTCGGCTTCAACACCGTGGGCTACGGCTGCACGACCTGCATCGGCAACTCGGGCCCGCTGCCCGCAGCGGTCTCGGCCGCGATTGCGGACGGCGAGCTCGTCGCCTGCGCCGTGCTCTCCGGCAACCGGAACTTCGAGGCGCGCATCCATCCCGAGGTGAAGGCGAACTACCTCGCCTCGCCGCCGCTCGTCGTCGCCTACGCGCTCGCAGGACGCATGGACGTGGACCTCGAGCGCGAGCCGATCCAGGGCGACGTCTACCTGAGCGACCTGTGGCCGACCTCCGCCGAGATCCAGCAGACGATCGCGCAGTCCGTTCGCGGCGAGATGTTCGCAAGCACCTACGCCGACGTCTTCGGCGGCGACGAGACGTGGCGCACGCTCCCGGTGCCGGAGGGCGAGCTCTTCGCCTGGGACGAGCGCTCGACGTACGTACGGCAGCCGACCTACCTCGACGCCATGACGCGTGCGCACGGGACGGTGCGCGATATCGCCGGCGCTCGCTGCCTCGTCGTGCTGGGCGACTCCGTCACCACAGACCACATCTCGCCCGCCGGATCGATCAGGCCCGACTCGCCCGCCGGTCTGTACCTGATCGAGCACGGCGTCGAGCCGAAGGACTTCAACTCCTACGGCGCACGCCGCGGCAATCACGAGGTGATGGTGCGGGGCACTTTCGCGAACGTGCGGCTGCGCAACCTGCTCGTCCCCGGCTCGGAGGGAACGTGGACGATCCACCTCGGGTCAGGTGAGGAGATGACGATCTACGACGCCGCGCAGCGCTACCTCGCCGACCGCACGCCGCTCGTCGTGATCGCCGGCAGCGAGTACGGCTCGGGCTCCTCGCGCGACTGGGCTGCGAAGGGGCCGGCGCTGCTCGGCGTGCGGGCGGTGCTGGCAGAGAGCTACGAGCGGATCCACCGCTCGAACCTGCTGATGATGGGGGTACTGCCGTTGCAATTCCAGCCCGGCGAGGGGCGCGAGTCGCTCGGGCTGACCGGCCGCGAGGAGTTCGCGATCAGCGGCATCGAGGGCGGCGAGGCGCGCGAGGTGTCCGTGCGCGCCGACGGCAAGGAGTTCACCGCGATCCTGCGCCTCGACACGCCGCGCGAGCGCGAGTACTTCATCCACGGTGGCATCCTGCCGTTCGTCGTCCGCAAGCTGCTCGGCTAGCCTGGCTGCAGGACCGGGGTGCCGCCCAGGCGGCTGAGAACACACCCGCAGAACCTGATCCGGTTCGCACCGGCGAAGGGAGGATCGTGAACACGCAGCCGAGTTGGGGCGTCACGCCCGTTCCCGAAGAGCTCCGCGTGCTCGGGTTCTTCGACTCGCTGCTCCTCTGGGGAAACCTCTCGGTCTCGCTGCTCGTGATCGTCGCCGGCGCGTTGCTCGTCCCTGCGCTGTCGTTGCCGTCGGCGTTGCTCGCGATCGTCGTCGGCGCGGTGATCGGCAATGCGTTGCTCGGCGTCGCGGCTGCAATCGGCGCCGATGGCCGCGTGCCGGGGATGGTGCTGCTGCGGGCGCCGCTCGGCCGGCGCGGCTCGTTCCTGCCGACGATGCTGAACGTCCTGCAGAACCTCGGCTGGTCGACGTTCGAGCTGATCATCATCGCAACCGCGGCGGCGGCCGTGTCGAAGCGCCTCTTCGGCTTCGAGGACCGCTGGCTGTGGGCGATCGTCTTCGGCGGCGTGTCGTTCGGCCTTGGCCTGCTCGGGCCGATCGGGTTCGTGCGTCGCTACCTGCGCAAGTTCGCCACCTACGCACTGCTCGCCTCGATGGCGTACCTCGCCTGGTGGGTGCTCTCGAAGGCCGACCTGCATCGCTACTGGCACGCCCACGGCAGGGGCGGCTTCCCCGCGTTCGGGCAAGGCGTCGACCTCGTGATCGGGAGCATCGTCTCGTGGACGCCGCTCGCCGCGGACTACACGCGCTTCGCACGCGGCCGCCGGAGTGCAGGTCTCGGTGCCGGCCTCGGGTACTTCCTGCCGACGGTTCCCGTCTTCGCGCTCGGAGCGTTGCTCGTGCTCGCGCGCGGGCTCTCGGACGCACAGGCGATCCCGGCGGCGGTCGCGGCCGGCGGCGCGATCGCGCTCCTCGCGCTGGCGGCGATCACGGTCGACGAAAGCGAGAAGGCATTCGCCGACATCTACTCGACCGCCGTCTCGATCCAGAACCTCGTCCCGGGCGTGTCGCAGCGGCTCCTGATCGGACTCGTCTCGGCCGCGGCGACGGTGGGTGCCGTCGTGATCGACCTCGGCAGCTACCAGAGCTTCCTCTTCTTGCTCGGGTCCTTCTTCGTGCCGCTCTTCGGCGTGCTGCTCGCCGACTGGCTCGCGCGGGGCGCACACTACGAGCCCGACGACTTCTTCGCGGCCCCGGCGCTCCGGCTCGCGCCGCTCCTCGCCTGGCTCGCCGGCTTCGGCCTCTACCAGTGGCTCTCGCCGGTCGGCCCGGGGTGGTGGACACGCCTGGTCGACCACACGCACCCTGCCGCGGTCACGTTCACCGCGTCGCTGCCGAGCCTCGCTGCGTCGTTCGCCGTCGCCGTCGCTATCCGAGGGCTCGCGGGAGCGAGGAGACGGAGGTCCATACTCGCGGGCGCGTGATCGCGCTCGCCGGCAACCTCACCCGGGACGTGTTCGCCGGACAGCCGCCGCGCCCCGGCGGCGGGCCGTTCCACGGCGCGCGTGCGCTGCGCAGGCTCGAGGTGCGGTCGACCGTCTTCGCCCGCTGCGCCGCCGCCGACCGTGCGGCACTGTTCGACCCGATCGTCCGCCTGGGCGTGACCGCGCGATACGTCCCGGCGGCCCAGACGACGAGCTTCGAGCTGCGCTACGAAGGCGAGCGTCGAGAGATGGCCGTTCTCGCCACCGGTGAGCCGTGGGAGTCGCTCGAGCTGCCGCCGGCCGTGCGCTGGCTGCAGCTCGCGCCCTTGCTGCGCGGCGACTTCCCCGTCGAGCTGCTCGCGACGCTCGCCCGGCGCCGGCGGATCGCGTTCGACGGGCAGGGGCTCGTCCGCGTGCGGCGCACGGGGCCGCTCGAGCTCGACGCCGACTTCGACCCGGAGATCCTCCGCTACGTGTCGGTGCTGAAGGTCTCCGACCAGGAGGCGGAGGTGCTCGGCGATCCGACCGCGCTGCCGGTGCGGGAGCTCGTCGTCACTCACGGGTCGCGCGGCGTCACCGTCCACGCGGGGGGGCGGGTGGAGCGGATCGCGGCGCACCACATCGAGGGCGATCCGACCGGTGCCGGAGACGCCTTCGTCGCCGCGTATATCGCGAGCCGCTCCGTCGGGCTCGGTCCGGTCGCGGCCGCGCGGCGCGCCGTGCCGGTCGTCGCCGCCGTGCTCGCCGACCAGTGATCGCGCTGGTCGCAACAACCGGGGGCGTCTTCGCCGTCGACCTGGAGACGGACGAGGTCGAGCCCGCCGAGCCCTTCGAGCCGGCCGCGCCGCCCGCGCTCCGGCTGCCGCGTGTCATCGCCGCGGCCGATGCCGGCTCGACCGTCGTCGCGCTCGTCGACGCGCGACCGCCCCTCCTCGTCTCGCACGACGCCGGCTCGACCTGGCGCGCGTCGGGCCGCGGCCTGCCGCCGGGCCAGGCCGTCGCGGTCGCTGCGGCCGATCCGGATCTGCTTCTCTACGCGGCGCGCAACAGGCTCTACCTCTCGCGCGACGGCGGTGTGTTCTGGGAGGCTCTGGCGCTCGAGCTGCCGGAGATCCTCGCCGTCGCGATCACGGAAGGCTGAACTCGCCGCGCGCGACCACGACGGCAGAGCCGCCGACGCGGACCCGCTCGATCCGCCCCGGCGAGCCGCGCACCTCGGCGTAGAGCGTCGAGGGTCGGCCGAGGCCCGCGCCCTGCGAGATCACGATCGTATCCCCGAACGCGATCCGTCCGTGCCGCGCGAGGTGGACGGCCAGAGGACCTGCGGCCGACCCGGTGGCGGCGTCCTCCGCGACGCCGATGTCGGTGAAGAACGCGCGCGTCGTCCAGCCGCCGCCGTCGCGGGCGAAGGTGTTCGCGCCCGCCGTCGTCACCCGGCCGAGCGCGGCGAAGTCGGGCGAGACCGCCGCCACCTCGGCCGCCGAGCCGAGCTCGACGTAGAGGTGCGACGGGCCCAGGTCGTACTCCTCGACGGGCAGTCCCGAGCCGGGTACGCCGAGCGCGGCGAAGAGCTCGCCCGCCCGGTCGACCGGCCGCCACTGCGGCAGCGGCTGGTCCATCCAGCCGAAAACGATGCGCGCACCCTCGCGCTCGAGCTCGACCGGGACGATCCCCGCCGCGAGCTCGATCCGCAGCACGAGCTTCTGCAGCGGCCCGCCGAGCACGAACGCCGTCCCGAGCACGGGATGCCCCGCAAACGGCAGCTCTTTGCGGGGCGTGAAGATCCGGATGCGGACGTCGGCGTCGGCAGACTGCGGCGGCAGGACGAAGACCGTCTCGGAGAAGTTCATCTCCTTGGCGAGCGCCTGCATCGTCAGGGTGTCGAGATCGCGCGCATCCGTGAACACGGCGAGCTGGTTGCCCTGGAGCGGTGTGTCGGTGAAGACGTCGGCGAGGACGTAGCGAAAGCGGCGCACGGCTGCCTATACTCGCCGTCCCGTGAGCGAGATGCAGTGGGGAAAGGTGTCGTCCTTTCCAGCGGTCTACGAGGAGCTCTGCGTCCCGGGCTTTTTCGTGCGCTTCTCCGACGCCTTGCTTGAGGTCGCCGACCTTCGGCCCGGCGACCGCCTGCTCGACGTCGCAACCGGAACCGGCATCGTCCTCCGGCGTGCGCGCGAGCGAGAGCCGGGCCTGGAACGTACGACCGGCCTGGACTTGAATCCCGGCATGCTCGCGGTCGCACGCGAGGCTTCGCCGCAGGGGACCGAGTTCGTCGAGGGCGACGCGATGTCGCTGCCGTTTGCCGACGGCAGCTTCGACCTCGTCACCTGCCAGCAGGGGCTTCAGTTCTTCCCTGACCGGGGCCTTGGCCTCCGCGAGTTCCACCGCGTGCTCGCAAGCGGCGGCCGCACCGTCGTCGCCAGCTGGGCCGAGATCGAGACGGCGCCGGGTTACGCCGCGATCGCCGACGCGATGCTCGAG
>Ga0209579_10004245_pt1 | contig 10064 bp, 8 predicted proteins | sample Coa_R1_2_FD_187152 | JGI IMG/M metagenome (GOLD analysis project Ga0209579, IMG submission 187152) | Surface soil microbial communities from Centralia Pennsylvania, which are recovering from an underground coalmine fire - Coalmine... | ecosystem: Environmental > Terrestrial > Soil > Unclassified... | reverse complement strand
CCCGCCGATCTGGCCAAGAATCCAGTTGTTGGGCAGCGTCTGCGGCCAGGCGGGATCGACGACAAAGTTCGGCGTCTTGCCGGTGCTCGAAGTATTGTAGACGCCGGTCTGTTTGAACAGGCGTTCAAGAGAGCCGCTGTTCTTCAAAATGTTGATGTCGAAATCGTCAGCCACGGCCAAACTCGTCATTGCCAGGGCGATCGCAGGCAGCATGGCCATCGCGTTACGGTGAGTCATAATTCTCCTTTGAACCACACGGTCTACAATATCCGATTCCGGTGCCCTACTTCATCACCGACAGATACTGGGCCCAGGGACCCACTTCCTCGCGGTAACGCTTGGCCATCACCCGGCTCACTTGCAGGATGTGCCCCAGGTCGTGCGCGGTCCATGTCGCGAGTAGTTGCCGCAGCGTCACCAGACCCAGCGCCGGATGCGTCCCTTTTAATTCCAGTTGATCATCATCCAGGTTGAGAGCACGCAGCCGCGCCAAATTGTCCCGGCGAAGCGTGCCGAATTCGTCGAGCAATGCAGAAAGCGATTGGCCGCGGCTGTCCCGAAGCTGCGCCTCCCGGTCGAAAGGATCGAACGGACGGTCCGGCCCATGTTCCAGGATGATCTGCAAGCGCGGCATCCAATCCGCCTTTTCGCAGTGGATCAGGTGTCCAACGACGATGTAAGGGCTCCAGGTGCCGGGACCCTCGGTCGCCGAGGTCCATCCGTCGGGCAGATCACGCAGCAGCGTATCGAGCGTCGCCGGAGTGCGCGTGAGAATCGGTAAGCATTCTTCCAAAAAATCTTTGCTCATGAAACCATCATACGTAGGGCAGGCCCCCGGCCTGCCGTCCTGAAGGCAGAACACCCGCGCTCGCAACGGATATGATTGGTACGTACAAACTGGAGGTCAAGTGCGCCTCTTGCCAATAGTCGCGGCATGTCTGATGTGGGCTGGCGCTGCGCCGGCGCAGAAATTCGACGCGACCATCAAACCGCCGGATGCCGCAGGTCCCTCGATTTTCGCCGCTCTGCCGGAGCAACTTGGGCTGAAGCTCGAACTCAAGAAAGGACCGGCGGAGGTTTTCGTAATCGATCGCGCCGAGAAGCCTTCGGCGAATTGATGAGGAGGATCTAAAATGAGACGCAAATCTGTTGCGAGCCTTGCGGTATCCGCCGCGCTGATGGTTGCGCCTGCGTTCGCGCAGACTGCGAAGCCCTCTTCGACCAAATCGTGGACGCCCGCGCGCACTCCCGACGGCCAGCCGGACCTGCAGGGGATCTGGATCAATGCCACGCTGACGCCTTTCGAGAGGCCGCAGGAGCTGGCGGGAAAGCCCACGATCACCAAAGAAGAAGCGGCGGCAATCGAAAAGAGAGCGCGAGAAAATCGCGTGGATCGGCCGCCGAGACCGGGCGATCCCGGCAATTACAATGTCGCCTGGTCGGATGGCGGAGACACGTGGGTATCCACGCGGCAGAGCTCGCTGGTGGTGGATCCGCCGAATGGAAGAGTCCCCGTGACGCCCGCGGCCGCGGCGGAGCGAGAACGCGACCTGGCGCATCTGGCCGATTCTTATGTGCACCACACCACGTGGGAACGCTGCATCACGCGCGGGGTTCCCGCCGGGATGTTTCCCGCCGGTTATAACAATGCCTATCAGATTCTGCAGACCCCCGGGTATGTCGTGATTTTCATGGAAATGATTCACGAAGCGCGGGTGATCCCGGTCGACGGCAGTCCGCATGCGCCCGAAGGCATCCGCGAGTGGAACGGCGATTCGCGGGGTCACTGGGAAGGCGAGACGCTGGTGGTCGACACCACGAATTTCAACGGGAAAGGTTCGGTGGCCACCAGCGCAGCCACGGGACGCATCAAGGGCATTCACGAAAGCGATGCGCTGCATCTGGTGGAACGCTTCAAGCGCGTGGATGCCGACACGATCAGTTACGAAGTCACGATCTCCGATCCGAACATGTATTCAGCTCCATGGAAAGTCGCCATGCCTCTGGTGCGGGATGCGGATTATCAGATGTACGAATACGCATGCCACGAAGGCAATTACGCGATGGAGGACATCCTTCGCGGCGGCCGCGCGGCGGAAAAAGCCGCGACCGGAACCAAGTAAACGCTACTTCTTAGTGGCTGTTCCGTAAGTTTGGCCGGGAAACGTCACCTGCAGGCGGATACCGTCGGGATCGAAGAATTCGTTTAGCGTGCCTTCTCTCGATAGCGCCGCGTTCGCGCCGAGATCTTTCACAACTTTCAGCGCCGCGGGCGCGTCGAAATTATCCACCAGTACGCTATAGTGATCAATTTTCGGTGGCTTGTTCGGCGCCGGATTGTACAGCAGGATCCGAGTTTCGCCGGCTTGAAACGTCGGCTGTGGCGGATTCCCGGCTCCCGGCGTCGGTTCCCCGAGAAGCTTTCGATAGAATTCCGTCGACCGCGGCATGTCGCTTACCTGGATCGCAAGGTGATGCATGCCGCGCGAATGGAACAATCCGTCCTGTTTCGGGCCGGCTTCAGGCTTCGCGTTGCTCAACTGCTTCCAGGACTGGTCCGCCCAGATCTGGACGCTGACGCCGTCCGGATCGGTGACGAAGAGTCCGACGTTCGATTCGCGCACCTTCATCCCCGCCTTTTCAAGCGCGCTCTTCATCGCCGCCGCTTCGAAATTTTCGATGCCCAAACCAAAGTGATCGATGCGCTTCGGCTCCCCCGCCGGCGCGGGCGCGATCGCCATGTAGGACGGCCCCAGGCGCAGGTACCGGCGCGGCGTCTTTCCGTCTTTCAGAACTTCGTTGCCGAAGAGCCGGCGATAGAAGATCATCGCCTTGTCGATATCGCTGACGGACAAAGCAACGTGATCGACGCGTGTGGCGCGCAGGAGCCCTCCCTGCGCGCGAGCCAGCGGCACCGCCGCCGCTCCGAGCACGAACAACGCATCGCGCCGGGTCATCCGATCGAGTGACATGAGTTCTCCTCTTTCACGGCCTGAGCCAGACGGCTATTGTACTCCAACCTAGCGGCTACGATCCGCGAAGTGCGCGGCTCGTGGATGACGGCAGTGGGCTGATTATGAAAGACCGATACAGAGCCGCGCGCGACAGCGAGCGGGTGGTCGCGTGCCCACTAGCCCCACCACTGTTCACCGTTTCCGAGGTGTGCCTTCACCACGTCCGGATTCAGCTCCATTCCAAGGCCTGGCTTGTCCTGCACTCGGATGGACCCACCCTTGATGTACGGTCCGTCCAGAACCAGCAGTTGGTCCTCCCAACCGCCGACGCCCGTGATCGTCTCGCATGCGATGTAATCGCGGATCGACGCGGCCCACTGGATCGCGGAGTAGGTATGCACCTGGCTCGCGGTATTGTGCGTAGCCATAGGCAAGCCGAACATGTCGGCTAAATCGGCGATGCGCTTCGTCTCAAGGAATCCGCCGGCGTTGCGCAGATCCGGGTTCAGGATGTCGCAGCCCTGATTGAAAATGAAATCCTTGAAGCCTTGCCTTCTGACCAGATTCTCTCCCGTGCAGATCGGAACCTTGGAACTGGCGGCCAGGCGTTTCCAGGAATCTGAATAATCAACCGGAAGCGGATCTTCCAGCCAAAGCGGTTTGATCGACTCCACTGCCTGTGCGAGTTGAATCGATGTGCGCAGGTCATATTCCCAGTGGTTGTGGACCATGATGTCGTGGTCCCAGCCGATTGCCTCGCGGCAATTTTCGAAGCCTTGCTGAAGCTGAATCAATTCTTTGGTGCTCAGTACGCGGTTGCTCAGATCGCGCCCATCGTCGGATTTCGGATTGGTATGCGGAAATCCAAACTTGTGGGCTGTGAATCCGCTTGGGTCGGCCTTGATTTTCTGCGCCCACTCGCGGCACGACGCCTTGTCGAGCATATTGCGCGGGGCTTCGTGATCGTACACGCGGACGCGGTCGCGAAACCGGCCTCCCAGCAAGGTTGTGGTGGGCACTCCCAGAGCTTTCCCGGCCAGATCCCACAGCGCCATTTCAATCCCGCTCGCGGCTCGCAACAGCATATGCGCGGATCCGTCTGTCCGGGTGCCGCTGAGCGACGCGGTGTGCTCGCCCATCGTGGTGTAGAGCGTGTCGATCTCCAGCGGGTCTTTGTTCAACAGCCACGGCTTGAGGGAGAGGACCTGCTCTTTCACGCCAACGCCGGGGCTGCCGTAAGCCTCGCCGATGCCAAATATGCCGTCATCGGAAACCACTTTGACCAAAGTGTAGGTGCGCGGGCCCTGGATCACCATGGTCTGTACGTCCCGAATTTTTAGCCGCTTCTTCTCTGCGGCGCTGAGTTCGTGATAGCGGCCCAGGAATGCCGGCGCCGCCGCCAATGCCAGAAAGCGTCGCCTTGTGTATCCGCGATTCATGCGTGCCTCATTGTTTGTCACTGGTTGTATATCATAAGTCTCCCCAGGAAGGCAGGCGGGAGACCAGCGCCACTGTTTCGGCTTCGGCGACAGCCTACTGATGGCCGCCGCCGGAGAGTTTCCGGTAGTACTCCGCGACCGAGTCTTTATATCCCGCTGGGACCTTGGTCGGGTCGGTATTGCGAATCGTGCCGCCACGATTTTCATCCAGTTGGCGGCGCAGTTGCAGTTCCAGCGCGTCCACCTCGCTGACGAGCTGCTGGTGCATCTGCTCGACCAGGGCGGGATTTCCGGGGAAGCGGCTCGGGTCCAGCTTGCGCATCTGATCGATCAGCGTCTGCAATTGTTGCCGCGCTTCGGGACTATCCTGCACAACGGCGCGAACCTGATTCAGAAGATCCAATCCCTGGTCAATCTGGCGCTGCGAATCGGCCGGATTCGGACCTCGCTGCGGCGCCACTGCCTGACCGGAGATGCGAGTGTTGCCGGTGTCAACGCCTCCGACGATGTTGCGGCCGCCGTTGGCTGCGCCACCACCCGGATTGCCTACGTTCCCGGCGAGGCGATCGCCGATCTGGCCCGCTTGGCCTCCCCGTTGACCGGCGGGTTGACCCCCAGCTTGACCGGCGGGTTGACCGCCTGCTTGTCCACTTTGACCGGGCTGTCCAGGTTGTCCGTCGCGGCTGAGTTGACCCTGAGCAGGGCGGACTGCCTGACCCGGTCCTGCCTGCGGATTCGGCTGCCGTCCGCCGAGGCCGGCGAGTTGGTCGCGCAATCGGGTCAGATCGTCCATGGCGCGATTGAGTTCCGCGTCCTTGGACGTATGCTGAGCGCCGCCCAAAGCGCGAGCGGCGTCGGCAACCTGCTTGCCCAGCTTTTGCAGGTCGTTGGTGAGGCCGGTTTCCGCCGGATCGGAAAACTGGCCGCTGCGCAGCCAGTCCGAACTGCGTTGCAGGCGCGTGCCGAGATCGTTTTCGTCCATGCCGTCCAGCGCGCTCCGCAGCCGGGTCGACGCCGCCGGCTGCGTGGGCGCCAGCTCGCGCGCCGCGCCGCGCAATTGCTGTGTGAGATGCGACAGATCGTCGGACACCTTCTGGCGATCGTTCACCATCTTGTCGATTTCCTGCGCAGACGGATTCTTCGGCTGCTGGCCGGAGGCGCGCGCGGCGCTCTGCTGAGCGACCATGTCGCGCACGTGATCCGCTTGCTGCTTCTGGCGGGCCGCCAATTGTTCAGCCGTCTGGGCCATCGAGTTGAGACGTCCGGCGGCGTCCTGCTGCTGCGTGCCGCCCAAAAGGTCAGTGGCTTCGCGCAAGCGGTCGGCGGCGCGCCGCGAATCCGCCGCGCTGGCACTCTGGGAACTTGCGCGCCGCATATCTTCGTTCGCTTGGCGCAAACGGTCTAAAGCTTGTTGGGCAGCCTGCTGGGCCCCTTGCTGCCCCGGTTGCCCACCTGCCTGCCCGGAAGCGGAAGCCGAACCGCTCTGACCGCCCTTTTGTCCTTGCTGGCCGTTCTGCTGACCCTGCTGACCGGATTGACCTTGTTGACCGTTTTGAGCAAGCTGCTGTTCCATCTGCCGCTGGAGCTGCTCGGCTTCGCGCTGCAGCATCTCCTGCTGCCATTTCTGTTCGGCGGTTTGTTTACCGTTGCGCTGTTGCTGAGCCAGATCCTCTTCGCGCTTGGCCAGCTCGTCGAGTTTTTTCAAAGCATCGTCGATTTCCTGCGCTCTCTGCTCGGCGGAACTGCCGGCGCGCTGACGAGTCTCGTATTGATTCTTTTCGGTATCCAGCTCGAGATCGAACAAGGCGGCTAAATCGCGCGCCGCGCCGCTTCCGCCACCACCGCCGCCGCCTCCCGATCCGAATGCGACCTCAATCTGGCGGAATGTGGCTTCGGCGCGCAGCAGAAATTGCAGAGCCTTTTGCTCGTTTGGAATCGCGTCTTTCCATTTTTCCTGCTGCAACTGTTGCGCGGCCGGCTCCATGGCCTTCGCGGCGGCGATCATATCCTTCTGGAAGTCGCTGATGGCTTGCACCGCGTCGGTCAGCTCGCGTGCCCGCAATCGGCCGGATAGCGTCATGGCCTGATCGTGCAAAGTAGCTTGCGACTGCGACAGGAGCTTTGAGATCTCGGCGGCCTGCTGTTGCGTCGAATGCTTGTCGCCCTGCTGTTTGAACGTCGCGGAAATGATTTCCTTTTCCCGCTGCGAAATCTGCGCGGACGGATCGCCTCCCCCACCACCGCCTCCGCCCCCGCCGCCCGACATTTGCGACTGCGAAAACTCGCGGTCGAACGGGTCGGCCTGGATAAACATAATGTCGGTGTGGGCTTCGGCGTTGGCATCCCTGGCGGTGGCGTAAACGCTGATCAGATCGCCGGGAACGAGTTTGAAATCCTCTAGTGAAATCGTCGTCGAGCCATCGGCTTGTTTTTCGCCCTTCTTCTTGAGCAGATCCAGGGTTGTTTCCGTGCCGCCGTTCACGGAATAATGCAGCGTCACGCCGTTGAGGGCATAATCTCCGGTGGCCCTGGCGGTGACGGTTACTTCTTCAATAGGGCTTGCATGGTAGTCACCGCGGCCGGGCCGCACCATCGCGATCTGCGGCGGGTTGGCCTTGCGGGCTTCGATGAAAAAATCCTCGCTGACGCGGACGCGCTGGCCTTCCTCGACGCCGGCGACGTGATAGACACCGTCCTGATCCATCTTGACGGTGCCGTGATAGACATTGTTCTGACCGCCCGAAAGCTGAATAGTCCGGCCGTTGTCGAGCTGAAGCTGGCCGCCTTGAAGCGGCCGGTCGGTCGAGACCTCGAGTTCGGCTTCGGTGCCGGTGACAGCGCGCAGGTCGCCGCCGCGTTCCTCGATCTCGGAAGGCATGCCGGTCCAGGCCGGGTAATGATACGTTACACGAATCTGCTTCACCGCCGGCAGATCGGTGACGTGAATGTTAAAGTGCTTCGACGTCATCGCTCCCGCGGTGACATAGTATTCGACATTCTCGGGCAAAGCGGCGAATAGAAATTGATAGCCGCCGGCGAAGCTGCCCGCCGGCTGGGGCTGCATGCCGATCTCCTCCCATTTGGACGAACTCTGAAAGCGGGCGTACAACTTGACGCTCGGCGAGCGCAGGCCGGTGGGGAGCGCGGAAATCATCTGGTCAGCGTGGCGCCGAACGACGGAATCGCCCGGCAACACGCGCAGATCGTAGAGCGAAGGTTTATCGCGATGCGGGCCGGTCCAGAGCAGGGAAGCGCCGTAACCGAGAAAGCCAGGGCCGTCGGCGATCATCCAGACCAAGATGAGAAAAGCGCCGGCTCCGATCGCCATCGAGCTCCAGAGGCGCTGGTCACTCACGAGTTGCGTGGGCTCCGCGGATTGGGCGACTTGCAGGGTATCCGCGGCAAGCAGTTCGATGAACGGGTCGCGGCCGTCGCGTTCGGTGAACGTAATCAGGCGCTCGTTGAATTGCGGGAAGGCGGATTCGGCGGTTCCAACCGCCCTGCGGCGGGTTAACCGGCGCAACGGCAGCGCCAATCCGGCAATCGCCGCTATGACCAGAATCAGGATGAGTGAAAAGCGGGCGGCGGTGACGCTGCCTTGAGAAAACGCGAGCGCATTGGCGATGGTCACCAGCGCCAGCGTCGCTAGCAGCGCGCTGCCGGTAAGAATGGCCAGGCCGCGCAACAATGCACTCCAACGCAGACGTTGCTCCAGTTGCGCAATGTATGCGTGAAGTTGTTCGCGGAGATGCAAGGGACCTCCAACGGCGCAGGCCGACGTTAACATCTAAAGCATATCGCAAAGGGGGAATTATTTTAGGGCGTGAAGGCTCCGGCTCCATCCGCGGGCGGCGATGTCGTCCGACGACATTTTCGCTTCCAGTCCTCACCGGCGCCGTCGGCAGCGCGCAAGGCGTCGACGACGAGCTTTGGTGTTACGGAGAAAGGCTCGTTGTGAATTGTCTCGCTTGCCGCGGTCGCGCGCCGCGCGACGTTGTCCAGCACGTCGAAACCGGGCTCGGCCAGACCGATATCCGAAAAACTGATCGGCAGACCCACGCTGGTGGAGAAATCGAGAACTTCTTCGATAATTTCGCGAGGCTTCGATTCCAGCATCAACTGGACCACAACTCCGAAGGCGACCTTTTCTCCGTGGAAAAAGCCATGTGTCTGTTCAGCGGCCGTCAGGCCATTGTGAATCGCGTGCGCGGCGGCCAATCCCGAGGATTCGAATCCGAGTCCGGAAAGCAACGTGTTTGCTTCCACCAGTCGATCAAGCGCGGGCGTGACCGTCTGCGTTTCAAGAGCCTGCAGCGCGGCCGTTCCATCGGCCAATAGCGTCCGGTAACAGAGTTCGGCCAGGGCGAGTGCGCTCCGCGTTGACGCACCCCCGCGCATGTTCCGGACATTGCCATCCGCGCAGACTTTCGCCTCGAACCAGGTCGCGAGCGCGTCGCCCATGCCGGCCACCAGCAGCCTGGCGGGGCTGCGCGCGATAACTTCGGTATCGACCAAAACCAGATCCGGATTCCGCCCGTAGATCCGGTATTCGTGGAACACCCCTTCCTCTGTGTAAACGACGGAAAGCGCGCTGCAGGGCGCGTCGCTCGATGCGACGGTGGGGCAATTTACCACGGGAAGCTTCAAGTCCGCGGCCACCGCACGCGCCGTGTCCAGCACCTTTCCGCCACCCGCGCCGATGATGACCCTCGCGCCTGCTCGTTCCGCCGCTGCCTTGCCTCGTTTGATCTCCGAAAGCGAGCACTCGCCGCCGAAATGGAAAATCGAATGCGCCAGACCCGCGGCGGTAAGGCTCGACTGCCAGGTTCCGGATAGCAGCGCAATCGCCCGCTTGCCGGCAATGATCAGGGCCGGCCCCTCCAGGCCAAGCTTCACGATTTCCTCGCCCAGCGATGCGGTCGCATTCCGGCCCTGGGTGTAACGGCTTGGGGAGCAAAAAACGGAGAGCATGCCGATACTCTACACTTTTCGACCTTCTTGTCATAACGGCGGGTAGTATCGGTGGCGGGATTGCACGGCGAGCTACTCCTCGGCACTTGGTGCTGCAACAATGGGCAACGTGGCTTTGATCGTTTTCTTCCGGGGCATCAACGTGGGAGGACACAGGGCTTTTCGTCCGAGCGTGCTCGCCAAGGAACTGGCCGGCTACGACGCCGTGAATGTGGGCGCCGCAGGTACGCTCGTCATTCGCAAACCTGGGTTGCGCGCAAAGTTCCTTGCCGAGCTGCGCCGGAAGGTGCCGTTTGAAGCGACCGTCGCGTTCTGCGACGGCAGCGATCTGATTCGACTCGAGATGGACGATCCGTTCGGAGACGAGCGGCCGTGCGCAGATGTTGTTCGCTTTGTAAGCATCCTGTCAAAGGCCGGACGCCGCAGAGTTGCCCTTCCGATTGTTCTTCCCGAAGAAGGGGAGTGGCTGGTGCGAATCGTTGGCTCGAAGAAGCGCCTCGTGTATGGGATGTACCGCCGTCACATGAAAACGATTGGTTGTCTCGGCCAGATCGACAGGCTGTTTGGAGCGCCGGCGACAACGCGCAGTTGGAGCACAATACTCTCCGTGCTAAGGATTCTGAAATCCCCCGCGCCCGGCAAGTAGATTCAGCCGCTTGACACTGGCCCGCCTCGAATTTCAGAATCCTTAGCACGGAGA
>Ga0209579_10004241_pt1 | contig 10070 bp, 5 predicted proteins | sample Coa_R1_2_FD_187152 | JGI IMG/M metagenome (GOLD analysis project Ga0209579, IMG submission 187152) | Surface soil microbial communities from Centralia Pennsylvania, which are recovering from an underground coalmine fire - Coalmine... | ecosystem: Environmental > Terrestrial > Soil > Unclassified... | reverse complement strand
CACGATTATTACGCAGTGGGCAGGCAGGAGCGCCGAAGAGGTTGAAAAGTTCGTGACCATCCCGATTGAGATCGCCATGAACCCGGTGCAAAGGAAGATCAGCCTGCGATCCACTACCATTTTTGGATTGTCTTCCGTGAAATTGATTTTCGATGACGACGTCAAGGATATGGAGGCAAGACAGCAGGTTATGAATCTCCTGCCCAATGCAAACCTCCCGAATGGTGTGCAACCTTCCGTTCAGCCGCCGACCGGGCCTACCGGAGAAATCTACCGGTATTCCCTGCGAAGCACATTTCGTGACGTTCGAGAATTGAAAACTCTTCAGGATTGGGTGATCGACAGGCAACTCCGTTCAATTCCGGGTGTTGCGGATATCAACAGCTTTGGCGGCAAAACCAAGGCTTATGAGATCCAGGTTAATCCCGGAAAACTAACAACACTTGGGATTACGCCGCTGGATGTATTCACGGCCGTTCAAAAAACCAATATCAATATCGGCGGCGACATGATTGTTCAGAACGACCAGGCCTATGTTGTGCGGGGAATCGGCCTGTTGGACAACATCAATGAAATTAGAAATATCGTGGTGACGAATACGAATGGCGTTCCCGTATTGGTTAAAGATGTTGCGCAGGTAGCTATTTCAAATATTCCCAGGCTAGGCTGGGTCGCGCGATCGGACGCATATGTCGACACGTCAGGGGTCCGGATGGTCATGGATCAGCCGGATGTTGTGGAGGCAATTATAGTCATGCGGAAAGGTGAAAATCCAACGCAGGTTGTTAATGCCGTTAAGGCCAAAATTGATAAGCTCAACAATTTTGTATTGCCGCGAGACACCAAAATGGTTCCCTATTACGACCGCTCCGACCTTATTCATTATGCGACGCATACCGTGTTGCATAACCTGATCGAAGGCATTCTGTTGGTTACCCTGCTGGTTTCTATTTTCATGTTTAACTGGCGAACGACGCTCATTGTTTCCATCATTATTCCTTTGTCATTGTTGTTTGCTTTTATATGCCTTCACCTCATGGGGATGTCTGCAAACCTGCTGTCTTTGGGCGCAATTGACTTTGGAATTATAATCGATGGGGCAGTGGTCATGGTCGAAGGCATGTTCGTGGCGCTGGATCACAAAGCAATGGAGATCGGGATGGAACGGTTCAACAAGCTGGCCAAATTCGGCATGATTAAGAATCACGGAGGCCAACTCGGCAAGGCCATTTTTTTTGCCAAATTAATCATCATCACGGGTCTCCTCCCGATATTTTCTTTTCAAAAGGTTGAGGGCAAGATGTTTTCCCCGCTCGCCTATACACTAGGCTTTGCATTGCTTGGTGCATTGATTACCACCTTGACCCTGGTCCCTGTACTCATCAGTCTTTTGCTTAACAAGAACGTACACGAAAAGCGCAATCCCTTTGTTCATTACCTGATGGGTTTTATGCTAAAGGGTTTCACCAAATCCTTCAGGAACAAGGAAATTGTCGTTGTGTGCTCGGTCATAGTCATGGCCGTTGGCCTGTATTCGTTTAAGTTTCTTGGAAGCGAATTTCTGCCACAACTTGACGAGGGTTCAATCTGGCTGAGGGTGCAAACGCCTTATAGCATATCGCTCGATAAATCTGTTGAGGTGGCAAGACAGGTGCGAAGTATTCTGATGTCTTTTCCCGAGGTAAAAGATGTCGTTACCCAAACAGGAAGACCTGATGATGGCACTGATGTGGCGGGGTTTTACAATAATGAGTTTTCGGTAATGCTTTATCCCGAAGATGAATGGAAGCCAAAAATTTCCAAAGCGGAATTGGTTGACGAAATGAACACCAGGTTGTCGGTGATTCCCGGTACGGATCTCAATTTCTCGCAACCGATCATGGACAATGTTGAAGAAGCGGTGTCCGGCGTTAAAGGTTCTATCTGCGTCAAAATTTACGGCGACTCACTCGACTACATGGAATCAAAAATCCAGGAGGTCTACAACGTACTCAAAGACGTGCGTGGCATTGAGGACCTCGGAATCATTCGAAACATCGGCCAGCCGGAACTTGACGTGAACCTTGATCAGCAGAAAATGGCGCTATACGGCGTCGCCACCGCAGATGCAAATGCGGTAGTTGAAATGGCGATTGGCGGTGAAGCTGCGTCGACATTGTATGAGGGAATAAGATTGTTTGACATACGCGTGCGGATGCCCGAAGAATTTCGGAAATCACCAGGTGATATCGGTAATCTCCTGGTACCAACGCAAAGTGGCTCTAAGGTTCCGATAAGAGAAATCGCGGATGTCCAGCAAAAAACCGGTCCCTGCCTGATTTTCCGTGATGACAACGAACGCTATTCGGCCTTAAAATTTTCAATTCGCGGACGGGACATGGGAGGCACCATTGCCGAAGCGCAAGACAAAGTTGACAGGGTAGTATCACTGAAAAGAGGATATAGCATGGCCTGGCAGGGCGATTTCGAAAATCAAAAAAGAGCGGAACATCGATTGGCGCAGGTCGTGCCCATCAGCCTGATCTTAATATTCCTTCTCCTTTTTGTTATGTTCGGGAATTTTAGAGATGCAGTGCTTGTCTTCTTAAATGTGCCTTTTGCTATCGTAGGTGGTATAACGGCTCTTCACCTGACAGGGACGAATTTTAGCATTTCCGCCGGAATTGGTTTTATCGCTCTGTTTGGAATATGCATCCAGGATGGTGTCCTGCTCATTACCATGTTCAAGCAAAACTTAGATAAAATCAGGGGGCAAAACGCATCTCTTTATACTGCGATAAAGCTTGGAGTGAATTCAAGAATAAGGCCGGTAATGATGACCGCTTTGATGGCGGCAATAGGCCTTATGCCTGCGGCTCTTTCGCACGGCATTGGTTCAGAAAGTTCAAGACCACTTGCCAGGGTTGTCATCGGAGGAATCTTGTGCGCGATGCTATTTTCACTTTGGGTCTTTCCATTGATTTTTGGATGGGCCTACCGGAATTTCCATCAGCAAAATGACTGAGGCAGATGCGGAATTTGATCGGCTCCCGGAGGTGGGCCACAAAAGTATAAGAGCAAAAGGTTGAATCTGAACTGGCCACCATTTTATCTGCGAACGAACTATTTCGTTCTTGCTATCTTTGCTTTACTAATGACTAAAGAAATAATTGCTCAAGGTGTCGTCCATGAAGTGCCCAAGGATTTAAGGAAGGCTTTGCTTGCCGACCCGAATGTACTGGAGAAATGGAATAGCCTCACTCCGCTCTCCCGGAATGAATGGATTTGCTGGGCCACGATTGTGAAGAAGCCGGAAACAAGAAAGGAGCATGTTGAGCGATTATGCAAAGAACTTTTGGAAGGAGTGCGGAGGCCATGCTGCTGGCCTGGATGCCCGCACAGAAATGCAAATACCAAAAAGTGGTTCAAGTAATCGCCGCTTTTATCCTGTGTGGCTTTTTCCGGACGAAGTAATCTGAAACGACTTCGTGCACCTGTTGTATCGAAAGCAAACACTTTTCTGCTACGATCAGTATCCAAGATTCTGCAACTCAGTTAAATATCAGACTGGCATGAATTTCGAGAAAATGGGCTTCAAATCAGTCCATATGCTCAAAAATTATTTCAGAGCCGCATTTCGCATGCTTTCGAAAAGCAAGGGCTATAGCTTTCTCAACATTTTTGGTTTATCGGTTGGAGTCGCCTGCGCCGGGCTGATTTTTTTATGGGCTGAAGACGAACTCACATTCAACCATAATTTCAGCAAACGGGACCTGCTGTATCGCGTCATGCAAAACGGAAAATCAGATGAGGGTATAACTACCAGAAACTCCACGCCAGGCCCAATGGCCGAGGCAGTGAAAGCGGAGATTCCTGGCATTGCAAATAGTGGCCGTTTTAGCTGGGCAATGGATGAAATCGTCGTGCTGGGTGAAAAATCAATCAAGGAAAACGGCATGTACGGAGACCCATCTATTATTTCCATGTTCACGCTTTCATTTATAAATGGGAATCCTTCGTCGGCACTCGACGATCCCAACTCCGTTGTGATCAGTGAAAGCATGTCGAAAAAATTCTTTGGCGATGAAAATCCTGTGGGGAAAACGTTAACGATGAATGCCAAAGGCGCCTATAGCGTGGATGGGATTTATATGGTTAAAGGCGTGTTCGGCGATTTACCGGCCAATTGCAGCTATCATTTTGAATGGCTGTCGCCCTATAAAACCTGGGAGGACGCTAATACATGGCTAAAACCCTGGAACAATAACCTTACTGAAACCATAGTGGAACTTTCTCCGACGACCGATTCAGCAAAAGTCAACGCCAAACTGTTTAATTATCTAAGCAAAAAGGTAAGCGGCGCCACGAATCAATGCTTTTTATTCCCCATGAACGACTGGCATCTGCGAGACCATTTTGTAAATGGAGTCCAGCAGGGAGGCGATATAAAATATGTGCGCCTCTTTTTAGGAATTGCGCTGATTATACTCATCATTGCCTGCATCAACTTCATGAACCTTTCAACTGCGAGATCGGAGCAGCGAGCAAAGGAGGTAGGCGTACTCAAGGTCATGGGCGCAGGCAGGCAGGGCCTTATCCGGAAATTTCTCGCTGAATCGCTGTTCATGTCCATTATTTCGGTAATTCTTGCGCTGGCATTACTCTACGCGTTTTTGCCGTTCTACAATAACCTGGTGAATAAGCAACTTTCAATCGGGTTATCTGAACCGCGGCACCTGGTGTGGTTGCTCGGGATTGGTTTGCTTACCGGTTTCCTGGCAGGAAGTTATCCTGCATTTTATCTTTCGTCTTTTAACCCGGTTGCTGTTCTAAAAGGATTAAGAATACGAAGCTCGACAAGCGCTATTTTTATTCGAAAAGGTCTAGTTGTTGTCCAGTTTGCAGCTTCGGTCATGCTCATCATTTCGACAATCGTGATCTATGAACAGGTACAATATATCAGGAACCGGGACATTGGTTACAGCAAAAGCAATTTAATTTATCTCGGCATGCAGGGAAATTTAAAGGACCATTTCGAGGAGATCAAAAATAAGCTGATCGCAACCGGGTATGTCGAGAATGCAGCGACCAGTCTTCATGACGCACTTCATGTTTACAGCTCCCTGTCCATGGACGGACTCACCTGGCGGGACAAGGACCCCAATGCAAAGACTGAAATTCATAACAATGTGGTCAGCCCGGAATATATTTCGGCAATGGGATTCAAAATAGTGAGCGGCAGGGATTTTTATCGAGGGAATGCCGATGCCACCAGTGTAATCATCAACGAAAGTATGGCTACCTTAATGGGCAATGCCGGGAAAATTGGAAGCATTATTGGTTCCGGGCCAAATAACCCTCCCTTTACGGTGGTCGGTATTGTCAAAAACTTTGTCTACAATGATGTCTATGGCGCGGCTACGCCGCTTATATTTCTTGAAGGCACGACGGCGTCTACTGTCATGGCCCTCCGTTTCAGGCCTAACGTGAGCCTGCCCCAGGCTTTGCAAAAGACAGAAAGCGTTTTGAAGTCCGAAAATCCAGGGTTCCCGTTTGAATTCAATTTTGCAGATAAAGATTTCGAAGCGATGTTCGCGGCTGAGAAGATGATTGGGAAGCTTGCCGGAGTATTTGCGGTCCTGGCGATTTTCATTTCATGTCTCGGCTTGTTTGGTCTTGCGTCCTATACAGCAGAACGTCGTACCAAGGAAATTGGGATACGTAAGGTACTCGGAGCCCGAAGCGCCGGCATTGCGGGACTTATGGCCCGGGAATTTATACAATTGGTTATTCTTTCGTTTGCTGTCGCATTCCCGGCCGCATGGTGGTACATGAATCATTGGTTGCAGGAATACGCCTATCGAACGACAATTGCCTGGTGGATATTTGCGCTAACGGGCGTATCAGCAATGGCGATTGCTTTAGGAACGGTCGCCTTCCAGTCGATACGGGCCGCTTTGGCGAATCCAGTCAAGAGTTTGAGGACAGAAGGATAAGGAATAGCATAATTGTTGAAATCCCGTCTCGCACCAGATATAAATCCTATCGTCTAATTTTGCCCGGCATGCCAAATACCTTTGCATTTGGCAAATTGACCTTATTGTATATTTCTTCTAAATTGATGTTCCCATGTATTCTACCGTCGAGGATTTCGTCTCAGCCCAGCCAGCGGACAGGCAAAATGTTTTGGCAGCCGTTCATTCAATCATTATTCAGGAAGACAAGACGGTCCTTCCTGCGATAGAAACCATGATGGGGAAAGAAATGATTATCTACAAGAACAGGGGATTCATGAAATATGGGCTTGGCAGCATGAAGGCATATATGTCCCTGCATGTTTTGCCAATTTATGGATCAAGCTCTTTGTACACAAAATATAAATCGCGTCTAAGCAAAGCTAATTTTCAGAAAGGCTGCATCAATTTCGGCTCTGTGGAGGAAATGCCCCTGGATATTTTAAGACAATTGATTTCGGATTGTTCAGCAATTGATTTGGTAAAAATTCGGGAAGACTATTTAAGGGAAAAGAAAAAAAACAAGGCGAAGAAATGATTCTTACAGTCAATCATTGCAATTGCTATTGGTTGGCTCGTAAAAGAGGGTAGACTGTAACAACCAGTAGTTAATCATACACTTTGTATGGTTATCGTAATGAAATGACAAATTCAGAAAATTTCCCCTCTTCACTTTCGACGGTGATATCCCCCACACGGGCTTTAATAATGTCATAGCTCAACGATAATCCAAGACCGGTGCCTTGCCCGGCGGGTTTCGTCGTGAAAAATGGTTGGAAGATCTTGTCCGTAATTTTTTTGGGAACGCCGCTGCCGTTATCCTTCACGATAACCTGAACTTGAACGCCTGCCTTACGCGTTATAATAGAAATCGAGGGAATATAGCCGCCTAGTTGCTCCGCCAGAAGCGACAACAAATGTGGGTTTCGCAAATGTTGCTTTTCCCGCATGGCCAATAGACTTCGCTATTTCTTTTGTTGTACTTTCGCCGGTTTCCCTAAATTCTATTTTGAAGGTGTGCCGGTCAATTTCAAGCAGCATGACGACTATTGAGTCCGTGTCAAATTCATAGTCAATAAACTGACCAAATGACGAAATGCCAAAAATGATGATTCCATTTTGGGTAAAAAGCTCGGACAGGAACTGAACATGCTCTTCGGCTGGTGCAAATACAATGGCCAAAGCGGGTCTCATGTCCTCCTCCTTACACCCCAGTAAAGCCGACTTCATAAATTCCGGGGTTCTGCCTTTTATCGATTTTGCTTTCAACTGGTTTGCTGTATGTGTAATAAAATCAAATTCTGCCGTTTGGTTCGATCATAAATTAACAATAAATCATGTTCCACAACAATTGACCGCGAAAATCATGACCATCGAAGAGAGAAATTGCGCATTGCATGAAAGGCTGAATAGCCTCTAATTATTTCTTCAAGGCCGCCCTTACCGCAGGGGCTATTTTGGTACCGTAGATTTCAATAGATTTCATTAATGACTGGTGTGAAGGCGCGCCGACATCCATGTGAGCAGAGAAGCGCGTAAGACCAAACATTTCATGCACATACAGAATTTTGTCTGTGGCTTCTGATGCATCTCCAATGATTAAAGCGCCTTCTTTGCGTCGGCCTGCGTCAAATTGAGAGCGCTGATATGGCGGCCAGCCGCGCTCTTTGCCGACCTTATCCATTTGTTTACTGTAGGAGGGAAAATACTCATCTGCCATTCGCTGGCTCTCCTCCCCGAAGATAGCGTGCATGTGCAGCCCGACTTCAAACTTTCTCATATCATGACCGAACTGCCGGTACGCCGCGCGGTAATAATCGAACAATGGCTTGAATTGCGCCGGCTGACCTCCTATAATAGCAAATACCACAGGCAATCCATGGCTGGCCGCCCGCACAACCGATTCCGGCGTGCCGCCCACCGCCACCCATATTCTAAGGTGATCGTTCGTTGCTCTTGGCAGGATCAATTGGTGATTCAGCGCCGGGCGCAGCTTGCCTTTCCAGGTAATGGGGTTTTCGTTATTGATCTTAACCAGCAATGCCAGTTTTTCATCAAAGAGTTCATTGTAGTCGTCCAAGTCATAGCCATACAAAGGGAAAGATTCAATAAAGCTCCCACGACCGGCGACCAGTTCAGCCCTGCCATTGCTGATTTGATCAATTGTGGCAAAACTTTGATACAATCGTACAGGATCTGAAGAACTTAGTACGGATACCGCGCTGCCGAGTTTTATATTATTAGTGATTGTAGCAGCGCCTGCCAATATAATTTCCGGAACAGATACTGCATATTCTTCCCGGTGGTGCTCGCCAATGCCAAAGAAATCCAATCCCACCTCATCCATCAGTTTGACTTCTTCCATTAATTGACGCAATCGTTCACCGGTTGATTGGAGTTTTTCCCCGCTTTGTGAGGCGAGATCGCCGAACATATCGATACCTAATTCCATGGTCTGATGTTTGATCGTTCCAGTTTTGCGCAAACTTATAGGTTTTTCGCTTTGCAAACGATAATCACGCTCCGAATGTTCCTTTTGATCGATCAGGATCGGGAAAGGCAGCTGATATGTACAAAGAAAAGAAGCGTGGGAAGCAAGTTTATCATACCAATTCCAGGCGCAAAGGCCGCTACGGCAGCGTCTTTTTATGCTCGTTCAGAAATTTTTTCCTTGGCGATTCCTCATTCAGAGCATTCATTTTATTGTATGCTTTGAGCAACTCGGGTGGAACGCCGCCTTCATAATTAATGTCGTAGTAAGAAAAGCCATCAAACGGAACTGTGGTCTTCTTGGGTCGTATTTTGACACGATCGATGACCTGCTGGTTTTTAAAAAAAGAACTGAATATTTCGTTCCTGTTCTTTTCAAGCTGATCCAGTAGGCTGTTGATTTCCCTTGAGCCTAGGATCCTGCTGCATTTTTCCTGCAAGGTGAACACCAGCGTGTCCGGTACCTTACGGTTAACATACATCATAAAACCCTTGTCCCGGGCAGGCAATTTCTCGACTTCCGCGGAATCTTTCGGGGTAAATGATGCGACATCTTTGTGGGTGGCTAACAGATAGTACTTCTTTTTTGTTTCATAAAATGTGAGGTGTTCTTTTTCTTTCGTAGTGTATTCGTATGGCTGGATGGTTATCCGGGTGTTTTTGTTTTTGGCCAGGAACTTGGCGATGTCGGATAAAAATTTTTGCTGCGATGGTAGCAGGGTCGTCCCCATTAACGGCCATTTGATCATTTCCGACTTCTCAATTTCCTGTTCGGTATTTTTTACCTCGAATCGATAAGGAGTCGTGGCTGGTTTCACAAAAATATTTTCGAGCGTATGCCTGATAACGTCGCCGAAATGGAACTTCGGACTCTTCAGGTTGCCGGTGATGGGTATGCTATAGTCGATCACATCACCTCTTTCCCTGATAAAGGCAAATATTAATGGAACGGGAACCCATTTTTTGTCTTTTCCACGAATCCTTTTCGTCGCCCGGGGGTCGACAATGAGCAAGTGATTGCCGCTTGTTATCAAGCCCCGGCGAACATGCCATTCACCATTCAGATCGAGGCTTCCCCGGTCGAGCGGATAAGAAGTATAGGTGACCGTGTAAGGATTAAATATTGAGATGGGCACATTGCGAAGATGGTAATTCAGGTCAAAGCTGGAACTGTCTTTGGGATCAATGCTAATGTCGATAGACAGGTTTCCATAGGGCTCAAGCGGAGATTTTAGATAGACGTTTACTCGTTTATGATGTTTATTGATCGAATCGGCGGTAATGTCCAGCGCACTGAGTGCCGTCGAAAATTCTTCGTTCAAAGAAAAATCGTTATACTTTAGATCGCCATTCAGTATAGCCAGGTTGTCGACCTTGTATTCGCTCCGGAAAAAGTTATTGGCAAGGTCCCTGACATATTGCGCAATGATAACCAGGATGTTCAACTTCCCCGTGCCGGCCGGGCCGTTTGCTGTCGCGCCCTTTTTTCCAAACATGGTTTCGAGGTTGTTACTATGATCATAGCGTTCGTATTTGAAATACGGATGCTCCAGGGAAATACTATCAAATAGGTATAAACGACGCGCG
>Ga0209579_10004240_pt1 | contig 10071 bp, 7 predicted proteins | sample Coa_R1_2_FD_187152 | JGI IMG/M metagenome (GOLD analysis project Ga0209579, IMG submission 187152) | Surface soil microbial communities from Centralia Pennsylvania, which are recovering from an underground coalmine fire - Coalmine... | ecosystem: Environmental > Terrestrial > Soil > Unclassified... | reverse complement strand
AAAATACTTCGTAGGACAGTTCGCCAATAACCGGGATTACATCGGGGCAATCTCGTTCAGCGACAACTACTATTTGCATTCCAGGCCGATCCAGAATTTCCAGCCGACTCTTGGCTACACCAACGCATCGGGGACCGGGGCCGGGGCGCTGGATAACATAACCTGTGCGGGCGGCACTGCGACGCCGGGGGCAATTTCCATTGCCTATAACGAGCTGTATCACATGAATCTTCCTGGAGCACTGAACGTTTTGGTGGTCGAGACCGACGGACTGCCGAACACCATGATGTTGAATTTCTGGGATCCTGGGACCAACACGGCCGGCATCGTCGGGACGAGCAACTGCACGGACCTCAACGGCAAAAAAATGAGCCAGGGCGGATTCCAAAGTCTCGCTGCTGTCAATAACCGATGGACCAGCATGCCTGCGAGCTGGCTCGATATTGGAACCTCTGGGAGCTTCTTCGGAGCGATTACAGGGCTGGTTGCGCAACCGTATGGCGCTGATCCAAGCCAGGGAACCTACTTCATTTATATGCTGGATCCGTACTCCGCAGTGGGTTACACGCCGCCCAGTTTCCATGTAGCGCAGGGGACTACTGCGCCGGGATGCGCCTTCAACGGCTCGACCTCCTCGAATAATTTCACCGGAGCCAACCCTTCGCCGGATATCGCATGGTTTCCGGCAACCGACGTCTTCGGCAATGCGCTGAACCCCGCCACGGGCGCCTACAAGACTGGAATGACGATGAATGGGAGCCATGTCGCTGCGAACAACTGGACCACCTACAAGGCTGGCGCCTTCAATACTGTAGACAATATAGGCTACCGGGCTCGCACCAATATGGGCCTGGCGGCGGGTAACGGTATCGGACCCGTCTCTATCTTCGTAATCGGTCTCGGCGGGAACGCGGGCGATCAACCCGACCCGATTCTCTTACAGCGGCTGGCGAATGATCCAAATGGCGATCTGTACAATTCGCCGACTCTTTACTCGGCGTGCTCGGCGGAACCGACCTGCATAAACTATCCGACTCAACCGCAGGGGACGTTCATATACTCAGCGAATCGGACTAAACTCGTGCAAGCCTTTCAAGCAGTCGCGTCGCAGATCCTGCGCTTGAGCAAGTAGCGGCCTGACTCTACTCTGGTACCGCGCCGCTGACGGTCGCAACGCCGAGCGGCGCCGACGTGTTCGCTTCTTGCAGCAGCTTGTCGTTGATGCGAATCGTCACGTGCACCTTGCCATCGATTCCGTTTGCGACCACCATAACCGCTTTCGGATCGTCGTCAATCATGTTTCGTTCCGTCACGCGGATTTTCTGGCCAGAAAGATACAGAGGCGCACCGGCGGGTGCTTGAAACGACAATTCAAAGGGCGGGATGACGGTCTTGTGCTCCGTGGCGCCGGACGCGTTCTTGTAGCTTACGGAAACCCGTTTTGCGGTACCTTCGACCAGGTATTGGATGGTCCGGCTGGCAGGGGTAGGCGCTGATGCCTGTTTCGATTCTGTGACAGGAGTGGGCGGCGGAGGCTCCGGTATGATGGGCGAGAAGACGGCGGCGGCCGATAGTGCGCAACTCGCGCTCACGATGACACCCTCCTCCTGCTCGTTGATTCGAACCACGCACGGTGTCTTCTCTTCTGAGATCCGAATCGTTGTGCCGATTCCGTCGAAGTCCGCATGGAACGCCATTCCGGCTTTTCGAAGCTGTTCTTGATAGTGCTGGATGACGGCGTTTGGCGTTGCCGGCGCGGTATATGATACGTCGGCGGCGACGGCGGAGGTAGTGGTGGTTAGATGGCTGGCGCCCGGGTAAGGGGTGAACCAATCAGGAATCCGCAAGGGCTGATCCGCGGCGAGGCTGAGGCCGGTCAGTGCGAGTAAAGCGAGGAGCGCCGAAGGTGACTTCATTATGCTAGGCTCATCGACTGTTTCGGGTCATGACTTTACCGGCGCGTAAAGCACAAACCCAACTCCAAGCCGCTCCGGTTCTGGGATAATGTAACCGGTGTCTCGAGTCAAAGAGTTGGAGCTGCAGCTCGAACATACCGAGCAGCAGTTGCGTCTTCTGCAGAAAATCAGTCGCTTCATGGTCCGCGACATGAGCCTCGCCGAGGCATTTGACGGCGTGGTCTCCCTGGTTGTCGAATTCATGGAATGCGATTCCTGTCTTCTGTACCTCGTACAGAATCAGGAACTGGTTCTGTGCGCGTCGAACAATCCGCAGCCGGATACCATCGGGAAGGTCCGTCTGAAGATGGGCGAAGGTCTTACGGGATGGGTGGCGCGCGAGCGGCGCCTCTTGTCGATTTCGCGCGAGTCGTATCACGATCCCCGCTTCAAGCTGTTCACCGATCTCCCGGAAGATACCTACGAGGCGTTTCTGTCCGCGCCGGTGATTGTGAGGAATCGCGTCGCCGGCGTCATTAACGTCCAGCATCGCGAGCAGCATTTCCATACCGGAGGCGAGATGGAATTGCTGACTACCGTCGGCGAGCAGACCGGCTGCCTGGTCGCGCTGGCGTGCGCCGATCCGGCCGCGCTCGCCTCGGGTAACGTGCTCGATCTCGTGATGGCGCCGTCCCGCAGGAGCTAAGCGCATGAGGTTTCTGATCGCATGCTTGGCGCTGATCGCGCCCATGGCGCACGGCGAGAAGTGGAAAATCCAATACTTCTACGATCAGCTCAAAGAGAATTTTTACATCGAGGACCTGGAATTCCCGTCGGCCGAGCGGGGTGTCGCGGTGGGAAGCATCGTCTCCGAAGGCGCGGCGGGGAAAGTGAAGTACGTGTCGATGGTCACCAGCGATGGCGGCGAACACTGGGCCACGGTTCCCCTTAAGGAACATCCGCGATCGCTCTTTTTCCTGAACGATTCCGCTGGTTGGATGGTGACCGACGACAGTATCTGGTTCACCGACGAAGCGGGCCGTAGCTGGAAAAAGATTGGTCCGCAGGCCAAACCGGATAAGAAGGTGGGACCGGCGCCGCCGGGCGGGCTCATCACGCGGGTCTGGTTTAAGGATCGTGAGAACGGCTTCGCGATCGGGCTTCAGAAGACGGTCCTGGAAACGCATGACGGCGGAGCCAAATGGACTCCCGTGGCCGAGGCAGCCAAGCCGGCGGCCGCAGCCGCTCACACGGTCTACTCGCAGATCTGGATGGACGGCAAGAACGGAATCATCGTGGGCGGATCGCAGCCGCCGCGGCCCGACGATCCGCACCTTCCCGCGTGGATGGAGCCGGAACGCGCCGTAAAACGCCGCCAGGTGCCCACCCTGGCCATTGTTCTACAGACGCTGGATGGCGGCGCGACGTGGTCGAGTTCGACCGCGCCGCTGTTTGGAACCGTCGCGAGCGTGCGGCTGGCGGAAAACCAGGGGATGGCGGTATTCGAGTTCAACGACTCGTTTGAATGGCCCTCCGAGGTGTATCGCATCGACACGAAAACCGGAGTGAGCGCCAGCGTCTTCCACGCAGCCGACCGGCGCGTAACGGATGGCGCGTTATTCTCCGGCCCGCGCGGATTTCTGGCAGCCGTGGAGCCGCCCGGAAAGCTGACGTCCGTCCCGATTCCCGGCAAGGTGAGGATGCTCACTAGCACGGACTTCACCAACTGGAGCGAGATGGACGTGGATTATAAAGCCGTCGCGCGCTCGGTGGTGCTGGCGGGGCCGGACGCAGATCATCAATGGGCTGCTACGGATACCGGAATGATCCTGCACCTGGTACCGTGAATTCCACGCGACAACCCGCTTGCCGGCATTGCGTCATCAATCGCCCGCACTGAACCGCGCACGAAGTAAGCGGGTGGCCTACTTGTCAAAACAGGGTCGAGCAACCGCGTTTTATCCACACAGAATTCACGGAAAGCGTCTGTAAGGTGCTGATTATAGGCAATATATTTCCTGATGAAAGTGGGGTTACGGATCTGTTTTTTTATTGACCTTAGATTCATCTAGGTGCATGATGGCTATGGTTCCAAGAGGTTCGAAGGACAGCGAATCTGGCGGGAAGTAGCGGATCCAAAACGATGATCCGTGGCGCTGGTGAATAAGAAATTATTTCGAGCGTTACGGGGAGCGATGGAAGATCGGGCGACTCGCAAGGGTAAGCTTCTCTATCTGGAATCAAGTTGAGCGCTATGAGCCCGAGGGATCGAGAGGTCCCGGAGGGGAGTGAAGGCTTGAGTACAGGCGGAGAGTTCTGATATCGGACTTGGCAACGGGCTGCGTGCGATGAACGTGCCCCGGAAGGCGATAAAAAGCCACTACGGGGGCGGGAGCGCGGGGCCGAACGGGCTGAGCGTAGACTTCAGAATCATTTCGAAGATGCAGGCCAGGAGCGTCGACCCGGCCGCGGAGACGGACCGAAAGGTAAGCCGTCGCTGCCGGAGAGCAAAAGGCCGCATCGAGAAATGAGCTTCTACCGGAACGGAAAAGCGGACGCGCACCGGAGCTATGATCCGGGGCTGGATAAAACCGGCGCCGGGGAGTAAAGGGCTCACGTCACACCGTATCCGGATGCCAAGTTCTGACCGTGCATGCCGGCCGGAGAACGAGCTGATCGACGGGTCACTTGGAACCATTTTTATTTGTTGTACCCGGTCCTGAGCTCACGTCCCCCGAATCTAATCGGGCGTCGTTTCGGGAGCCGGAGCCCTCCCGGTGTCCTGCTTCCGCCATGAGTACCTCTCCTTGCATGCGCGGAAGCTCGTAAAGTTGCACCGGCACGCCGCACAGCGATAAGGAGTGGCTCCCAGCCCCAGTTGCATTACGATCCAGCGCGACGGGCGATAATACTGCAGGCTCCAGGTAGTCAGTTCCTGGCGATAACAACGCGGGCAGCGAGCGTATTTCCAGGCGCCGGAGGCCCAAGCGCTGGTTTCCCACCGTGTCCTGCAACGCTGGCAGCGCAGCGGATAGATACCGACGATCCCTTTCAAGTATTCGGAAATGCCGCGCCGGTGAGACACAAGTACGTCTCGCGTGCCGCACTCTGGACAGGAAAGCTGCATTCGGATCTAGATCATTATAAACGCTTTCCGCGCGATACACGCTAGGGAATGACACCTAGGCCGGAGTACGTCGGAGCTTAGAAAAGTTGCTCAGGACTTGACGGCGATCGAGAGCCGGTGGAGCGCGGCGTCCAGGCTTTGCGGCCGTTTAAGCACGCCTTCGAAGAGATCGCCGACGCGGTCAAAGCGGGCGAGGGCGTTACCGATATGGAATTGGTCGGGGCGCAGGCGGGGCGTTACTTCACGCCAGGCGAGAGGCGTCGCGACCGGCGCTCCGGGATGGGCGCGCAACACGTAGGGAGCGGAGATCGTCTTGCCTTCCGCGATCTGGGCCCAGTCGAAATAGACCCGTCCTTTCTGGCGTTTCGATACGGCGCGCGGAGTGGTGAAAAGATCGGGCCGGTCGGCGATGGACAACTCGGCCAGGAGTTGGGCGAAGTTACGAACCTGCTCGTAGGTGTACTGCGGTTCCAGCGGAACGTAAATGTGCAGCCCGTCGCCGCCGGTAGTTTTGGGATAGCCTTCGAGTCCTGCCAACTCGAGTTTTCCACGCACCAATAACGCAGCTTCAACGATCTTCGTGTACGGGCACTCGTATGGATCGAGATCGATCAGAACGTAGTCCGGAAAATCGTAGGAGCCGACGCGGCTCATCCAGGGGTTGTGATCGATGCAGCCGAGGTTCGATAGAAAAAGCAGAGTCGCCCGGTCGTCGCCCACGACGTAGTGGATTCCGTCCGGCGCGGTTTCCATGCGCAGCCATTTGGGAAAGCTATCGGGAGCATTCTTTTGAAAAAAAGACTCGCCTTCAATGCCGTTAGGATAACGGCGCAGCGAAAGAGGACGGTCTTTCAAATATGGGAGGATCAGCGGCGCGACAGCGTCGTAATAGTTGATCAGATCGCGCTTCGGATAGCGCTCTTTCGGGTAGTAAATTTTGTCGAGATTCGTGAACTTGAGACGATGCCGGTCGATGGTCAGCGTGGCTTCTTTCACATCAGCGGCAAGGAGAGGAACGTGTTCGGTAGTCATGGCGGGTTCCCGTACGCAATCTTGAGGATCGATATCGGGGCGCAGGCCCAGGAAAACGGGCGCGCGCAAGCGGTTGTCTTCGGTCCAGTTCGCGAATTTTACTTCACAGACTAATTCGGGACGCGTCCAGGTGACTTCGCGGGGCAGAAGCTTATCTGGTTCCAGAGGACAATCGGGAATAGCGAGCGGCGCGAGCTTCGAGTGAATCAATGCCATCATCTTGCGATCGAAACCAGTCCCGACGTTGCCCGCCCATACGAGCTTGCCACGATCGAAAATGCCGAGGACCAGCGCGCCGAAGAGATCCCGTTCGCCTTTCGTGAATCCACAGAGAATGAAGGACGCCGATTCGGTGACTTTGTACTTCACCCAGTCCGATGTCCGCCGCGATTCATAGAAGCTGCTGGCCCGCTTGCCGATGATGCCTTCGAGTCCCTGCGCTTTTGCCCCGGCCAGCAATTCGGGGCCGTTGCCGACGAAGTGATCCGAGTAGCGGACCAGATCGCCGGGCTTGAGGATTTCTTTCAATAGTTTCTTACGCTCGATCAGCGGAAGGCCGCGGAGATCCTGGCCGTCGAGGTAGAGCAGATCGAACGCGAAGAAGACGCACGGATCTTTGCGAGCGAGTGTCGCGATGGCGCTCGCGTCGGCGACGGTGATGCGCCGCTGGAGCAGTTCGAAACTCGGCAGACCGCGTTCGTCAAGAGCGGCAATTTCGCCGTCGAGGATCGCGGACTGCGCGTTCACGTGATGGGGAAGGATGGAGAGCTCAGGATACTGGCGTTCCATCGAGTGACCGTTACGGGAGACCATGCGCAACCGGCCGTCCTCTATATAAGAGATCGCGCGCACGCCGTCCCATTTCACTTCGAAGATCCAATCTTCTGATGAAGGCGGGGTTCCTTTGCCGATCTGGGCAAGCATCGGAGAGATGTCCTGCGGCATCGGCGATTTTAGCGCGCCTTTGACGTGACGGTGCGTCTGTTTTGGAGTATCCGCTTCGAGGCCTCGCGCAATTTCCTCCTGGGTCAGGCCGGATTTTACGCTGCGGGCGTGATCTTCAGGGTCCCAGCCGGGTTTTGCGAACGCATCCTTTTTCTTCAGCAGGAGCCATTCGTTGCCTTTGCCGCGCTTGGTTCTGACCAGGGCGAAATCGCCGCGGATCTTTTCACCGTTCAAATGAAACTTGAAGTCGCCGCGGGCGAGCTGCTCTTCGGCGGTCGCGTCGCCCAGGAGCTGGTAGCTGCCGCGATCCCACAGCATCACACTGCCGGCGCCGTAGTTGCCTTTCGGGATCACGCCTTCGAAACTGCCGTATTCGATAGGGTGGTCCTCCACCATCATCGCGAGCCGCTTGTCAGCCGGGTCGAGCGTCGGGCCTTTGGGAACGGCCCAGGATTTCAAGGCTCCGTCGACTTCCAGGCGCAGATCGTAATGCAGATTAGTCGCGTGGTGTCGCTGGACGCAATATTGCAGCGAATGAGGGTGCGGGTCGGCGGCTTTTGGAGCCGGCTCCGGCGTGCGGTCGAAGTGACGCTTCTCTACGTATTTCTTCAGCGACATTTTTAGGGGACGACAGAACCGCCTTTAAATGTTTGCGTTATAGTGAATAAGCGCACCCAGCGCATGAGGTAGCGGCGATGGCATCGACGGTCTGGAAAGGGCATCTGACGTTCGGGCTGGTATCGTTCCCAGTCAGATTGTACAGCGCGGCGCGCAGCGAAAGCATCAGCTTCAACCAGCTTCACAAAGCCGACAATTCCCGCGTCAAGCAGGTTTTGTACTGCCAGGCTGAGGATAAACCGATCCCCCGCAGTGAAATCGTCAAGGGGTTCGAGTACGAAAAAGACCGTTACGTGGTGATCGAAGACGAAGACGTGAAGAAGGTCGCGCCTCAGACGGCCAAGGTAATGGAGATCCAGGAATTCGTGAAAGCCGATCAGGTGGACGCGATTTACTTTGAGACTTCGTATTACATGGCCCCGGACGAGGCGGGCGAGAAACCATATGCGCTGCTATTCGACGCGTTGAAGAAAACGGGTTACGTCGGCGTGGCGAAGATTGCGATGCACAACCGCGAGCATGTCGTGATTCTGCGGCCGGGGCATCAGGGCGTGCTGATGCACACCATGTACTACACCCATGAGATCCGCAAAGTGGACGAGTTCCGCACGGATCTGAGCCTGGTGAAAGAGAAAGAACTGGCGCTGGCGACGAATCTGATCGAAGCGCTGGCGGGCGAATTCGAGCCGGAAAAATACCACGACGACTATCGCGACAATCTGCTGAAGATGATCGAGGCGAAGAAGGCCGGACAGGAAGTGGTCGCGACGCCCGAGCCGCAGCAGGGCAAGGTCGTGGATATTATGGAAGCGCTCAAAGCGAGTCTGGCAATGGCGAAGAAGCCGGCGGCATCGGAGACCAGCGCGGAACACGTTGTCGCTGAGGAGAAGCCCGCCCGAAGACGCGCGCGGGGCTGACGCTGTCTTCATTCCGTCTTTAAGGAAGTACCAGCGCGGGCCGCTTCGCCAGTGAATCTTCAGAATACGGCCCCGAATGGCGAACGAGTTGCACCCGTGCTCTCGTGCGTCATCTTTTTATTTTCCTAACCTGTTGTGCCTGCGCTGCGCAATCGATTATTGTCGGCGCAATCGGCGGCGGGCGCGTTACTGGTGATGTGTCGTTGTTCCCCTCACCTTACGCCGATCGACCCAGCGTCGACTCCGCGTTCAGGCTTGAGTCGAGATTCCACGATGTGGGACCCACGATCGAGATTGGCTTGGCGCATGGATTGGCCGTCGAGTTTGACGCCGTGTATCATCGCCAGGGCTCTTTTAGAACGTTTGCTCACGATACCGATTATTCCACCGCCAGGGAGCGCGACAATGACTGGGAGTTTCCACTGTTATTGAAGTACAAGCTGCGACTGCCGGTTCTTCATCCTTTTGTAGAAGCCGGAGTTGCGCCACGCACGATTAGCGGGAGGGTTGCCGGAACCAGCCAGATTTCTCTCACTACGCCCGGTCCCCTGCCATTTGGCCCGAGCGTCCCGGTCAGCTACGGTCCAAGCGTGGGATTCGTCGCGGGTGGAGGCGTCGAGTTCAATTGGGGACGCCTGCGCTTGGCCCCGCAGGTCCGATACACGCGTTGGGCGACGGCGCCGGTAAGCGGGCTCTATTACTCACTTGGATCAACCTATTCCTCGAATCAGAATCAGCTCGATCTGTTAGTCGGGATTAGTTGGAAAGTGAGATAGCTTGCGCTTAGGGTGGCAACCGACAAGATAATTTGTCTTGACAGGAGTTGATTCCGGTGCTTAAATCGATGCATGCTGGCGACGTTGCAAATCGTACAGAGCCCCGAAAAAGCGGGCGTCTTACTCCAGCCCGGCCGGCTTCGTCTCCTCGAACAATTAACGGAGCCTGATTCCGCCGCCGGACTCGCCCGCCGCCTCGGCGTGCCTCGGCAGAAACTGAACTACCACTTGCGCGAACTAGAGCGGGAAGGCTTTCTGGAGTTGATCGAGGAGCGCCGTAAAGGCAATTGCATGGAGCGCGTGGTGCGCGCCGTGGCCCGCGAATTCCTGATTGCTCCACAGACCGCCGACCGTTTCAATGCTGACCGCGTCACTGCGGACCGCTTCTCTGCCGCTTATCTCGCTTCTACTGCTGCGCGCATGATTCGCGCGCTGGCGTCTCTCTGCATCCGCGCCCGCCGTGCTGGAAAACGCGTCGCCACGCTAACGCTCGAAACCGAGATCCGCTTCGCGAGCGCTGAATCCCGCGCCGCCTTCGCCGAAGAGATGACCGCCTCCATCGCGCACCTCGCGGCGAAATATCATAACGAGCGCGCCGAAGGCGGGCGGCGTTTCCGCCTGCTCTCCGCCGTTTATCCCGCTGTCAGGCTGGAAGAACCGGCGAGCGAATCCGTCAATCTGGAGTGAACTATGAGCAGATCCCACGAGACCGTCATCGACATAAAAGCGACCCCCGAAGAAGTCTTCCGGGGCATCACCGA
>Ga0209579_10004239_pt1 | contig 10072 bp, 9 predicted proteins | sample Coa_R1_2_FD_187152 | JGI IMG/M metagenome (GOLD analysis project Ga0209579, IMG submission 187152) | Surface soil microbial communities from Centralia Pennsylvania, which are recovering from an underground coalmine fire - Coalmine... | ecosystem: Environmental > Terrestrial > Soil > Unclassified... | reverse complement strand
CGCGGGCAGAAAGCCGCGGCGTTGCACCTGGCGAAAGAAGCGGCTGACATCGAGTCCACCATGTCCGCTCCGTCCGGTCCGACCGAGCCGATCAAGCCGGGCCTTGAGTTCTACGGCGAAGTTCTGCTCGACGCCGGCCGGAATGCGGATGCCGCGAAAGCGTTCCAGGAGCAGTTGCTGCGAACGCCAAAACGAACTCCGTCCGTCGACGGCCTCTCCCGGGCGACGACCAAATCCAGTTCCGAGCGATTCTAGTGCGCGCTCTCTTGGCCGGCGCGACCTTTTTGTCGGCGGCGTTCATGCTCATCGCCGGCCAGAAACTGAATCCCTACGGCGATCCGCTCCCGATTCCGCGCCTCATCAAACCTCCGGTGATCGATGGCGATCTTTCGGAATGGAAGTACGTCGCCTTCACCGATGGAGTGTGGGACATGCTTCGCCTCCGTCAGGCGCCCTGGTACGATCCCTCTATCAATCGCCTGACCGATCACGGCAATGAGCCGCCGATCGAAGATGACTTGCAGGCCCGTTACTACATGGCCTGGGATGACAAGTACATCTATCTGGGCGCGGAAGTGAAGGACAACGTCAACGACGTGACCGATCCGCAGCCGGAACCCAAGCGGTGGTATTTCAAGGACGCGATCTGCTGGTTCATCGAAGCGCCGCGCGAAGATTTCGCCAAGAAGTTCGGCGTCGGCGACAATGCGTTCTGCTTCGTGATCGACGCCCGCAAGCCCGTCGACGGCGCATGGTGGCGGCACGGCGCGCCCGGCAAGACCTACATCGAAGAACCTCTTCCCCGCAAAGCAGTCGACTACGCGATCCGGATGAATCCATGGGGCCGCAAGGCAGGCGATTTCATTCTCGAAGCCCGCGTCGAAATGGCGTCGACGTTCGGAACAAGCAATCCGAAATGGCACTCGCCTCGGATTGGCGATATCTACAGTCTCGAGATCGTCCACACCGATCCTGACGGCGGAGATTACGGCGGTCATATGCTCATCTATGGCCGCGGCGACGACGACTCTACCTGGGGATCGATGGTCCTCACCGGTCCCATCGAGCCCCTGGTGCGCAAACCGAATTGAGTAAATAAGACATGCGACTGAGCATCGGATTTCTGCTAATCGCCGGGGCAGCGTTGGCCCAAAGTGGTTCGCAAATGTTTGCCGCGCGGTGCGGGGTTTGCCACGGCGCGGATGGCCACGGATCCGAGCGCGGACCGAACCTCGCCAATGCACGACGCGTGCGAGCGCTGTCGATCGACGAACTGCGCAATGTGATCCTCAACGGCATTCCCGCCTCCGGCATGCCCGCGTTTCATCTGGCACCGGCCGATCTTGATAAAGTTACTTTGTTCGTACGGTCCCTGAGCGCCTCCGCATCGGGAGCGAACGCGCCCGGCGACCGCGCCGCGGGCGAGCGCTACTTCTTCGGCAATGGCGGCTGCGCGCAATGCCACATGGTCCTCGGACGCGGCAAAGCCGTCGGCCCGGATTTATCTTCGGTCGGCCGCGAGATGACCCTGGCCGAAATCGAAGAAGCCGTGCGCACTCCTTCCGCAAAAATTACGCCCGGTTACGAAGTGGTAAACGTCAAGCTTCACGACGGCCGCTCCCTGCGAGGCTTCGCTCGCAATCGGAATATCTATAACCTGCAATTGCAGGACCTGGCGGGCCGTTTCGTATTACTCGACCAAACCGAGATCGCCGAGCTAACGACTGAACCGCGCTCGCTGATGCCCGAGCCTCAGTGCGCTCCGGCCGACTGCCGCGACATGCTCGCGTACCTGAGCTCGTTAAATGGAGTGACGGAAGAAAAAAAAGCAGCGCCGCTGGAATCCGCCGGCGGGCTAAGTTTCGATCAGATCGTCCAACCAAAACCCGGCGACTGGCCGACCTATCACGGCCATCTTACCGGCAACCGCCACAGCCCGCTCGATCAGATCAACCCGTCGAACATTCGAGATCTGGCGCTGCAATGGGTCTTTCCGGTGAATCATTTCGCGCTTGAAGTGACTCCGGTTGTCGTGGACGGCGTGATGTACGTGACCGGCCCCAATCAGGTCTTTGCAATCGACGGCCGTTCTGGCAGAACCATCTGGCATTATCAGCGCCAGCGATCCCACGACGTCACCGGAGACCCGGCCAAGGGAACCAATCGCGGTGTCGCGGTTCTAGGAGACCGAATCTTCATCGCCACCGATAACTCACACCTGATCGCGCTGCATCGCGTCACCGGGCAACTTCTGTGGGATTCGAAAATGACCGAAGGCCCGCAGAATAATAATTACGGAACGACCTCCGCTCCGCTCGTCGTGAAGGACCTGGTGATCTCCGGCGTCGCCGGCGGCGATCAGGGAGTGCGCGGTTTCCTCTCGGCCTACAAAGCATCCACCGGCGAGCGTGCTTGGCGATTCTGGACTACGCCCAAGCCCGGCGAACCCGGCTCGGAAACGTGGAAAGGCACGGCTCTCGCCCGCTACGGCGGCGGCGGAGCCACGTGGATGACCGGCACCTATGATGCTGAAACCGGCACGCTGTTCTGGGGTGTCGGAAATCCATATCCAGCCCTCAACGGAGACGAACGGCAAGGCGACAATCTGTACACGGCCGCGGTGCTGGCGCTGAATCCCGATACCGGCGCATTGAAATGGTATTACCAGTTCACCCCTCACGATCTTCACGATTGGGACGCCGGCCAGACGCCCATGGTCGTGAACGCGACGTTTCGCGGCCAGCCGCGCAAGCTGCTGATCCAGGCCAATCGCAACGGATTCTTCTACGTGTTCGACCGGACGAACGGACAGTTGCTGCTCGGAGAAAAGTTCGTCGACCGGCTCAATTGGGCCAGCGGCATTGGAAAGGACGGGCGTCCGATTCTATTGCCCGGCCAGGCGCCGGAGTCGACCGGCACCAAGGGCTGTCCATCGATCCTCGGCGCAACCAATTGGATGTCGATGGCCTACAACTCGTCAACCGGCCTGTTCTATCTGATGGCGCTCGAAGCCTGTATGGTCTACAAGAAACCGCCCGCGGTGTTAAACGCTCCCGCAATTCCCATCGAACCCGGGCAGAAATTCCTGCGCGCGCTGGATATTGAAACCGGGAAACGCGTGTGGGAAGTCCCACAGATCGGCACTGCGGACAGTTGGGGCGGAGTGCTTTCAACAGCCGGAGGCGTCGTATTTTTCGGCGAAGACAGCGGCGCCTTCGCGGCGGTGGATGCGAAAACGGGCCATCCGCTTTGGCACATTCAGACCAACGCATCCGCCGAACTCGGCGACGGCCATAGCTGGCGCGCATCGCCCATGACTTACATGGCCGGCGGCAAGCAGTATGTAGCCGTCGCCGCCGGTCCCAATATCCTGTGCTTCGGTTTACCTTATCCGTGATTCAAAGGATACGCCCGACACAGAACCGCGCGCGCCAGCAAGCGGGTCAAGAGGTGTCTCTCAACGTGAATACTTCACCGCCCCACCTGACGCGGCGACGCCCGCACCGCGCGCTCAAACGCCCAGCTCCGGATATGATTGATCTGCTCCTTCATCGTGCGCGACAACGGCACGATTTTCACCGCAACATTGATCAGATCCTGCTGCGAGATCGGCCGATCCTCCAGCCGCGCCTTCGTGATCGCCGATACGACGCACTGCTCGATTTCCGCCCCCGTCCAGCCAACCGTGAACTGCGTGAGCTGCGCCAGATTGAACTGGCTAGCGTCTACGCCGCGTCGGTTGAGGTGGATCTTGAAAATCTCGATCTGTTCGTCGTCCAGCGGTAGGTCGACAAAAAATACCTCGTCGAACCGGCCTTTGCGGATCATTTCGGCGGGCAGCAGGTCGATCCGGTTGGCCGTCGCCGCGACGAACAATCCGCGCGTCTTTTCCTGCATCCAGGTGAGGAAAAACGCGAACATTCGTCCCTGCTCGCCGCCCGAGTCGCTCGACGAAATCGCCATTTCAATTTCATCGAACCAGAGCACCGCCGGCGCCATGTCTTCCATCATCCGGCACGCCGCGACGAACGCTCCTTCCGGCTTGCCATGCCGCCCGGAAAAGATTTCTATCATGTCGACGCGATACAGCGGCAGCTCGAACGATGAAGCGATCGCCTTGACGCACAAGCTCTTTCCGCAGCCCGGAATGCCCATCATCAGAACGCCCTTGGGCACGATTTCAGCGCTCAGATCGTCGCGCAATTGAAACAGCTTCCGCCGTTCCGCCAGCCATTTCTTCAGACCCTCCAGCCCGCCGACTTCTCCAATCGTCGTGCCTTCCGCCACAAATTCGATGACGCCGCTGCGATTGATCAGAAGACGCTTTTCTTCAAGTAGCGCCGGCAGGGATTGCGCTCCGAGCGGATGTCCCGCGGCCAAGGCGCGCCGCAGCGCGTAGCGCACCTCATCGAGCGTCAGCCCTTGAAGCGCGACCGCCAGCGGATACAGAGTTTCGTTCGCCGGCTCCGCTTGCAGCGAAGTTTGCCGGACCTCCTGGCGGAGGAATTCGACCAGTTCCACCGGATCGGGCGGCCGCAGTTCCAGAAAAATGACGCTGCGTTCAAGCTCCTCCGGAATGAAGCGGACCGGCGACGTGATCACCATGAACTTTTTCCGGTCCAGGCAACTCTCGTAGAGATCGCGAAGCCGCCGCCGGATCTCGGCGGATTCGCGCAGCGGCTCATGGAAATCCTTGAGATGAAAAATCGCAGGACCCGGATGGCCGGCAATGAAATCCATCGCGGCCCGCGGCTCCTGGGTGCCGGATTGCGCCGCCTCCTCGCCGCGACGGAATCCTTCAGTCAGGCTCCAGGTCCAAACGTCCAGCGGCTTAGGCGCCAGTTGTCCGCCGCCCACTTCGTTCAAAATCTTCCCGATCCGCTGCTCTTCAGAGGAACAGATGTAGGTCAGCGGCCGGCCCGATTCGAAAATCTCGCGAATCATCTTGGCCGCCCGGCTCTCGGCGGATTTTGCTAACGGAGCGCTCGTGGACGCGACTAAAGGTGCTTGGGCCAGACACTCTCATTATCGGCGAACTGCCGGCACGAAATGGAACCGGACCAGATACACATTCTGTCCCCTGCCATGCTTGGCGACTTTGAGCAGATCGATCACTCCCAGGAACCCCGAGTCCCTCGCTAACTGCGGCGTAATCTCCTGTAGAGCGATCTGCTCGATGGAGTCGACCTCGATCTCACCCTCTTCCATCCGGTACCGGTTGCCTGCCTTCACATGAGGACGCGTCCAGATCCGGACGCTGCACGTGATTTCCCCCCGCCGGACACCATCCCGCAGCCGTTTGGTGAACGTCATAAACCGAATATTATCGTCAAATGATATAGGCGAATGATATATTGGATTCGCGCACAAGGGCGCACCCGGTCCGCGGAAAGGACAGAAGTCCACCTGCCGGTTCACGATCGTTTACGAACTAACTTTCAGCCTGCGAAATGCGGACGTCAGGCGCTTATGAAAGGAAGTTCGCCATGCCCGTAAAGAGCCTCCCGCCCGATCCGAATCTGGATCACCTGAAATATCAAGCCAAGGATCTGCTGAAAGCCCACCGTAGCCATGACCGGCAAGCCGCCCAGCGAATCCGCGAATTTCACCCGCGCTTCACCAGGCAAACCGACGCCGCGATCTTCGCAGCACTCCTGCGCCTGAGCGACGCTCAGCTCACCATCGCTCGCGAGTCGGGATTTGCAAGCTGGGCGAGGCTGAAACAGCATGTCGAGACGAAAGCCTCCCGCGAAAGCCTTCATCTTCCGCACCACCAGCGAATCGAAGACGCGACATTCCGCCGGGCCGTGGATCTTCTTGACCATGGTGACGCCGGGGGTTTGCGCAGCCACTTAAGCGAACATCCCGGCCTGGTGGATCGGCATGCGCTGTTCGAAGGTGGAAATTACTTTCGAAATCCGACGCTGTTAGAGTTCATTGCCGAGAACCCGATCCGTCACGGCACTCTGCCGGCCAATATTGTCGCGATCGCAATAGTCATTCTGGACGCCGGTGCGAAGAGAAATCCGTCCGCCATGAATGAAACCCTGGGGTTGGTCTGCTCCGGCCGCGTCCCGCGCGAATGCCAGGTGCAGATCGCCCTCATCGATCTGCTCTGCGATCACGGTGCGAATCCCAATAGCGCGATTCCTGCCGCGCTCGCTCATGGCGAGTTCGAAGCAGTAAATGCTCTGATCCGCCGTGGCGTCCTTGTCGACTTGACCGTCGCCGCGGGTACCGGACGCCTCGAAGACGCTCGCCGGTTGCTGGCGGACTCCGCCGCGGAAGACCGCCATCGCGCCCTCGCCCTGGCATCTCAGTTCGGCCACACGGAGATTGTCCGATTACTGCTCGACGCAGGCGAAGACATGAATCGTTACAACCCGGCCGGTTTCCATTCGCACTCGACGCCGCTGCATCAGGCCGCATTCGCCGGCCACGAAGACGTCGTCCGGCTCCTCGTGGAACGCGGCGCGCGTTTGGACGTGAAAGATACGCTCTGGCAGGGCACCCCAGCCGGCTGGGCGCAACATGCAGGCAGGACCGCGATTGCGGAATATCTAAGCGCTCAGGAATAAGCGTGCCGCTTATTTTCGAACGTATCCCGCCACGGCCGATCGCTTCGCTCCGCGCCGATGCGCCTCGTCGCTCAAGGCATGCACTCCGCTGGCGTCGATCCAACGGTTGTAGAAGTTGAACAGCGCGCAGACGGTGATCGCGTAATAGATCTCCTCGTCTCCCCACCCGGCTTGATGAAGCGGCTGCATATCGTCGGCCGTGATCCGCGGTGAGTCATGATTCACCTTATCCACGAATCGCAGCAGAATCTTCTCTTTTTCGCTCAACCCGGAGCTTTCCATGTCGCGGATCACTCCCTGAACCAGCTCTTCATCCCCCAGCAATTCCGCCGCGACCGCGGCGTGCGACTTCAGTCAAAACGGACACTGGTTCTTCGCCGACGTATACGCGGCAATCAATTCGCGAAATCCCGGCGTCAATGGGCCGGGTTCTCGCATGATTTCCTGCGTGAACTGCGCCAGATGGCTGGTCGCCTCCGGCTTAAAGGCGAACATATGCCAGATCTGCGGATATTCCACCCCCGTCGCTTGCATTGCGCGGACGCTGTCCAGATAAGGGCTCGGCCGGGCGCCGTTTTCGACCTCGGGCAGGAACATCCGTTTCATCTGAGGATTGTCAGCCACAGTCATCTAACGCTATTCGTTACCACCCGTCAAATTCACCCAAGGGCAGTACAATATTGTAACTAAAGGAATCTCGTTTCCATGCGATCTGTTCTTAGAATTGCCGATGCCGGCCTGATGGCTCTCCTGATTGCGTCCGCGGGCGCGCTCCCCGCGATGGCGCAGGAAACCAAGCCGGCTTCGCCCCCGGCTGCCGACAAAGACAAAGATAAAGACAAGGAAGCGCCGCTTCCCCCGGAATCCGAGGCAGCCCAGACCATCCAACTGGGCGGGAAACCTCTGAATTACAAGGTTACCGTCGGCACGCTGCCCACTTTTGACAGCGGCAAGCGTATCGGCGAGGTGGTCTATACCGCCTACGTCGTCGAAGGCAAGGATCGCGCCGTGACGTTCGCGCTGAACGGAGGCCCCGGCGCTTCGTCGGTTTATCTGAACCTGGGCGCCATCGGACCGAAGCGTGTCAAGTTCGGCGACGAAGGAGACAGCCCGTCCGATCCGGCGACGCTGCTCGATAACCCCGGCACCTGGCTCGATTTTACAGATCTCGTTTTCATCGATCCCATCGGCACCGGATTCAGCCGCTCCCTGGTCACGCCGGAAGAAACGAAAAAGCAGTTCTTCTCCACCGATGCCGATATTCGCTATCTTTCGCGCATTGTTTATGACTGGCTGGTGAAGAACGGTCGATTAGGTTCGCGAAAGTACCTGGTCGGCGAAAGCTACGGCGGCTATCGCGGCCCGCGCATCACGCATTACCTGCAATCCCAACTGGGCGTGGCGCTGAACGGCCTGGTGCTGGTTTCGCCCTACTTAAATCCGACCCTCGACGAGAACCCCGACGTTTCTCCCATGCCGTGGCTGCTGAGCCTTCCCTCGATCACCGCCGCGCATCTGGAGCGCGTTCACAAACTGACGCCGGAGGCAATGGCGAAAGTAATTTCCTACACTCGCGGCGAATACGCTACCGACCTGCTGAAGGGCCGTTCCGACCCCGCTACGATGTCGCGCCTTGTAAAACAGGTCACGGAAATGACCGGACTGGAAGAGGAATTCGTCCGCCGCGCCGGCGGCCGCCTGGAGATCGGAGCGTATCTGCGCGAAGTATTTCGCGAAGAAGGCAAGATCGGCAGCATCTACGATTCCAACGTCACTTCCTTCGACCCATATCCATTCGCTCCGGAGCAGCGCACCAACGATCCGCTCCTCGAAAGCATCATCGCCCCGACCACCACCGCCATGGTCGATTTCGTAACTCGCGTCGTCGGCTGGAAAACCGACGCGCGCTACAACGCTCTCAGTTACGACGTAAACCGTCAGTGGGATCGCGACAGCCATGCCCTGCGGACCGGCGCGGTACCGGATCTTCGACAATCCGTCGCAGCCGACCCAAAGCTCCGCGTATTGATCGCCCACGGCTGGAACGATCTCTCCTGCCCTTTCATGGGTTCCGTGCTCACGGTCGACCAGATGCCGGTGATGGGCGATGCGTCACGCGTCGCAGTGCACGAATATCCGGGCGGTCACATGTTCTACAGCCGAGCCGACAGCCAGGCCGCCCTCCGTAAGCATGTCCAGGAGATGTTCGCGAAACACTGACGCTCGCGTCTCCGGCCCGGCCACTTGTTATCCACCACCGCCACCGAACCGCGCACGATAGTAAGCGGGTGCACCCGTGTTCTGAATCCTGACTCCGTCGATCGTCTATCATAAAAAGATCAGAAGTCACGAATTCTTATCGCTTGGGAGAGCCGTCCAATGAAGTACTTCTGCAGTCCAATCTTACTCGCCGCGGCAATGGTGTCGTGGGCCGCCGACACCGGTCAACTTAAAACCGAAGTCGATCCCGGACGCGCCGGCGTGTTCGTCGACGGAAAATATCTGGGTCCGGCGGCGAATTTCAAAGTCGCGCAAACATACAATTTGACGCCGGGCGAGCACGAAGTCCGCCTGGTGGAACCGCGCTACGAAGAAATCGTCAAAAAAGTGACCATCGTTGCCGGCAAAAAAACGGTGGTGAAGGAAACGATGAAGGCGCGCCCGCTCGCTAAGCCGCCTTTCGGAAAACTGCGCACCGAGTACCCCGATCACTTCGCCGCCGTCTACGTCAACGGCCAATTTATGGGCCATGTGGACGAATTCAGCAACTTCGCCCAAAGCCTGTTGTTGAATCCCGGATCCTACGAGGTAAAAATAGTGCCCGTCAACGGTGGTGCTCCCTTGACGAAAACCGTCGCGATTGAGGCAAATAAGACCACAATCGTCAAGTAATTACCTCCATTACGCCGTAAACGCCACTTTTGGCTAAAGACTGGGTGACCCCTGGTCGATTCTATCGATGAGTGGCGATTGTTGAACCAGATCTGGAAACTCTGTTCCAGCCCGCACCGCGTCGGGTCGCCGCACCCATGGCGGTAGCCATCGCTAACGGAAGCCCGATAGCCATCGGCAACGGAAGCCCTCTCCTGAAACGTGCCCGCAGCGCTCCCTTACTCGAAGCCGAGGTCACTCTTTCCGCGCTGGCCCGCGTTTTCTTTCCGGACGCGGACGCGTCGCTGAATACAAACCAAGGTCTGCCGAATTTTGAAGCCCGTTACCAAACCCTGTTGGAACAGATTCCAGCCGTGGTATTCATGGCGTCGCTCGAGGGCGGCATCGGCCAATGTTACGTCAGCCCGCAGATCGAATCGATGTTGGGCTTCACCCAGGCGGAGTGGATCGAAGATCCGGTGCGCTGGTTCCAGCAGCTCCATCCCGACGATCGCGACCGTTGGAGCGTCGAAGCCGCGCATCTTTTCCTTTCCGGAGAGCCGTTGCGCGCCATATATCGGGTGATCGCGCGCGATGGCCGGACGGTTTGGTTTCAATGCGAG
>Ga0209579_10004236_pt1 | contig 10072 bp, 7 predicted proteins | sample Coa_R1_2_FD_187152 | JGI IMG/M metagenome (GOLD analysis project Ga0209579, IMG submission 187152) | Surface soil microbial communities from Centralia Pennsylvania, which are recovering from an underground coalmine fire - Coalmine... | ecosystem: Environmental > Terrestrial > Soil > Unclassified... | reverse complement strand
ATCCCCTGGGAAGACTTGGTACCGGCGCAATTGCGTAAATTTGTCTGCGGTTACAAACCAACCACTTCGCAAGTCAAATTGATTGGTCTGTACGTCTCGCGTTCCAATTGCCGCAACACCCGTCTCCGTGAATTCTTCATGCAAGAGTTGGCTGCCAAACGGACCGCTCCTCACAGCGTTCTTCTGATCCGATACGGCGTCGCCAACACTCTTCCAGAGCGCTTCGTTACTGCAAAGCATCGAAGTCTGGGCCTCAATTATTGCCTCTGCTTCTTCGAAAGCATGGTGGCGAAGAGAGCTAGCCTCGTGGATCCGATCAGCTAGGCCCTCGATCCGAGCCACAATCCGTCGCTGTTCCGCTAACGGTGGCAGAGGAATCTCAATCGGCAACAGCCGCTTCGCTTTGAGTTCTGTCTTAATTCCTTCGGGTAGTGCGCTAGAGAGAATCTCGCGAAAAGGGTTACTACGGAAATACCACCACAGGTACGCGGTATCCCCGAGCTCCGGAACGACGCTATAGGCTCCGTAATGAATGGTGGCCGCGACTGGGTCGATGTTCTCGACCCCGTAGATTGCGATAGCCCCCTTTGCTGCATTGATTCCGGAGATAAGCAAGTCGCCTGGGCGAACCAATATCATGTCGGTCCTCGACCCAAGCTCCTGCCGAAGATCGATCTTGCCACTGTGAAATCCAATCTTGGAGACAATGCGAATATTCCCAAGCGCCAACTCCTCCGCATTGGGTGTTTCTCGGCGCTCTTTGAGCACTTCCCCCACTTGGACTGTGCGCCACATCGTACTCATGCTTGTGCAAGAGCCGTTTTGATTTCCGCAATGATGTCTGCGATGCGCTTTTCTTTTTCGAGGATATCGTCGGCGAGTCGCTCAGGTGGAAGATGTAGGAAGTTTTCTTTGGCGGCGGGATTCCTACGATCCAGATTGCAGCCGTTTGCAAGGATCTCTGCCGCGGGAACTTTCCAGGCACGTTCATTTACGTCGCGCTTCTTCCACCAAGCGATGCAGTCCGCGAACTCCTCAAATTGGAGTGGCGCGGTCTTGGTGTAATTCTTCCGTCCTTCGGGGAGTGATTGCTCGTAGTACCAGACGTCTTGAGTTGGTCCAGAGCGGTCGAAGAAGAGAACGTTGGTGGGGATGCTGGTGTACGGTGAAAACACACCATTGGGCAGCCGTACGATGGTGTGAAGATTGAAGTCGTTGAGTAATTCTTCTTTGATTCGGGCACAGATGCCGTCACCGAAAAGCGTGCCGTTGGGCACAACCACAGCGGCGCGACCGGGCTTGGGTTGGCGACGTAGCTTGCGCATGATGAGCTGAAGGAAGAGAAGCGCGGTCTCGGCGGTTTGTTTGTCAGCGGGGAAGTTGCCGAGGATTCCACGTTGCTCTTCGCCGCCGAAGGGTGGGTTCGTCAAAATCACGTCCACCCGATCGCGGTCGCCAATTTCGCCAAGCTTGTGCCGCAGGGCATTGAGTGGATCGATTTGTGGTGACTCCAAGCCGTGCAGTAGCAGATTCATCTGGCAGAGGAGGTACGGAAGGGGCTTGGCTTCAACTCCAAACAAGGTCTCGCGCTGGAGCCGCTGATGGTCCTCGGTTGTGCGGCACTGCTTCTTCAAGTGCTCGAACGACTCGGTGAGAAAACCACCTGTGCCGCAAGCGGGGTCAAGGACTGTTTCGCCTAGGCGTGGATCAGTCATGGCGACGATAAATTTGACGAGGGCGCGCGGGGTGTAGAACTCACCAGAGTCGCCGGCGGCATCGCGCATCTCCTTGAGCATCGATTCGTAGAGATGGCCGAGGGTGGAGATCTCCTCGGAAGAGTTGAAGTGAATTCCGTTGACCTTATTCACCAGATCGCGCAACAAGTAGCCATTGAGCATTCGGTTTGTTGTGCCGGTAAAAACGGAGCGAATTACGTCGCGACGGTCACCCCCTTGGCCTCCGGTCAGGGAGCGGAGCGTGGCAAAGAGGCCCGGTCCACGCGTCCCGTCAGGCCGAGTGGCTTCGTCTTGATTGATGAAAGCGATAAGGGCATCGCCAGTTATTCCATCAGGCTGCGCAGCCCAGTCGCGCCAGCGGTAGGGTGCTTCGATGGCGGGCCGGTATCGCTTACCATCGAGCTTCGTCTCCGTCTCGCGCATCTGCTCAAGGTCGTCGAGAAACTTGAGAAACAATACCCAAGTGAGCATGGGCAGGCGGTCGAGGTCGCCATTGAGCCCTTTGTCCTTGCGCATTATGTCGCGGCATGACTTGATGAGGCTACCGAGCGATTGCGCAGTGGTGGTATTGCCGTCTTCTTTCTTCTTAGTACGTGCCATAGAGTTCAAGCCGCCTCAGCGTAAAGTAAGTTCTGCATACTCTCGATTGCGGTACGCAGATGTTCCGGTCCACCAAATTTCGCCGCAATTTCCAGCACGTTACCGTGAGCGGAAATGGGTGCGACTTTCAAAATGTCAGGCACCTTAAATTGGGCGGTGCCGTGTTCAATGTACTTGTCGAGAATCTCTTCAAGGATTTCGCGCGCCTCTGGCTTGAAGCTTTCCCAGAAGTCCTTTCGTCCCTTGCGGAGACGCTCAGCGCGTTCGCGGCGCGACCTGATGGGTGCACTAAACGCCACGTAACAGAGTAGGTCAAAGGGGTCGGCTTCCGGCTGTCCAATGTTTTCCGCGAGCTGATCGAGGGCGATACCGCGCTCCTCGAGCGATTCAATTACTACGGCACGTTCCTGTACGTTGCTCCAACGGGCACGCAGCTCTGCGGCGGAGGTCCACAAACTGCGCACGTTCTCCGAGGCATAGTCGGTGTACTTCACTACGCGTAGCTGCTTTCCGTTGGCGTCGAGTTCGTAGACTAAGTGGGCTGCAATCTCCACCGAACCGCCGTCCACGTAGAGCTTGCGCAGGGGTGGTTCGGGTGGTTCCGGTGGCAATGGCCCTGGAGGAAGTGGCGGCTCTGGCGGTTCCTCAGGCGGCTTGATCGGATCATCAATAGGGGTCTCAGTCGGCGGGTCAATCGGGTCGCCGTCGAAGTCGGGATCAGCGAACAGCCGCGTTGCACTACCGGTGTAATCGAGAATCGAGAACCAGAGCTTTCCGTAGTCGGCGCGTACACGAGTCCCTCGCCCTATGATCTGCTTGAACTCGGTCATGGAGTTGATCATCCGGGCGATGGCGATGTTCTTGCAGGTCGGCGCATCGACCCCGGTGGTCAAGAGCCTTGAAGTGGTTACAACAACAGGGGTGATCTTTTCGAGTTCTTGGAAGCGGCTGAGATGGCCGCGGCCGATATCGCCTTCGTCGGCAACAACACGGACTACGTAATCGGGGTGCTTCTTCGCCAGTTCGGCGCACTCATTGTTGATCGCTCGGCGCATCTCGTCCGCGTGTTCTTGATCGACACAGAAGACGATTGTTTTGGCGTAAGGATCTGAACTTTTCAGAAACAGGGCAAGGTTCTTGGCGATTGCCTGCGTGCGCGCACGGAGAGCGATGACGCGTTCGAAGTCCGGTGTTTCGTACTCCTCATCCGGGATCGGTCGTCCGTAGCGATCTCTTTCATCCGCAGACGGTCGCCACCCCGTAGCGTCAACATCGGTGACGATGCGATGCACCCGGTAGGGCGCCAGAAATCCATCGTCGATACCCTGACGAAGGCTGTAGGAGAAGACCGGCATGCCAAAGTAAGCGTAGGTGTCTCGGTTGTCTTCCCTTAGCGGTGTCGCAGTCATTCCGAACTGATACGCGGGTTTGAAATACTCAAGGATTTCTCGCCAATTACTTTCCTCGCGCGCACTACCGCGATGACACTCGTCCACGATGATCAGGTCAAAGAATTCCGGACTGTAGTCGCGGTAGAGCCCCGGTCGTCGCTCGTCCTTCGCAATGGCTTGGTATGTCGCGAAGTACATTTCGCGACTCTTAATCGCTTCGCCCTGAATTTTCCACCGTGCCTCAGCAAAAGGGGCGAACTGCTTGTCCTTGGGATCATCAACGAGGATAGAGCGGTCGGAAAGAAAGAGAATCCGAGGGCGCCGAGGTTCGCCGCTACGATTCCAGCGGGTACTCCAAAGCTTCCAGCAAATGTGAAAGGCGAGATCGGTTTTACCCGTGCCAGTGGCCATGTTGACCAATACGCGCCTCTGGCCAGTGAGGATGGCGCGGATTACGCCATTGAGAGCGATCTCTTGGTAGTAGCGGAGTGACTTGCCCGGGACCGGAAGCGTCGGTGCGAGGAACCGCTGTTCCTGGTCCTCGCCTTTCAAGCCAATCGTCGCCTGTAGCCGTTTCCAGAGTTCGTCGGGCTTGGGAAACGAATCGAGATTCGTCTCCTTGCCGGTAAGGAAGTCGTGTTCCACGATTCCGTGACCATTCGTGGCATAGGCAAACTTAAGGTCAAGTACCTGCGCGTAGTCCTTTGCCTGTTGGAGGCCGTCGCCAGCGTTCTTATGCGAAGCCTTGGCCTCGACAACGGCAAGCATCAGATCAGATCGATACCTCAGCAGATAGTCCGCGCGCTTTTGTGGTCGACGCCAGACTTTTGTCCCCGTGACCATGATCCGGCCGTCAGTGAACGTGCGCTGTTCGCTAATTTGATCGTCGTTCCACCCGGCGGCATACAGCTTCGGCAGCACATACTTGCGGCAGGTATCGGCTTCAGTTGCCACGTGTGGCCAACTTGTCTCTATACTTGCCGCATGAAGCTGGAGCCGCGAGAAACGCGGGCAGCAACATGTTCTGCAATAAACGCAGCCAGCTTTTCAGCTTCCTTCCATTTCGCTGTTCGGCGCGCGGCGTCCATATCGTGTTGTCGCACAATTGCGCGCAACACAACGAGCGGCTGGTCGCGCAGCCAAAGGCCAAAATCAGCAGGACCTCGCGTAGTCCACTCAGCATAGATGTCGGGAGCCTCGGTTGACACCTTGCGCACGATAGCGCGCTTCGCGGCTTGCCTACCCCCTGGAAGGGGCTCGAGAAGCGCATCGAGACGGGCGGCGAATTCTCGATTGCGTGTAGCTTCTTCAGAAAGCAGGTCGACCAATCCCCGGAGAAGCTTGGTCAGGTCTTTTTCTTTTCGCATATCTGGGCGATCTCTTGCGTGAGTCCGTAAAGTGAATCGTACGCCGTTCCGTATTTTCCCTTGAATGTGCGGATATCTGCGTCCGTGTCGGCTCCACGCGCGACAGCCACGGTCTGCGGTACCGAGTGCTCGAACAGGGGTGGCTGAGTCAAGGCTCCCGATTCTGCAAACCTGCCCAGACGCTTGGCCCTGAGGTCGTCCATGACCCTTCGGTAGAGGTTGTTTGATTGAACCTTCGTTGCGACAATGCCCAGCGCGGGGATGGCTCGATCGATATCGCGGGCGAACCGCTCAACGTTATCCACGATCTGGTAGATGCCCCACGTCGATACGATGTCTGGAATAGTGGGTATCACGTAACCCGTAGAGATGCGCAACCCGTTTTTCGTAACGGTCCCGAGACTGGGCGGGCAATCGATAAGCACGTAATCGTAGCGGTCCAGTATCGGCTGCAAGGCTGAACGCAGGATTTCAAGCGGGTTTGCCGTGTAGTTGCCGGCAAGCGCAATCATCGGGATTCGGTCCTGCAAGTCGATCAGCCGAATGCTCGAAGGCAGGAGATCGAGGCGGGCGATACCGTCGTTGATGGTCGAAACCCGTTTCGCGATTGCCTTCTCAATATCGAACTTGGGCGCCGCTTGCGGGTTGAGGCGGTCTTCGAATAGCTGGGCGACCGTACGACCGTCCTTGTCTGCCTCGGCCCATTGCTCTTCTGAAATGAGCGTTACTGTGGCGTTGGTTTGCGGGTCCAAATCCACCAATAGAACATGCTTGCTCATCTGCTGGGCCAGTATCTCGGCCACCGCAACTGCGGTCGTCGTCTTGCCAACGCCTCCTTTCAGGTTGATGAAGCTGAGGACATGGGTGGTGTCGCCCTTGAAGTTGTCGATCCACGCCTGGATAGCCTCGCGACCCCACACCGGACCGCTTTGGAGGACCTGGAGAGGGCGCGGAAAGCTGTCGTAGCGCATCCTCCAGTTAGTGACCGCTTGCTTCGAAACGTCCGCTAGTTCAGCGACTTCGGATATGCCGAGTAGGTCCTTCGTGTCCATGATTGCCTCTTTAGCGAAAGTTTATGTTTACATCGTACACAACGTCTGTGTACTTTGTCCACAGCAATTTTCACGGCCTGCGAGCGGCAAGGTCGGGCGACTTAGGTGACGCTCCGCGGTCCCGAAAGCCGCTGAGGCTGGCAATCGTGCCTAACCCGATTCCTTAGTCCACATTTGAAGAATCACCGCGCCTTCGGGATACGTATACAGGGGGCTCACGCGACGATTTATTCCGACGTGCCCTTCCGGGTCCCCCTTGTTCGTTCGCTCTCGGCAGTTTTTGTTCGCTCGGATGAGGTCGTTTTCAATGCACAACCATCGAACAATTGCGTTGGGCGCACCCCTTGCAAGCTCTTCAACAACCAACCGGCGCGCGGCTTCCTGACAATAGACAATCTCTACCACAACGCAATCCTTGCCAGCATTCAACGCCGTTATCAGTGCGCCATGATTGTCGGGGGAATTGAGAAATCCTTCGTCGAACTTACAATCGGCGATGACGCGGTCGGCGAGCCATGTCTTACCAGCTCCGCATAGTCCAAGAATGAATGTAACTGTTGCCAATTTGCTCTCCTCTGGATAGCGGACTTTACTAACTTCAAATTGGCACTACCATCGGGGGGCAGGTCACCGCCGTTTACGGCCTATTGGAGAAGGGCACTAATATTGGTAGCAGATGCGTCGCCAAATAAATCGGATACCCACCCGGATATGGTGAAAATGAACGTTGGTCCCCTCATTGCCGAATTCTCGCGGTCCTACGATTCCGACGCCAAGGACCGAATTTGGCTGGTCCAAAGTGAACAGTTCCGGCAATTCTGGAGCGAACGCATATTGTCAAAGGGGACCGACGAGATATCCGAAAGCGAATGCGACAAAATCATTCGAATATTGGACCGCAATGGGAAAGGAAATACAAAAGACAGCGAGGCAGTCGCAAAGGCGATGATTGCTCAAGGGGCTTGGCGACGCATGTTGAACGAGTTCCATCGCAATAGAGAGCTTGGGGCTTTGATTACTGAAATTTTCAATTGCGACGAACCGGAGCAGAAGGCGCGTCTGATCGACAAGCTTTACAAAGTGAACGAGAAGCAAGCAAACAGCCTCACGGGTCCAAGCGGCAATGCTGTAAATGCACTCCTGGCTGCTTACGATCCTACAAAAAACGTAAGCGTAATTTCTCTAAAACACCGTCGCGCCCTCATCGAGTACTTTGGATTTCCGATTTCGTTTGAGTGGGACCGCACCTCAATAGGTCAGATCATCGTGTCATCGAATCGAGTGCTGCTCGAGGGGTTGCATGCGCTTGGGCTGACCGGCTCGGCGCGCACGGTGTCGAGGTTTTTTTACTTTGAACCGTTTGAGTCGTTGTGGAAGGGGGAGCACACAGTCAAGCGGCCTGACAAAAGCATCAATGTCACGGTCCCGACTGCTGGTGATTCTGATGACGCCGGTGGATTGGCGAAAGATGAAGTCCGAGAGTCCATGCAGATGCAGGCGCTAATAGCCAAAATTGGCGCCAGCATGGGGTTTTCGATCTGGTTGCCTAGAGCGGATCGCGGGCGCGTATTAAAGGTGTGGAAGGCCGCGGAAGGCGAGCTGCTGGATGACCTGCCGCTTGGCTATAACCAAACGACAATGAAGACAATTGAACAGATTGATGTTATTTGGCTTCGGAAACGGTCGATTGTTCGGGCTTTCGAGGTGGAACACACGACATCGGTTTATTCGGGATTGCTTCGAATGGCTGATTTGGTCGCGCTGCAACCGGACATCAATATTAGGCTGCACATTGTGGCTCCGGCATTGAAGCGCGAAAAGGTAATGCAGGAGATTCAGAGACCTGTGTTTTCTTTGCTGGAGGGGCGCGCACTGTCCGAAATGTGCACGTTTCTTTCGTACGACAACCTAAAGGCTATCGGAGAGGAAAAGCACCTGGCGCACCTTTCAGACAGCGTTATTCAGGACTACGAAGAGAAGGCGGACTCCACCTAGCCGCCCCTAAAACGAACATAGCGGGAACCGCGCGGGCGACTCAATCGAGGATCGGCTCCATTCTCGAAAGCGATTGCCCTCGGATGCTATGGCAAGAGCGTTGTGCTGCCAGCCGACAACGGCTACGCTCCCTGGATTGACCGGGCCAGAGCCCCGTCCATGCGACAGCAAGAACCTCAATATGAAGCTGCAGCATTTGAAAGTCAGTCGCTTTCGAGGGATCAGGGAGCTTGATTGGACGCCCCCATCTGACTTCATTTGCCTTATTGGCGCTGGGGATGCTTGCAAATCCGCCATCCTAGACGCAGCTGACTTGGTCCTATCCCCGAGATGGAATCCGGGATTTGACGATTCTGATTTCTTCGGTGGCGATACGACGCAACCAATCCTCGTCGAAGCAACCGTTTCAGCCCTGCCAATCGAACTGATTAGCGATAAGAAGTGGGGAAGGCAAACGAGAGGTTGGGGAAAGGACGGCCTTCATGACGAACCCATAGAAGGTGACGTTGAAGCTCTTACCATTCGCCTCACGGTTGGTGCCGACCTAGAGCCGCAATGGACCGTGGTCAATGATCGTCTCGACGAGCCCATTCGAATTCGCGCACAGGACAGAGAATTACTCGGTGTAGCTCGATTGGGCGCATTCGTAGACTCGCATCTGAGCTGGTCAAGAAATTCAGTGCTTACCCGCTTAACGGAATCGTCTCAAGGTATTTCGAGCGTATTGGCGTCAGCAGCTCGGGCTGCCAAAGCCGTGATGGCAGGCGGCCAAGTTGTTACTCCTAAATCACTAACGGACGCCGCCTCAAAGGCAGAGGAATTGGGCGAATCTCTAGCCGTGCCCTCCCAACACGGCTTTACTCCAAACTTAGACACTGCCGCAATCGGTGTGTCCGCGGGAGCACTAACGCTACACGACGGGGACGTGCCTCTACGACGCGCGGGGTTAGGGACGAAAAGACTTCTGGCACTGGCAATGCAACGGCAATTGTCCAAAGCTGGGGGCATCCTGCTCGTAGATGAAGTTGAACATGGATTAGAGCCTCATCGCATAAAGAGGCTGTTACGCTCCTTGCGAAGCGGGCGCGACCATATGACCAAAGGGCCCTTTGGTGGGAATGATCATGTAGTGATGACAACTCACTCTCCCACCGTCCTTCAAGAGCTGAGCGTTCACGAGTTAGAACTTGTCAGACGGACCAACGATGGTGCGGTCTCTGTCGAACCGCTTCCAACAATATTGCAATCTTTGTTGCGCCGGTCGCCAGACTCCTTCTTGGGCCGTAAAGTCATCGTATGTGAAGGGAAGACTGAAATGGGAGTCACCCGGGCGCTCGATGATATGTGGGCTGGGTCAGGTGAGCCGTTCGCCCTCATGGGTGTGAACCTCGCTTATGGCAACGGTTCAGAAGCGCCAGGAATTGCCGATTCATTCAAGGGGCTCGGCTATCCCACCGCGCTGCTCTGCGATTCAGATCGCGATTTGTCACCTTCTGTGGACGAAATGCAAAAAAGAGGGATTGAAGTCATACAGTGGTCTGGTGGACTAAGAATTGAGCAGCGAATCATCAATGATTTGCCCACTGCAGGCGTAAATGAATTGATCCAACTGGCCATGTCCTACACGTCCGAAGACAACGTCGCTACTGTATTGGCTGAAGCACTCGGAAAGGCGAGGAGCGACTTTGGTCCTAGCATCGAGGAATGGTCGAAAGTCGCCAACTCTCAACAAACCTTTCGCGACGCACTCGCAAAGGTCGCGGACGCGCGAAAGTGGTTTAAATCCGAAGGTCCCGGTGAAGCTATCGGGAAAATCGTAGTGAAGTACTATGAAGAGATCAAGGACACTGATCTAAGGATCAAGCTGGAACAAGTTAGAAATTGGACGCGGAAGAAAATTTGACTCAGTCAGTATCCCTTGCCCGCGCATC
>Ga0209579_10004234_pt1 | contig 10074 bp, 11 predicted proteins | sample Coa_R1_2_FD_187152 | JGI IMG/M metagenome (GOLD analysis project Ga0209579, IMG submission 187152) | Surface soil microbial communities from Centralia Pennsylvania, which are recovering from an underground coalmine fire - Coalmine... | ecosystem: Environmental > Terrestrial > Soil >... | reverse complement strand
CACGCTGGCGCCGATGGTGCGGGCCAAGGGCGCGACCTTCGTCGAATGCCCGGTCGGCGGCTCGACAGCCCCGGCGCGGCAAGGCAAGTTGCTCGGGCTGATGGGCGCCGAGCCCGCCGACGCGGCGCGCGCCAAGCCGATTCTCGACCAGCTTTGCCGCAAGGTCGAGCATTGCGGCGCGGTCGGCGCCGGCTCCGCGATGAAGCTCGCCATCAACCTGCCGCTGATGATCGGCTGGCAGGCCTATGCCGAAGCCTTCACGCTCGTCCGCGACCTCGGCTGGGAGCCGAAGCGGCTCATCGATCTGTTCACCGAAAGCAACGGCGCCAACAACGGCTTCAAGCTGCGCGCCGACATGATCGTCGCCATGATGGAAAACCGCGATCCCGGCCCGACCACATTCAGCATCGCCAATGCGGTGAAGGACCTCAAGACCATGATCGCCACCGGCGCCGCCAAGGGCGCCGACATGCCGGCGGCGAAAGCAGCGCTGGCGGCGCTCGAAGAATCCAACGCCAAGGGTCTTGGCCCCCGCGACGCCTCGCGGCAAACGGTCTATTGGCCAGGCCGCGGCAAACAGTAATGTTTTGCGAGGCGCATTCTTCTCCCTCTCCCCAGAGGGGAGAGGGCGGGGTGAGGGGGCTCGGACCTCACCGTCGGAACCCCCTCACCCCTACCCTCTCCCCTCTGGGGAGAGGGAGTTCGCCTGCGCATAAACCAATTCAGAGTCCAACACTGGAGCGAACATGTCAGTCACTCTCGCGCAAGCCTCCACCATCGTCGACGTCGCTTTGAAAAAAGCGCGCGACAGCAATCTCGCGCCGCTCACCGTCGCCGTGCTCGATTCCGGCGGCCATCTGGTCGCGTTCAAGCGCGAGGACAAGTCCGGCATCTTGCGGTTCGACATCGCGTTCGGCAAAGCCTGGGGCGCGCTCGGCATGGGTTTCGGCTCGCGCACCTTGGCGAGCCGCGCGGCGAAGACGCCGCAGTTCTTCACCATGCTGGCGGCGGCGAGCGGCGGCCGCATGGTCACCAATCCGGGCGGCGTGTTGATCAAGGATGCTGCGGGCACCATCGTCGGTGCCTGCGGCATTTCCGGCGACACCTCGGACAAGGACGAAATGTGCGCTATTGCCGGCATCGAAGCGGCGGGATTGAAGGCCGATCCGGGGACGGACTAGATCTTTCTTTCCTCCCCCGCTTGCGGGGGAGGTAGACGCGCGAAGCGCGTAGGTAGGGGCAAGTATTCGCTTGCGGAGCAAGCCAGCCCCCTCCACCACGCTCCGCGTGGTCCCCCTCCCCCGCTTCGCGGGGGCGGAAAAGATAACAGGAGATTTGCAATGAAGCTCTTTTCATTCTGGCGGTCGCTTGCGACCTACCGCGTGCGCATTGCGCTCAACCTCAAAGGCATCATGCCCGACGAGGTGGTGGACGTGAACCTGATGAAGGGCGCGCAGCGCGAGGCGGCGTATCGCGCGGTCAATCCGATGATGGCGCTGCCGGCTCTGGTCGACGGCGACGGGCCGGCCTTGTTCGAATCGCTGGCCATCATCGAATATCTCGACGAGACTCACCCCAATCCGCCGCTATTGCCGCGCGACCCCAAGGGCCGCGCGCGGGTGCGCGGCCTGGCGCAGATCGTCGCCTGCGATTCCCATCCGCTGATCGTGCCGCGGGTGCGCGAATATCTCGAGCACGAGTTCAAGCTCGACGAGCCGAGCCGCATCAAGTGGTGCCAGCATTGGCACCTGATGGCGCTGAGCGCGCTCGAAACCAATCTCGCCGACAAGTCGACCGGCCGCTATTGCCACGGCGATACGGTCACGCTCGCCGATATCTGCCTGGCGAGCCAGGCCGCCGGCGCAAAATTCTTCGCGGTCGACACCGCACCGTTTGCGAATTTTTCCCGGATCGCCAGCGCGCTGTCGCAGATCGACGCTTTCGCCCGCGCCCATCCGCTCAAGCAGCCCGGCGCGCCGGCAAGTTGATCGGCGAACGAACAATGAGCGTGGCGCTCACTGCCCTTTCGTCAGCACGGCGACCGACGATAGCGGCAGCGCGGTGCTCTGGTTGACCATGCCTTTGGTCGCCGCCTGATACGCTTTGTAATTGTCGCTTGACTGATTTGCGGCGAGGGCCGCCGCATCGTCGAAGGCCGACAGCAGCAGCACGTGGTTTTGCTTGGTCTGCGACTGCGCGATATTGAACTCGCGGCAGCCGGGATCTTTCACCGATGCCGCCGCAAGGGTTATCGCCGCGTTCTTGAATTTGTCGATTTGCCCGTCGGCGACGTCGATTTCATCGACATTGATGACGAGCGGCGGGTCGGTCTGCGGCGCCGGCGCGCTACTCTTGTTCAGCGCCACCGAGGTGAACGGCCTGATATTGTAGGTCTTGATCATCATCATGGTGATGCCGATAAACTTCGCATAGGTCGCAGTCTTCTGATGCTTGTCCCAGGCGGCGGAATCCTTAAAGACCTCGAAGATGAAGACGTGGTTCTTGTTCTTTTGCCCGACGGAGCTGACGAATTCCTGCGTGCCATCCTCCTGGATCGTCGCCGTGCCGTCGTCCTTGAGCGCCGCGAGGAATCGTGGCATCGAGGCCGGGGTGATCTCGAGATCGACCACGTTGACGAAGGCCTGGGCGTCTTGCGCCGCGGCCTTCTGGCCGAAGAGCGGCAGCAACAACGCCGCGGCGGCGAGCGTGACCGCGGCCCCCGGCAGCACGACTGATTTCGGCATTACGTTTCTCTCCTGTCCCCGGACGTCGCAAAAATGGTAGCGGCTCGGCGCCGCGCTCGGTAGTCCCACGGCGTGACTTACCACCATTTGTGAAAATGATGCACCGGGCCGTTGCCGGCGCCGACCTTGACCCGATCCGCCGCCGCGATGGCGGCGCTGACATAGGCCTTGGCCTCGCGCACTGCCGCGTTCAGCGCAAGCCCCTTGGCGAGGCCGGCCGCGACCGCCGCAGCCAAAGTGCAGCCGGTGCCATGGGTATTTTTGGTTGCAATACGCGGCGCGGTAAACCGCGCGCAGCCGTCGGCTTCGACGAGCAGGTCGACGCTGTCCGGGCCGCCGCCGTGGCCGCCTTTGATCAGCACCGCGCCGGCGCCCAACGCGAGCAGCTTTTGCGCCTGCGCCCGCATCGCGTCTTCGTCACCCGCCAGCGGCGCGTCGAGCAAGGTCGCGGCTTCGAACAGATTGGGCGTGATCACGTCGGCGCGCGACATCAATGACCGCAGCCCATCCAGCGCGTCGGCGCGCAGCAGATCGGCGCCGCTAGAGGCGACCAGCACCGGATCGAGCACCACGTGGCGCGGGCGATGGCGGTCGAGGCCGGCGGCGACGGCGCCGGCAGCCGCGGCATTGCCGAGCATGCCGATCTTCACCGCGCCGACGTCGAGATCGGCAAACACCGCATCGATCTGCGCGGCGATGAAATCGGCTGGCACCTCGTGGATGGCGGCAACGCCTTTGGTGTTTTGCGCCGTCAGCGCCGTGATCGCCGAGGCGCCATAGACGCCGAGCGCGGCGAAGGTTTTGAGATCCGCCTGGATGCCGGCGCCGCCGCTCGAATCCGAGCCGGCAATGGTGAGCGCGACCGGAACCGCCATCACGTGCCCCGCTTCGCCAACGCCGCGTCGACGATCGCGCGCAGGGCACGCGCGGCAGCTGCCGGATCGGGCGCGAGCGAAAGCGCCGAGATCACGGCAACGCCGTCGGCGCCGGCTTCAATCACGGCTCCCGCGTTGCCGGCATCGATGCCGGCAATGCCGCAGACCGGCAGCTTTGGCGCGCGCGCGTGCAGCGCGGCGATGACGCGCGCCAGACCTTCGGGGCCGATCGGCGCGTTCTTCTGCTGTTTCGAGCCCGTCACATAGACGCCGCCCGAGCCGACATAGTCGATCAGCGCGACCGGCGCGGCGTCCGCCTCCGCTTTCGTCTTGATCGACAGGCCGATGATGGCGTCGCGGCCGAGAAGTTTTCGCGCATCCTCGACCGCCATGTCGTCCTGCCCGACATGCACGCCGTCGGCGCCGGCGGCAAGCGCCACGTCGATGCGGTCATTGATGACCAACGGCACGTTGAACGGCTTGAGCGCCGTCTTGATCGCGCGGGCGCGCGTGACCATGGCGCGGGTTTCACTGAGCTTGTCGCGCAATTGAATGAGCGTCGCGCCGCCTTGCGCGCAGAGCCGCGCCAACTCGGCGAGATCGCGGCCGCCCGAACGTTCGGGATCGACGATGGCGTTGAGGCGAAGATCGACCGTCATCCTGTCACCCTGGTGCGCGCGCGCAACGTTGAGCCGTCGAGGCCATGAAGCGCGTCGATGATCCAGCTGGCAAAGCGCCCCGGCCCGCTGGTGTTCTCGGCCGCCACCTCGCCGGCGACGCCGAGCGCGACCAGCGCGGCGATGGTGGCGCGCCAGCGATCGCGCTCAACCACCAAAGCGGCGGCGACCAGTGCCGAGCCGGCGCAGCCCATGGCGGTGACCAGCCCCATCAGCGGATCGCCATTGGCGACTTTTGCCGAACGCGCGCCGTCGGTGACCACGTCGGTGGTGCCGGTGAGCGCGACCACCGTGTCGTTGAGCTTGGCAAAGCGCGCCGGCGCGTCGCCCGCGGCATCACCGCCGGCAAGAGCCGCAAATTCATGCTGGTTGAGCCGCACCGCGGCGGGCTTGCGGCGCACCAGGCTTTGCGCGAATTGCGCCCGCGCCGGCGACCGCTCAATGAAGACCGGGTCGAGCACCCAGGGTTTGCCTGGACCTTTGTCGCCCTGCCCCAGCGCGCCCAGCGCCACGTCGATCGCCGAGCGCCGTTCGGCATCGAAAGTGCCGAGATTGACCAGGAGCGCATCGGCGCCGGCGACGAAGGCCGCGATTTCCTCGGGCGCGATGGTCATCGACGGGATGGCGCCGGCGGCGAGCAGCATGTTCGCCGTATAGGCCTGCGCCACCGAATTGGTGATGCAATGCACCCGCGGCGCACGGCTCCTGATCCGCGCCAGCACGTCGGCTGTGATATCGGCAAATTCGGCCGGTGCGTGCATGCCTGAGGCCTTCCCTCCTCGTCCTGCCCCGCGATAGCGGGGAAGGATATATATGCTATTCTCGTGGTCCGGAGGCGCGCATGATCCCCTTTTTCGTGCAGATCAAATGTCAGCTCGGCAAGTCCTACCAGGTCGCCAATAAGCTCGCGGACGCCGAGATCGCCTCGGAAATCTATTCGACCGCAGGCGACTTCGATCTGTTGGTGAAATTCTACGTCGATCCCTCGACCGATATCGGCCATTTCATCGCCGAGAAGGTGCAGACCATTGCCGGTGTCGCCGACACCCGCACCATCATCACGTTCAAGGCGTTCGGCGGGTCATAGCGGCACAGCAAAAAAATCGCATAAGCGAAGCAACGTGCGGGAATAAGATTGATCCAAGATATCGCCTGGTCCTGAGCACGGATCACGTCGGTGGACTTAAACCCAATACAGCTCGCGGAGCGAACGAGGTGCGTCGCTCATCCTAACTTCGGTTGTCACTAAAATGTCCTCTGATGCGAATTCATCGTCGTAGCCCTATCCGGGTGGAAAGTCGGGCGGTATTTTAGGCGTTTGCTTTACACCGAGATCATCCTGACACTCGCCGTGGAGGGTTAGGTAGTCCACCATTAGAGTAGCGGTAATGGTGACTACTTCGCCGGTGGCCGTACCGCCGGCGTGGTTGAGCACATCGGCAGTTTGACTGTCGTCAAACGGTTCGGAGTGTGTGAGCGTGGCCTTTTTGCCGTCCTCGTAAGCACAATAACATTTTTCGCTATCATTTTTAGGGCATTCGCCATATCTGATCCGGCCTGGCTTCAGCTTGTCGTTCCACCTAGCTCTGAGCTTGTCGTACGCATCTTCGATTGCGGCTTTTTGCATGGTCGAGCCGTTGGCATTCTTTCTTTTATCTTTCTCATAGGAAGATTTAAACTCTTCATCCAACTTGGCGCTGAATCGCACACGTTGAGCAAAGCATTTATGGTCCGGGCAGGCCATGTTTCTTCCTCCTTGGAAAGATTGGCATCACTGGCGTCTTTTGAATGCTGGCCGAAGTACCGGCAGACTTGGTCAGTCGTCTTCGAAAGCTAAAAACATTATCATTGTAACTTATAGTTGTCTACATCTTTTACTCGACCTACTATTGAATTCTACTTCGATCCGTCGACGGCCATTTCATCGCCGAGATGGTGCAGACCATCCCCGGCATCGCAAATACCAGCACCATCATCACGTTCAAGGCGTTTGGAGGCTCGTAGTCGTTCCCTCCACGGCCCGCCGGCGCGCCAAGGCAAGCTGGCGCTCGCGCCAGATCACGAACAGTCCGGCGGCCGCGATGATCGCGGAACCGACCACGATCATCACCGTCGGCAATTCGCCGAAGAACACATAGCCGAGCACCAGCGCCCAGATCATCGAGGTGTAGTCGAACGGCGCCAGCATCGAGGCTGAGGCGTAACGATAACTTTCGGTCAGCAGAATATGTCCGGTGCCGCCGAGAAAGCCGATGCACATCAGCGCCACGAATTCGTGGCTCGTCGGCGTGATCCAGCCGAACGGCCAGGTGACGAGCCCGGCGATCGCGCAGATCAGCGAGAAGTAGAACACGATCGATGATGTCGTCTCGCTCTTGGTCAGATGCCGCGTCTGGATCATGGTGCCGGCATTGGTGACGGAGCCGGCCAACGCGTAGATCACGCCGGCGACGCTGGTCGCGCTCGCCATGACGATGGTCAGTTCGTCGCCGGAGAAATGCGGCGCCAGCACCACCAGTACGCCGATGAAGCCGATCGTCACCGCCGACCAGCGGTAGATGCGCACGCGCTCCTTGAGGATGAGCGCGGCCAGCGCCACGCTGATCAGCGGCGAGGTGAACGAGATGGCGTTGGCTTCGATCAGTGGCAGCCGCGCCAGCGCGCCGAAATTGCAGAACATGCCGACGACGCTGAGCACGCCGCGGTTGGCGTGGCCGAGCGGCCGCTCGGTGCGCACCGCGGCCATCAGCTCGCCGCGCCAGGCATAGACCAGCACCACCGGCACGATGGCGAAGGCCGAGCGGAAGAACACCACCTGGCCGATCGGGTAGCGCGCGCCGAGATAGCGGATCAGCGCCGACATTACGGCGAACAGCACCGCCGAGATCAGCTTGAGAACGATGCCTTTGCCGGAGTTCATCGCTTTCCTCCCCCTAAAAGGGGGAGGACGATCGCCGCAGGCGATCGGGTGGGGGTCAGTGCGCCACGGACCCCCACCGGGTTCGCTTCGCTCACCATCCTCCCCCTTCCAGGGGGAGGTAAGTGCGTCGGTGTCGCCTTCATCCGACTTAACTTATCACTCTTTTTTCGGCGGCGGCGTCGGGCCTTTGATGGGCGGCAGCGACGCGATGTAGGTGGCGATCGCGGCGCGGTCAGCGGCGCTGAGCTGCGAGGTATTGCCGATCACGTCGGCCATGCCGCCGCCGGCATAATCGCCTGCCGGATTCATGCCGTCGTCGAGGAAATGCGCGATATCCTTTTCCGACCAGGCGACCTTGTCGTCGCCCCAATGGCCGAGGCCGGCGGGAGTGATATTGGGCACCCAGCCTTTGCCGTCCGGCGCCGGGCCGCCGGCAAAGCGCTCGCTATCGATGATGCCGCCGAGAAAATTGCGCGGCGAGTGGCATTCGGCGCAGTGCCCCGGCCCGTTGACCAGATAGGCGCCGCGGTTCCATTGCGCCGATTGCGACGGATCGGGCACGTAAGGCCCGCCCTTGAGAAACAAAAACTTCCAGCCGCCGACCAGGCGGCGGATGTTGAACGGAAACGCCAGATCGTGGTCGCGCACTTTGCCGGCGACCGGCGGCAGGGTTTTCAGATAGGCAAACAGATCGCGCACGTCGTTGAGCTGCATGTGCCGATAGGAAGCGTAGGGAAATGCCGGAAACAGATGCGAGCCGTCCGGCGCCGTGCCGTCCCACATTGCGGTGATGAAATCCGCCTCGCTCCAGGCGCCGATGCCGTCCTTGGCATCGGGTGAAATATTCGGCGCGTAGAAGGTGCCGAACGGCGACCCGAGCGCCAAGCCACCGCCGAGCCGCGTGTGGTCGACTTTTTTCGGATCCTTATCGGGGACGGCATGACAGGAGGCGCAGCCGCCGATGTTGAACATGGTCTTGCCGTTGTCGAGATTCGGCGTGTGCGGCGGCAGCGCGGATGCGGACACTGTCGCCGGGATCGTTACGATCCAGAACACGGCGAAGCCGAACGCCGCGCCGAGCACGGCGACGATCGCGAGATTGCGCAAAGTGAGCAGTCGCTTCATCCCACCTCTTATCAGTCTGGCGCCATACTTATTCCTCACCCTGAGGCGCGACATCATCCTCCGAGGCCCGCGCGGAGCCTGTCATCGGGCCGGCCCGTTGGCGCGGGCACCTCAGGATGACGGATCATTCGTGAAAAACAAAGGGCGGGCCGTCCCGCACGGACGCCCGCCCTCGTTACACTCAGACGTTCGTTCAGCCCTTCTTGAGGCGATAGTCCTGATGGCAGGCGCCGCAATCGTTCTTGCCGATATTGCCCATCGCCGCCTTGAGGCTGTCCACGTCCTTGATGCTGGCGGTCGCGGCTTTGGCGTCCTCGCCGAATTTGACGAACCGCGCCTTGAAGTCGGCCATGTTTTCCCAAACTTTTGGGCTGGCGTTGAACTGGTCGCTGGGGTCGCCGTCTTTGGTGTTGTCGGGGTAAAGGCCCGGCATCTTCGCCGCCGCGTCCTGGAATTGCGCAAGCGCCTTGCCCACCGCCGCCTGATCGTACGGCTTCTCGCCCTTGGACATATCGCCGAGGATTTTGGCCTGATCGCCGTTGGCCTTCATCAGCGCCTTGCGCGCCTTGATCGGGTCTTCCTGGGCCGTGGCAGCGCAGACGCTAAGCGCAATGACGGCCGTGGTGGCGACGGCAAGCACGGTACGAATCATGTGGTGGTCTCCCTGTGAGGTGGCGTGAGTTGTATAGGCCGAATCGTCAGATGGGCCAGAGGGTTACAGGCGAAAGCAGCCCCTCGCTGCCGCGCCCCCGATGGCAGCACTACCCCGCCACCAACACCGGCATTATGACATTATTCCAGGGCCGGATGGGCGGTGCGGCGGCGCGATGGTTACTCGGCGGGCTGAGCGCCGGCTCGACCGCGCATGCGGCGCCACAGCGCGAGTTCCGCGATCCACCGCGCGATGACATAAAACACCGGCGTGAAGACGAGCCCGAACGCCGTCACGCCGATCATGCCGGCGAACACCGCAGTGCCGAGCGTCTGGCGCAATTCGGCGCCGGCGCCGATCGCCCAGACCAGCGGCGTAACGCCGAGGATGAAGGCGAACGAGGTCATCAGGATCGGGCGCAACCGCAGCCGCGTCGCTTCGACCGCGGCGTCCCAGCGCGTGCGGCCCCGATCCTCGAGCTGGCGGGCGAACTCGACGATCAGGATGGCGTTCTTCGCCGCCAAGCCGATCAGCACCACGAAACCGACTTGGGTGAGAATGTTGTTGTCCTGGCCGCGCAGGATGACGCCGGTGATGGCGGCAACGAGGCACATCGGCACGATCATGATCACCGCGAGCGGCAAGGTGAGGCTCTCGTATTGCGCGGCGAGCACAAGGAACACGAACACCACGGCGAGCACGAAAGCGAACATCGCGGTGTTGCCGGCCCTGATCTGCTGGTAGGCGAGCGTGGTCCATTCGGTGGCGAAACCATCGGGCAACGCGTCGGCGGCGAGCTTGTCCATAATGGCGATGGCCTGCCCTTGCGAATAGCCGGGCGCGGCGGCGCCGTCGATCTCGGCGGCGGGAAAAAGATTATAGCGCGGCACCCGATACGGCCCGGCGATGTCGGTCACCGTGGTGAACGAGCCGAGCGGCACCGTATCGCCGTTCGAGTTGCGCACCCGGATCTTGAGCACGTCGGCGATATGCTGGCGGTCTTCGTCGCGCGCTTGCGCGGTGACGCGGAAGGTGCGGCCGAACAAATTGAAGTCGTTGACGTAGGAGCTGCCGATGAAAA
>Ga0209579_10004232_pt1 | contig 10074 bp, 5 predicted proteins | sample Coa_R1_2_FD_187152 | JGI IMG/M metagenome (GOLD analysis project Ga0209579, IMG submission 187152) | Surface soil microbial communities from Centralia Pennsylvania, which are recovering from an underground coalmine fire - Coalmine... | ecosystem: Environmental > Terrestrial > Soil > Unclassified... | reverse complement strand
GAATGCGCGAATGGGCGGATGCTGAAGGCCCAATCATGCCCGACGTAGTTGTCATCGGCGGCGGATTGAACGGCCTCGTGGCCGGCGCGTGGCTGGCCAGGCGCAAGTTCTCGACGCTCATCGTCGAGATGCGGCCGGCGGTCGGGGGCGCAGCTGCGACGAGCGAGCTGGCGCCCGGCTTTCGTGTGCCGGCGTTGAGTCATGCGCTCGGACCGCTCCATCGAGACGTGATCCGCGCGCTCAATCTGGATCATGCCGGCGGCGTGCAGATGATCGCGCCCGATCCGGCGCTGACCTCACTCGGAGCAAACGGCGAGCACGTGGCGTTTCATCGCGACCCGGTGCTGACCGCCGCTTCCATTCACCGCATCTCTCCGGCGGATGCCGTCCGATGGCAGCCGTTTCTGCACTCCGCGCAGCGCGTCGCCGCTGTCATCGCGGCGCTCAATCGTCATCCCCCGCCGTCGATTGACGACGCGCGGACCCGGGATCTGTTGAAGCTCGTCACGGCCGTCCGCCGCGCTCGGGCGATGGGCGCGCGCGATCTCGGGCGCCTGTTTCGCTGGTTGCCGATGGCCGTCGCCGATCTGGCGGCGGAGTGGTTCGGTCACGATCTCGTGCGCGGCGCCATCGCGGCGCACGGCGTCTTCGGCAGCCTGGCCGGGCCGCGCTCCGCGGGCACGGGCGCCGCCTTGCTGCAACGGATCGCCGACGACCCGCTGCCGGTCGGCAGCGGCATCACCGCTCGCGGCGGACCGGGCGCGCTCGCCGCCGAGATCGCGGCCATCGCGACACGCGCCGGCGCCGAGATCGCGATCGGCTCGCGCGTGACGCGCGTCGTGTGCGAAGGCTCGCGCGCCGTCGGCGTCGTCCTCGACAACGGCACGTCGATCGGCGCGCGCGCGGTCGTCTCCGCGATCGATCCCCGCCGCACGCTGCTCGATCTGGTCGATCACGCCGAATTGCCGCCGAGCGTCGCCGAGCGCATGCGCCACTATCGCGCGCGTGGCGTCACGGCCAAGATCAATCTCGCGCTCTCGGCGATGCCGGAGTTTCCCGCGCTCGACGGCGACGCCGTGCCGCTCCGCGGACGTCTGCTCGTCGCGCCGTCGCCCGACTACATCGAGCGCGCGCACGACGCCGCGAAATACGGACAGATGTCAGACGAACCATGGCTCGAGCTCGCGTTTCCGTCCGTCGCCGACCCATCGCTCGCGCCGGATGGCTGCCACGTGCTGTCGATGTACGTGCACGCGGCTCCGCGCGATCTGCGATCGACGACCTGGGCGCAGCAGCGCGAGGAGCTGTACGCGCGCGCGATGCGCGTCCTCGAGCCGCACGCGACACGCATTGATCCGCTCATCGTGGCGCGCGAGATCATCACGCCGGAGGATCTCGAAAGCGGCTGGGGACTGTCGGGGGGACACATCTTTCACGGCGAGCCGGCGCTCGACCAGTTCTGGGCCGCGCGGCCCCTGCTGGGCTGGGCCGAATATCGGACGCCGATCGCCTCCCTGTTCCTGGCGAGCGCGGGGACGCATCCGGGAGGCGGCCTGACAGGAATGTCGGGCCTGCTCGCGGCGAGGGCGGTCGAGGGCGCACTCAGGCCGCGAAAACTGCTGCCCTAGTCCGGCAGGAGACTTGCGTCAAAGACGACTCTGGGAGTCGTTTTCCGATTCAAAACGTCGAAATCGGCGAATTTCGTGGGAAATCCGCTCCCGCAGTCGATTTTCAGCCTTACTCCCCCAGAGCAGGCGCCGATCTGTTTCCCTTTTCCGGGTCTCGCGGTCTAATGCAGTGTATGAAGCCCATTTCCAGCACCTCAGGCCTCCTCCGACGCGCCGCGGGATGCGCGGCCGCGGCCGGTCTCTTCAGTTTGTATTCGGGCGGCCTGACGGCCTCGCCGGCGAGCGCGGTTCCGGCGAATGCCGACGCGGCGACGGTGCTGCACGTTTTGAATCGCATCGGCTTCGGCGCGAGGCCCGGAGACGTCGAGCGCGTCCAGAAGATCGGTCTCGCCGCCTACATCGATCAGCAGCTGCATCCGGACAAGATTGACGACTCGGCGATGGAGGCGCGTCTCGCGCCGTTCACGACGTTGTCGATGAGCAGCCGCCAGCTCGCGGACAAGTACTACATTCCGGTGCTCGAGCTGCGCAAAGACGCGCAGGTCAAGCAGGCCAAAGTCGACGCGAAAGACGCGAAGACGATGGACGACACGTCGATGACGACGGCGGCCGCGGCGCAGAAGCCGCCGGCGCAGGCCGCGGTGCCGCCCGAAGTGCGTGCCGCCCAGCAGGCGCAGCAGAACGTCGTCAACGAGCTGATGCAGGCGAAGGTGCTGCGCGCGGCGATGTCCGAGCGCCAGCTCGCGGAGGTGATGGACGACTTCTGGTTCAATCACTTCAACGTCTACATCCAGAAGGGCGAAGTGCGGCAGTACGTGACGGAGTACGAACGCGACGTCATTCGTCCGCACGTGCTCGGCAATTTCCGAGATTTGCTCGGCGCCGTGGCGCACAGTCCGGCGATGCTGTTCTATCTCGACAATTTCCAGAGCGCGACGCCCAACGCGACCGCGTCGCTCACGCCGAATCTGCAGCGGCAGCTGCAGGATCCGCGGCTCTCACAAGCGCAGCGCCAGCAGCTGTTGCAGCGGCTGCAGCAGGCGAAGAACAACCAGCCGCGCGGACTCAACGAGAACTACGCGCGCGAGCTGATGGAACTGCACACGCTCGGCGTCGACGGCGGCTATACGCAGCAGGACGTGCAGCAGGTCGCCCGCGCGCTCACCGGTTGGACGATCGATCAGCCGCGCACCGGCGGCGGATTCGTCTTCCGCGCCGCGATGCACGACTACGGCGACAAGACGATTCTGGGCGTGCACTTCCCGTCGGGACACGGACAGGACGAGGGCGAGCGCGTGCTCGATCTGTTGGCGATGCATCCGTCGACCGCGCATCACATCGCGTTTCAACTGTCGCAGCGCTTCGTGGCCGACGACCCGCCGCCGGCGCTCGTCGATCGCGTCGCGAAGACGTACCTCGACACGAAGGGCGACATTCGCGAGGTGGTGCGCGCCATCGTGACGTCGCCGGAGTTTTTCGCCGCTGACGACTACCGCGCGAAGGTGAAGACGCCGCTCGAGTTCGCGGTGTCGGCGCTGCGCGCGGCGGGCGCGACGGTGCAGAACGCGCAGCCGGTGATTCAGGTGCTCCGGCAGTCGCTCGGCATGCCGCTCTATGCGTGCCAGCCGCCGACCGGCTACCCGATGACCGCCGACGCGTGGGTGAATACGGGCGCGCTCCTGAGCCGGATGAATTTCGCGCTGCAGATCGTGTCGGGCAACGCGGCTGGCGGCGGTCCCGCGCGCAACGGCGGCCCCGGTCCGGCCGGCCGTCTCGGTGGCGCCGGCGCACAAGGACGACCGGGCGCGCCGGGCATGCAGGGCCCTGGATTCCAGGCGCCAGGCCGCGGTCAAGCGGCTCCGCGTCCGATTCAGATTGACGTCGCGTCGCTCGCGCCGGATGTCACCGACGCGTCGCGCCAGCGGCTGATCGACATGATGCTGGCCGGCAGAATCTCGGACGCGACGAGGAACACGCTGGCGAAGGCCGAGACGCCACAGCAGCTTGTCGCATTGGTGCTGGGATCGCCGGAGTTTCAGAAGAGATGATTCAGATTCAGGCGACAGGCATCAGGCTCCAGGCTTCAGCAGAGCTTCGGAGCGAAGGTTCTCAACGCTCTACTGATGTCTGTCGCCTGATGCCTGAGTCCTGTTTCGCTGAGGAGCCTTTATGATGGACCGCAGAATCTTCCTGAAGAATGGCAGTCTCGCGCTGCTCAGTCTCGGCTTCGTGCCGAAGTTCATCACGCAGACCGTCGCGGCCGCGCGCGCGCGGCGCAAGGTGGTCGTCGCGATCTTTCAGCGAGGCGCCGTCGACGGCCTCAACATGATCGTGCCGTACGGCGAGCGGGCGTACTACTCCGGCCGTCCCACGATTGCCGTGCCGCGACCGGGCGCCGCCGATGGCGCGCTCGATCTCGACGGTTTCTTCGCGCTCAATCCGCGAATGGCGCCATTGATGCCGCTCTTCAAGAGCAACCAGCTCGCCATCGTCCATGCCTGCGGATCGCACGACGAAACGCGATCCCACTTCGACGCGCAGGACTACATGGAAAGTGGCACACCTGGTGTGAAGAGCACGAAGGACGGCTGGCTGAATCGGTATCTGCACGCGCAGGATCACGCCAAGGCCAGTCCGTTCCGCGCCGTCGCGCTCGCGCAGCAACTGCCCCGGTCGCTGCAGGGCGTCGAGCCCGCGCTGGCGATGAGCCAGATCAGCCAGTTCGGCATCCAGGCCGGACGCAACGGCGGAGCGATGCAGGACACGTTCGAGTCCGAGTACTCCCAGGCCGCCGACGCGATGCTGGGATCGACGGGACGCGAAGCGTTTGACGCCGTGAAGATGCTCAAGAGCACGAACCCGGGCACGTACTCGCCCGCGAACGGCGCCGACTATCCGCGCTCGGGATTCGGCGACGCGCTTCGTCAGGTCGCGCAGCTCATCAAAGCCGATCTCGGACTCGAAGTGGCCTTCACGGAACTCAGCGGCTGGGACACGCACGTCCAACAGATGCAACCTGGACAACTGCCGGCCCGACTCGATGACCTCGCGAAAGGCATCGCCGCGTTCGCCGCGGACATGGGCGACGGCATGTCGGACGTCGTGTTGATGACGATGTCGGAGTTTGGGCGGGCGGTGAAGGAAAACGGCAACCGCGGCACCGACCACGGCCACGGCAACGCGATGATGATTCTCGGCGGCCCGGTCAAAGGCGGCAAGGTCTACGGCAAGTGGCCCGGCCTCGAGACCTCGCAGCTCTGGGAAAATCGCGACCTCGCGATTACCACCGATTTCCGCGACGTCTTCGCCGAAGTCGTCACGAACCACATGGGCGCGACCGATATCTCGGCGGTCTTCCCCGGGTACAACTACAAGGGACCGGTCGGTTTTCTGAGAGCGTAACGGCACTCGGCACTCGGCATTCGGAAGGCCGGCAGTCGAATATGCTTAGGCCTCAGCTTTCGGCATGAACGTCACTTCGAGTGCCGGAGCCGGACGCCGAGTGCCGGTATGACTCTGTCTTCGATCCCCACTCCCGCCGTGGTCGTCGATCGCGGACGGCTGCGCGCCAACATCGCGGCGATGCAGACGCGCGCGAGTGCCGCGGGCGTCGCGCTCCGGCCGCACGCGAAGACTCACAAGAGTCCAGACATCGCGCGTTGGCAAATCGACGCCGGCGCCACCGGCATCTGCTGCGCGAAACTCGGCGAGGCCGAAGTGTTCGCCACCGCCGGCATCGCGGACATCCGCGTGCCGTATCCAGTCAATCCAATCAACGCGCCTCGTACTGCCGCGCTCATGGATCGGACGCGCCTCTCGATCATCGTCGACGACCTCGAAGTGGCGCGCGGCTGGTCGCACGCGATGGTGCGAGCCGATCGCGTCCTCAACATTCTCGTCAAGGTGGATGTCGGATTTCACCGGTGCGGCGTCGATCCCGATTCGCCCGCGGTGATCGACGTGATCCGGCGAATCGCCGATTTGAAGAATCTGCGGTTTCTCGGATTGCTCAGCCACGCCGGCCACGCGTACCTCGCGAAATCGAGCGACGAGATCGAGACGATCGCGCTCAGAGAGATCGCGATTCTCTCCGCGATGGCCGCGCGCCTGCACGGCGGAGGCACGGCGGTCGACGAAATCAGCGTCGGATCGACGCCGACGGCCCGGTTCGTCGACCGGCAAGCCGGCGTCACCGAGATGCGTCCCGGCAATTACGTGTTCTTCGATCGCACGCAGGTTGGACTCGGCGCATCCTCGCTCGATGACTGCGCACAATCCGTCGTGTCCACCGTCGTCAGCCGCCCGGCGCCGGATCGCGTCATCTTCGATGCCGGCGCAAAAGTGCTGACCACCGACGGCGTCCGCGGCTTCGCCGGCGAAGGCGGACACGGGTTGGTCTACGCATCACTCGACGCAACCGCCCCTGACACGTCAATCGCCATCGAGCGCTTGTCCGAGGAACATGCAACCGCGCGCGTTCCGGCCGCGTGCCCGCTGCGGCCCGGCGATCGCGTCAGAATCATCGCCAATCACTCGTGCGTCGTCACAAACCTGACGGACGAGCTCATCCTCGCCGAAGGCATGACCGTAGTCGATCGCCTGCCCGTCGCCGCGCGCGGCAAAGTCACGTAACCGGTACCGCGAGGGGCGAGCGCAGCGAGCCCCGAAGCGTGACAAGTAGCGCGGGGGTGGGGCCCCGCGCCACTGGGAAAAAGTGGCCGAGCGCAGCGAGCCCCGAAGCGTGACGACTCGGCCTCGCTTCCGCGTCAAGAGTGATAAAGTTGCGCACGACATGGCTGTTGCCAAATCACACACCGGTGACGCGCTCGGCATGGTCGAGACGCGAGGATTCGTCGGCATGGTCGAAGCCACTGACGCGATGGTCAAGACCGCCAACGTCACGTTCGTCGGCTGGCAAAAGGTCGACGCCGGGATGGTGACGAGCATCGTTCGAGGCGACGTCGCATCCGTCAAAGCCGCCACCGACGCCGGCGCCGCCGCCGCCCGAAAAGTCGGCGAGCTCATCGGCGTGCACGTGATCCCGAGACCGGTCGACGGCCTCGGCGACATTTTTCCGATTGACTAAGACCGCGTCAACTTGGAACTGTGAACTCTGAACTCTGAACTGTGAACTAGGAACAAAAGAACCTTCTGGCGCTCGCCTACTTTCCAAAAGTTGGCCAGCGTCAGGCTCCGCCGTTCTCGGTTCAGAGTTCCAAGTTCAAAGTTCCGTTCAGAACGTTTCGGGCCGTCTGTCAACGCGAGAACAGCGCGGCGTTGAAAATGACGCGAAACGTGCCGAACGGCTGATCGCGCCACTGCGGTCTAAACCCGATCAGGACGACATGGCCGCTGTCGAGTTCGACGTCGAGCGCGGCATCTTTTCCGTCGATGAACTTTTCGCCGAGCAGGAATCCCGATCGCAGCGGCGTCCCAGTGTCCTGATATTTCGCGAGGATTGTCCCTTTGAAGCCTTCGGTCGTGTCGAAGACCGGGCTGCTGTCCACGAAGATGTTCGCCTTTTCAGGCATGCCCGCCATCACCTGATGGGACGGCGTGGTCGTCACCTCGAGCACCGAGCCGTTCATGATGTATTCCTGATTGCTCAGACCGGCCGTCACGTTTCTCACCGGCAGCTTGAACTGATTGATCAAGCCGTTGCACGACCCGCTGAAACAGACGACGGTGCCGCCGGTGCGGACGAATTGTTCGAAGGCCTGCAGATCTTCCGGCGTGAGCGCGGCTGCGCCGCCGCCTCGTCCGCCGCCACCGCCACCACCACCGCCCCGTCCGCCGCCGGTCAATCCCGGCAGCGATCCGTCGGCAGCGAAGACAATCACATCGACCTTGTCGCGAAGCGGCGCGTGGAAATCGGCCGTGTGCAGGCTGATGAAGTCGAAGCTGTACTGCTCGAGCAGCCAGCGCGTCCAGCCCTCGTCCTGCGTGCCGTTCGATCCGCCCTGGAATAAGCCGATGCGCGGCTTTTTCAGCGCGACGCCTGACGGCGGCGTGCGATCGGCGACGAGCGCGAGCGAGTTCACGAGCTCGCTTTGCGCCGATTCCGCCAGGCCGCTAATCACGTACCGCGCGCCCAGGCCCGATCCGGGCGCGCCGGCCAGATAGGCGACGCTCGCGCCCTGCTTCCACGCGCGGTTGATCGCGCGGAACGAGTTGTTCTGCGCCGGATCGACGGCGAGCGCCGGCCCGGAGCCGCGAATCTTGCCGGCCGGCGGCACAATCGCTGCTGCATTCGGATTCGAGTCGAATCCGATCCCAGGCACACTGTCGAACGGCGCCGCGTCCACGTTCGGCCCGAGGTTGTATGGCGTCGGCTTCACCTTCACGTCCGGCATCGGCCCCAGCAGCTTCATCTTCGCGCGGACGTCGTCGCCCAGCGGCGACGCCGCCGTCATCACGTTCACGCCCATCGTCAGGGGCAGCGTCCAACCGGCCGCATCGTACGGCGCATCGAGCCCGGTTGAGCCGACGGCGCGGATCTCGGGGTATTTCTGGACGTCGAGCACTTCGCGCGCCAGCGCGATGAACTCCTGGTCGGCGGGAATGACCCACGTGCCGGCCGGAAAAGATGTCGTCGCAGCAGCGCCGCCAATCGCTGACGCCGAGATCTCAATCGGCGCCGTCAACTGCGACACGCGCACGCCCGAGAACGCGAGTCGACGCAACAGCTCGACAGGCGCGACGGGGTCGCGCTGATCTTGCGGAATCAGATACGCGTACGGCGCTTCGCTCTTGCCGCGCGCGATTTGATCGCGGCCCGACATGTAGCGGTTGTAGAGCACCGACTCCTTGTACTTCGACGCGTATTCGACGACGGCAAGCGAGGCGGTTTCCATGTACTCGACGGCGGACCGGTTGTTCCAGTCGCCGCCCGGCCACGGACTGGCATAGAGACTCTGGGGGCGATCGGACACACCGCCGCGGCCACCGCGACCGCCGCCACCCTGACGGCCGGCGCCGGCGGCGGCTCCCACAACTGGAGCCACGCCTGCTGCGGACTGCGTGACTCGCGGAAAAATGCTCGACGGCGCGGTCTCGGTCCAGTACGCGGCGATGTTCTTGAAGATCGGGTTGTAGTCGACGTAACCGGGATACCACGCGTCGTACGGACGTCCGCCGTGCAGCGATCCCGGGTGACTGTTCTCATCCTCCGCCAGCGCCATGGCCATGCCGAGCGAGTTGATCTCCTGCGAGATCAGCGGCGGCGCCCAAGTGGCGATCGGCTCGGCGAACGGCGGGAACCAGATGCGCGACGGCGCGGGCGCGCCCTGATGATGGACGTGAATGATGTCGGGCTCCCACTGGCGCCACGTGTGCTCCATCACGCGCGACTCGATCATGTCGAGCATGTACGCGTCGCGGTTGTTGTCGTGGCCGACGTACTCCTGATAGAGACCGTTGAAGTCGGTCCCCTTCGTCGTCTCCCACTCGGCGACCATCTGCTGACCATCGGGATTGATCGTCGGCCAGAGCATCAGGATCACGTTGCCGAGCTCGGCCTTCATGGCCGGCTCGTTGGCGCGTCGCAGGATGTCGTAGACGAGGAGCGGCATGTGCTGATGGCCGGCGCGCTCGGTCGAGTGCAATCCGCCATCGATGTGGACGATGGCTTTGCCTTCGCGCGCAAGCTGATGCGCCTGATCGTCGGTCAGGCCTTCGGGATGCGCGAGCCGCTGCGCAATTTCCCGATAGTGATCGAGTTTGCCAAGATTCTCGGGCGTCGAGACCACCGCGAACACGTAGGTCCGGCCCTGCGTCGACTTGCCGGCCTCGAAAAGCTTGATCGACTTGCTCGAGGCCGCGAGCTTTTGAAAGTACGCAACCGACTGGTCATACGTAATCTCGTGATTGTCGGCTCCGGGCTCGAAGCCGAAGACCGACACCGGCGTGGGCAGATTGGACTGCGAGAGCAGCGCGACCGGGACGGCGCACGCGAGGACAAACAGAACTATGGCGAGACTGCGCATGGTGACGAGATTATGACAAATATCCCGGCCGGACTTTGATCGTCAGCTTGCGGCCTTTGACCTGGACGTCCAGCGTGTGCCAGCCGGGCGTCAGACCGCCTTTCGGCGAGTAACTGATGATGTAGCGCTCGCGGAACTCGGCGAGCAGCCTGACGAACAAGGCATCGAGATCTTTCGTGCTGTCGATTTCGATCAGCGAGCCGCCCGTTGTCTCGGTGAGGTCCGAGAGAAACTGCGGCTTCGGCTCGCCGACCTTCGCGCCGTAGGCTCCTTCCACCGACAGGCGGTACGCTCCGGCCGTCCGCGATCCGGCTGGAACGCTGCCGGGGATCGTCACCGGCGGGCGCTTCACCGACACACCGTAGACCACGGCCACGCTGCGTTTCGCCGTGTCCAGCACGGCATCGGCGCTGAGCCAGCTCGCCGTGTCGACGCCATCGCTGAAGACAATCAGCAGGCTT
>Ga0209579_10004231_pt1 | contig 10076 bp, 9 predicted proteins | sample Coa_R1_2_FD_187152 | JGI IMG/M metagenome (GOLD analysis project Ga0209579, IMG submission 187152) | Surface soil microbial communities from Centralia Pennsylvania, which are recovering from an underground coalmine fire - Coalmine... | ecosystem: Environmental > Terrestrial > Soil > Unclassified... | reverse complement strand
CGTTGCGGGTGAAGAGCCGGGTGCAGTCCGAAAGGATGGTATCCGCTCGTTGACGAGTTTAGAACTGCAGTCCGGGCCTTCATTGCCTCGTCGACTCTGCCGGGCTCAGGACAGCGTAGACCATGGTGAAGGGGAGGAATACCACATCCAGGCCCAGCGAGAATGGGAAGTCGATCACATGGAGGAAATCCAGCATGCCCTTGCATCCGGAGCGGTCGGCGGACAGTACGGCGATATCCGTCCGAACCCCGCCCACTATGTGCGGCCCCGGAGTGTCGAAATGCTCCCAATATCCCCCCACGAACGTGTCGCTGACGGTACTACACCCCATGCATGAGAGCATCCCGAACACCGCAATCAATCGAATCCAAGTTTTCACGAAAAGACTGTACCACGTGCGGAAGCCGCGCGCAGAGTGTACCCCTCTGGTGAAACAACCTGGCTACATGCTGAGAGAGCCTATGCAGAAGCCTGGGGTGACCCACCCGAGAGGACGGTTGAAATGGTATCCGTTCGTTGAGGAGTTTAGAACTGCTATACGGGCCTTCCTCTATTCGTCGCCTGGGTTGACTCCTAACCTTCAGTTCCGGTCGCCACCCGCCGACACAACGATCCACCGTAAGGTTTTGTAGGCGCGGAGACATTGCAGATTCCGGGTGCCGATGAACGACGAAATGGAGGACTAGACAATGACCAAACCGAAAGTCTTCGCAATGAGTTTTGCGAGCATCTATCCGATGTACGTCCAGAAAGCCAAGAGAAAAGGGCGGACGAAAGCGGAAGTGGATGAAATTATCCTCTGGCTCACCGGGCATAGGGCTGAAAGCCTGAAAGAAGCCATTGACGCGGGAATCGACCTTGAGACTTTCATTGCCAAGGCACCGCGCATCCATCCGAACGCGAGCCTGATTACAGGCGTCGTCTGCGGCGTTCGGGTGGAAGAGGTAGAGGACGAGACGATGCGAAAACTCCGTTATCTGGACAAGCTCATCGACGAGCTCGCCAAGGGCAGGACCATGGAAAAGATCTTGCGCAAATGAAGGAAGGTCCGATGGAATTGTGGATTTGCTCGCGCCTGCAGGAGCGAGTTGGTATCCGCTCGTTGAGGAGTGTAGAACCGCCGTCCGGACATTTGTAGCGACATCTCCTCTACCGATCCACGGCCTTCAGTTGAACCTGACCCCCAAGAAAGCCTAGGGATCAAGGTCTGTCTCTACATCCGCCCGTAAGACGGCGGCATGGTCTTTGAAAATCGGGAGCTCGAATGGACCTATGAAAACTGGACCGGAAGTCTCGGCCTACAGACTGAGTTTGAACATGAAGCCAGAAGTACCCAGTATGTGAGCTTGATCGCGCCTTCGGGAGCGACGGAGACCAGGTCGGGGCCCCTCCCCAGCGTCCCTTTCCGCGTGCGGAAGGCGCACCGCCGACTTAATCCCCATAAGAACGCTCACCTAAACCTCGCGGTTCTCGCAAGGAGGAGCGCACAGCCGACGGCAATCGCCGCGGCGCCGAGGGCCGTATAGATCAGGCGCCACCGGGCCCGACGGATCACCGGAAGTTCGATCCCGCAGTCCCTGGCAAGGCGCTCCCCCGAGAAGAGGCGAACCATGCCCATCGGCAGTATCACAAGACAAATCAAGTCCATTAAGAGCTCAACAAACCACCCCGAGCTACCCCGCGCCTTGAGCTCGAAGCCGACGACGAGACCCGCGAAGCCGAGTGCGAGCGAGATCACTGACGTCATGATTCGAAGGCGCCCCCGCTTGACGATCACTCCCTTAACCTTCACGTAGTCCATGTCCCGGCCTTCCTCGGGGAATGGAGCATTCAAGAACGCCATGCCCTCGTCCGAATCATTAATAGCCATGTCGCTTCAACTCCTCTTTCATCTTGTCCCTTGCCCTGGAGAGCCGCGAGTGCACGGTCCCGATCGGGATGCTTAACCGATGAGCCGCGTCCTCCTGCGCAATCCCGCAAAGATAAACCAGAGTGACGAGCTGCTGCGCCTCAGGATCGAGGGCCCCGAGGGACTCGGTCAGCGCTTCCACGTCCACTTCGCGACGGGTTTTGTGCGCTGGCTCTTCCCGGAGTCTTCGCTCCGAGGAGAAAGTCTGTGCTTTCCGCTTCCGCAGGAGGTAGTTCAGGGCAATGCGGAAACACCAAGTATCGACAGAAGACTCCCCGCGAAAGCCGGCGAGATATCGGAAAATGAGAAGGTAAATCTCTTGAAACGCATTCTCGGCATCTCCATAAGTCGCACTGAGCCTACGGCACAGGTTCCACACCCTCTGCCGCGTCCGGTCGTATAAAGGGTCGAAATCCAAGCTCATCACCACCATTAGGGTCGCGGGACCGGGGAAAACTTCCACAAATCGTAATCACTCGCGTCAAATGTCAAAGGTGCTGGCATTGAAGCGGGCGAATCGAACTCCGAAAGGATGGTAGCCGCTCGTTGATGAGTTTAGAACTGCCGTTCGAACGTTTCTAGATTCGTCGCCTCTACCGCCATTCCGGGGCGACTATCTTCTTGAGGACAATTCCACGAAGTTTCTTCGACCGCAGATAGTCTGCCGTTGATGCTCCGAGGATTAGGAGAGGATGCTGTTCGTGAGTGCAGCCGAATGCCAAGTCCGTACGGTAGAAGCCGTCTTTCAAGGGCGACCGTACCTCCTTCAAGAAGACGGGGGCTGATCCTACGACTACGGAATGCCTTCCGCATGCCGAGCACAGATTCTCAGTTCGCGTTCCACGCCCCAGGGGGTCAAAGGCCACGATATCGTGGACTCGAAGGACAGCAAATTCGGGGTCAGAGGGCAGCTCAAGAAAGTCCACCCCTGGATACCTATCGCTGGTACAGAATCCTTGAAATGCCTTCGAGGCAATGACATAGCCGTCATAGGTGATGCTCAAGGAGTGACGTCGCTTCTTGACCCGGAACTTAGGATTCAAGTAGTCCCCGACGATTTTTCTACCGCACCGTTGACACGTTGCGGGATGGGGCCGACCTTTGTGCATAAATCGCCAGTCGTGGCTCTTGCAAAGGATGGGATCGACAACCTTCTCAGTCTCGTCGCCGAGCATGTAGCTATCGTTGTCGGGGACACTCACCACCCAGCCAAGAATGGTTTGAGGCGGCGGCATACCGACAGAATAGCACGGTTGACTCGCCTCGTGTCCGACTGGCGGGGGCCGGGATTTTGGATTGTGGATGTCGGATTTATTCGCCCAGTCAGTGGGCGAGTTGGTACCCGCTGATTGTGGGGTATATAAACGTGGTCCGACAAGCCCCGGAGAACGGATCTATGACGAAGGCTGGATGTTTCGAGCTCCATGCACGACGGTGACAATAAACACATCGGACTTCGAATGGCGGTAGAGAACTCTGTAATTCCCAATGGTGATTTGGCGAATCGAGCCGCTCCGGTCCTCGGGAATCACTGGGCCGGATTCGGGAAAGGTTCCGAGCCGTTCGACCTACTCCCGGATCTAGAGCGCGGAAGATTGGGAGTAGCCCTTGGAATCGCGGGAAATGTATTCCACGATCTCTTTGAGGTCTTGGATGGTCAGAGTACTCCTGGTTACTTGATCCATCGAGCCAGGTCTCGCATCATCTGGTCGTGGGGTACGGTGCGGCCGGCGGCGATGTCCTCTTCGCCTGCGTGGATCTTCTGGAGGACATGAATCTGATATTGGACGTCTTCAAGGGTGGCATCGTCGGGCAAACGATCCAGCAGCTTCTGGAGGATGGCACCAGGGTGCTTTGTGGCTAGTTACGGTGCTTGCCCCCGTTCCGGGTGAAGAGCCGGAATTGGTATGCCCGACAGGAGTTGAACCTGTAACCTTCGGCTCCGGAGGCCGACGCTCTATCCAATTGAGCTACGGGCACATCTCGGATGTGTTGCAGATGAGAGTACGCGGACCCGAGTGCGGCGTCAAGCCTTCTCACGGATCCTGGACTATGGTGAAATCACCGATGATCAGCTCCGCACGGCCAAGCTCTGCATCCGCCAGGAAGTTCAGAGCTAGAGCGCCTAAGTCGAGTTGAAGGACCACGGAGTCCCGAATTCTTTCTCCGCGCGAAAACCCTCGGAAGGCGGGGCGAGCGGCGAGGGACTGGACGCCGCCGAGCGACTTAAATCTCTCGGTAATCTCGGGTCGAACCTTCCTCCCTTGACCTATCCGCCCGCGTCCCTCTCCCTGATGGACCCCGTGGCATGATTCATCGGATGGGGGGAAGAAGACTGCGCCGTCCACGTCGTTGAAATGATGTCCCCGAGGAATCAGCCGGCAAGGCCTACTTATTAAACCCCTTGGGCATGCCGTGCTTTTTGTCGCTCACCTTGTAGGTGATCTTCAAATCCGGCTTCCGCGCCGGACGCCTCGGACCCTGCGTCGCCGGCGCCATGTCACCCGTCAGCTGCCGCAACGTGTCCCGAAGCTGTGCCGCCCGCTCAAATTCTAGCTTCTCCGCCGCCGAGTACATCTCCTTCTCGAGCTCCGCCACCGCTTCGTTGCGATTGAATTCCTTGTCGTTCATCCCCACCACTTCGGCCGCCGTCTTCCGGGACCGCAGGATGTCCTCGATCCCGCGGCGGATCTCCTTCTCGATGGTCTGTGGCGTCACCCCGTTCTTCGCGTTGTACTCCAGCTGGGTCTTGCGGCGGCGGTCGGTCTCCCCCATCGCGCGTTTCATCGACTCCGTGATCTTATCCGCGTACAGGATCACCCGGCCGTTCACGTTGCGCGCTGTCCGGCCCACCGTCTGGATGATCGACGTGTCGGAGCGCAAGAAGCCCTCCTTGTCGGCGTCGAGGATGGCCACCAGGGTGACTTCCGGCAGGTCGAGCCCTTCCCTCAGGAGATTGACCCCGACCAGACAGTCGAATTTCCCCTCCCGCAGCTCGCGCAGAATATCGACACGCTCGAAGGTCTGAATCTCCGAGTGGAGGTACTTCCCCTTCACCCCCTCCTCCTCGAGGTAATTCGCCAGGTCCTCGGCGAGTCTCTTCGTCAGGGTCGTCACCAGGACGCGCTCCCTCTTGTCCGCGCGCAACTTGATCTCCTTCACGAGATCGGGGACCTGCCCCCTCGCCGGACGGACCTCGATCTCGGGATCGACCAAACCGGTCGGACGGATGACCTGCTCGACGACATCCCCCCGGGACGCCTTCAGCTCGTAGGGCGCCGGGGTCGCGGAGACAAAGATCGCCTGGGGTACGCGGGCCTCCCACTCCTCAAACCGGAGCGGCCGGTTGTCGAGCGCGCTTGGCAGACGGAAGCCGTACTCGACCAGGGTCCGCTTGCGCGCCTGGTCGCCATTGAACATCCCATGGATCTGCGGGATGGAGGCGTGGCTCTCGTCGACGATGCAGAGGAAGTCCTTCGGGAAGTAGTCGAGCAGGGTCGCCGGCGGCTCGCCGGGTTTTCGGCCCGACAGGTGACGCGAGTAGTTCTCGATGCCCTTGCAGTGGCCGATCTCGCGGAGCAGCTCCAGGTCGTATTTGGTCCGCGCCTTGAGGCGTTGGGCCTCGAGCAGCTTGCCCTTCTCCGTCAGCTCCTTCAGGCGCTCCTCGAGCTCCATCTCGATCGTATAGAGGGCCTGATTGACCTTGTCTTCGGGCATCACGAAGTGTTTGGCGGGATATATTACAAAGTTATCATATGTCAGTAATGTAATACCACTGATGGCGTGGACTTCGCTGACGTTCGAGACGTGGTCGCCGTCGAACTCGACGCGGATGGCCGTCTCCATGTAGGCGGGCCGTATCTCGACCGTATCGCCATGCACCCGGAATTTGCCGCGGGCCGAGTCGCCGTCGGACCGCTCGTACTGGATGTCGACGAGCTTGCGGGCCAGCGAGTGCCGGTCCAGCTTCTCCCCTTTGTGGAGGGGAACGATCATGCTGCGGTAGTCCTCCGGCGAACCCAGGCCGTAGATGCAGGACACCGACGCCACCACAACCACGTCCCGGCGGGAAAGAAGTGCGCTCGTCGCGGCCAGGCGGAGGCGGTCGATGTCCTCGTTGATATCCGAGTCCTTCTCGATGTAGATGTCCCGCTGGGGGATGTAGGCCTCGGGCTGGTAGTAGTCGTAGTAGCTGACGAAGTAGTGGACGGCGTTTTTCGGGAGGAAGTCCCGGAACTCCGCGTAGAGCTGGGCGGATAAGGTCTTATTGTGAGTGATGATGAGGGTAGGCTTCTTCACCCGGGCGATGACATTGGCCATCGTGAACGTCTTGCCCGACCCGGTGACGCCCAGGAGAGTCGAATATCGTTCGCCGCCCTGGATGCGGGCCGTGAGCTGGTCGATGGCCTGGGGCTGGTCCCCCTTGGGGACCATTTTGGAGACGATCTCGAAGTCCGGCATCGGCTGTGATTCTAACGCGAGAGGGCCGTTCCCGCGTCGCAGAAATGCCCAGAGTCCCTACGCGCTGCGGGGGAAGCGGCGGGAGGGCTGCAGGGAGGGGCGCGCGGGTGCCGGGGCCAGCATCACCCGGTTGCGGCCTCCCTCCTTCGCCTTGTAGAGGGCCTGATCGGCCTGCTCGACGAAGGCGGGCGGGTCTGCCAGGCCGGCGGCGCACTGGGCCACCCCGAAGCTCGCGGTCACCTTCACCCCGGAAATCTTGTGCGCCTCGATCGCCGCCCTCAGGCGCTCGGCCACCTGACCTGCGCCCTCCAGATCGGCCTTCGGAAGCAGCACCGCCATTTCCTCGCCCCCGTACCGGTAGGCGCTGCCGCCGCGCACCTTCTTCTTCAGGATCTCCGCCACGCCCTTCAGCACCTTGTCGCCCGTGACGTGGCCGTAGGTATCATTCACCTTCTTAAAATGGTCGACGTCGACCATGATCAGGCAAAGGGGGTCGCCGTAGCGATTCGACGCCTCCATCAGCGCGGCGGCCTGGGTGATGAAATGCCGCTTCGTCCACAGTCCCGTCAGGCCATCCTGCACTGCCCGGGTGTAGAGGTCCGGCGTCTTCAGCGCCAAGGCCAGGAACTTGGAGAATTCCGGAAGCTCGGCCGACAGTCGACGTGACCGCTCCTCGCGCGCCGACGCATGATCCTCGAGCAGCGAGGAGATCCGCACCACTCCCATGATCTCGCGGTCGGCGATCAGCGGCGCCAGCGCATGGAAGCGCCCCTCCTCCGCCTCGACCAGGAGCCCGCCGCCGTCGAAGCAGCGCCGGACCAGAGGGTCCTCCGGCTCGTCGAGGTCGAATGCCGACTCCCCCCCCCGCCGGACGGCCCGCGGCGTGAGACGGCTCCCGTCGCGGATCCACAATTCCACGTCCCCGGCCAGGGTGTCGCAGGTGACGGAAAGGACGCGCTCTAGAGTCGCTCGGAAATCGAGCTCTTCGGTCACGATCAGGCTGATCTCTCGCTCGGCGGAGAGGACGTCGACGCGGGCCTGCAACTCGTCCTGACGTCGGCGGAGCTCGCTCTCCCGCTCGCGGGCGGCGAGGACCAAGTCCCGCAGTTCCGACGGGCGACGCATGAGGAAGGCGGCGATGAAGGCGGCCCCGAGCCCGGAGGCGGACGCGGCGAGTGCGAGAGGACCCGCCCGGCGAAGATAGAGCTCAATCCCGATCGTCACCGGGACGATGGCGAGCGCGCCGAACAGCTCTATCCGCTTCCACACCCATGGATTATTTCGGCGTGGGAGACCCCATTTCCGCAGGCTTTCGCATCCGCAAAGCCGTCCAGCAGGCGCACGCGACCGCGAACACGGCGATCGCGGTGAACTGGGAATCCGTCAGCACGGAGGCGCCGAAGGTGTGCCGCTCCGGGTCATCGCGGTAGAATTCGATGATAAAACGATACGCCGAGTATCCCACGGCGCTGGCGGCGAAGACCTCGCCCGGCCTTTTCGACCGCCGGTGAAGGACCAGCAGCGCCCCGAACAGCAAGAAGCCGAACACCATGTCGAACAGCTGAATCGGCACGACGGGCAGGGAGGCGGCCGCGCCATGAGGGATCTGCCGCTTCTCGAGCTGGGTGTTGTAGCACAGAGACCCGGGGGCGAATCCGACTCCGGACGGCGAGGGCCGTCCATAGCAGCAGCCGGCCAGGAAGCAGCCGATCTTCCCGATGGCGAAGCCAAGCGGGACCGTCCCCATCGTCGCGTCCCAGACTTTGAGGATGGGCAGGCCCTTGCAGCGCGCGGTGACTCCTAGGGCGAGCGCGCCGCCGATGAAGGCCCCGTAGAAGCCCGATCCGTCGCTCCAGGTCGAGAACAACTGGCCGAGCGACTTTTCGCCGCGGAACCAAAGGGGCAGGAAGTAGTACAGGCGCGCCCCGACCGCCCCTCCCCCCAGGGCCGCCAGGACGAAATCCAGGACGCCGCCGCTGGTCGCGCCCAGCGACATCAGCCGGCGCCGCGCGATGATTCCGCCGATCGCGGCCCCCAGCACCGCGAACACCTCGTTCGGCGTCACCGCCAGCCAGCCCAGCTTCCAGTAGAACGGCAGCATTATCTTCTCGGCTCGGCATTGAGGGCGTTGGGGGGGACTTCCCCTCTCAGCGCCGCCAGACAATTGCGGAGCGCCGTTTCCAGCATCTTCCGCCGCGCGGAATCCGTCGCGCTTCCGATATGAGGGAGCAGCGCCACGTTCTCCAGCTTCAACAGGCCCGGATGAACCTCGGGTTCGCGCTCGAAGACGTCCAGGCCGGCGGCCGCGAGCTTGCCGGACGTCAGGGCCTTGACGAGGGCCGCCTCGTCGACGATCGGCCCCCGGGCCGTGTTGATCAGGATGGCGCCGGGCTTCATCATCGCGAATTCCCGGGTCCCGAGCAGATGCCGGGTCTTGGCCGACAGCGGCACATGGACCGAGAGGAAATCCGACTCGCGGAGCAGCGTCTTGAAGTCCACACGGCGCGCCATCGTCGTATGCTCGAAGAGCAGCTTGCGCTCCCTTGAGTGGTAGAGCACCTGCATCGAGAATCCGACGGCGCGGTGGCCCGTCGCCTGTCCGATGCGGCCCGCGCCCAGGATGCCGAGAGTTCGGCCATGCACGTCGGCGCCCCGCATCAGGGTCCAGTCCCAGCGCTTCCAGGCCCCGGACCGGACGTAATGGTCTCCTTCGGTCACGCGACGGGCGGCGGCCAGGAGCAGCGCCCACGCGAGATCGGCCGTCGCTTCGGTCAGCACGTCCGGAGTGTTCGTCGCAAAGACCCCGCGCCGCGTGCAGGCGGGCACGTCGATGTTGTCGTAGCCGACCGCCACATTGGACACCACTCGCAGCTTGGGCGAACGCTTGAGGAGACCCTCGTCGACCTTCGTCCCGAGCAGGCACACGATCGCGTCGGTGCCCGCGTGCAGTTCCTTCTCGAACCGGACCTTGAGCCGCCGCAGCTCCTTCTCGATCGCGGGATCGATGCGGTCCGGAAAGTCGTAGGGCCGGTAGACGCGGAAGCCCATGCTAGACAGACCTCGCGAGCTTCTTCAAAATCTCGACGCCGCGCTCCAGCGTCCGGTCGGGCACGGCATAGGACATCCTGAAGTGCGTCGACTTCCGGGAGCACGCGCTCCCCGGAACGATCAGCAGGCCCCTGCCGATCGCCCGGTTGACGAACTCCGTGTCGCGCAGCCCTCCGGGACACTTCGGGAAGAAATAGAACGCCCCCTGGGGGCGCTCGATCTCATACCGGTTCTTCAGCTCATCATAGACGAAGTCGCGCTTGCGGCGGTAGTCCGCGCGGTGCTTGCTTACCTTCACGTCCAGGGCCGCCACCCCCGCGTACTGGGCAGTCGACGGGGCGCAGACGAACGAGAATTGCTGGAGCACGGTCATCTTGTCGATGATCTCGTCCGGCCCGGCCGCGAATCCCAGCCGCCACCCCGTCATCGCGTAGGCCTTGCCGAAGCCGCCGACGAGGAGCGGCTGGTCCCCGTGGAGTCCGATGCTCTCATGGGGAAAGTCGTAACTATAGGACGCATAGATCTCATCCGACAGGATCAGCACCTTGCGCCGGCGGGCGACCTCGGCCACGGCCGCGACCTCGGTCTTCGTGTAGGCGACGCCGGTCGGATTCACCGGGTTGTTGAAGAGGATCAGCTTCGTCCGCGGTGTAATCAG
>Ga0209579_10004228_pt1 | contig 10080 bp, 8 predicted proteins | sample Coa_R1_2_FD_187152 | JGI IMG/M metagenome (GOLD analysis project Ga0209579, IMG submission 187152) | Surface soil microbial communities from Centralia Pennsylvania, which are recovering from an underground coalmine fire - Coalmine... | ecosystem: Environmental > Terrestrial > Soil > Unclassified... | reverse complement strand
CGGCAAGCTTATCTCGATCAGGGCATTACCGAAGCGAGCGGCTGTCGGCATGTCCTTACCGTGTGAAATCCTGTAACGCAGCGCAAGCAACACGATGATTTCGTAGATGAGGAACGGTCCGATAGCTTGCAACGGCAGCCAAGTCGGGACCGATCGACGGATGAGATGTTGCAAGGCTTCGGGAAAGAAAAAGAGCAGCAGCTGGTCCAGGGCAAGCAGCAGCGCAAGTGTTGCGGCGAGCACGCGTATGCGCATCTGCTCGCTCGCCAAGATCTCCGCAGATAGCGCGCGCTCGAACGCCGATTCAATTGCTTGTGGCTGCATAATTGAAGACTAGCCGAAACCAACCTCTCCAAACGCGGCATTATCGTGCGGAGGAAACCGATCAGTGCCTTAGGTGATCAACACCCAATAGATCGGGGTATTTTCATATCCGAGAATACCAATCGCCGGTGCACCGCCTTAGAAGCACGCCTGCTCGCCCGATCTATGGTCTGCCATTTGTGTGATGCTCTATTGACATGTTTCACTCGACGCCGATGCGCGCGCCTTTCTCGGCCACCGAGCGTTTCATCAATAATACCACAGGCACGAGCAGGAGCATCACCGCGGCCAACACCAAAAATACATCGAAATAGGCCAGCGCTGATGCTTGCTGCTGGCGCAGATTCTCCAGCGCCTGCCAGGCCAGCTGCTGCGCAGTCGCCGGATCGCCGGTCTGCTGGAGGAAACGCGCTTGAGCCTGCTCAAGGAAAGAATGTACAGCCGGATTAAAGGGATCGAGATACTCGCCGAGCCGCAGCGTATGGAATTGATCGCGCCTTTCCTCCAAGGTCTGCGACAACGACGTTCCAACGCTGCCTCCTTCGTTGCGCAGAAGACTCAGTAAGCCTACAGCCGCCCCACGCATTGCGATCGGCGTATAGAGATAGGCGGCCACGTTTGCGGGCGCAAAAAATATCGACAGTCCTATGACCATGACGACCCGAGGCCAGACAACTTGGCCTGGACTGATGGAGAGATCCATCTGCGACATCCAATAGTTGCTAACGGCCATTAGCAGCAATCCCGCGCCGATCAACCATCGGGCATCTGTCTTTCGGCCGAGCATGAAGCCTACGACCGGCATCGCAAGGACAGCGAAGAATCCGGACGGCGACATGACCAACCCGGCGTTTAAAGCGTCGTACCCAAATAACGATTGAAGTAAGCCGGGCAAGGAAGTGCTGGCGCCGTAGAGCACGGCAAAGGCGCAAAAGATCATGATACAGCAGGCACTGAAGTTGCGTTCGCGCAACGGTCGGAAATTGACCACTGGATTGGGGCTGCGCAACTCCCAGAAGATTAATCCAACCAGCCCCACCGCAAAGAACGTGGCCAGTGTCTGCATGCGCCAGAATGGATCGCTCAACCAATCCCATTCTTGCCCCTTACTTAGCATGACTTCCCAGCAGACCATGACGATAATCAGCAGTGACAAACCGATCGAGTCAAAATGGAACGGCCGGCTCCTCAATTCATTACGCTGTCTAGTAAGATAATCCGGGTCGCGGAGAAGGGCGTAACACCCGACGAATGCCAGGAGACCGACGGGCACATTGATCAAAAAGACCCACCGCCACTGGTACTCATCAGTTAGCCAGCCACCAAGTGTCGGTCCAACGACGGGCGCAAGCAGAGCCGCCAAGCCGAACAGCGTCATCGCCACGCCCTGCTTTTCTGGCGGGAAGGCATCGAGCAGCACGCCTTGGCTGCTGGGTTGCAGACCGCCGCCGGCCAGACCCTGGATGACGCGGAACAGGATTAGCTGACCGAGACTACCGGCCATTCCACAGAGTGCGGAACTGAGGGTAAATATCGCTATCGACGCCAGAAAGTAGTTGCGCCGGCCCAGATGCGCGCTCAACCAGCCGGTGATCGGCAGGATAACGGCGTTGGCGGCAAGGTAGCTGGTGAGAACCCACTCACCATCATCGACGGTAGCCGACAGGCCACCAGCGATATAGCGCAGCGCCACCACCGCGATAGTCGTATCGAGCACCTCCATGAAAGTCGGCACCACCACTACGGCGGCCACTAACCACGGGTTCCCTGCAACGGAGGATTTCGCGGATGAAAATGCCGCGACCGTCATTTTTCCGAACCAATCGAGCTCTGGGATGAACCAGCGGTTTGCGACTGAGGCACTTGCGTTTGGAGAAATTTCCCGGCATCGGGCCCGGTAGGCAGCTTATTGATATAGACGTAGGGAACAACAGAAGTGCCAATGAACAAAGGGTACTTACTTGGATCGTATCCCTCAAGTTCGATCCGAACCGGCAGCCGCTGTACCACTTTGACGAAGTTGCCCGTGGCATTCTCGGGTGGCAGCAACGCCAGCGTCGACCCGGTGCCCATCGTGAATCCAGAGATCCGGCCCTTGAAGACGTGTCGGCGCCCGTACATGTCGACATACAGATCGACAGGCTGGCCGATGCGCAAATTGCGCAGTTGCGTCTCCTTGAAATTGGCATCGACCCAGATATCGCGCAGTGAACGAATTGCCATCAGGTTCTGCCCAGCTTGCACATCATTGCCGGGATTGACATTTCGACGCGTGACGACGCCGTCAATGTCGGCGACAACGTCACAATAGCGAAGGTTCAGTTCGGCCTGAGTGAGATCCCGTTTGGCAGCTTCGATTTTAGCCTCGGCCTGCTTGACAGCCGGCGCATTCGCCGCCAGCAATGCAAATGTGCGGTCGATATTACCTTCCGGGTCCAGCTTCTCGAATTGCTCGAACAGTTGCCTTGGCGTCAGGTTAAACGAAAAGGAAACCCCAAGCTTAGCCCCAGTCTCAAGCAGCTCTGCGCTTGCCGCACGGACGGACGAGAAGGTCTGATCGAGATCGGACGGCACCTGCCCGAGATTTTTCCCGTTTTCGGGTTGTGCCGGCAGACCCAAAGAAGCGCGTGTTTGATACACATCGGACAACGCTTGAGTAACTCCCGCGCGGGCAACCGACAAGGCTGCTTGCCGTTCATCGTACTGCTCGCGGCTTACCGTCGACGATGCTAGCAATTGCGATGACCGATCGAATTCCTGCTGCGCCAGCACCAGCGTAGCCTTGGCCTTGTCGACTGCGGCAACGCGGTCGTGGAGTAGGGCTATTTGGTTATCGACGTCGTCGATGGCGTGTTGCAATGTGAAGTGCTGGCTCCTGGCCTGCGCTTCGACACTGCGTACCGCGGCCGTGGCTACCTGCAGATCGGCCTTTGCGGTATCGAGAGCCGCTTTTTTAACGGCGACTGCGTCCTGGAAGGGCTCCTTGTCCAACTGGGCGAGAAGGTCTCCCTTGTGAACACGGTTGTTATCATCGACCAACACACGGGTTACTTGCCCGCTTACGCGAGCAGCAACGAACGTGACGTGGCCGTTGACGTATGCATCATCGGTCGACACCGTGCTGAGAGTGAGCCGGATCCAAGGAATACCGAACACTGAAGCGACCGCCAGAACTAAAACGCCTAGTGCTCCAATCAGCAGCCTTCGCCTCCCCTTCGGCGATGCTGGTTTGGAAGTAGCATCTGGCTGTGCTAATTCTGTGCTATGCTCAACCGAAACGTCATCTGCCTCGGTCGAGCGCTTGTCGATCGATCTTGAGTCGGCCTCGCTCGCACTTTGTTTCTCATTCATCTCAATCGACGTAGAGAAGCGAAAGATTCACCCGATGGCAGCGGAATTCCTTCGGAAGGCCGTGACGATCCAACTTCCAAGTCTCGGGGGCCAAGTTCTCCAAGTCAAGGGGGGCCAAGTTTCAAGTCTGCGGGGATTCGGAAAGTTCCAACGGCTCATCCGGCCAACACACTAGCCACGAGTTGGTTTCATCAAATTCTTCTTTTCCTGCAGCCTGATAACGCTTCTGCGGGACCACATCACTACGATTTTCGTGCGGCAGGACAGCGATGGCCGCGATCCGCCAAACCGCCAGTTGATGTTATGATTGAACGCATCAGAGATCTTCCCGGCTTCTTTGACCTGTTGTACCCGGCGCGATGAACCTGACAAAGACGCTGCACAATCTCACCGGAGCTAGTGGCTCGGCTAAAATCGAAGTTCTGTGACCTACTTCGCTCTGGTCTGACGGCAAGAAGGATCGCTATTTTTCCGCGATGCAAAATGCCGGCTCCTAGCCCGAGTCGGACATCGTGCGATTGCTATGTGGAGTCCGCTTTTGGGCGTAAGGCGGACATTGATCGATCCTTGCTCAGGAATTTTGACGCATCGGGAGGCGTGCGAATGGCGGAGCGGTCGTCCACCCGGGCATTTTGATCGAACGGAGGATTTGGGGGTCTACGCAGCCTCACCCCGAAGCTACCCGCAAGGACCAATAAACCTCCGCATGTACCGCTTCCTCCTCCTGGCGGAGCGTGAGCGGATCGTACCCGTCACCGAGCGCGCCGCGCACATCAGTTGCCTTCTTGCGCGCATCAGCGAGGCTCACTTTTGTCAAGCCACCCAGTCCCATTTCGTGCGGTCTGTTGTTGAGCGTGTAACGAAACGCCCAGCTCTTGGAGCCGTTACGAGCGACGCGGAGATAAAGACCACCGCCATCGGGATAGAGGCCCGGTTTGCTCGCGTGCGTGACCGCCATCGCCGTCAGTCGCTGGATGCTTTTGCCATCGCCATTCCTGTGAGTAAGGCGGACCATAAATCTCGTCGTCCGCCTCGCTTCCTGCGACGCGAGTGAGGCGGACAGGAGAGCAAAACGGTTCGCTTGTCCGCCTAACTCGAGCGCGGGTTTGGCCCTGTTATTTGTGAGTGCGACGGACAAGTGTCCGTCATACTATTGTCCGCCTTTACCCGCAATTTCTCCCACAGGCCTCAGCCGGACTCTGGCGACCGACGGCGTAGGGAGACGAACGACTCTATGATAAATTAATATGAGTTACCAGCGTATTATCGAACTTTGGCGAATGAAGCCGAATGGTGACGGAGAAGGAAAATGGCGGAAGGGGTGAGATTCGAACTCACGAGGGCCCTTGCGAGCGCTGCCGGTTTTCAAGACCGGTGCCTTAAACCACTCGGCCACCCTTCCGGCGCGGTAAGGTCAGCCGCAACTCGTTACTAAATCTGTGAACGTCTTGGCAACTTAATCCGTGATTGCGAAGAAATAAACCGGCTACCGCAGGCTAAAACAGGCTCATTGCGACCGAGCTGGTCCCCGCAATGCCAAAGAGCCCCAAGCGGGGCTGCTCGGGGCTCTCGAGGGTCTATTATGAGGCAGCACATGTGGTGTTTGGGGACTGAGCGCTGTCTCGTAAGCGAATTGAGCAAGCGCAATCGACCGCGTCCACTGCGTTGACGATTTAGGGTTAATCCCGGTCGGCCAGCCCGAGGCGGCTGTCGATGCCAGCCGTCGCGGTTGAGACCTCGCAATGCTCCATTCACTATCGCGCCCGACCTGCCCATTTTCGCCACAATCTGACCACGCTGAAATTCGATAAACTCTACCTTGGGATTGGGGATGATGCGGGGTCGGGTTAGCTCGACAATGCGACGGATTGCGCCGCTGAGCGCCTGCGCCGTGCTGTGCCTGTTCGTCGCCAACTGTGCCGATCATAGCCGAATTGATGAGCGTTACGGCGTCGCACCGAGCGCACGGGTCATTGAACCGAGCTCGGGCCAGCCGGTGCCCAAAGGCGGCGGCGTCTATCGGGTCGGGTCACCCTATGTGGTGGCGGGCCGCGTCTATGTCCCGCAAGACGAGCCGAATTACAACGCCGTGGGTCTGGCCTCATGGTACGGCGCCGATTTTCACGGCCGCGCCACCGCCAATGGCGAAGTCTTCGACGACAACGCCATCACTGCCGCGCACCCGACGCTGCCATTGCCGAGTTATGTGCGGGTGACGAACCTGAACAACGGCCGTTCGCTCGTCGTACGCGTCAACGACCGCGGGCCCTATCACGGCAATCGCATCATCGACGTGTCGATGGAGGCGGCGCATCTCCTTGGCTTCACCAATCGCGGCCTCGCCTGGGTGCGTGTCCAATATGTCGGGCGGGCGCCGATCGAAGGTTCGGACGACCGTGTGCTTGCATCGACGCTTCGCGTCAACGCCCCGGCGCCGGCGCCGTGGGATGTGCGGCTTGCCGCGACGCCGCTTTTGCCCGCATTCCCCGCGCAGCCGCCCCCGGTACGCAATGAACGGCTTGCCAGTGCCTCGATAACCGACGCTTTGGACGATCCCGGCCCGTCGCGGGCGATGTCGTTTTCGGACCCGCCCGACGGCGCCGACGGCACTGACCAGTTCCTCAATGGTCGCGGGCTTTATTGATCTGACCGTTCTTAAGCGCAACCGGTTAAATCGATTGCCGCCGCGGATTTTCACATCCCCTCATCGCAGTCTTGCATGCACCCCGTAATGCGCGGGATATAGAGCGTGCGAGTGAGCGAGAGGTGGGACATGCAGCAAGCAGGACGGGCGGGCAGGGGGCGCCACGTTCTAGCGGCGGCCGCACTGATCGCGACGGTCGGCTTCGCAATCGCGCCCGCTTGCGGCGCGCCGGCCGGCGCCGGGAAGCCCGAAGGCGGATTTCAGACCAGCGCTCCCACCGCCATCCTCCTCGACCCCAGCAGCGACAGCATTTTGTACGAGAAAAATTCGGATCAGCCTGTCGAGCCGGCGAGCCTCGCCAAGCTGATGACGCTGGAATTTCTGTTCAACGAGATCAAGCAAGGTCGGCTCAAGCTCGACGACACTTTCACCATAAGCGAGAACGCCTGGCGCAAGGGCGGCGCGCCGTCGCGCGGCTCGACCATGTTTGCTGCCATTCACAGCAAGGTCGACCTGTCGGACCTGATCCAGGGCATCATCGTCGATTCTGCCAACGACGCCTGCATCGCGGTCGCCGAAGCGCTGGCCGGCAACGAAACCGCTTTCGGCCAGCTGCTGACCAAGCGGGCGCGCGAGATCGGGCTGCAAAATTCGACCTTCACTAACTCGACGGGTTTGTCCGATCCCGGAATGCGCGTCACGGCGCGCGACATGGCCGAACTGGCGCGCCACATCATTCAGACCTATCCCGACCTCTATGCGATGTTCGCGCAGCGCGATTTCACCTGGGACAATATTCACCAGCAGAACCGCAATCCGCTGTTGGGCATGGGGATCGGCGCCGACGGATTGAAGACTGGCGAGACCAAGGAAGCAGGATATAATCTTGTCGGTTCGGCGGTCTCTGACGATTGGCGGCTGATCGTGGTGATCACCGGGGCGAAGACGGACAAGGAACGCAGCGACGAGGCGCGCAAATTGCTCGATTGGGGATTTCACGGCTTCAAATCCCGCGTCTTGTTCGCCGAGGGCCAGACCGTCGGCGAAGCCAAAGTCTTCGGCGGCGACCGGAGCTACGTCCCGTTGCTTGGCCCCGGCCTCGTCAAGGTGATGGTGCTCCGCGACAGCAATGAACGGCTCAATGCCCGCATCGTCTATACCGGTCCAGTGCCGGCTCCGATCAGCAAGGGTCAGACCATCGCCGAACTGAAAGTATGGCGCGGCGACGATCTCGCGCTCGACGTGCCGCTGCAAGCAGCCGACGATGTGGGGAAGGGAAGCATGACTCAGCGCGCGATGGATGGCGCGACCGAGCTCATCATCGGTCTGCTACGCGCCGGTGTTGCCAAGCTGTAACCCGCGTGCTGCAAGGGCCCGTCCGGTGCGGCGACAGTACAAGCCGCCTATATTGCAATCGCGTCTGTTGCAATCGCGCCGGTCGAGTTGTTTTCATGTGTTTCGCACAAAGATAAGTACAAGTCATTGTTCTATATTGAATAAAAGAGCCCGGCGATGCGAGGAAAGTTCATCACTTTCGAAGGCGGTGAGGGCACCGGCAAGTCAACGCAGGCCGCAATGCTGGCGCTGCGATTGGAAGCTCTCGGCCTGTCCGTGCAGTTGACTCGTGAGCCGGGTGGCTCGCCGGGTGCCGAGATCATCCGTCACGTGCTGTTGTCCGGGGCGGCAAAGCCGCTCGGACCGGACGTGGAGGCTATGCTGTTTGCGGCGGCGCGCGAAGACCACGTGCAATGCACGATTTTGCCGGCGCTGGAAGCCGGCAAATGGGTGATCTCCGACCGCTTCGCCGATTCCACCCGCGTCTATCAAGGCATTCTCGGCCAGGTGGATCAACGGCTGATCAAGGGGCTTGAGCGCGTATCGATTGGCGATCTTTTCCCCGACCTCACGCTCATTCTCGATGTGCCGGTCGAACTGGGGCTGGAACGGGTCAAAATGCGCCTCGGTGAAACCAAGCCGGATCGTTTCGAGGCGGAGAATGCGGAATTTCATCAAAAGCTGCGTGAGGCCTATCTGGCGATTGCAGCCGAGGAACCGGACCGCTGCGTGGTCATCGATGCCGGCGCTTCAAAGGAGGCGGTGGCGAGGAAAATCTGGAACGCCGTCGGCACAAAACTTGATCCAATGACCTTCCCAGCCGCCGGCGAGCGCCGGCGCAGCGAAGTGAACGCCTCATGAGCGCGCGCGAAACCGAAAACGACGACATCGACCAAGCGCCGCATCCGCGCGCCACTGCCGTGTTGTTCGGCCACGCAGCGGCGAAGGCCAAGTTGCTGGCGGCTTACCGCTCCGGCCGCGTGCCGCACGCCTTTCTGATCGCCGGGCCGCAGGGTATTGGCAAGGCCACTTTGGCCTACCGCATGGCGCGTTTCGTTCTCGCTCATCCCGATCCGGGCGCGCCCGACGTTGCTGCGGCGAATTCGCTCTTTGTCGATGCGAAAAATCCGGTGGCGCGGCGGATCGCCGCCCAGGCGCAGCCCGATCTGCTGGTCATCGAGCGCACGCTCAACGACAAGGGCGTGCTGCACAAGCAGATTCAGGTCGAGGATATCCGCAAAACCGTCGGTTTTTTCGGCTCGACGGCAGGCGAGGGCGGTTGGCGCATCGCGATTGTCGACGCGGTCGACGAATTAAACCGCTCCGGCGCCAATGCGCTGTTGAAGGTGCTGGAGGAGCCGCCGCAGCGTGCCCTTCTATTCCTGGTCAGTCATTCGGCGGCGCGCGTCCCGGCGACGCTGCGCTCGCGCTGCCGCATCCTCACCCTGCGCCCGCTGGGCGCAGCCGACGTCGCGGCGGCGGTAACCGCCGCGACGGGAATGGCGGCGGACGATGCGGAGGTAGCTGCGGCTACCGCCGCCGCTGACGGTTCGGTGGCGCGCGCTTTGGCGTTCCTTGACGAGGACGCCTTGGAATTGCGCCAGCACGCGCTTGATCTTCTCGACCGGCTGCCGGCGCTCGATTCCATGGCGCTGCATGCGCTCGGCGAAGCGCTCGCCGGAACCGACCCGCAGCCGCTTGCCGCCTTTGTCGACACCGTCAATGTCTGGCTGTCGCAGCGCCTGACGCGCGAGCAGAACGCACTCGATCGGATGGCCCGGCTTGCCGAAGCCTGCGAAACCATCAACCGCGCCGCGCGGGACGCCGAAACCTATAATCTCGAGCGAAAGCCGCTGGTTTTCAGCGTGTTCGGCTTGCTTGCCGAGGCGACGCGCGGTTGATACCAACGCGCCATGTCGACGAAACAAGATTTGCCCGGCAAGCCCTATTACATCACCACCGCGATTGCGTACCCGAACGGCGCGCCGCATATCGGCCACGCCTATGAGGCCATCGCCACCGACGCCATCGCGCGTTTCCAGCGGCTCGACGGCCGCGACGTGTTCTTTCTCACCGGCACCGACGAGCACGGCATAAAAATGCTGCAGACCGCGGCCAAGGAGAAGTTAACGCCGCGGGAGTTGGTCGAGCGCAATGTGCCGCGCTTCCAGGCCATGGTGAAACGGCTTGAGATTTCCAACGACGACTTCATCCGCACCACCGAGCCGCGCCATTTCGCGTCTTCGATCGCGATGTGGGAGCGCATGGCGAAGGCCGGCGATATTTATCTCGATAAATATTCCGGCTGGTATTCGGTCCGCGACGAAGCCTATTACGACGAAAGCGAAACCCGCCTTGACGAGAAGGGTCAGCGCGTCGGGCCGCATGGCACGCCGGTCGAATGGGTCGAGGAGGAGAGCTATTTC
>Ga0209579_10004226_pt1 | contig 10084 bp, 11 predicted proteins | sample Coa_R1_2_FD_187152 | JGI IMG/M metagenome (GOLD analysis project Ga0209579, IMG submission 187152) | Surface soil microbial communities from Centralia Pennsylvania, which are recovering from an underground coalmine fire - Coalmine... | ecosystem: Environmental > Terrestrial > Soil >... | reverse complement strand
GGTCGAGTCAGAGCCCTACCGCCGGCTCTCCTACACGTGGCACACGTTCAGCCCGGAATGGGCCGCGGCGCTCGACCTCACCGACGAAGCCCGCGAGCGCCTGGGCGCCGAGCCGCGGTCGAAGGTCACCTTCGAGATCGAGCCGCTGGGAGATCAGGTGAAACTCACCGTCACCCACGACGACCTCGAGCCCGGCGGGCTGACCGGTTCACTGATAAGCCAGGGCTGGCCCCGCGTCCTGGCCAATCTCAAGACGCTGCTCGAGACGGGTGAGACGCTCCCGGACCTGGAGCAGAACACGCCGGCGCGGCTGGGACTTACGCGATGACCGGGATGGAGATGGGGCCGAGCTCGGTGCCGATGATGGCGGCAATGATGTTGCCGAGCGCGGTCCCGGCAATCGCCCGCCGCGCGCGGGAGCGCGATGGCGCAGCAGCGGCGCCGCTGTTCGCAGGTGCGTATCTCTCCACGTGGGCCCTCGCCGGCGTCGCCGTGTGGTTGCTCTACCGGCCGCCCAGTTCTGTGACGGCCGGCGCCCTCCTGATCGGAGCCGGTGTCTACGAGCTCACGCCGCTGAAGCGTGAGTGCCGGCGCCGCTGCCGCGCGCGCACACGCTCGGGGCTGCGCTTCGGCGTCTACTGCTTCGGCTCAAGCGTCGGGCTGATGCTGGTGCTGATAGCGGTGGACGTGATGAGCGTGGCGCTGATGTGCGTGATCGCGGTGGTGGTGGTGGCCCAGAAACTGCTCCCACCTCGCCTCGCCCTCGACCTGCCCATCGCGCTGGCGCTGATCGGCCTCGGCCTCGCCGTCGCCCCAATTTGAAAACCCCAAGGAGACATTCATGACCACTCACACCACCGCCAGTCGCGAGCAATGGCTGGCCGCCCGCGTCGAACTCCTCGAAGCCGAGAAGGAGCTCACCCGTCACAGCGACGAGGTGGCCCGTCAACGCCAGGCGCTGCCCTGGGTTCCGGTGGCTACGGATTACCGGTTCGAAACCGACGACGGCCCAGCGTCGCTGGTGGACCTGTTCGACGGGCGCTCGCAGCTCCTCGTCTATCACTTCATGTTCGGGCCCGACTACGAAGCCGGCTGCCCGTCGTGCTCCGCGATCGCCGACGGCTTCGACGGCTCCACCGTTCATCTCGCCAACCACGACGTGATGCTCTGGGCGGTCTCACGGGCTCCGCTCGAAAAGCTCCAGGCGTACAAGGCGCGCATGGGCTGGAGCTTCCCCTGGGCTTCGTCCCTCGAGAGTGACTTCAACTACGACTTCAACACGTCCTTCACCGAGGACCAGCAGCGCTCAGGAACCGTCGACTACAACTACCGCGCACAGGACACGACCTGGCTCCGCGACGCCGGTGAGTGGGGCGGCGCCGTCCAACACGCCGCGATGTGCGGCACCGACGTAGCCGCCTACGTCCGCGAGCACCCGGGCATGAGCGCCTTCGCCCTCGAAGATGGAGTCGTCTACCACACCTACTCCGCCTACTCGCGCGGCCTGGACGGGCTGTGGGGCATGTACCAGTGGTTGGATCGGGCACCGAAGGGGCGCAACGAGACCGGAGCGTGGTGGCGCCGCCGCGACGAGTACCAGTAGGGCCGGTCGGGCCACGCCAGCGGCGGTGGCCTGCGGGTTCAGCTCTCACCTGCCCGGCATCGGCTGCGGGTGAGAGTGACCTTCGCGCCTCGCACGACCGGCCGGCCCCGTAGGTTTCACCGAAACGTATCGGGGTGCCCATCTGCCGCGCCGTTTACCGGCTAGCTGGGCTGGGTCGAGGCCGCGGCAGCCGATCCCGCAGCGCCGTTTCGGCTCCTGGGTTGACAGCGCGATCGGGATCGCCGAGGATCGCGGTGTGGGTACCGGCATCGCTGCCCAGGGCAAGGAGCACCGGATACCGACCGGGGACGGCCGGGTGCTACAGGTGCTGGAGCGGGGCGCTCCCGATGGCAAGCCCGTGCTGGTCCATAACGGCACGCCCAACTCACGGTTGATGTACGACCCCGATGTGCGCCTTGCGGAGCGCCAAGGGATCCGGCTGATCAGCTATGACCGCCCGGGCTACGGCGGTTCGACCCCGCAGCCCGGTCGCACGGTGGCCGACTGTGCGCAGGACGTCCGGGCGATCGCGGCCGGGCTGGGCATCGAGCGACTGGCGGTTTGGGGGATCTCCGGTGGAGGTCCGCATGCACTCGCGTGCGCGGCGCTGCTGCCCGATCTCGTTCCGGCCGTCGGCGTGCTCGCTTCGACTGCGCCCTGGGGGGCTGACGGACTCGACTACTTCGCCGGGATGGGCGAGCTGAACGCCGAAGACACGCGGCTGTTCCTCGAGGATCGGGCCGCTGCCCGGGCCAAGTGCGAACAGGACAGGCTCGAGTTCCTCGAGTATTCGGCCGAGCAGCTTCACGCAGGGCTGAAGACGCTGCTCTCACCTGTCGACGCGGCTGTTCTGACCGGCGAACTCGCGCAGTTCCTGGTCGACTGCACTCGGTCGGGGCTCGCGCCGGGCGCGGAGGGATGGTGGGAGGACGCCGTGGCGTTCATGGAGCCGTGGGGCTTTGAGCTGGGGTCGATTCGTACGCCGGTGTTGCTCTACCACGGTCGCCAGGATCGTTTCGTCCCATTTGGTCACGGCGAGTGGCTGGCCCGCCAGATCCCCGGCGTGCAGGCGGAGCTGACCGAGGAGGATGGCCACCTGACGCTCACCGCCCATCACCTGGAGCAGATCCACACCTGGCTGCTCGAACGGTTGGACTGAGCGCTGGGCGCCGTCGTCCGGGGACCACTCGGCGGCGATCTACCGCTAGTAGCCTTGCCCTGACCGGGGGGCGCGAGGACGGAGGTGGTAACTGTGTCCGAGCTACTTCAGTGGACGGCGGCGATCGTTGTGCTGGCCGCGTTTGGCCTCTGTCAGTGGGGCGTTTGGCCGGCTGGGTCGTACCGGTACCTAGTCTGCAACCTCGTTGGCGGGCTAGGTCTGTCCGCAGCGGCCTTTCTCAGCCACCAATGGGGGTTCGTGCTGTTGGAGGCGGTCTGGGGGCTCGTCGCCGGGAGGACCATCCTGGCCCGCCTTGCCGGACGTGACGTGCGCCTGCCAAGCGCGTAGGCGTTCGCGGGGCTCAGCCGAGCGGGCCAAGGCGGCGGCCACGCCGCGGACGGTCTCGAGCGCGCCGGCGCGGTCCCCGATTTTCCTGCGCAGTGCGCTGACCACCGCTTCGACCACGTTCGAGTTTCCGCCCGTCCAGCGGACTCCGACGCCATCAATGGCGACGCGGCGAGCGGATGCGGCGCTCGGCGGCCGAGCAGTCCAGGCATAGCACGGCGTCCGGCATCGCTCTGAGGCGACCCGAAGAGATCTGCCCGCCGCACGCGTCGCACGTCCCGTAGGTCCCCTCGTCCAGCTTCGCCAGGGCTCGCTCGGTGCGGTCCAGACCGCGCTCCAGCGACTCGCCAACACCAACATCCGTCAAGCGACTCACGGCCTCAGACGTACCGTCGCCGATTCGCTTCCCGAAGCTGACGGCGCTTCCACGCTCGGGATGTTCCGCCAGGACTCCCAGGCGCTGTCGGTCACGGTCCCGCCGCGCTTCCAGTTCGGCGCGAACCGCCTCAAGGTCAAGATCGTCTGACGGCATGGGACCTACGATACGCGTGCGCCTAACGCCCTGTTCACCTTTGGAAGACTCTCGGCGTGGGATCGCGATTTCCACGGGGGTTGGTTGGAGCCTTGTCCGTCGCGGCCTGGCTTGCGCTTGCCGCAGCTATCGCAGTCTCGCTCTCGGGGTGCGGCGGGACACCGACTGCACCCGGGCCCATCCACCTGCAGCACGGGCAACTCATGGTTCACGGCGTCCCGTACCCGTACGCCGTGTACGTGCCGACCACCTATCGGCGCTCTGCCTCGGCCCGCTTGCTCGTCGTGATCCACGGGTGCGACACGACCGCTGACGCTCAGGCCCAGATCAGCCAGTACACGCCGCTGGCTGAGCGGTACAGGTTCGTGGTGCTCTACCCGGACGTCGATGCGGTTGACGTCGCGGCGGGTCGTTGCTGGCAGGCGTTGTTCGACGCGCGGGCCGAGGGCCGGGGGCGCGGCGACGCCGGCGCGATCGCCGCCATGACGCGCTTCGTGATGCGCAGATGGAATATCGATCCGAACCGGGTCTACGCGATCGGTATCTCCGCCGGTGGGTTTGAAGCCTCGGTTCTGGGCGCGGACTATCCCGATCTCTATGCGGCGATTGGAATCCACTCGGGCGCGGCCTACATGGCCGCGTCGGTGGGCTGCGCGCCGGGCCCGGCCTCGCCGGGCGCGACGCGCGGGCTGGCCGCCGAGGCGCTCCGGGCGATGGGGCCACGGGCCCGGGTGATGCCGGTGATTCTCTTTCACGGCGACGCCGACCCGAGAATCCCGTACGCGTGCGGCGAGCAGGCCTATGCGCAGTGGCTGGCCACCGATGACATGGTGCTCCGTCGCGAGCATCGCGCACTGCTGACGAGCGCTATGGCGCGGATCGCCCGAGGGGACGTCCCGCACGGGCACACCTATACCGTCCGTTCAATCGACCCGACGTCGGGGTGCACGCTGCTTCAGTTCTGGACCGTTCACCGCATGGGCCATTACTGGTCCGGAGGCTCGAAGGATCCAGCCTGGGCCCGCTACACGGATCCGCGGGGGCCGAGCGCCGCCGCGGCGTCCTGGGCGTTCTTCTCCCGCCTGCGACTCGCCGACTCGATCAGCGGGATGTGCCGGTAGGGGGGTCTTGGCCAACGATTGGCAACGCGTAGTAGTCCTCCGTGAGGATGGGGGTGAACCCAACCGACGTGTAGAGCCCAAGCGCCCGATCGTTATCGACGGCCACTTCCAGTCCGATGCGGCGCGCCCCCGCCGCTCGTAGCTCCTCGCACGCGCGCCTCAGCGCGGCGCGCCCGATGCCGCGACCCTGCCGAGCGGGGTCAATCACGAAGCCGTAGATCCGAGCCTCGTCGGCATCGTGCGTGACGCCGAGCGTCCCAACAGGCGAACCATTCACCTCCACGACGAGGATCCCGCGCTGGAGCGAGCCCAACCAGTCAAGCGGGGCCTCTCCGAATCCCGCCTCCAGCAGGCGGGAGACGAGAGGGAGGTCCGATGCCGACGCAGGGCGAAGATGGACCGCCGAGTCGCGCGGAGCGCCGGTGGGCTCGCCGGATAACGAGAGAGCATGCTCTGAGTGATCCAGCACGGCGCCACGACGTAGCGCCAGACGCTTTCCCGGCAGCGACGGACGCGGGACGATGAGCAGCGCCTTTACGGTCCCTCGTGCGCGACATATCGGGATGGCGGCATCCAGCAGCGCCGTTCCTATCCCGCGCCGGCGCGCGTCTGGCGCCACCATGCCCATGAGCCCCAGCGAGGAGCCAAAGCTGTAAAGCCCTAGAAAGCCAAGCAGCCGGTCGCCGTCCCACCACAACAGGTCCTCGACGCGATCGCCCGCGCGGCGGCGAAGGCTTCCCCACTCCAGCTTCAAGCGCCCGCCGTCAGCCGCGACCACAAGACGTTCGAGCTCCGCGATCGCGTCCAGCGCGCGGGGCGAGAGACCGGCAGCTTGCTCGAGCACACCAGGAGCAAACCATGCCGTCCTCAAGAAAACCCACGAAGGGGCCGCACGGGCGTACGATCGCCTCGGCGGATCAAAGGCACCTGTGGGACCGGGTGCCACTACGTGGGGGTGCATGATGGGGCTGAGAACTGGGACCGGACGGCGTGACCGGCGCGTTCGGCTGCTGCGGTGGCTTGCAGGCTCTTGCTGTGTCGCCGGATTGGCTGGGGTCCCGTCAGTCCTCGTGGGTACTGCCCTCGGGGCCAGGCACGCGGTGCGCGCAGCTGCGCCAGCGTTGGATCTGGCCACGCCCTATCTGTCGCCTGGGGACCACGCCACGTTCGGGGTCTACGCGAGGAGCGCGCGAGCTTGCGCTTTGACGTTCTCGACCGGGCGGCGGACCAGGCAGGGGCCGTTCACGGTCGTCGCGCGGCCCAACAGCCACATTTTGTGGAGGTGGCGGGTGCCGAAGAACGCTCGGGCGGCGACTTGGCACGGCGTTGTCACCTGTGGCTCCAGCGTGCGCGGTTTGCACTCACGCAAGGCCACGAAGTTGCGTCAGGTTTTCCGGGTCGGCTCGGCCGCCGGGACCGCGGTCGACGCATCACGGGATGCGCCCAAGCGGCGGCGGAGAGGCACGCGGCTTGCCGTTGTCGCACCCAGATCGTTGCGAGTCACGTTGTCCACCAGCTACCCGAATCCCGGCGAGCCGCCGGTACGCCGGTGAGCCAGGGCAGCCGAGGCGCGGGCGGCGGCGGATGTACCGGGTTTGATGAGAACGCCTCGTATTCGCCGAACTGCTTTGACGTCGACCAGTGCACGGGCCACGCCGACCACATGCGTCCCGACATCGTGTCCTACGCGGTCGCGCACGGGCAGCCGGCCTACGGGTGGAACGCGTACGTGTGGGCATCACGCGCTGCCGCCGTTGGCTTCCCCGTCGACTCGACGCCTCGAGCGGGCGACATCGCGGTGTTCCCGATTGGAGCCTGGGGGAGCAGCGTCGGGCATGTCGCCTACGTCGAGTCCGTCGGAGGCGATGGGTCCTACACGGTGTCCGAGGACAACTTCGGCTACAGCGAGTGGAGCAACGGCAGCGAGGAGCCGGGCTATCCCGACGGACCCGATCCGTCGGTACGGACGATTGGCGCGGGCCAGTCTCCGGCCGGGACGAGCTTCATCCATCGCATGGGAGGCGCTCCGCCGCCCCCGCCCACAACGGGCGGCCCGCCACCGCCGCCGCCACCCCCGTCTTCCGCGACCACCACGTTCCATCCCACGGGTGCCGTGTGGCCCGCGGGTACGCGCAACGCGGCCGGACAGCAGGACGTGTTCTGGAAGGGTCCGGTAACGACGGTCTTTGGGAAGCGAGCTGGGCCGGTGGCTGGGTGGGTCCGTCGAACGTGCCCTCGATAAGCAACGTGGCCTCGTCGCCGTCGGCCGTGGTCAACGCAACGCGTGACGAGGAGGACGTCTGGTGGGAGGGCACGGACAGCCAGCTCTACATCGAGTATTGGAACGGCCAATGGAACGGCCCGGTTCGGCTTGGCATGGGGCCGCTCGGGTCGAGTCCGTCCGGGGCGGTTTGGCCGTCGGGCACGAGGAACCCGGCGGGCCAGGAGGACGCGTTCTGGAAGGGTTCGGGCAACAACGGCCTGTGGGAGGGCATCTTCAACCCGACCAGCGGGTGGTCGGGTCCCTACAACGTCCCCGGTGTGGGCAACGTGAATTCGGCTCCGTCCGCCGTCGTCAACGCGGCGCGCAATGAGGAGGACGTCTGGTACCAGGGGACCGACGGCTCGCTGTACATCATGTACTGGAACGGTCAGTGGAATGGACCCGTGGACCTTGGCATGGGGCCGCTCGGCTCCGAGCCGGCCGGGGCGGCGTGGCCTTCCGGCACCAGGAACCCGGCTGGCCAGGAGGACGTCTTCTGGAAGGGCTCGGGCAACAACGGCCTGTGGGAGGGCATCTTCAACCCGACGAGCGGCTGGTCAGGCCCTTACCCCGTCCCCAACGTGAACAACGTGGCCTCGGCACCGACCGTCGTCATCAACGCCCCGCGCGACGAAGAGGACATCTGGTGGAAGGGCACCGACAACCAGTTGTGGGAGACCTACTGGAACGGCCAGTGGAACGGGCCGATTCGCGTCGGCATGGGGCCGCTTGGCTAGAGGTTCGCTCTAGGCCGCACGCTGACGGGTGAGGTGAGCCCGCCAGTGAAGCCGGAGAACATGACGCGACGCTAGCGTGCGGTTGCGTTCCCCGAACCGCGATGGTAGGTTCGAAATTCGTCGGGGGAGCGCCGACGGGGAGGAATGGAGAGAGACATGAAGCGAGTACTGACAGCGTTGGCCGCTGCGGCGATGCTCACGTTGGCCATCCCAATGGCCGCAACCGCGGACCCGGTTGAGGGCGTGCCGGCGTTCGGGCATGTGTTCGTGATCATCGGCGAGAACACCGAGCTCGGGCAGATCAACAAGAGCAACGCGCCGTTTCTGTTGAACCAGGTCAAGCCGAACTCGGCCTGGCTTACGAACTACTTTGCCGTGACGCATTTCTCTGAGGCCAACTACTCGGCCATGACCTCCGGGCAGTACACGAGCTGCCAGCAGTTCGACGGGTCGATCGCCTCGTGTCACCTGGATGTGGAGAACATCTTCCACCAGCTCGACAACGCCGGCGTGCCCTGGCAGAGCTGGATGGAATCGATGCCGGCGCCGTGCTATGTCGTATCCGCCGGCAGCGCCAAGACGCTCAACCATTTCGGCGCCAAGCACAACCCGGCCGTCTTCTACGACAACGTCGAGGGCCTGGGTGGAGTGTGGTCCGCCGACCCGTCCGGACAGTCAACTGAGTGCCAGACCCAGGACATCCCGGCCGGCGGCATCGGTCCGAACGACATGAGCACGTTCAACCACGCGGTGGCCACGGGGAACGTCGGGCGCTTCAACTTCATCGTGCCCAACGAATGCGAGGATGGCCACGACAACTGCAAGCCGCAGGGCAACGGCGTGGCTCAGTTCGATGCGTTCCTGGGCAAGGAGGTGCCGCTGATCGAGAACTCGCCTGAGTTCCTCCTGGATCCCAACGCGGTCCTGATCATCACCTTCGATGAGGGAACCTCGAATCAGGGCCCGGGCAGCTCGAAGCAGTTCGACGGTGGCGGCAACGTCGCGTTCGCCGTCGTCGGGCCACACGTACGAACAGGCACCGACAGCAACTCGTACAACCACTACAGCTTCCTGCGGACGCTGGAGGACGGCTTCGGCATCACCAGCTACGCCGGCAACGCGGCCACCGCCAGCCCGATCAACACGATCTGGCAGTAGCGGGAGGCCTCGTCGCGAACGGGCCTCGGAACGCTTTCAGTAGGAGCCGCGGTCCGCGCCGTGGTCGATCTCACAGCCGGTCTGTTGCGATCAGGCGCGTCCAGTCGTACGCGAGCGGACGTCTCAGGGTGCAGCCGGCGATCAGCCGACCGCGCTCTTCGTTGCCCAGGTGCCAGCGATTGTCAATTTGAGCCAGCACGGTCGATGACCGGCAGAGGATCTTGAGGGAGCTTCTGGAGTAGCCCACGGTGAGTAAGAAGTGGCGGGGGAGGCGGCGCGGGTGCCAGAACTGCCAGCTCAGATGTCCGCTGAGGATCGTCGGCAGCCCGCGGCCGTAGAACTGAAGCGCCGATGCTTCGCCGTAGTTGGCGGCGAGAATGGCTGCGCCCGGGCGATCGGTCGCGGGCACCCCCGCCCACGCCCGTTCGACCTGAGCGGTCATTTCCTGCCAGCCGATCTCGTCCTTGAAATAGCCGATCTTCCAGACGCTGGAATGGACGAGCTGGCGGGTTGAGTAGAAGGGGACGACGATCGGTCCTGCCAGCGCTATCACCGCCGCCTGAACGGCAAGCCCAAGCCCGAGCAGGGCAAAGCGGCGCCTGGTTCGCAGCCAGGCCTCAACGGCAACTGCTCCTGCGGCGACCGCCAGCCCATCCGCCGGGAGTGGGTAATAGGCCCTGCCGCGCTCGAGCAGGAACAGCACGGTCACGGTGATGGGGATCAGCGCCAGGGTCCGCATGCCTCGCCGCCACAGCCACACCACGCCGGCACCAGCGATGACCGCAGCCACGCCGAGGAACAGCAACTGCTCCGCCAGGTACGCCGGGCGCGATGTGTCCGACGCGGTCTTAGCGTTCTGGGTCGAGAAGAAGCTGGCGCTCGGCCAGCCATGCTGCACCTGCCAGACCAGATTCGGCGCCAGCAGCAGCGCGGCGATGGCGAGCCCGAGCCACGGCCATGCACTCGCGAGCTGGCGGCGCTCGCCTCCGAGCACCAACGCCGCGGCGAAGGCCGCGACGAGGAAGCCGATCGTGTACTTGGCCTCCAGCCCAACGCCCGCAATCAGGCCGAGCAACAGCCATTGGCGCGGATCCCGGCGGACCAGCAACCGCAGTGCGACGTAAAGAAACGCCATCCAGGCCAGGGCGTCGAGCCACGTCGGATGA
>Ga0209579_10004222_pt1 | contig 10093 bp, 13 predicted proteins | sample Coa_R1_2_FD_187152 | JGI IMG/M metagenome (GOLD analysis project Ga0209579, IMG submission 187152) | Surface soil microbial communities from Centralia Pennsylvania, which are recovering from an underground coalmine fire - Coalmine... | ecosystem: Environmental > Terrestrial > Soil >... | reverse complement strand
GCGCGAGCTGCGCGAGGAGTGCTACCGCGCCCTGTGCGCCGGGGTCCGGAGCGGGTCGGTCAGCATCGGCGTCGGGGCGGCGAGCGCGCGCGAGATCGACGGCATCAACATCCTGCGCGCGAGCCTGCTCGCGATGCGGCGGGCGGTGGCCGCGCTGGCGATGTCGCCGGGGCCGCCCGGGTTGGCCCCCGACATAGCGCTGGTCGACGGCAATGTCGCGCCGGCGCTGCCCTGCGCGGTGCGCACAATCGTCAGGGGCGACGCGCTGAGCTTCTCGATCGCCGCCGCCTCGGTCGTCGCCAAGGTCACCCGCGACCGCATCATGCGCGCCCTGGCGCAGCGCTACCCCGGCTATGGCTGGGAGACCAATGTCGGCTACGCAACGGCGGCACACTGCGACGGCATCCGCCGCCTCGGCGTCACGCCGCACCATCGCCGCTCGTTTGAGCCGGTGCGCCTGGTCGCCGCCGGGCAACTGGCGCTGCCGCTGATTGCCGCGCTCGAAGCCGGGGCGCCGTGAAGCCGGTCGTCGGCGCGGCCATCCTCGCGACGATCTGGCCGCTTCCGCCGGCCGTCGCCGGCAGCGTCGCCGAAACGATGGCCGGGGCCGGGCTTTTGGGGTCGTGGGCCGTCGATTGCGCGGCAAGGCCGGCGCCAGCCAACCCGCACCTCGAATTCGCCGCCGGCAAGGAGGGCGACGTCATCCGTCATCTGACGTTCGGCCCGGGCACCAGCGAGCTTACCGCCGCCGTTCGCTCGGTCGAGCGCCAGGGCAACGATACGGTGCATCTGCGCGAAGTCTATACCGCCGGCGTCGGCAGCGCCGAGATTGGCAGCAGCTACGAGGAGTGGGGCATTCTGGCGCCGGACCACCGGCATTACCGCTCGGTCGGCTCGATCGGCGCGGGCGGGCACGAATACCTCAAGAACGGGATTGTCGTCGCCTCGGGCAAGGAGTCGGTGTGGATGACGAAGTGCAAGGAGCGCGAAGCGGCGATTTGGCCGCGGCCAATACAATCCAATAATTGACGGATTCCGTCATCGCGCGCAGATTGCCCGGAATGCGGGATGATCAACCGATAGGTCGCGATGCGATCATCGAGGGCGACAGCCTGGCGGCGCTGGCGCGCCTGCCGGCGGCTTCGGTCGACCTCGTCTTCGCCGACCCGCCCTACAATTTGCAGCTCAACGGCGAATTGCACCGGCCCGACAACAGCCGGGTCGACGGGGTCGAGGAGGAGTGGGACAAGTTCGCCGGCTTTGCCGAATACGACCGCTTCACCCGCGACTGGCTCGCGCAATGCCGCCGCGTCCTGAAGCCGAACGGCGCGTTATGGGTCATCGGCAGCTACCACAACATCTTCCGCATCGGCGCGGCGGTGCAGGATCTCGGCTTCTGGATCCTCAACGACGTGGTGTGGCGCAAGACCAACCCGATGCCGAATTTCCGCGGCCGCCGCTTTACCAACGCGCACGAGACGCTGCTGTGGTGCGCCCACTCGCGCGAGGCGCGCTACACCTTCAATTACGAGGCGATGAAGGCGCTCAACGACGAATTGCAGATGCGCAGCGACTGGCTGATCCCGCTATGCGGCGGCCCCGAGCGGCTGCGCGACGGAGCGGGGCGCAAGGCGCACCCGACGCAGAAGCCGGAAGCCTTGCTGCACCGCGTGCTGATCGCCTCGACCCGGCCGGGCGACACGGTGCTCGACCCGTTTTTCGGCACCGGCACGACGGGGGCGGTGGCGAAGCGCCTCGGGCGGCGCTTCATCGGCATCGAGCAGGACCCCGCCTATGTCGCGCTGGCGCGCCGGCGGATCGCCGGCGTCCGCCCGGCGGCGGCGGACGCCGTCCTCCTCGAATCGCGCCGCGAGGCGCCGCGCATCCCGTTCGGCAACCTCGTCGAGCGCGGCCTCTTGCAGCCCGGCGAGGTGCTGGTCGACGCGCGCCGGCGGTGGAGCGCCCGGGTGCGCGCCGACGGCAGCCTGATCTCGGCCGACCACCGCGGCTCCATTCATTTCGTCGGCGCCCAGGTGCAGGGCGCGCCGAGTTGCAACGGCTGGGCCTTCTGGCACATCGAGCGCCGCGGCGAACTCGTCGTGATCGACCGTTTGCGCCAGCAGCTGCGCGGCGAACTGGGCTGAACGCCGGCGTGGCGGCGAGGCAGCATGCCCTACGACCCTGATAATGTCTTCGCCCGCATCCTGCGCGGCGAACTGCCGTGCACCAAGGTCTACGAGGACGAGCATGTGCTGGCCTTCCGCGACATCAATCCGCAGGCGCCGGTCCACATCGCCGTGATCCCGAAAGGCCAATACGTCTCGGTCGACGATTTTTCCGCGAAGGCGTCGGCGGCCGAGCAGGTGGGGTTCTTCAGGGCGATCGGGCACATCGCGCGGGCCGAGGGGGTGGCGGCGGGCGGCTACCGCATCCTCGCCAACCACGGTGCGGCGGCGCACCAGGAGGTGGCGCATTTCCACCTCCACCTGTTCGGCGGGCGCGACCTCGGCCCGATGCTGCGCCGCCCGCGCTGATCAGCCGGCCCCGGGCGGGTGCTGCGCGCTGGAGCATGATCCGATGAGATCGAAACATGTCCCCGTCACCCCCGCGCAAGCGGGGGTCCAGAGCAAGCGACAGACTGGTTGCCCCTGGATTCCCGCTTGCGCGGGAATGACGATTCAACCTGATCGGACAAGGCTCTAGTTGTGGACGCTCTGCCAGACCTGCTGGGCGGCGGGCGGCAGTTTGTCCATGTGCGCGAGGAACAGCGCCAGGGTCCAGATCTGCTGGTCGTTGAGGGTGGCTTCCCAGGCCGGCATGCCGGTCCAGCGCACGCCGTGCTTGATCTTCCAGAACGAATAGCCCTCGGGGTCGTCCTCGACCCCGTCGGTCGCCAGCTGCGGCGGCTGCGGGTTGAGCCCCTTGGCGAGCGGCGAGGCAGAGGCGTCGCCCTTCGCGGTGCCGTGGCAGATCGCGCAATGCTTTTCGTAAAGCTGGATGCCGGCGATCAGATTGGCGTCGTTGAGAGCGACCGGGTTGGGGTTTTTGGGCGCCTCGCGCGCGAGGCTGGCGCGCAATGCCATCTTCGCCGTCCAGATCTCCAGCCGGCCGGGGGCGGCGTCGGCGCCGATCGGAATATAGCCGTTGCTCAAGAGCAGGTAGCCGGCCCCGAGGATCACCGCGACGGTCGCGAGGAAGCCGAGAATGAAGCCTCTCATGATGTCCTCCCGAGGGCGAGGTCGAACAGCGGCAGCAGGGTCGGGAAGGTCGGGTAGCGCCCGGCCACGATTTCGCCGCGGCTGACCCAGGCGACCGCGGCGGCGTCGTCGGCCGCCTCGCCCTCGCCGGCGCGCCAGACCCCGCGCACCGCGATCAGCGTGTAGTGAAACTGGACGCGGCCTTCCTCGTCCCGGTGGATCGCGTCGTGAACGTCGAGGATGCCGGCGGGTTCCGCGGCGATGCCGGTTTCCTCGCGCAGTTCGCGCATCGCGCCCTCGGCGACCGTCTCGCCGAGTTCGAGGACGCCGCCCGGAAACCCCCAGCGCCCGGCATTGGGCTGCTGGGCGCGCTGCACGATCAGTGCCCGGGTTTCCAATTCCATCGGGCGCAGCACCACCGCCAGCACCGCGACGATCGGCCGCTCGGGATAGCGCCGCGCGGCGCGGCGCTGGTCAAGCTCGTCAGCCGGGGCGGTCACGGGCCGACCCCATACGCAGAGCTAATCCGCCGCGGCGCGCGGCTGGCCGTGCTCGTCGCGATAGATCTCGGCGCCCTGTTCGAGAAATTCCTGCGATTTCTCGGCCATGCCCGATTTGGCGTAGTCGCGGATCTCCTGGGTGATCTGCATCGAGCAGAATTTGGGGCCGCACATCGAGCAGAAATGCGCGAGCTTGGCGCCGTCGGCCGGGAGCGTCTGGTCGTGGAATTTTTCCGCGGTCTCGGGGTCCAATGACAGGTTGAACTGGTCCCTCCAGCGGAACTCGAAGCGGGCACGCGACAACGCATCGTCACGCAGCCGCGCCGCCGGGTGGCCCTTGGCAAGATCGGCGGCGTGGGCGGCGATCTTGTAAGTGATGACGCCTGTCTTGACGTCGTCGCGGTCGGGCAGCCCGAGATGCTCCTTCGGCGTCACGTAGCAGAGGAGCGCGGTGCCGAACCAGCCGATCATCGCGGCGCCGATGCCGCTCGTGATGTGGTCGTAGCCCGGCGCGACGTCGGTGACGAGCGGCCCCAGCGTATAGAACGGCGCTTCGCCGCATTCCTCCAATTGCTTGTCCATGTTGATCTTGATCTTGTGCATCGGCACGTGGCCGGGGCCCTCGATCATCACCTGGACGCCGTCCTCCCAGGCGAGCTTGGTCAATTCGCCGAGGGTTTCCAATTCGGCGAACTGGGCGCGGTCGTTGGCGTCGGCGTTGGAGCCCGGCCTGAGGCCGTCGCCGAACGAATAGCTGACGTCGTAGGTCCGCATGATCTCGTTGATCTCGCGGATATGGGTGTAGAGGAAATTCTCCTGGTGATGCGCCAGGCACCATTTCGCCATGATCGAGCCGCCGCGCGAGACGATGCCGGTGACACGGCTGGCGGTCAGGTGGATGTAGCCGAGCCGCACGCCGGCATGGATCGTGAAATAATCGACGCCCTGCTCGGCCTGCTCGATGAGGGTGTCGCGGAAGAGTTCCCAGGTCAAATCCTCGGCCTTGCCGCCGACCTTTTCCAAGGCCTGGTAGATCGGCACTGTGCCGATCGGCACCGGCGAATTCCTGATGATCCACTCGCGGATCGTGTGGATGTTGCGGCCGGTCGAGAGGTCCATCACCGTGTCGGCGCCCCAGCGCGTCGCCCACACCATCTTGTCGACCTCCTCGGCGACCCCCGAGGTGACGATCGAATTGCCGATATTGGCGTTGATCTTCACCAGGAAATTGCGGCCGATGATCATCGGCTCGGATTCCGGATGGTTGATGTTGTTGGGGATGATGGCGCGGCCGCGGGCGATCTCGTCGCGCACGAATTCCGGCGTCACGTGCTCGGGGATCGCGGCGCCGAACGAATTGCCGGCATCGACCCGGGCGAGCGCCTGCTCGCGGCCCAAGTTTTCGCGGATCGCGACATATTCCATCTCGGGCGTGACGATGCCGCGCTTGGCGTAGGCGTATTGCGTCACCGCCTCGCCCGGCTTGGCGCGCAGCACCGTGCGCCCGGCCCGGTTGAACACCGGCACGACGCTCTCTTCGCCGCGCCTGAGACCATTGTCCTCGGGCTTGACGTCGCGGCCCTCCACCGCCGCGACGTCGCCGCGCGCCAGGATCCATGGCCGGCGCAGTTCGGCGAGGCCGGTGCGGATGTCGGTGGCGAGGGTGGGATCGGAATAGGGGCCGGACGTGTCGTAAACCCGCAGCGGCGGTTCACCCGAAGAGGCTTCGAGGTCGATCTCGCGCATCGCGACGCCGATCGCGCCGAGGCGGCTGCCCGCGACGTGGATCTTGCGCGAAGCGGGGAACGGGCCGGTCGTGACGCGCGGCTCGGCGCCGTTCGCGGTCGACGTGGCGGACGACAAAGGAGCGGAATCGGGCATGGTGGCCTCCGTTGCGAAGACCCCGGTCGCTCGCGATGTGGGGAAGTCGGCGCTTGCCGAAGCGTTTCCTGTCCCTACGCCGGCACGACCCGGATCAGGTTCAAAGGGTTTTCCGCACCCCCGATACGCACCGGGCCAGCGGTCTCTCAGCCCCTTCGGCGGGGCACCCCTTGGATGCCCGGATTATCGGCAGGTTGCCGGCCGGGCGTCAAGCATGCCGCGCGCCAATCCGGCGACTACGGCCATGGGCGACTAAGGCCGCGGCGACTCCGCGCCCGGCGGCTCGGGCTCGGCGTCATCGTCGCGCTCTTCCAGCGGGTTGATGCCGGCGGCCTGCATGCGCGCCCCGTCGGCGGATTGCGCGACGTTCGCCGTCACCGTCACCGCGACCTCGGGATGCAGCATGACGCGGACCGGGTGGAGCCCCAAGGTCTTGATCGGGCGGTCGAGCACGATCTGGCGCTTGTCGACGGTGAAGCCGGCGGCGGTCACCGCCTCGGCGATGTCGCGCGCCGCGACCGAGCCGTAGAGCTGGCCGCTTTCGCCGGCCTGGCGGATCACCACGACGGTGACGCCTTCGACCTTTTGCGCGATCTCGCTCGCCTCTGATTTCTGCTGCAGGTTGTTGGCTTCGAGCTGGGTGCGCTGAGTTTCGAAATAGGCGAGGTTTTCCTTCGTCGCGCGCATCGCCTTTTTCTGCGGCAGCAGGTAGTTGCGCGCGAAGCCCGGCTTGACTTTGACGACTTGCCCCATCTGGCCGAGCTTCTCGACCCGTTCGAGGAGAATGAGATCAACCATCGATGCTTGCTCCGTGAGGTGCGAGGCGGCGGCGCAGACCGAGCCAGCTTTCCAGCAGCCCGAGAACCGCGATCACCAGAAACGGCCAGCCAAACAGCCCGGCCATCGTGTAAAAGCCGACCAGCGCCATCGCCGGGTTGGGCAGGCGCCGCACCGCGGCGTGCAGCACCGCGAGGCCGGCCAGGCAAAACGGCACGCTAAGCGCAATCAAGAGGTTGATGCCGACAAAACGCGACGCTCCGCCAAACAATGTCGCCACCGCGGCCAGCCCCAGCGCGATCGGCAGCCATAAGGGCAGGCCGAGCGCCGCGAGGTCCGGCGAGGGCCGCCAGCTCGCCCCGAAGCGAGCCAGCACCCCTTGCGCCAAGGCGCCGTTGGCGATCGCCATGATCATCCACGAGGCGGCGACAATGCCGGGAATAATGAAGGCCAGCCCGGCCGCGACCTCCTCGCGATCGGGCAGGTGGCGCGAGGCGACGCGGTCGAGCACCTGCGCGACGAGGCCGCGCAGCGCAGCGTGCAAGCCCTGCGGCCCGCCGAACAGCAATACGGCCACCGCCATTCCAACCAGCGCGAAGGCGGCCAGCCATGCCGTCAGCAAGCCCGGCGGGTACCAAAGGACGGCGCCGTCGCCGCGGCGCCGCGCCAGCAGCGCCTGGCGGACCAGGATCGCCACCGGCGCTGCGTTCATCGCGGCGAACAGCGCCGCCGCCAGCAGATCGCTCGCCGCGAACAACACCAAGGAGCCGACGAGCCCGGCAACCAGCGCTGCACCGGCGCCGAGCCACAGCCCGGCGACGAACAGCGGCAGCTGCGTCATATACACCAGGATCAGCGCACCGGGCGTGCCGAGTTCGGCGGCGAGGTAAAGGCACGCCCCGACGACGCCGCAGGCAACCGCGACCGCGACCGTCGCCAGCCGGCCCATTGTCCCCGTCTCCTGCGGCCGGCGCCTTCGCTACTTCACCACGTAAGGCAGGAGGCCGAGAAAGCGCGCCCGCTTGATCGCCCGCGCCAGCTCGCGCTGCTTCTGGGTCGAGACCGCGGTGATCCGGCTCGGCACGATCTTGCCGCGCTCCGACACGAAGCGCTGCAGCAAGCGGACGTCCTTGTAGTCGATCTTGGGCGCGTTCGGGCCGGAGAACGGGCAGGATTTCCGGCGCCGAAAGAACGGCCGCCGGGCAGCGCCGCCGCCGCCACCGCCGCCCGCTCCACCACCACCGCCCGAGCCACCGCCACCGCGCGCCGGCGAGAATCCGCTCTGGCTTTCCATCTACGCCTCCACCTGCTCGGCCGGCTCGGCGGCGGGAGCGGGCGCCGGTTCGGCGGCTGGCGCCAGGGGAGCGGCCTCCTCACGCGGCTCATAGCGGTCGCGGTCGCTGCGCCGCGGGCGGTCCTCGCGGCTGCCGCGGCTCTGCATCACCGGCGAGGGCCCCTCTTCGAGCGCGTCGACCCGCAGCGTCAGGTAGCGCAGCACATCCTCGTTGATCCGCATCGTGCGCTCGAGCTCGGCGATCGCCGGCGCCGGCGCGTCGATGTTGAACAGCACGTAATGGCCCTTGCGGTTCTTGTTCATCCGGTAGGTGAGGTTGCGCAGGCCCCAGTATTCGCGCTTCTTCACCTCGCCGCCCTGCTCGGCGATCAGCTGGGTGAAGCCATCGGCCAGCGCCTCGACCTGGGCGCCGGATATGTCCTGGCGGGCGATGAAAACGTTTTCGTAAAGCGGCATCTATTGCGTCCCTTGTGGCTGTTAGGGACCCGGAGCGCCCAAGGCTTTCGCGACGGGGGCCGGCCGGGTCGAGCCGACCCGGGGGCAATCCTCCGGCGCCGGCAAGGGGAGGCGCACTATAGCGAAAGCCGCTCGCGGCGCAATCTTTCCGGGCGGCGAGCCGACGCGGCTATCGGAGGCGCTTTGCGACGCGCTCCGGCCGGGCTATCGTCGGCCGGTGAGCGCCGCCACCACCCTCTTTTTCGAACGTGTGCTGCTGCCGCACCGCAGCCTGCCGCCGCGCGGCTTTCACGTGCTGATGGGGCTACTCGGCCTGGTCAGCCTGGTCGTCGGCATCGTCTTCCTGTCGCTCGGCGCGTGGCCGATTTTCGGCTTTTTCGGGCTCGACGTCGCGGCGCTCTACCTCGCCTTCCGCCTGAGCTATCGCAGCGCCCGCCAGCGCGAGATCCTGCGCCTCTCGGGCGAGGATTTCACGGTCGAGCGGATCGACATCTACGGCGAGCGCCGGGCCTGGCGTTTTCAGCCGTTCTGGCTGCGCGTCGTCTTGGAGGAGCGGCCGGACGAGTCGAACCGGCTCTTCGTCGCTTCGCACGGCAGGAGCCTCGTCATCGGCGATTTTCTCGGGGCGCCGGTGCGCCGCGAGCTGGCGGCGAGCCTGCGCGCGGCGCTGCGGCGCTGGCGCGCCGCCCTCAACCCGCAGGCCGACCCGGCGGGCAGCGCGCCATAGCTGAGGCGGGGGTCAGCCGCCGCTTGCCGGCGCGCTGTATTCGGCGTCGCTGACGTGCTCGCCCCAGGCGGTGCCCTGGCCCTGCTCGCCGGCTTCCGACAATGCCAGATGCGCGAACAGGCGCTCGGGCGAGGCGCCGTGCCAATGCATCGTGTCGGGCGGAATGTTGACGATGTCGCCCGGGTTCAGCGCCTGCGGCTTCTCGCCCTTGAAGCAGATGCGGCCGACCCCGCTGAGGCAATAAAGCGTCTGTCCGACCGGGTGGGAGTGCCACGCTGTGCGCGCCCCCGGCGTGAAGGTGACGACGGAACCGCCCATCCGCGACGGCGCCTCGGCGACCAGCACCGGGTCCTGAAACACCACTCCGGTAAAGGTTTCGGCGGCGCCGCGCCTGGTTTGCCGCGTCCCGACGCGGACCACTCCGGCTTTGACTGGCATGGCTTTCTCCTTGTGTGAGGGTGGCGTCAGTCTACAACCTAACCGGCGATGAAAAACAGCGGCGCCATTCGCATCGGCATCGGCGGCTGGGTCTATCCGCCGTGGCGCGGCAGCTTCTATCCCGCCGGCCTGCGCCAGGCCGAGGAACTGGCCTACGCCAGCCGCCGGGTCGGTGCGATCGAGATCAACGGCACCTTCTACCGCATCCAGACGCCGGCCAGCTTCAAGAAATGGCACGACGAGACGCCGGCCGATTTCATGTTCTCGCTGAAAGGCCCGCGCTTTCTGACGCATCGCGGCGAATTGGCGAGCGCGGCACCCTACACGCAGAGATTTTTCGACAGCGGCTTTCTCGAACTGGGGCAGAAGCTCGGGCCGATCCTCTGGCAGTTCGCCCCGACGACGCAGTTCGACGCGGCCGATTTCGCGGCCTTTCTCGATCTGCTGCCCGGCGAACTCGGCGGCCGCGCCCTCCGTCACGTCGTCGAGGTGCGCCACCCGAGCTTCCGCACGCCGAGCTTCATCGACCTATTGCGCGAGCGCCGCATCGCGGTGGCGCATGACGGAACAGCCGAGTGGACCATCGATCCGGTGACTGGGATTCGCGTGTGCGTGATGTTACCATGAGGAAATCCCCTCATGGTCAAAGCGGTTCCCGATATCCTGGCCCGAATTGTCGACCATAAGCGCCGCGAATTGGCGTCTTTGCGCGCGCGCCGCGGCGAGCTGGAGAAAGGCTGCGCGAAACGCGCGCCGGTTCGCGATTTTCGCGCGGCATTAGAGAGCCGTTCGCCGGCGATTATCGCGGAAATCAAGAAAGCAT
>Ga0209579_10004219_pt1 | contig 10094 bp, 11 predicted proteins | sample Coa_R1_2_FD_187152 | JGI IMG/M metagenome (GOLD analysis project Ga0209579, IMG submission 187152) | Surface soil microbial communities from Centralia Pennsylvania, which are recovering from an underground coalmine fire - Coalmine... | ecosystem: Environmental > Terrestrial > Soil >... | reverse complement strand
TTTCAGCTTGACGAGGCATAACTCTGCTCCTTCCTCGAGTCTTTTCTGCTACGTGGCTATCCCTGCGTGAGCGGGGCTGGCCGCGAGCCGGTCTTGCATTGTGGCGGCCGGGATTGGGCCGCGAAGTCCGGCCTCCTCCGCCGCGACCAGTGCGAGTGCCGTCCAATCGAGATCGGCATAGCCGCGGGCGATCGCGGTGATCATCCGTTCTTGCACGACGTCGACCGATGGCATCGGGGCACCCGCGCTGTCCGCCTCGGCCAGCGCCAGGCGTACATCCTTCAGCGCCAGGGGCAGGCGGAATCCGGGCGCGTAGCGCTCTGCCAGGATCTTCGCGCCGTAGATTTTGTGCGCTCGCCCGCCGAACATCGTGTTGGTCAAGATGTCGAGGAACGGTGTGGGATCGAGTCCACGTTTGCGGATCACCGTGACGACTTCGCCGAGCATCTCCAGCGTCGTTGCCGTCATCATATTACCAAGCAGTTTGATGAGGTTTGCCTGCACTGGATCGGTACCGACCACGAACGTCCGTTGGCCGAGAATGCCGAGGAGCGGCCGGCAGCGCTCGACGTCGGCCGGCGCTCCGGCGACGACGATGTACAGCTGGCGCGCCTTGGCGGCATCCGGATTTCCGAAAACCGGCGCTGCGATGTAGCCTTGCCCATTAGTCGCGTGCTCGCTCGCCAGTTCAGTCGCAGCGGCGGTACTGATCGTGCTCATCGACAGATGAACGGCGCCGGGTCGCAGACCCAGGGCGAGGCCATCGAGCCCGACCGCTTCGCGGCCGAACACGATCTCGCGAACGGCAGCGTCGTCCGGCAACATGCTGATGACGATCTCGCAGTCGAAGAGATTGGCGATGTTCGTTGTGGGGTTGAGGCCAAGTGCCGTGAGCTTGCCCTGTTGCTCCGGACGGCGAACATAGGCGATCACCCGGCGTCCGGCGGAGGTGAGGTTGGCGGCCATCGCCGTGCCCATCTGACCAAGACCGACAAAGCCGATTCCACCTTGGGCCGCTGCGGGGAAGCCGACGCGAGAACTGGTTTCGTTCTTGGTCACAGGATGACTCCTTGTCAAATGCCAACTCACCGTCCGCTGCATTCGGAAATTGCGACCAGGACGGGCTCATTCGCAAAATCCGTAGGACCTTCGATCGCCAGATGCTCTGCAAGTTCGGTTCGCGCTCGATTGACCCGGCTCTTCATCGTTTCGATCCGGCATCCGCAAACCTGTGCCGCTTCCTCGAACGTCAACCCTGCAGCCTCAATGAGAATGAGAGGCTCGCGCCGGGTGGGTCGCAGCTCGGAAAATGCGCGGTAAAAGTCATCGCACTTCGTCGGGGCGATTTGCGTCGACTTGCATTCCACAGTCTCGGCATGATCGCGCCCTGCCTCCGGGCTTCTGCCCCATTCCGAATAGAAGCAATTACGCAAGAGAGTGAACAACCAAGTGCGTGTATTTGTACCAAGGTAGGACGATCGTGTGCCGACACAGGCTCGCACCAATGTTTCTTCAACGAGCTGCTCGGCATGCTCGACGTTCAAGCACAGTAAATGAGCGAACCCACGCAGGCTCGGCACGGCTGCCAGTACGTCGTCCCGAATAACTGGCTCAAGAGTCATGAAATTCGGTCCCTGGGTGATTGGGTGGTTACTCCTAAGCTGAGGATAATCCGATGGCCGGCTGGCACCATTAAATTGCCGTTTAGAATACTAAATTCGATTTTATGGAAGAGATCGAACAGACGACGTGGCCGCGACAGCAAGCGACTCTTCGCTGAAAGCCACAGTTTCGGCAGCTGAAGGGAGGTTAGATCTAAGCTACGACGCGGGCTGGATTCGTTTTTTAACGCCATAATCCGAATGAAATTTCCACATTGGCGGATGCAAAACGAAAAACACAAACCGTGGCAATCTCGGACGGCGGAACCCGCTTGATCGCGTACCGCGGTATTCCAATATTTCAGCGACGCGCACCCACTCGCGGTGACACCAGATGCTCCATCAGTGAAACCGGGCGGCGAGAAAAGCATCCAGCGCTGCTTCGAATTCGTCGAACTTCTCAACGTGCGAGACGTGGCCAGCGCCAACGATCTCGACCAGCTCGTCTCGATCGGCTGCGGCGGGATGGCGCTCCGGTAATCCTCGAGGCCGATGGGATTCTCTAATGCCAGCACTCCAGTTATCTCGGGATAGTCTCGCGCGAAATAAACTGCGAGCATGCCGCCGAACGAATGTCCGACAATCGCAGCACGCGTCACGCCGAGGCTGTCGAGCAGCATTTTGGTATTGCGCGCGAGAAGATCGAAATTGTAACGGATGTCCGGTTTCGCCGACTTGCCGAAGCCGAGCTGGTCCGGCACGACGACACGATATCCATCTGCTGAAAGCTTGGCGATCGTGCGTGCCCAATAGTCGCCGGAAAAGCTCTTGCCATGTAGGAGAACGACGGTTTTCCCGTTTGCCGGTCCACTTGGCGCGACATCCATATAGGCCATGCGCAGCATCTGTCCCTCGATTGTGAGATCGAGGAAGTGCACGGGATAGGGATAGTCGACATCCTCAAGGCCGATGCCAAGCGGACGCAAAGCGGGCGTCTCCGCTTGTGCGCTGGCGATCAACGCGATGGCTGCGAATGCGAGCGCGCAGTATTTCGCGAGATTGCCGCGCATGGGTCTGACTCCCTAAAATGCACTCTTGACGACACCGCCGTCGACGCGGAGCGCGGCGCCCGTTGTCGCTGAGGCGAGTGGGCTCGCAAGATAGGTGACAAGGCTGGCAACCTCTTCAGGTGCGGCGAAGCGCTTGATGAGCGAGGTAGGGCGAACCTTCTCGAAGAACTCGGCCTCGAACGCCTCGAAGCTTTTGTCGCTGCCCTGCGTCAGGGCACCGACGAAATCGACGACACCGCGCGACTTGGTCGGGCCTGGCAGCACGCTGTTGACGGTAATACCGGTGCCGGCGACCGCTTCGGCCAGGCCGCGCGCCAACGCAATTTGCGCCGTCTTGGTAACGCCGTAATGAATCATTTCGAGCGGGATTTGCAGCGCGCTCTCGCTCGATATGAAGATGATCCGGCCCCAATCGGCACGCTTCATGGCGGGTAGGCACAGGCGCGCGAGGCGCACGCCGCTTAAGACGTTGACTTCAAAAAACCGCATCCAATCAGAATCTAAAATTTGCTCGAATGACTTGGGCTCGAATATGCCGAGGTTGTTGACCAAAATTTCGATGTCGGAATAGCGGCGGACGACTTCCTCGGCTGCCGCGGCCGTGCTGAGGTCGCCCGCAAACCCCACGATATCGCCGCCGGTCGCAGTCCGCACATCGGCCACTGCCTTGCTCACGCCGGTTTGCGTGCGGCCGGTGACAATGACGCGCGCACCTTCCCGAGCCAGGCTTGTGGCGATGGCAAGCCCAATACCCGCCGTGCTGCCGGTGACCAGCGCGCGCCTGCCTTCGAGTTTGAGGTCCATGAGATTTCCTCGGTTAATGAACAGACCTTGCAATGGAAATTATCCCAGCCGGGATGAGGACCTTCACATGGTGTAGTAGCGCCAACCGGCACCTTTCTCCCCATTGCAGCGTTGATCTTGATGCTATGGGACATTCATCCGCCCCCTCTCGTAAGCCTGAAGCTTCGGCACTTACAGGTTTCCTCGGACGGGAGCGGATGAAGGACCTATTGAAGGCGATCGGACACTTTGCCACACTTTCACCCTGATAATGGGCGGACACTTATCCGGGTTGGTCTAGGGTGCCTCGCCTGCCGCCGTCATGCATGCCACGTAATGGTCGGATGCAAACTTGACCCCATCAGTGCACTTCTGAAGAGCCGCCTTCCTGTGTTCACTCAGCTGGGGGCCATGGCCTGTCAGGGGCGGTGGCGGGTTTACGTCTGGTTGAGCCAAGGCTTGCGATGCAAATGCGGCGACCGAAATCCCGATCAACAGCGCAGCGACGGACTTGTTGGTAACACCCATGGTTCGTCTCCTTCCACGATGCTAAGCGCACGGACTATCCCGTGCGAGGCCATTTAAATGACGGCCGACTTTCGGCACTATTAAATTGCCGTTTAGAAAACTAAATTTGATTTTATGAAAACAATTGGGCGCCCAATGCCATAACGTGTGGGTGCGCCATCGAGAGTTGCAGCATCGGCAGTTGAAAGGAACGTTTCCTTCGGCTCGGTCAGTAACTGCAATGGAATTGCCGATTTTCCGGTCAAATGTTAATCTGGTTTGCCCGAGACGCCAGGAAGGCTTAGCACCGCGAATGATGCTAAGCGCAGCGCGAGAGTCTGCCGTTTGGCCGCTTGGTAACTTTCGTCGGCATTGGTTTGAATTAAACATAGGCGCGACGAGGAAAGACAATGTCGAAGTCTAGTCCTCCTCCGTGGCTGTCAAAGCAGTCCGCGATCTCGCGGTACGCGGTTGCGATGTTGTCGGTTGCGCTTGCGGCGGTTGCCGCACAGATTTTGACAGTTTTTCTGCACACTGAACCCATCGCGTCGTCGATGATTTCTGCCGTCATGTTTGCTGCATGGTTTGGCGGCTTCGGTCCGGGATTGTTGGCGATCACGCTCGCCCTTATGGCTTTCCACTATTATGTCGTGCCGCCAGTAAATTCATTTACAGCGAAGCACGATTTATTCTCTCTAGGCCTTCAAGAGCTTCCACGCTTGTTTCTGTTTTCGATTGCAGCTCTCTTTGTTACTTTTCTGAGTTCGACCCAACGACGTGCGGTGGAGTCTCTGCGCCGCTCTCGCGACGACCTACTGGTGGCGGCGAGGACCCAAAGTGAGAACGAGGGAGCGCTGCGGAGCAGCCAAATGTACTTGGCCGAAGCGCAACGGCTAAGCCAAACCGGCAGCTTCGGCCGGAACACCCACAGCGGGGAAATCTTCTGGTCGGAAGAAAGCTTTCGGATTTTCGGATACGACAACACGCAATCTGTCACACTCGAGATGATCCTTGATCGCGTTCACCCTGAAGATAAAGCTCTTGTACAAAGCACGCTCGACCGCGCATCAGGCGACGCAAAGGATTTCGATTATGAACACCGATTGCTGATGCCCGATGGGACGGTCAAATATGTCCATGTTGTTGCCCACGCGGTCAGAGATCGGACCGGCATACCGAGATTCGTTGGGGCGCTGATGGATGTCACCGCCACTAAGCGCGCCGAAGATGCGCTTCGAGCGAGCGAGCAGCGATTTCGCGATTTCGCCGATTCGGCGTCCGATTGGTACTGGGAGACCGGCCCGGATCATCGTTTCATCGCTCACCTTGTGTCCGAGCAACTCCTCGACCAAATCGGCGTCGTGCCCACTAGCCGGATAGGCATGCTGCGATGGGATTTCGCTCGCGACCTCGAGGAGGAGCCGGAAAAGTGGCGCCTTCACATGGCGACCCTCGATGCGCACGAGCCATTTCGCGACTTCAGATACAAAGCCGCCAGCAGGGACGGCTCCGAAGTTTATATTGCCGCGAGCGGCAAGCCCCTGTTTGATTCGGAAGGACGTTTCCTCGGTTACCGGGGGGTAGCCAGGCAGATAACTGCTGCGGTGCGCGCGGCGCTGCTGGAGGAAGCCCTGCAGGAGGCGAAGGTGGTTGGCGACAACATCGCCCATGACCTGCGCACGCCGCTTACGCGCGTGCGCATACGCCTCGAGCGCGGCCGCGAGCACGCCGCAACGCTGGAGGAGTTTCGTGCCGTTGCCGACCAGGCGATTGCCGGTCTCGACCAATCGTTGACCACGATCACGGCGCTGTTGCGCATTACGGAAATCGAGCACAGCCGCCGGCGCGAAGGGTTTAGCGATGTCCAACTCGCCCCTCTGATTCGCGAAGCGGACGATCTCTACGATCCGATCGCCGAGAACAAGGGTATTACCCTTCGCGTCGAAGTCCCCGATGATACGACAGTGCGCGGCGACCGCGATCTGCTTTTCGAGGCCGTCGCCAATCTGGTCGACAATGCCGTGAAATTCACTCCCGACGGCGGGAGGGTGGAGCTCGCATTGCTTCACCGGGAGGGCGAGACTGTTATCCGGGTGAGTGACACCGGACCAGGTATCTCCGAGGCAGAGCGGGAAGCCGTCACCCAGCGCTTCTATCGCTCAGACAAAAGTCGAAACATCAAAGGCCTGGGCCTCGGTTTGAGCATGGTCGCCGCGATTGTCAAATTGCATGGTTTCCGTTTTAGCATTTCCACCGGCCCTGGTTGCACGGTGGAAATTGCCTGCCCACGTGTGGGTTGAAGGCCTCCGCGAGAGCCAAATCGCGTGCATGAGTAGGGTCCTTCCTAATCACACCGAGTTCTGCGATCCAGGCTGCCGGTGATAAGGCATCGTCGAGAGGCCAATCAGCAAAAAGACAATAGCACCGGTGACCGCGGCGAAGCCATGCAACATGTGAATGTGCGTCGAGTCCGCAGCATAACCCGGCATAAATGTCGGCAATGAGCCGCCGGGCAGCGCGTAATACATCGCGCCGATGATGACGCAAGCAACGGCCAGAACAAATGCGAGCGCTTTCATGTTTGCTCTCACCAGCAAGGATGCTGCGGAACTCGACGTCTTGGTGGAACCGAAACGCTATTTGCGGTCAACGGCCCTGGGTGGCGTGGCTGTAAAATGGCCCGGGGCGTAGGCATAGAGGCCGCTTCCGTACGGGGACGGGTAACCGGCGGCAGCTCGGCTCGCTGCCGTGCCTGTCGTGTAGGCGCTCTGCGCTAGTGCGGCCGCGGGCAGCGCGATGCTCGACGCCGCGATGGTGGCAATCAATGTAAGCCTGGCTTTGTTGATCATTGTCTTTCTCCTGAGTTTCGTAACGAACAAGGGCGTTACGTCATACTGTTTAGTGATCAGGAGATGTGTTCGATGCGGAAATCATCAATTAAAAAAGTTTTTATCACTCCGTTCATGGAACTAATGGTCGCGTGGAGTAGGATGTGAGAGCTTTTCGGGTAAAATAGAATTTAGTTTTCTGAATGACAATTTAATGGCGCCGGCAAGCCAGCTGCTTATCTTAAAACATGACACCTTCTCCAATGGTGGAGGCACACATGTTTCGCAATTCGATTCAGGGTAGCGCCGCGGAACCATCATTCCTTTACCTGGTGATGGCGGCGACTTACTTCCGGCAGGCCAGCAGGACGCGTCAACCTCATGTTCGCAACGCCTTGCGCGACCTCGGTCGTGAATATGTGAGCAACGCCCGTCGTGTGGTCTCGGTGCACGCGTGGTCAGGTAGCGGACTACATCATCTCAATTCCAACACTCAATCATAGGATCCGCCATGGAAAGGATACTTCCATTCCTCTCGGTGTTGTCGCGTCGGCGCTTTCTCGGAACGGCTGGCGCGGTGACTTTGGCCATGGCCTCGCGGCCGGCGTCAGCGGAGGACGCACCTGAACCCGCATCGATTCACACCAAGAACGTAACGCTGACCGTCAATGGACGGCGCCATGCTCTTGATCTCGATCCTCGCACGACGTTGCTCGATACGCTGCGAGAGCATCTAGGGCTGACCGGTACGAAGAAGGGCTGCGACCAGGGCCAGTGCGGCGCTTGCACGGTGATCGTCAATGGACAGCGTATCAACAGCTGCCTGACGCTCGCTGTGATGCATGCCGGCGACGAGATCACGACCGTCGAGGGTTTGGAAGAAGACGGCAATCTCCATCCAATGCAGGCGGCATTTGTGCGCCACGATGGATTGCAGTGCGGATACTGCACCCCCGGTCAGATTTGCTCGGCGGTCGCGCTGTTGGCCGAGCACAAGGCAGGCTGGCCGAGCTATGCGACCGCGGACGTCGCGACCGTGCCGGCTCTGACCGACGCGGAGATCGCGGAGCGCATGAGCGGCAATATCTGCCGGTGTTCCGCTTACGCCAACATTGTTTCCGCTATTCGTGACGTGGCCGAGGGAGGACGTACATGAAGCCGTTCCACTACGAACGGGCCAGCAGCGTCGCGTCTGCTTGCGCATCGGCGGCGGAGCCCACGACCAAGTTCATCGCCGGCGGCACCAACCTGCTCGATCTCATGAAACTGCAAATCGAGACGCCCACCCATCTCGTCGACATCGCTCCGCTGCTGCTCGCAGAGATCGAAGAGACCGCGGAGGGCGGCCTGCGCATCGGCGCACGCGTGACGAATAGCGCCGTCGCCGCCGACATGCGGGTGCGCCGCCGCTATCCGGTGTTGTCGCAGGCGATCCTGGCGGGCGCATCGACGCAGCTTCGCAACAAGGCCACGACCGGCGGCAATCTGCTTCAGCGCACGCGGTGCGCCTACTTTTATGACACGACGAAGCCTTGCAACAAGCGCATGCCGGGCTCCGGCTGCGCGGCGCTGGACGGCCTCAACCGCATGAACGCCGTGATCGGGGTGAGCAACGATTGCATCGCCGCACATGGCTCCGACATGGCGGTTGCGATGGCAGCGCTGGACGCTCGGGTCGAGACCGTCGCGGCTGACGGCACGACCCGGACCATCCCGATCGACGCACTATATCGTGCGCCGGGCAACACGCCTCATATCGAGACGGTGCTGGCGCCAGGCGAGATGATCCAATCTGTGTTGCTGCCACCGCCGCCACCGGGTCGGCAGCTCTATCGCAAAGTGCGCGATCGCGCTTCCTACGCGTTCGCGTTGGTCTCGGTTGCGGTGATCGTTGCGCGCGAAGACGACCGGGTGCGCGCCGCGCGTGTCGCATTCGGAGGCATTTCTTACAAGCCCTGGCGATCGGCGGAGGCCGAGGCGGTACTCGTCGGCGCGCCCGCGACGCGAGCATCCTTCGACGCTGCTGGGCGCGCTGCGCTCAAGGATGCCCACGGCTACGGCTACAACAATTTCAAGATTCCACTCGCCCGCCGGACTCTGCGCGCCGTGCTGGCCGACGCGACTGGCGTCATCTGAGGAGAAGGATCATGGCTGAAGTCAATCTCGCCGACCCGATTGGGCTTCCTCTCGACCGCGTCGACGGGCAACTGAAGGTGACCGGGAGAGCCACCTATGCCTTTGAATACGTAACGCAAGGCGGCGCCGCTTACGGCGTCATCGTTCCCGCGGCAATCGCCAAGGGGCGCGTCGTTGCCGTCGATGTCCGGGAAGCACAGCGCGCTCCCGGCGTGCTGCTGGTACTGACCAAAGACAATGCGCCACCGCAAACCCCATGGGGCCCGGTCGATCTGCCCGACCGCTTTGCCCGTGCCGAGCCCGCGCTCGATTCTGATGCGGTGCGCTATTTCGGCTTCCCCGTCGCATTCGTGGTTGCCGAAACGTTCGAGCAAGCCACGGCCGCCGCCGCGATGGTTCATGTCCGTTACAAAACCTTGCCCGGCCAGTACGACCTGCATGCAGCCGGGCCGACGGCCGAAGACCCAGGCCAAATCAGCGACAGCACGCCGGCCGATAGTTCCGTCGGCGATTTCGAAGCTGCGTTCGCTGCTGCGCCGGTGAAGATCGAGGCGATCTACATCACACCCTATCAGCACCAGGCCCCAATGGAGCCGCACGCAACGATGGCCGCGTGGGACGGCCAAATGCTGACGGTCCATACGTCGGCGCAGCTGACGACAAGCCCGCAGGAAGGCCTCGCCCGGACATTCAACATTCCCAAGGAGAACGTCCGCATCGTCACCCGTTACGTCGGCGGCGGCTTCGGCAGCAAGTTGCCGTTCTATGTCGACGCGACACTCGCGGCCATCGGTTCCCGCGCCCTTCGTCGGCCTGTGAAAGTGGCGCTCACCCGCCCGCAGCTCTTTCATATGACCACCCATCGCACCGCATCCGAGCAGCGCCTGCGGCTCGGCGCTGACCGCGACGGCCGGCTGACCGCCTATGGCCAGGATGCGCTGGTGCAATGCGCGCGCTTCGACAAGTACGTCGAGCCGGTGTGCGGAGCCGCCCGCATGCTCTATGCCGCGCCCAACCGGCTTACCCGGCATCGCCTGGCAAAGCTTGATTTGCCGCGGTCGGATTCCATGCGCGCTCCCGGCGACGCGATCGGCATCTTGGCACTCGAATGCGCGATGGATGAACTGGCCGAAACCCTCGGGCTCGATCCCGTAGAGCTTCGGCTGCGA
>Ga0209579_10004212_pt1 | contig 10108 bp, 6 predicted proteins | sample Coa_R1_2_FD_187152 | JGI IMG/M metagenome (GOLD analysis project Ga0209579, IMG submission 187152) | Surface soil microbial communities from Centralia Pennsylvania, which are recovering from an underground coalmine fire - Coalmine... | ecosystem: Environmental > Terrestrial > Soil > Unclassified... | reverse complement strand
TGTCCAGCACGGCTTTGTGCTCGGTTACAACTGTGATGATATGGTTGCCTTTTTCCCTGTACATCTCGGCAACGCCCTTGATCGCCAGGTTGTCGCTTTCGGTTGCGCCGGAGGTAAAGACAATCTCGTTTGCCGCCGCTCCCACCAGTTTGGCCACTTGCGAACGAGCGGTCTCCACCGCCTGATCCGCCTCCCACCCAAACGAATGGCTGCGGCTGGCGGCATTGCCAAATTTCTCATTGAAATAAGGCAGCATCGCCTCAAGCACGCGCGGATCGAGCGGAGTCGTAGCGTGATTATCCATGTAGATAGGCAGTTTCACTTCGTTGTTCTGGACCTGATTCGACTGACCGGCATGGCTCGAACCGGTTAGTTTTGTATTCATGATTGGCTCCCGGGAAACTCCCCACAATCCACCAAGCTTCGGTGGCAGCTGCAAATATTCTAAGTCTGCCAGCGCCAATTGCGGTACTTATTCCGGGATCTGGAGTCAGGGGAACCGACCCGTCTGCGGCTGGCTTTTGCTTACAATTATTTACAAGTCCTGCGGGCAACATTCGCCGCACAAGCAGAGCTCTATTCCAGTAGAGGAGTATTCCGACGGCATTACCGCACACCGAAACGCTGCAGCACAACATCAGCCATCGGCAGGAGGTGCAAAATGAACCGCCGTTGTGGTCTCTCCGCGCTTCGTTCGTCTCTTATTGCTCTGGCCTGGGTTCCGGCAGCTTTTTTAGCCACAGCCTGTGTAGCTCAGGATTCGCGTCAGCCTGACTCTCAGTCCACCTCACCCGCCCCTGCACAAACTGAAACTACATCGAAAATCACAGTGCCCGTTGGTACTCGCTTGCCGTTGGTGCTCACGCGCCCTGTTGATAGCAAATCGACCCATCGCGGTGACGAAATCGATACTCAAATCACAGCGCCCGTGATGGTTGACAATCAAGCCGTGATTCCTGCCGGAACATTTTTGCAAGGCAAGGTTGAAAAGCTCACTCGACGTGGTGACCGAGCCGAGTTTCTCATGCAATCGGCCTCGATAATCTTCCCCGATGGCTACGTCGCCAGCGTTGCTGGCCCGGTAAACATCGAAACTGACGAATACACGGCTTGGCGTAACCCGAGTGGCGCGACAACCGCTGGCATGTCTGCGGCTCCTGCAGCTGGGGTCGGTCTCGGAGCGTTGATCGGCAATGCCGTTCACACCACGCATACCACATCATTTGCCGGCACCACCGTCACGTCCAGCTCGCCCGCAGGTATTGCGATCGGAAGTGTCGTGGGACTCGCAGCAGGCGGCGCGGTTGCATTAGTGCTGTTGGCAAGAAGCCATCAGTTTTATGTCGAAACTGGATCTCCAATGCAGCTGACCTTGCTGCAACCACTGGTGCTGGCTTCCAACCAGGTGGAGGACGCTGTCAAACAATCCCAGGGCCAACCGCCAGCAATAACACCGGTGGCAAAGCGTCCTGTTCCGCCGCTAATTGCCACTCCCATCGATCACGGTACCTGCTACACTCCGGGATCTCCTGGCACCCCTCCAACCGTCATTCCCGGAACGCCGGCGACGCCTAACTCGCCAGGCACTCCGGACATCGTCATTCCAGGCACACCAGCGACCCCCGGCACGCCTTATCCGTGCCCGTAAACGGCGCTGCCCTTCCGTTACTAAAGGCAGAGGGCAGTCCGCGGCTCTGGGAGTTACAATGAATCATCTTCCCGAAAGGATGAATTGGACAGGGGTCTCGCGGAGGTGTGCAGCCGCGCCGTCCCCCGACCTGCCTAGATGTTTGGCCGCGACGAAAAGGTATCGTCCATCCGCCTGACCGCGGTGCAATACGTCATTCTTTCTATCTTTTTGATCCTCGCTTACGGCCTATGGCGTTTGGAGGTAGTCCAAAGCGAGTTTTATGCAAACTTGGCCGAAAAGAACCGCATTCGCAATGTGCCGATCCTGGCGCCTCGCGGTAAGATTCTCGACCGGGAAGGCCGGATCATTGTCGACAATTACCCGTCCTTCAGTGCTTTACTCATGCGGGATTCCAGCCGCGACCTGATGGCTGACGCCGACCTGATTGCCGAAGGTCTGCACCTCGACTCCAACGAATTGAAGCAACGCATTCGTCACTTTGCCGGCTCGCCTCAGTACCAGCCGATTTACCTGAAAGATGACATCACCCCGGACGAGTTGGCCTTTGTCGAGTCGCACCGCAATGAATTGCCGGAACTCGACACGATCATGGCGCATCGCCGCCTCTATCCGCGTAAGGGTTTTATGGCGCACCTGATCGGCTATGTTGGCGAGGTCAGCGAAGACATGCTGAACCAGCCACAATTCGAGCTCTACAATCCCGGCGATGTGGTGGGCAAGTCCGGCATCGAGCTTGAATATAACGACATTCTGATGGGTAAGAACGGCTCCCGTCGTGCCGTCGTGAATAGCCACGGAAGGGAAGTAGGGAGACTGGACGAAACTCCCGCCGTTCCTGGCAAACAGCTGAAACTCAGCATCGATCTCGACCTGCAGATCGCAGCCGAAGAGGCGCTGGAAGGCAGAAACGGCGCCATCGTCGCTATGGATCCGCGCAGCGGTGAGATTTTGGCCATGGTGAGCCGTCCCACTTTTGATCCCAATGACTTCGCCGTGCGGGTCTCCCGCGATCAGTGGAGCAAGCTCGTAACCGATGAGGAGCATCCGCTTCTCAATAAAGCCATTCAGGCCCAGCTCGCTCCCGGATCTACGTTCAAGATCATCATGGCGACGGCTGGATTGCAGGAAGGTATTGCGCAGGATCTGCATGTAATTTGCAACGGCGGCGCGGTTTTCTATGGCCGCTACTTTAAATGCTGGGTCACCGCCGAGCATCGCATACACGGAGAAGTCGACATCAGCAAGGGAATTTACCAATCTTGCGACGTCTTCTTTTATACCCTCGCGGAAAAACTTGGTATCGATCGCATCGCCAAATACGCCACCATGTTCGGCCTGGGACAAAAGACGGGTATCGATCTGCCTCAGGAAGTCACCGGCGTCATGCCCTCAGAAGAATGGAAGATCCGCAACTTCAAGCAGAAATGGTATGCCGGTGAAACGATCTCTGTCGGTATTGGGCAAGGCGCAGTCGCCGTAACCCCGATCCAGTTGGCGCGTGCGCTGGGCGGAATCGCCAATGATGGCTTGCTGGTTCGGCCTCACGTGACCAATCCCGCGGAATTGCCCGGCAACGTACTGCCAGCTTCAAACGTGCCAGACAAAGTTCAGATTCCTATCGATCCGAACAATTGGGAGATCATTACCGATGCCATGGCCAATGTGCCCACGCCCTTGGGTACTGCGCCCAGCGCACACCTGCAGGGTATCGACTTCGCCGGCAAAACCGGCAGCGCTCAAACCATTAGTAATGCCATGAAGGCGAAAGTCGCCAACGGAAAGTCGCGATTCAAAGATAATGCTTGGTTCGTGGGTGTGACGCCGCGCCGGAATCCGGAAATTGTGGTGGCCGTTCTTTTCGAAGGTGGAGAGCACGGTCAGTTTGCCGCTCGGATCGCTGCCCAAGTGATAAGAGCTTACGTCGAAAAGGAGCGGCGTCAGCCAAACAAAATGGCCGAAGGCAAGCCAAAGGTGGAAATCGGTGCGCTCTGGAATGATACCGATCCCGACGGATCGCCTGATGCCCTGCACGGTGGGCGCTTCATGATCGATATCGCGAACAAGCGACTGCCCTTGGCCACGGCTGCGCCAGGAGTGAACTGATTTTGAGTAGCCACTAGCTAGTGGCTAGGATGAGCTGTATTTCCTAGCTCCCAGCTACTAACTACTGACTACTGATTACTGGTTTTGAATGGCTCGCTACGTCTCATTTCGCGATTTCGATTGGTTGCTGTTCACCTTCGTGCTGATCATCTGCGCTCTAGGTGTAACCGAGATTCGCAGTGCAACCGCGCACACCAAGTTCGCCGGCGCGCATGTCAAGCAGGTCTATTGGGTCCTCGGCGGTGTAGCGGCGATGTTCCTGATGAGCATCATCAATTACCAGGCAATGCTCGAAAAGGTGCATTGGATGTACATCGTGGCCGTCGCCTCGCTAGTCTCGGTACTGCTGTTCGGCCAGAAGTTTCTGGGAGCCAGGCGCTGGGTGAAAATGCCGGGCGGCGGTCATTTTCAACCCTCCGAATGGGTGAAGTTGATTCTTATTCTCGCGGTCGCCAAGTACTTCGCTGACCTACATCAACGTGAGCTTTCCTGGTCCGATTTCCTTAAGGCCGGAGCCATGGTCGGTGTGCCTATGCTCATGGTTTTGGCTCAGCCGGACTTGGGAACCGCCTTGACTTACATTCCGATCGCCGTCATGGGCCTCTTCTTAGGTGGGTTGCGAGCCAAGCAGGCTCTCGCCGTCGTGGTTCTCGCAGGTTTGATGATGCCGTTGGCCTGGCACGTTTTGAAGCCCTACCAGCGCGAGCGGCTGACCAGCTTTATGGAACCCGAAGCCGATAAGCAGGGTTCCGGTTATCAGGTGATTCAATCTCTCATCGCCGTAGGTTCAGGCGGGATTTGGGGCAGCAGCGCCGGCTCCCAGACCCATTTGTCTTTTCTCCCAGTCCCTCAAACCGACTTTATCTTTGCCGCCTTTGCCGAGGAGCACGGATTCGTCGGTGCCCTAACCGTAATGCTGTTATACTTTATAGTGCTGATGCGTTTGACCCAGAATGCACAGACAGCGCCCGACCGCGCTGGTACATTTCTGGTAATGGGTGTGGTGGCTGTTCTCAGCTTCCATATTCTGGTTAATGTCGGCATGGTGGTCGGTTTTATGCCGGTCACTGGAATTCCCTTGCCCCTAATGAGTTACGGCGGGTCTTCCGTTTTATTTATGTTTTTGGCGCTGGGTATAGTGATGAACGTTCGCATGCGCCGATACGTAAACTAAAGCAGCGGGAAGATAGGCAAGGAGCATCGCCGCACTCGCCAACAGCGGCTACTTACAAGATTACGATCGCCCTCGCGTAAAGAGGGCACACCGACCAACGACAGTTCCGGTCGGGCAGGATTGAAGCTTAATACGCCCGCTGGGCGGGTAACGGCCCCTGGGTTGTCTTCAACGTGTTTGTGAATTTTGGCGATATCGACAGACAGCCTGAGAGAGCGGTCACAAACCCGGCGCGCGACATGCGATAAGTGAGAAAGTCTCTAAAGCTTGCGGAATTCCGACTGCTGCCCAACGCACACGGCAGCCCAGGTCTTTTTGTACCCAAGCCAATCATCGCACTGCTCCATCCTCCCCATCCCCCTGTCAAGGATCCGGTGAATCCTGCATAGGTTTTAGCCTCGCAGGACCGGAGTACGTATGACAAAAGAATTGTTTGTTTCTTCCACCCCGCATGAAACCCGAGTGGGTATGGTGGAAGATGATCAACTCGCCGAAATTTATCTTGAGCGAGAAAACGAGTACACCCTCGCTGGTTCCATCTACAAAGGCCGGGTCACCCGCGTGCTTCCCGGCATGCAATCCGCCTTCGTTGACATTGGCCTCGAACGCGACGCCTTCCTTTACGTTTCTGACTTCATGGAATTGTCGGAAGATGATGAAGTCGAGGACATTCCAGCCAGCGCCGTTCAGCCGTACCAGCCTCAACAAGAAACACAGCCTCTGGAACAGAATCGTGCTCCGGAAGCTTCCGCCCAGGTTTCCTCGACTGAGGATGTGCGTCCTTCCGCGCCTGCATCTGAAAACCGGCCGCCCGAAAATCGCGACCGGTCTGGAACTGGAGATCAGCGCGACTCTCGCGGAAACTGGCGAAGAGGCCGCCGTGGACGCGGCCGCCGTGGCGAGCGCATGCCGGAAAGCCGTTTTGCCCGCCCCGAACCCTCACAGCCATCGCGTAGTGATTTCGGCCCGCCGCCCGGTTATCAACCCATCGTGTTGCCGGGCGAGTCTATCTCGAAATACCAACGTCGCCCGCAAATCCAATCGGCTCAGCATCAGGTCTCAGACGTTGCCGCCTCAGCATCTATCTTTGCCGTTTTTCCGGAAGACGAGCCCCTTTTCTCGAAGGATCATCAACCAGCTACAGAGGAAATGCCACTTCCTCCCGCTGCGCCAACTTCTGAGGAGCGGCCGCAAGCAGTCCAGGAAGAAGCGCACGAATCGGGTCAGGAGCACCGGTTCGAGCAGATGAATGTGGCAGCAGTGTTCGGTGGTTCAGAGGCCGAACATGACAGTTTGCCGTCTTCCGAGAGGAGTTTCGCAATGCCGGAAGCATCCGCGGGAACTGTCGAGCAAGAGGAAATCGAAGAAGAGGAGGCCGATCTCGCCTCTTACGTCGAGGAACTGGAAGAGGATGCGACCTTCGACGAGATGGAAGAAGAGACGCATCATGCCGAGGATTGCCAGCCCCAGACCGAGCAGATTGCTGCGTCGGCTGAGACATCCGAACACCCCGTTGTTCCATTCTCGAACGAGCTCGCCTCGTCGCCCGCGTCGGAAGTCGCTGCTGCTGAAGAAGGGCCAGACGAACAAGCCGATGAAGATGCCGAGCTTGAAGAAGCGCAGGAACAGGCTGAGGCGTTGCTCGACGCAGAAGCCAGAGGCAACGGCACGGTCGACGCTCGGGCCGAGGTCCGGGCTCCCGCCGGTACGGCTCCCTATACACAACGCGCCCAGCGTCCGGCATTTGATCGTCGCCCCGGTGGGCCACGGGGGCGTCGCGGGGGTCGGAGATTTCGCCGCCACGAACCGCAACAGCTTCCCCAAATCACCGACCTTCTCAAAGAGGGCCAGGAAATCCTGGTCCAGATCGCGAAAGAGCCCATCGCGAAAAAGGGCGCCCGCATCACGAGCCACATCGCGTTGCCTGGACGCTTCCTCGTCTACATGCCCACGGTCCACCACACGGGCGTGTCACGAAAAATTTCATCGGAAGAAGAACGCCAGCGGCTGAAGCGGATCATTCTGAGTGAACGTGAGAATGGCCACGGCGGCTTCATCGTTCGCACCGCGGCGCAAGGAGCATCCGAAGACGAACTGCGCGCCGATATCCGGTTCTTGAAAGGATTATGGTCGGAGATCAAGACCCGCGCCGAGATGAGCAAGGCTCCCGCTTTGATCTATCACGATCTCAATGTCGTCGAGCGCGTGTTGCGCGATCAGGTTACTTCCGATTTCACTCAGGTTTGGGTCGACTCGGAGCAGGAATACGAGCGCATTCTACGCTTCGCTAACCGCTTCCAGCCCGCCTTGGTAAAGCGCATCAAACTCTATACCAAGGAAGCGCCCCTCTTCGATCAGTTCGGGTTAACCGATGAGATTAACAAAGCGTTGAAATCGAAAGTGTGGCTCAAGAGTGGCGGCTACATCGTTATCAATCAGGCCGAGGCTTTGGTTGCCATCGACGTGAATACCGGCAAATACGTCGGCAAAACCGCGCGCTTGGAAGACACAATTGTCAAAACCAACGTAGACGCGATCAAAGAAATCGTCCGTCAGATCCGCTTGCGCGACCTCGGCGGCATCATCATCATCGACTTCATCGATATGGACGAGCGCCGAAACCGCCAGAAGGTCATGCAAGCTCTGGAGGAAGCTCTGCGCAATGATCGATCTCCATCCAAGGTGCTCCAGTTTAATGATTTCGGTCTGGTTGCCATCACCCGAAAGCGCGTCAAGCAATCGCTGGAACGCACCATTGGCTCGCCCTGTCCGTATTGTCAGTCCACCGGTTTTGTGAAATCGGTTACGACGGTGTGTAACGAGATTTATCTCGAGATGCGCAAGATGTCCAAGCACCTGGAACATTCTGATGTCATGCTGCGCGTGAATCCTGAAGTCGCCAAAGCGCTCAAGACTAACAATGGAAAGTTGTTGGCGGAAATGGAAGAGCTGACCAAGAAGAGCGTGATCGTCAAAAGCGATCCGTCACTGCATCAGGAGCAGTTCGACATTAACTGAGCATCGCTCATTTGCTTGCCTGTCGAAACGCCGGCAGCCGGATCAGGATTTCGTCCAATCATCCCAACGCAGGCCAGGAACTCGCCCGAACTCGCGACTATTCGCGGTGATTACCGTCAACTTGCGGCGTAGGGCCTGACCTGCAATCAGGAGATCGTATGCGCCGATTGGCTTTCCGGCGACCTCGAACTCCGCGCGTAAGTGCCCCGCAACCCTGGCGTCTTCGTCCTCGAAGTCCAAAAGAGTCAGAGGACCGCTAAAAAAGGCCGCAACCAGCTGCGCATTCGCTTTTGCACGAGCACTCTTTGATACTCCGTACCACAGCTCGAAAGCCACAATGGTGGAAACGAAGATTTCATCCCCGACAGCCACCGCATTCGCAAGGCGATTTCTGACCAAAGCGGGCTTGCCGTTGATTACTGCAATGCACGCATTCGTATCGAGCAGGTACATCAGTCGAAAAGTTTGCGCGAGGGCGTGGATGGTTGTGATCGCGACATCCGGAACTGCGCGGACTTAAGTTCGTCTAATTCTGCAAACCACGCATGCAGATCTGCTCCCATCGCCTCTAATAAAATTCCGTCCTTTACGCGTCGAATGCTTACCTGAGTCCCCTCAAAACGAAACTCCTTGGGTAAGCGGACCGCTTGACTGCGTCCATTACGGAATAGTTGCGCGGTGTTTCGCGGCATCCAACTTCACCGATTGGAAGTATATACCAATGGTATATATCATGCAAGAGGCCCCCAACTGGCCTAAGATAGCGCCACTTAGAGCCTACTTGCCGCTTACCGCGCCGGCGGCCTTTTCGGTGGGTTTTGCGCTCAGTGTCTTCAGCGCTAGTTCAGAGCAGTCGTTCAGTTTCTTCTGCGAAGCCTGCAGCGTTTCCACAGCCGCTGGATTTCCTTGTTGCTTGGCCGAACTGATGACCCGGCCTGTACCCTCGTGTGCCCTTCGCTCGATTTCCAGCAGGACAACCAGGGATTCGGCGTGCAGTCTCCACAACGACGGGGAATTTTCCGCTCGCCTTAACTCTTCCAGTTCCGTGGTCATGCGCCCGCCGACCGCGACCAGCCGCAACACTGCCTGGGCGACTTCCGCGCGTAAGCTCTTCTCCTCCAGATAATCTGCAGAGAAGGCGTCAGCCTCCGCGTGTGTCAGGATCAGGTTGAAAAACCGCATCGGCACCACCTGGCGAAACTTGGGATCGGCAACCCGAACAAACACTCGAATCGATTCCTCGACACGAGATAACTTGGCTTCTTCTCCTGAAATCTGCTGCGGGGTTACCGATCCCCGCATTGCCGTCACATCGATCACAGGTCGCGTCTGAACTTTACGCTCAGCCGCCGGCTTGCTTGGGCTCGTCGCCGCGGGTGGCTTCGCGATCCTGCGCATCGGCGGCCGCTGTTCCAGAGTCTTTTTTAACCGCGATACGCGCCGGAATTTCTCGAACGCATTCGCGTAATCGACCCGCAACAGCTCGCTTTCTTTGAGGCTCGCGACGTGCTCAACCGTTACATCGATGCCATCTACAGTCCCCAGGATCGTGCCCCCCTGCTCCTCCAGTTCTGTGGCAAAACGTTTGATTTGTGACGTGGCTTCGAAAAAGAATTCATCGAAGCGCTTGCCAAAGGTCGCGTTGTAACGTGCGATCGTGGCCAGCACTCCCGGATGATAAAAGGAGCTCTCGAACGACCTCTTCAGCTCGCGCACCCGTGGAATGATGCCCGATTCTAGCAGTGCGTTGAGGTCGCGAGCGTTTTGCGCCTCATCCTGCAATTTATCGAACTGCCGAAGTAGCTGGGACTGTTCGTCGGAAAGCGGCGGTACTTCTGCATCCGCCAGGATCTCAATCAGTGCAATTTCAAAAGGCGAGAGAGGCAAAGACCCATCCAGTCCATAGCCCCGTTGCTCCCACTGCCCGGCAACGCGCGGATGCCGATAGAGAAATGTGGCTACCAGATCCGCCTTGTCGCGAGTTGCATCCGAGATATCTTTTTTCCGCGTGAAATACCGCAGCATCGCTTCCGCAATCTCTGGATCTGTGTCTCCGGTAAACGCACAGCGCAGCATGGCCGGCGTGATTGCCAGATCCAGCAGCTTCAGCCAGCGATGCATCGCGGAGAGCGTGCCGGCAACATCATCGTCACTTTGTAGGG
>Ga0209579_10004211_pt1 | contig 10108 bp, 9 predicted proteins | sample Coa_R1_2_FD_187152 | JGI IMG/M metagenome (GOLD analysis project Ga0209579, IMG submission 187152) | Surface soil microbial communities from Centralia Pennsylvania, which are recovering from an underground coalmine fire - Coalmine... | ecosystem: Environmental > Terrestrial > Soil > Unclassified... | reverse complement strand
CGAGGAAGTTCGTGAGTGAGAAAGTGCCAGCGGGCGCGGCGAAAAGGATGATGGCGACGAGAACTTCGCGCTGCTTCACCAGCGAGACAAGGTCGCCGAAGAATCGAGGGAAGGACTCGCTGGCGAGCCTACGGTCGGGACCCGGCGCCTGCATGAAAGGAAAAACGATCACCGGCAGCAGGATGGATGCCCCGAGCACCAACGCGAGAGCAACCGGGGAAAGGCGACGAGCGAGCTGATTGCAGCTAATGGCCATGACGCTAAAGCCACCGACGTTGCCGATCGTCACCCAGACGCTGATGGCCTTCTCCTCTTCGCCGGACGTTATGGACGAGAGCCAGCCACCGACGGCACTTTGATAAAGGAAGGCAGCGAAAAACCCGACCGTGAGCACAGTTTCCAGCAGCACGAGATGATCGAAGTTCAGAAAAGCCACAACAAGTGTGAGCGAGGCGACGATCGCCAGCGCGACTGCGTACCAGCGGCGACTGAATCGCACGTCGAGGATGGGGCTGATGAGAAACGCGTAGAAGCTGGGCGAAAACGCAACAGCGGTCAGGCCGGCGATTGCCGTCTCAGGGATATTGCGGTTGCCCAGGAGCTGCGGGACCGCGAATGCAACCACTCCGCCGTAGAGGCCATATGAGAGATTGGTGAGACCCATGAGCCAGAGAGGAACCCGATGGGAACTTGGCATTTTGTAGGGCGTGGCGGACACCCTGCACTTTACTGAGGCGACAAAGGCTCGTCAATACCGATCGAGTAGCAAGCTGCACAATAGAAATGGAACTCTTAGTTTAAACAAAGAACCGAATGCTGGATTTCAAAGAAGGAGATTAAAAATGCAGGACAATCCCGTGGCACTGGTCACCGGTGCCAACAAAGGAATCGGTCTCCAAATCGCCAAGGATCTCGCGGGGCACGGCTTCACGGTGCTTGTGGGTTCGCGCAACGTCAAGAATGGTGAAGCGGCCGCAAAGAGCGTCGGAGCGGACGCCCGAGCCATCCAGCTCGACGTTACGAATCAGGCTTCCATCAACGCAGCAGCCGAGCGCATCCGGAAAGAGTTTGGCCGTCTCGACGTGCTCGTGAACAACGCCGGCATCGCGCATACCGGAAAGCCGGGCAAGTCGCTCGCGGAGATCGTGAAAGCGAGCCGCCCGAGCGTCGCGTCTCTTGGCGAGGTGCGCGCCATCTTCGAGACGAATGTGTTCGGCGTCGTCGCCGTCACGCAGGCGATGCTGCCACTTCTTCGTGAGGCGCCGGGCGCGCGCATCGTCAACGTGTCGAGCTCTACCGGGTCGCTGACCCTCAACTCGGACCCAGCGAACCCACGGCGCGCGATGTTTGGCGCCTACTCCTGGTCGAAGACGGCGCTAAACGCGGTCACGATCGCCTTCGCCGCAGAGCTTGAGGCTGCCGGCATCAAGGTGAACGCTGCATGCCCCGGTTTCACCGCGACCGACCTCAACAATTTCGAGGGTACGCGCACCGTCCAACAGGGCGCACGCGAACCTGTTCGCCTCGCGCTCCTCGACGCGAACGGTCCCACGGGCACATATTCGAGCGACGACGGCCCAGTCCCGTGGTGATGTAGCTGAAACTTTGGATCCTTGGAGGCCTGAAGGCAAAAACCCTAGCCTCAATCCTTTTGTTACGGGTGCGAATACAACATTGAACACATTCTGTCTCTCTGGTACGAGCAGTCTATCGTCATATGAGCCTCGGTCTGCCAGGCTTGTGGAGGGGGAAAATCTCCATGAGCTTTCGGACTACCGTCACTCGAGCAGCCCTCTTGTTATTCGCGCTCACTGCCGTGGCGCGCGCACAGGCGCCGGCGCAGACTTCCAGTCCAGCGACCGCGCCACCGGCCACTGATCCCAACTCTCTGCTCGCGGCAGCCGGTGCGGGCGATGCACAGGCGCAATTTGCTCTCGGCAATTATTACTTCGGCACTCGCTATGTGACGCTCAATTACGCGCAGGCCTTGGCCTGGTATCGCAAATCCGCGGCACAGCACTTTGCGCCCGCGCAAGATCAGATTGGCAGCATGTATGAAAACAAAACCGGTCTGCCGCAGAGTGACAAGCGGGCCGTAAGCTACTACCGTCTCGCGGCAAACCAGGGCTACGCGCTCGCTCAGTATCATCTGGCGGCTATGTTTGAGGACGGCCGCAGCGTCCATCGCGATTACAAGCAAGCCCTCACCTGGTACCGTAAAGCGGCGGACCAGAATCTTGCGCAGGCCGAAAAGCAAGTCGGCTACTTTTACCAGTGTGGATATGGCGTGAAGCAGGACTTCGCCCAGGCCCATGCGTGGTATCTCCGCGCCGCGGGCCACGGCAACGTGGACGCCGAAAACCAGCTAGGCTACATGGCCGAAGAGGGATGGGGCCAGCCGCAGAATTACGCCGAGGCTCTTTCCTGGTTTGACAAAGCCACCAAGGATGGTAGCAACGAGGCCGAGGAAAACATCGGCTGCATGTTTCAGCATGGCACCGGCGTCTCTCTAGATTACGGCAGGGCCATGTCGTTGTTTGCTCAAGCCGCGGCCCAGGGTAATGGCGACGCGGAGAACCAAATCGGGTGGATGTATCAGTACGGGCAAGGCGTCCAGCAGGACGATGCCAGGGCCTTGAGTTGGTACCAATTGTCTTCCGACCGAGGCAATATCAACGGCGAAAGAAATCTTGAGGATTTTACCGCCGATCTCGAGGAAGACGGGTCGTTGGAAAATGCCACGGCGGCTGTCCCTGATGCTGCCCTCGACCAGGCTCAGCGCTGGGCGAACATCCAGGATCTCCAGGGTCGCATCGATGCAGTAGAGACCGACGCCCTCTACCAGGACGATCTCGTGGATCAGCTCAAGCACATGAACAAAGGCAAAACCGATGCTGTCAGCAAGATTTTCAAGGCCATGGGAGACGTCGGCGCCGTCAAGTACCAAGTCCTGGCTGCCAAAGATCGGAATGAAGCGGCAAGCCTCCGCGACCAACTGGCCCAGATCGAGAATCAGACCCAGTCCTCCGCAGTGGCACGCATTCCCTGACGTCATCCAACTCAGATGTTATTTATGAGAGAGAAGTTCTAGGCGCGCTGGGCGTTGATCCAATCCACAGTTTTATTGAAGCCGCCAAAAACGAAGAAATGGACGCCAGCGACGCCGAGGGGGAGCGCGGAACCGTTGGCGGGCCCGAGCCCCTCGGCCACTCCGCGAATGAGCGGCTCGGGACCTTTATCGATCAGCAGCTTGGCAAATTGTGGCTTTTCGGTGAGCACTTTCATGGAGGCACCCACCCCGCAGACTAGCGCGTAGCGTGTAAGCGAAATTAGGCTCGCTGGGCCGGCAAATCCCAAGCGGATCGGATTGTCGATTCCCTGCGCGCGAACCTTGTGAAGCCACTCGCACACGCATTCTGCCGCGAAGGCGAACTGGGTGACGATCGTGAGATTCAGTCCGTTCTCGCGCGCGAATTTCGTTTTCGCCGCCAATGCTTCCCAGAGCAGCGGGTCGGAAATCTTCGGATTACCCTCCGGAAATCCGCCCACGAACATGCGCGTGATTCCGGCCTTCTGCAGGATGCCGCTCTGCATCACCGCGAGGCTCGAGTCGAATGGCCCGGCGGGCTCGTCGCGGTCGCCGGCGATGATCAGGACGCGGTCGACTCCCACAGCAACCAGTTGCCTGACAAACTCCTCGAGTTGCGCTGCGCTTTCAATGTGGCGCGCGCCAATATGAGGCGTCGGGAAGAGCCCTGCGCTCCGCAGTTTGCCAGCGGGTCCCACGGTGTCCATCGGATTCTTACCGGGAATCCAGGTCATGAATACTTGCGTGCCGGGTTCGAGGCGGTTCGGCGCCGCGTCGATGATTTTCGATTCGCCGGGATTTACTTCGATGGAAAAGCCGCGGAGCATATCCGCGAGGCTAGGAGCGGCTGCGATTTCTGTCATAGGAACCACATTATATGATGCGGGTGTGTTGCGAGCCAAGCGGCGGTCCCAACTCGGTCGCGCGCCTTTAGCCTTCTAGCTTCGTCAGCGGGGATTGAACTATTACACTTGAGGCCAAGTGAGGTTAGCGTCCTAAGGATGCAGCTTTCCGAGCAAGCAGGAAGCCCTTCGCTCGCTGTGCTTCCTCTCCCTCCAGGGACCGCGCGGTGGGTTTGGCGTAGGGCTTCTTCATCTCCGATCCACACAAACACCTCGGATTGGCTTGGCCGTCGATTTCGGAGACGGCTACGACCTCAAATTCGCAATTGCACTCACGATTCGTGCAGCGAAACTTCTGACCTTTATTGGGCATAGAGACACGATGGATGCGGGAGGGCCGGCCCGTCGCGAAAACTTAAACTTTGCTCAGGAAACCAAGCGGGCGGAGGCTTCGATTGTGACAGTGGTAAAGCCACATGCCGGGGGGCCCATCCGGAGCGTGCTGGCCGTAATCACGTGCGAGCCGAAATGTACGCACTTGTCCGCTATTCTGCCTCTGAAGAGTACCGATGTTGGGCGCGATACAACCGGGTGCCATCCGGCCTTATTGCGTAGAAGAGCAAAGCGCCCTTGGAACCATTCTTTTTGGGGTGCGCAATGACCGTAATCGGGTCGCCCGGTTTGTAGGTCATCCGGGTCCAGCCCTCGCTGAGCATAAGGTTGATGCTCGAAGCCTCGATATCCCACGTACCGACAGTGGAAGGGTCTTTCGCGTCAGCCCCAACCGTGATGACGATATAGCTGTGCGGGTTCTGCCACAGATACTCCTTCACCACACCCTGATACGTAACATTCCGGGTTACATCGAACATCGAGCGGGAATGATGGGCGAAAGACGGACGCGCCGCCACCAGCACGACTCCCATCGCGAAAATCAAACTCCAAATTGCTTGTTTCGTTTTCATCTCAGCTACCAACACCGAAGAGTTCGGCACCGACAAGGTTTTATTGATTGTAGTCTCGTTTGTGTCGCGCCAGCGGAAAGAAGTATGATTTGCGACGCGGAATTCTGCGGAGAAATAAATGAGTAGGGTTTTGAATTGTAGCCTGGTGGCCGTCACTGCTCTGATGATGGCGAGCTCAGCGTCTGCGCACCACTCGCATGCGATGTTCGATACCGACAAGCGAGTGACGCTGGTCGGTACGGTGAAGGAATTCGAGTGGAATAATCCGCACTGTTGGATTCAAGTGCTCGTGCCCGATCCCAAGCACCCGAAAGGCGCGCCGGTCGAATGGGGCGTCGAGTTGGGAGCGCCCATGCAGCTGATCCGCCACGGCTGGAAGCCTACTAGTTTGAAGCCGGGAGACAAGATCACCGTGGTTATCAATCCATTGCGAGATGGCAGGCCTGGGGGGCAGATCGTTTCCGCAATCGGGCCAGACGGCAAGCCGATCGGCGCGGTGCCAGAAACTCCGGCACCCTAAAGAACGATGCAACGAATTTTCTGAGTCGGCAAGCGAGGATCTGTGATGATTCGCCGAACACTAGCGACTGTGGCGCTGCTGTTGGCAGGTTGCGCCCACTCCCCTCAAGGGCAATCACCTTCGAAAGCGCGCGTCGAGGCTTTTGCCAAGCTGCCAGATTGGTCGGGACTTTGGGAATTCGATATCTGGACTGACGAACTGGATGGGCAGCAAATGGGCCCAGAGGGAATGAAGAGGGCGAAAGTTTATGCCGCCGAGATGCAGGCGACATTTACTCCTGCATGGCAGGCCAAGCTCGCACAACTGAAGAAGACGGCGGATGCGGCCAAGGCCACCGACGCTACCGAACCACCCGCGTTCGAGGAATTCGGACGATTCGGAGGGTGCGGCTGGACGCCCGGGTTTCCGGCCACAATGCTGCCGGGGACGTATGAGTGGCGGGTGACTCCTGAAGAAGCCACGCTCATCAGCCTTCTTGGTTCGGTGCGACACATCTACACGGACGGGCGGTCGCATCCGCCGAAGGATGAGCTGTGGCCAATGAGCCAGGGCGATTCGATCGGACATTGGGAGGGCGACACCTTGGTGGTCGACACTGTCTCGATAAGATCGCCGGTATATTTTCCGGGAATTGCGAGAGGCGTAGGCGTCCCATTCATTCCGATGAGCAATGAACTGCATAGTGTCGAGCGGATTCGCATGGTGAACCATGATCAGATGGAGATTCAGTTCATGGTGGACGATCCGATCGCGCTGGCTAATCCTGTTCACGTGACGTTCGATTGGCATCGCGTGAAAGATATCAACCGCATGGAACAAAACGCAGATGATTGCGACGATCCGTCGACCGACCGGAATCCCATTGTGAATGGCAGGTATCAGACGATCGTAAAGCCACCACCCGCAACGCCAACTGAACCGACCGGCCGCTAGCGCGGCTTCACTTCGTAGCGAGCCATCATTCCTGCGAGCATATGGTCGCTGACATGGCAGTGATAGAGCCAGATGCCGGGCGCGTCAGGCACCATGTCCGCCGTGACCATTTGCGCAGACCCTAAGTTAAGGACGTCGGTGCGTTGACCGTTAACGACAACAGTATTTCCGTGCCAGTGCGGCGTGTGGAAGTTATTGAAGTCTCCAAGACTGGCCACGTACCATCGAACGTGATCGCCTTGCTTCATGGTCATCAGCGGCATGTTCCCGTAGAGGTAGCCGTTGATCGACCATTTAATGTTTGTGTCTCCGAAACCGGTTCCGACAATGGTGCCTGCCATCCCGTCTGGAGTTAGCGGGATAAATTCCCTTCGGTTTACGCCCTTTGGGTCAGTGGTATGGTCGCGGATGTTGTCCTCCAGATACCAGCTTTCATTTTCATTGATTGCGATGAAAATGTTCACGAACTCATGGTCCACATCCTTCGGACGGCCGTCGGGAAGCGCCATCCCGCGTCGCGTAACGATAATTCCGCCGAACAGCCCGGAAGCGACGTCGCGGAGTTCGTCCGCGTGAGAGTGATAGAGCCAGAAAACGGAGCTGGGGTCATTCGGTCCGGGTCCTGAACGCTCCGCAACGTCCCACGTATAGATGTGGGTGGCGCCGGGAGGCACTCCGCCATCGCTCTTGTCGGCGCCGCTGGTGCCGTCGTTATAATCCGCGCCCTCGGAGTCTTTTTGATAGACGACACCGTGTGGATGCATGCTGTAAGGGTGCGAGGCGTTGTTCTTGAAGACGATTTTGATGGTGTCGCCCACTTCGGCGCGCAAAATGGGGCCGAGGATGCCGAGATACTGTTCATCGGGCGGCCGAACTTTCAAAGTGGAGAAGGAGGCGTCGGTATACTCGCGATAGATCGCCTTTTTGTAGACGCCGCCGATACGATGAGGACCGGGCTCGGTGTAGAGTTTCGAGATTTCGTCGAAGGGCATTCCCATGGCCTCATCGCGGCCCGAAGGCGCGTAATTCCAATTCACTTCATCCGCGGCAATGTAGTACGTGCGCGTCTTGCGTTGCGCCTTTTCTGTGCTGCCTTGCGCTTGGATGGCGGGTGTGAGCGACAGCGTCGAAACCAGTAAAAAAAGCGCAAGACGGGCTGAGGCCGGAATTCGCTGAGACATTCATTCCTCCGGAATCGATTTCGCAGACCTGCAGGGTTCCACAGGGTCGGCGCTCTTCGGGTGCGCGACGCGGTTGATGCTAAGAATAAGCCAACGTGTACGATTGGACCGCTAAGACTGGCGAGATTTTACATCAGGTGTACCAAAGCGCGAGAAGGAATCTCTCCTCATTGCCGCTCATCCAGGACGAGGATCGCATTCTACATTCTCGATGGAAAAAGCGCCGAGTTTAACGCAGTAGAAGCCTCTAACTGGACGCTCTTAGCTGTCGATTTTGGCCGTGTAACCCGCGCCAGACCCCGCTCTTCCGAACGCAATCCGCCAGTCCCCCGGAAGCGCAGCGCGCGCCGATGATAGTATACGGCGTCAGGTAAATTGCCAGCGCCGCCTGGAATCCATCTGTGAGAATCCGCTTCGTCATGCTCGGCAAGACACGGCGCCCGGAATCGCGGGCGCTTTTTGACGATTACGTCCGCCGAATTGGCCATTACGCAGAAGTGGAAGTGAGTGAGTTGCGCGATTCTTCCGCCGTCGCCCTCCGCAAGCTGAAGATCGAGTCGGGCGCAGCCGTTGTTTTGCTGGACGCTGCCGGTAAGCAATTCACATCGCAACAATTCGCGCGCTGGCTTGGCCAACTCCGAGATAGCGGGACGCACGAGATTGCGTTTCTGTGCGGCGATGCCGAGGGTTTTGCGCCCGAACTTCGGACCAGCGCTAAGCACAAGGTTTCGCTTTCGACGCTGACCATGCCCCATGAGTTTGCGCGCGTAGTGTTAGCCGAGCAGATCTACCGGGCCTTCGCCATCCTCGCGGGACATCCTTATCCCAAGTAAGAACGGAACTTATCCGCCGGATACACCATTGTATGTAAGCCGAGTCCCTTCAATCATGTACGCATGGAATCAAGGTCCGATGAAGTGAAGTTATTGCCTAGAACTAGTACGTCGCAGGCAGAGCGGCTGCTGCGGCCTAAGGAGTTACCGCGTCCAGTTTGGAATGGTTATTGCGTATTTCCCGATAGAGCTAAGGAGGTACCTATGTTTAACGAGCTCGTTGTTTCTGGCGCGAGAGGAGACCTGGCGCGAACTCACAAGCCATGGTCCATAGGCCTCTCAGTGTTCATTCAGGCAGCGATCTTGGGCGCGATGTTGCTGATACCACTGATCTACACGCAAGTGTTGCCCAAGGCAATGCTCAACACATTTTTGGTGGCGCCACCACCGCCAGCGCCGCCACCGCCGCCGCAGCAGGCGCCGGTGAAGCAGGTGAAACCGGTCAAAGTTATCGCCGTTAACAAGATGGCTGCGCCGACGGTAATTCCGAAAAAGATCGAAATCGCGAAGGACGAAGCGCCGCCACCTGTGAATCCGAGCGACACAGCCGGAGTCGCGGGCGGAACTGGAGACGTACTAGGGGGAGTTGGCACGGGCCCGGCTGCTCCGCCACCCCCGCCGCCTGCTGCGCCGAAGCGTATCACCGTCGGTGGCAATGTGCAGGCCGCATCGTTAGTCAATAAGGTTGAGCCTCAGTATCCAGCCATAGCAAAGACGGCTCACGTTTCCGGCACGGTGGTTTTGCACGCGATTATCGCGAAGGACGGATCGGTCGAGAAACTGCAATTTGTTTCCGGGCCAGCACTGCTGATGGCGTCGGCCATGAGCGCGGTAAAGGAATGGCGTTACCGGCCGACGATGTTGAACGGGCAGCCAGTGGAGGTCGATACGACGGTGCAAGTTGTCTTCTCGCTTGGATAAGCGAAGACAATGCGTGAAGAAACGGCGGAAACAAGAGTGGAGCGATGGGCCTGCGAGCTGTGGAATCGACTTTGCAGGCCCACCCGCTAATTTTTACTGGCAGAAGTTTCCCAGCCGGTCTTGGCTCCATAAGGCAGCGCGACGGAAATTCCCTCGATCTGCCGGATCTTCCCGCCTTCCAGCTTGAAAAACTCCCCCATCAGGACACTCGACGGCCTCTGCGTTACCGGAGGCATGGGAACTTTGCCCACGCCGGGGACGTCCGCGAACCTTACGTTGCCGGGATGATTGAACATGAACATCCCAACGACGATTCCGATTTTTTGATCGACGACAACGATGCGCCGCGGATCAATGGAGTGGATGTAGGACCAGATGTGCGTGTTCATGTTCTCGCGAATTCCCATGGCATCGGGCTTGAAAGAATCCTTATCGAACCAGCCCTTGGCCGTGGGGTTGTTGGTGTCCTGGTCGCCGTCGAGAATACGGTTGCATTGGGGATCGAACGGAACCGAATCACCCGCAGAGTGAAGAATGCCGCCGAAATATGAATTCGCGATTTTCACCATTTCTTGCCGCGAGACGCGCTGCGAGGGCTTAAGTGGCTGCGACCAAACGGCGTTCGGATGGCCGAATTTCTCGAGGGCTGTTGCGTCCTGCGCATTCCGATGGACCAACATCTCTATCTCGCTGATTTTGTGGTTCACCACCTTCAGCCGGAGCAGCAGAATCGCGGGCGTTCCGTTTTCGCGAATCGAGGCCTCGATCCCTGCCGTGCCGTCCTGCGGGTCGGCGAAATAAAGCTTGTAAGTTCCGAGCCCACTC
>Ga0209579_10004209_pt1 | contig 10112 bp, 11 predicted proteins | sample Coa_R1_2_FD_187152 | JGI IMG/M metagenome (GOLD analysis project Ga0209579, IMG submission 187152) | Surface soil microbial communities from Centralia Pennsylvania, which are recovering from an underground coalmine fire - Coalmine... | ecosystem: Environmental > Terrestrial > Soil >... | reverse complement strand
AACGCCATCGTCTTCGCAAAAGACGGCGCGACACTGGGCGTCGGCGCGGGCCAGATGAGCCGCGTGGACTCCGTCAAAATCGCTGTGATGAAAGCACAATCCTCTTTGCAGGGTTCAGTTGTGGCTTCCGACGCCTTCTTCCCATTCCCTGACGGCGTCGAAGAAGCGGCCAAAGCCGGCGCCGTCGCGGTGATTCAGCCCGGCGGCTCGGTTCGCGACAACGACGTCATCGCCGCCGCCGACCGCCTCGGCATGGCCATGGTCTTTACAAGGATGCGCCACTTTCTGCACTGATTCGCACCGGCGCCAGCCAGCGAAACATCAGCACGGCCGCGGCCGCGCCCGCCGCCTGTGCCACCACGAAACCCGCAACGTCCTGCGGCCTGATCCCCGCGAAGGTATCGGTGATGCACCGCGCCACCGTGACTGCCGGATTCGCAAACGAAGTTGATGACGTAAACCAGTAAGCGCCGGTAATGTAGGCTCCTACGGCCACCGGAATTCCCGCCGGGCGAAGCCTGGCGCACACCAGAATCATGGCAATAAGTCCGAAGGTAGCGACGATCTCAGAATAAAACTGCGCCCCGCCGCTACGCACGTGCCGTGAGAGGGTCACGGCTGGCAATCCAAACATGAAATGCGCGCTGATGGTCCCCGCGAACGCGCCGGCTATTTGTACCAGCCCATACGCGGCCACCTCCGCGCGCGCCACTCCGCCGGTAAATGCATCGGCGAGAGTGACCACGGGATTGAAATGGGCTCCGGAGACCGGCCCAAACGTAAGAATCAAAGTCACCAGCGCCGCTCCGGTAGCCAGCGAGTTCGCCAGCAGCGCAATGGCCGCATTCCCGCCGGAGAGCCGTTCGCCCATGATGCCGGAACCCACCACTGCCATTAGCAAGAAAGCCGTGCCCACAAACTCCGCGCACAGACGCCGCCCCAACGAAAACTTCATTGTTTGCCGATCCGGTCGACTTCCTTTTTCACTGCCAGGCTATCCAGACTTGTCAGCGGCAAGCTCAGGAACAGTTCAATTCTCCGCTCCAGCGTAAAAAAGGCGTCCCGAAACGCGCGGCTGACCTCGTCCGGTGTCCCCCTCACCGCGGCGGGATCAGGCACGCCCCAATGCGCGGTAATGGGTTGTCCCGGCCACACCGGGCAAATCTCGTTGGCCGCGTTGTCGCAAACCGTAAACACAAAGTCCATCCTTGGCGCTCCCGGTTTCGCGAATTCTTCCCAGCTCTTGCTGCGCAAGCCTTCGGTAGGCAGCTTGGCGCTTTCCATTTGCTTCAACGCATAGGGATTCACTATTCCCGCAGGATGGCTGCCCGCGCTGTAGGCCTTAAAGTTCGGCCGTCCTTTTTGATTCAGAATGGCTTCGGCAAGAATCGAGCGCGCCGAATTGCCCGTGCACAAAAACAGAACGTTGCGTTGCATGACCCGCCTTCACTTCGTTTCTTGCGAACGAAAGTTCCCGCAGATACGTCTCAAGTGCAGCAGGGAAGCCCCACGCAACCCGGCGGGCACTCGCATGAACTCACCCGAGCTTCCTTGCTAGTGGCAGCCATCGTCTTCCTCGCTGCCTCTTCGGCGAAGTCCGTAACGTCGTCTCGCTTTGGCGTCTGCTCTCCCGCCGCCTGCCTTTTCTCGTCGCTCATTGCTTCCCTCAGCTCCGGCACGACGGCCCAACCACGCTGCCTCGCCCCGCTCCTTTAACCGCCCGCACAAACGCGCTCATGAACTTCCCATCAATCGCCGGCCCGACTTTTTCCGCGTCCAGCCCGGCCGCCGCCAGAAAGTCCCGCGCCTCTTCCACTTTGTACACCCGCGTTGGCTCGATTTCGATGGACTCAAATCCCGCGTTGAACAGCTTGTCGCGATATTCGTACTCTTCCAGCGCTCCCGCCACGCAGCCCACCCACAATTCCATGCTCTTGCGAATTTCTGCCGGCACTTCGCCGCGCACCACCACGTCGGAAATCGCAAATCGTCCGCCCGGCCGCAGCACCCGGAACGCCTCGCGCAGCACCCGGTCCTTGTCCCCGGAAAGGTTGATCACGCAGTTCGAAATAATCACGTCCACCGAATTGTCCGGCAGCGGAATATTTTCGATCGCCCCTTTCAGGAACTCCACATTGCTCAACCCGGACTTCTGCTGGTTCTCCCGCGCCAGCGCCAGCATTTCGTCGGTCATGTCCAGCCCGTAAGCCTTCCCCAGAGGACCAACGCGACGCGCCGAAAGCAGCACATCAATTCCGCCTCCTGAACCCAGGTCCAGCACCGTCTCGCCCGGTTGCGGTTGCGCCAGAGCCGTCGGATTGCCGCAGCCCAGCGAAGCCGCCACCGCCTTCTCCGGCACTCCCGCTATTTGCGCGGAGTCGTACAAGTCCTTGGTGATCGGGTCGCAGCAGGAAAATTCGCCACCTCCGCCGCACGATGCCACTCCGCCCGCCGCTGCCTGTTTGGCCGCTGCGCCGTATTTCTGCTTCACCACTTCCTGCAAATTGGAGTCGCTCATAAATCGCTCCCTTGCCTTCCTCGAATCACTGCCAGATCACGATCGCGAAGAAATCTGCACAAACGACTCCGGCGCCACCGCCCGGCTCCGCGTGCAGCACTCCTCATACAGAAATCCCAGCACTTCTCTCAGCGCGTCGGTATTCGCCGAGTACCACAGGAATGTCCCGTCGCGACGCACATTCACCAGCCCCACCTGCTTCAGTTTTTCCAGATGGTGCGAAAGCGTCGAGGCGGGTATTTCCAGCTCTTCCTGTACTTCTCCGGCAATCATTCCGGCAGGGTGCGCCGCCAGCAGCAAGCGCAGGATTTCCAGTCGCGCTTCCGCGCCCAACGCTGCAAAGCGATCCGCGGACCGCGTAACCAGCAGAGGATCGGCTTTCTTCATACTTCGTCCTCCATATTTCGATAGTTGCAGAAATACGGAAGCTCGTCAACTCTTTTTTCCGGAACCCTCTCCCCTCTCCTCGCATCCTACTTACGGTCGGCCTTCCAACTGGCTCTGGATCCAGGCCTGGAGTACAGCTTTGTCAGCAAGCCTCCTCAATCACCCGGGCACGGCCACGCTGAAACATTCTCGCTTTACCTTTTGACCCTCTTTTGCCGCGCATGGGATACTGGAGTTTCTAGGGCAACCATGAACTTTTTAAAGACCACCATCCTTTTCTCCACAACACTATTCTTCTCAAGCCTGACTCTGGCGCAATCCGCGGCCGCCCCGGCTGCCCAGTCCCCTTCCGGAGCGGACTCTCGCAGTCAGGAGGCGCCTGCCGCCGCGACCAGCAGTCGCGCCGAAGCCTACTATGACTACACCATGGGCCACATCGCCGAGCAGCAGTACGAGGCCACCAGCCGCAGCGACTACGCCTCTCAGGCCATCGACTTTTACAAAAAGGCTTACGCGCTCGACCCCAAGTCCCCCATCATCGGGGAGCGACTGGCCGAAATGTATTGGAAGGCCCAGCGCGTCCACGAAGCCGAAATCGAAGCCCAGGCTCTTCTCAAGCGCGATCCCAACGATGCCCAGACTCGCCGTCTTCTCGGCCACATCTACCTGCGTAGCCTCGGCAACCCCGGCGAAGCCACCGGCCAGTCCGAAACCGTCAATCGCGCCGTCGAACAGTTCAAGGAAGTCGTCCGTCTGGACCCTAACGACACCGAGTCCGCTCTTTGGCTGGCGCGCCTCTATCGCTTGCAGAATCAGCACGAAAAAGCAGAAGAAGTGCTTCGCGGCCTGCTGAAAAACGACTCCGACAACGAAGCCGGCCTCGAACAACTCACTCAGCTTCTTCTCGACGAAGGCAAATCCAGCGAAGCGATTGCTTTGCTGGAAGGCGTTGCCGCCAAATCCTCTTCGCCCACACTGCTCGACCTGCTCGGCGATGCTTACACCCAAACCAAGGACCTTGCTAAAGCCGAAGAAGCCTATCGCAAAGCCTCCGACCTCGAACCTGGCGAAGTCAGCCACGAGCGCGGCCTCGGCCAGACCCTCATGGCCGAAGAGAAGTATCCAGAAGCCCTGACCGTCTATCAGCGTCTTGCCGAACTGATCCCCGACGACCCCGATGTCTATCTCCGCCTCGGCCAGATTTACCGCGAATTGCACCAGATGGACAAAGCCGAGGACGCCCTCGTCAAGGCCCGCCAGTATTCTCCCGGCAGCCTCGACGTCATGTACAACGAAGCCCTGCTCTACCAGGCGCAGGGGCGTTTCGACGATGCCATTCGCGTGCTTTCCGAGGCGGTCACCGAAGTCAAAGCGCAGTCCGCTTCCATGCCTTCGCGCAAGCGTTTCCTCTCCGTCCTCTATCAGCAACTCGGCCAGCTCTACCGCGACACGCAAAATTACAGCGCCGCCGTAAACACCTATGAAGAACTGGGCCATCTCGGCGACGACGAGGACCGCCGCGCGCGCCTGCTGATCATGGATACCTACCGCATGGCCAAAGACCTCCCCAAGGCCATCGCGGCCGGCAAAGAAGCAGTCGCAAAATATCCCAAAGATCCGGAAATCAGATCCAATTACGCCCTGCTTCTCGGCGAAACCGCGCAGTCTGATGATGCCGTGAAACTCCTGCGCGCCCAGCTTACCGGTAACGCTTCCGACCGCGACACCTACCTGAATATCGCGCAAATTTACGAACGCGCTCGCCGTTACAAAGACGCCGAACAGTCTGCTCGCTCCGCCGAAGCCGTCGCCGGCTCGCCTCGCGATAACGAAATGGTGTGGTTCCTCCTTGGCGCCATCTACGAACGCCAGAAAATGTTTGACAAAGCCGAGGTCGAGTTCAAGAAGGCTCTCGACGTCGATCCCAAGAGCGCTGCCGTCCTCAACTATTACGGATACATGCTCGGCGACCTGGGCATTCGCCTCGACGAAGCGCAATCCTTCGTCCAGCGCGCCCTCGCCGAAGATCCTTACAACGGTGCCTATCTCGATAGCCTCGGCTGGATCTACTACAAGCAGAACAAGCTCGCCGACGCCGAAGCCACTCTCCGCAAAGCTCTCAATCGCGAAAGCCATGATCCGACCATTCACGCTCATCTGGGCGACGTTTACGCCAAGTCCGGCCGCCCCGAGCAGGCTGCCGCCGAGTGGGAAAAATCGCTCGCCGAATGGAAACGCGTCCTCCCCGCCGACGTCGAGCCGGAAAAAGTCGCCGAGGTCGAAAAGAAAGTCAGCCAGTCCCGGCATCGCGTGGCGCAAAAAGCCGCTCCCGAACCTGTGAAGCCCTGACGCGGCTATGCCCGAAGTGCGCCTCCCAGCCTTCGCCAAAATTAATTCTCGCCTGGAGATCTTGGGCAAACGTCCCGACGGCTTCCACGAACTCCGCACCATTTTCCAGACCATCAGCCTCAAGGACGAGCTTCGCCTCAAGTCCACCCGCGCACCCGGCATCGCCCTGCGGGTCGCCGGCAATGATTCGTTGTCCAGCGAGCCTATCGAAAAAAATCTGGTGTACCGCGCCGTGGATGCGTTGCGCCGCGAACTCGCCATCCACGACGGCGTGGCCATCGAGCTCCTCAAAACCATTCCCGCTGGCCGCGGTTTGGGCGGCGGCTCCAGCGACGCCGCGGCGGCTCTTGTCGGCTACCTGCGCCTGGTCAAGAAACAGCTTCCCCGCGAACGCCTCTTCGCCCTCGCCGCGACCCTCGGTGCCGATGTCCCCTTCTTTCTCGAAGGCGGACGCGCTCTCGGCATCGGCAAGGGCGACGAAATCTACCCCCTCCCCGACGTTCCCAGGCGCCATTTACTCGTCGTTTCGCCCCAATCCATCCACGTTCCCACGCCCGACGCCTATCGCTGGCTTAACGCTTCCCAATTGACAAATTCCCCAGGAAACCCTAAACTTCATGGGTTCTGTGCTCTTGCCTGGAGCCTGCAGGGCGGTCCTCTTCTCAACGATTTTGAAGAAGTGGTCTTCCAGCAGCACCCCCGTCTGGCCAAAATCAAGCGGGATTTGCTTCAAAATGGAGCTTCAGAAGCCTTGCTGGCGGGTAGCGGTTCGGCGGTGTTTGGAGTTTTCCCGAGCCCAGCTAAGGCGCGCCGAGCCGCTGTTGGGTTTCCGCTCGATCAGACTTTTGTTTGCGAGACTATCTCGCGCGATTCCTATCGCCGTCTGATCCGATAAAAAGTCGCTCCGTCGTTGGTGCGCCTCGCGATTAATCCTCAGCGTCTCCTCAAAGAAGTTTTCACTAATCAGTTTTCAGTCATCCGTGAGCCATGCACCTTGACCGGGCTTATAGACCGCTGAGCTGTTCACGGTTTTGCTGACGGACCAAGTCTTCGCTCCGTTCTTACGGACAACTGAGAACGGAAAACGGAAAACGGGATTGAACGACGAGCGCTTCAAAATCTTTACCGGCACCGCGAACCCGGTTCTCGCAGAAGCCATCTGCAAGAACCTGGATGTTCCCTTGGGCAAAGCCATGCTCGGCCGTTTCAGCGATGGCGAAATCTATTTTCAGATTCTGGAAAACGTGCGCGGCGCCGACGTCTTCGTCGTGCAGCCCTGCCACTACCCGGTGGACAACCACCTGCTCGAACTTTTGCTCATGATTGACGCTTTCAAGCGCGCTTCCGCCTGGCGCATCACCGCCGTGCTGCCCTACTACTGCTATGCCCGCCAGGACCGCAAAGACAAGCCGCGTGTGCCGATTTCCGCCAAGCTTGTGGCCGACTTGCTCGAAACCGCCGGCGCCAGCCGCGCCCTTACCCTCGATTTGCACGCCCCGCAAATTCAGGGCTACTTTGACGTTCCCGTGGACCACCTCTACGCTTCACCGGTCCTCGTTGAATATTTCAAACAGTTGAATCTTCCCGACCTGACCGTCGTTTCCCCCGATGCCGGCGGCGTGGAACGTGCCCGCTTCTTCGCCAAGCGCCTCGATGCGCCCCTGGCCATCGTGGACAAGCGCCGCGTGGACGTGGACGTCAGCGAAGTCATGCACCTCATCGGCGACGTCAAGGGCCGTAGCACCCTGATCGTGGACGACATTATTGATACCGCCGGCACGCTGGTCAAAACCGCCGAAGCTCTTATCAAAGAAGGCGCTACCCAGGTGTACGCCGCCTGCACTCACGCCGTCCTCTCCGGTCCGGCCATCGAACGCATTTCCAAGTCGCGCATCACCGAAGTCGTCGCCACCGATTCTGTGCCGCTCAGCGACGCCGCCCGGGAAATGAAAAAAATTCGCGTGCTCAGCGTGGCCGATTTGCTGGCCCGCGGCATTCGCTCGATTCACGAGGAAACCTCGATCAGCGAACTCTTTATTTGATTTTGTAGCAGCGGCTTTACGCCGCTGCCTGTTTGAGCAGGGCTTCGGATTTTGTACTCACAACTCCCGAGCCAAAAAGGAAAGAAGGCCATGGCAGACAAGATCGTCGTCGAAGCAGCTCCCCGCGATTCCCGCGGCAAAAATGAAGCTCGCCGTTTGCGTGTCACCGGCAACGTTCCTGCCGTTCTGTATGGCGCCAAAGGCGACGCCCTCGCCCTTAGCGTCAACACCAAGCAGGTCAGCCAGATTCTCCGCTCCGCTACCGGACACAATACCTTGTTCCAGGTGGCTATCGCTGGCAAGGAGCAGCCCGCCATCGTCAAGGATTGGCAGGTCGATCCCGTCACCGGCAACCTGCTCCACGTGGACCTGCTCCGCGTCGCCATGGACGTTCGTATGCGCGTCAAGGTTCCCGTGCACACCTTCGGCGAAGCCGCGGGCGTCAAGCAGCAGGGCGGCATTTTTGAAACCGTCACCCGCGAAGTCGAAATCGAATGCTTGCCCGGTGAAATTCCCACCGAGTTTCGCTTGGACGTTAGCCACCTGATGATCGGCATGCACCTCCGTGCCGCCGACATTCAGTTCGATACCAACAAGATGAAGCTCGTCACCGACCCGGAGCGCGTCATCGCTCACGTCGTCGCTCTCAAGGCCGAAGAAGAGAAGCCCGCCGAGGCCGTGGCCGCGGAAGCCGCAACGCCGGCCGAGCCCGAGGTCATCAAGAAGGGCAAGAAGGAAGTCGAAGGCGAAGAGGGTGCCGAAGCGGCTCCCGAAAAGCCCGAGAAAAAGAAGTAGCGTCTTGGGAGCACGGGCATTCCTGCCTGTGCAGGTTTTGTGGTGGCACGGAGATTTGTTGGTGCGCAGTTTTGGTTGCAGTGGAAACGGGTTTCAGGGGTTGTTTTACAAACCCTGAAGTAAAGAGACTATGCGGCTCATTGTCGGCCTTGGCAATCCTGGCCCGGAATACCAATGGACGCCGCACAACCTCGGTTTTCTCGCCGTGGATGAACTCGCCAATCGGGGCGGCATCCGCGTCGAGCGCCCGGAAGGCAAGGCTCTGGTGGGTCTCGGCAAGCTGGCGGGGGAAGAAGTCATCCTCGCCAAGCCCCTGACCTTCATGAACCTGAGCGGCATCTCGGTGCGGGAGTTGCTCGAGAAGTACCAGTTGGGCCCGGACAGTTTGCTCGCGATGTGGGACGAAGTGCAGCTCCCTTGGGGCGCCCTTCGCATCCACGCCGAGGGCAGCGCCGGCAGCCACAATGGGGCCAAGTCGCTGATCAGCGTGCTCGGTACTCCGGTGTTTGCCAGGCTTCGACTCGGTTGCGGTCCTGATCACCCGCTTTCCAGCCGCAAAGAGTACGTTTTGCGGCCGATGAAAAAAGCGGAGCTGGAAGTCGCCGCCGAGATGATTGCCGACGCCGGCGACGCCATTGAGCTTCTCCTGACCCGGGGAATCGAGGTGGCGATGAATAAGTACAACCGCCGCGAGCGCCAGCAAGACGAGGACGCTGCGTCCTGAAGCAGATTTTGTAGCGCCGGGCTTTTTGTCCGGCAGATTTTGCGGTTCGTAATGGCGGGTCTTTAGACCCGTTCTTTGGCACTTTCGGTTTGAAGATAGCGGCGGATTTATCCCGCCGCGGAAGCAAGAAACGAGGAAATATGGAAGATCGTCTGTACGACCTGATTTTCATCATCCGTCCGGCCACTCCGGAAGACGAGATTAAAAAAATCGAGCACACGGTCGAGCACGCCTGCAGCGAAAAGGGCGGCAAGATCGAAAAGTCCGAGCACTGGGGCACCCGCAAGCTGGCCTATCGGGTGGCCAAGCACCGGGAAGGCATTTACGTCTATTTTCAGATCAAGACCAATCACGGCGAACTGATCCACGAAATCGAGCGCCGGCTCCGCGTGCAGGACTCGGTCATCAAGTATCTGACCATCCGTCTCGACGAAGACCTCAAGCGCCAGAAGAAGCTCACCGGCATTCGCGAAAAGCGCGCCGCGCGCCGTCCCAAGCGCCCCGCGGCAACGCCACCGCAGCCGCAACCGACCGAGCAAGCAGCGGCTAGCTGACCTGTCTTCGCCGCATGTAGCAGCGGCTTGATGCCGCTGCTTTGAGTCCATCGGTGGCTTACAGTTTTGGCGCTCCGGCAAGCCGGCTCGCCGCAAGCTTCAAGAAAGACCAGCTTCAAGAAAGAAAGGCTAAACAGTCATGGCAGACGAACAGAATCAAGCACCTCCCGCACCTCCAGCCCCGGCCGCTCCGCAGGCCGCGCCCTCGCAGCCTTCGGCGCCGGCGCAGGCCCCGCACCAGGGTCATCAAGGGCATCAGGGCCATCAGGGTCCCCGCCACGAAGGCGGTCACGGCGGTCCTCGTCGCGAAGGCGGTCCCGGTGGCGGTCCGCGCCGGGAAGGTGGTCCGGGCGGCGGTCCCGGCGGACCTCGCCGCGGCAAGCGCCAGTTTTTCCGCAAGAAGAAAGTCTGCAAGTTCTGTGTCGAAAAGATGGATCTCATCGACTACAAGCGCGCCGACATTCTTTCCCAGTTTGTGCAGGAGCGCGGCAAGATTCTGCCTCGCCGCATGACTGGAGTCTGCGCGCGTCACCAGCGCTGGCTCGGCGTGGCCATCAAGCGCGCCCGCAACATCGCGTTGCTGCCGTTTGCTGGCAGCGCCGTCGGCAGCACCGCGCCGCGCGCCGTGGAAGCCGCCAAGCCGCAGCCTCCGGCCGCGCCGGCCCAGCCGCACGCTTCGGCCTAAAACTTTCTGCCCGGCACTTTCGCCGCCGGCCGCAACCAGATCGCTAGAAAAGGACTAC